>Ga0157369_10001272_pt1 | contig 31317 bp, 31 predicted proteins | sample C25metaG_FD_113461 | JGI IMG/M metagenome (GOLD analysis project Ga0157369, IMG submission 113461) | Corn rhizosphere microbial communities from Kellogg Biological Station, Michigan, USA - C2-5 metaG | ecosystem: Host-associated > Plants > Roots > Rhizosphere > Soil | place: USA: Michigan... | reverse complement strand
GGCCGCATCACCGCGATTTGGGATCTGTTGCGCGCGGATGTCGAGACGCTCTATGGCGCGGTCCAGTTGCGCTGTTCGATTCGCCCGGCGCGCTTGTCGGCCGATGATTCTCTGTTGCATGGCGCGGTGTGTCTGGCCCTTCGGGATGCTTTCGCAAAGCCGACGTTCGGGGAGATGCCGGCGGCCGATCGCCGGAAGACCGAGACGGCCTAGCCGGCTTGTCCGGCGGCGTTATCTGGGTCCGCGGCATCACGAACAGCGCCCCAGCCAAGCCATTATTCAGGCGAATCGCTTCGTCCCGGCCCTCGACGCGAACCAGTAGCGCCGCCTGCGGGTTCGTCGCTTCAATCGTCAGGCTGACTGCCGGCACCAGGCCCAGTCTTTCCAGTTCGCGCAGCGCCGCCGGGTCCCGGTCCCGCACGCTGCTGATCACGGCCGGCTCTCCCAGCGGCCAGTCCAATAGTGCCGCCTCATCGCGAAACGCGCCTTCGCCGTCTTTTTGTGGAATTACGTGACCGTGCGGATCGAGCGCCGGATCGCCCAGAATAGCCGCCACGCGATCCTCGAATCGTTCCGAAATAAAATGCTCCAGACGGTCGGCCTCTTCGTGCACTTCGTCCCACGAATACTTCAGGACATCGTGCAGGAAAAGTTCCAGCAGGCGATGGTGCCGCACGAGTTCCCACCCCCGTCGCTTGCCCACCGCCGAGAGCCGAACTCCGTGATGCTTCTCGTAGACGACCAGCGGTGGCTGTTGCGCCGCGAGCTTTTGCAGCATCCCTGTGACTGACGCCGGCCGCACCGCCAGCCGTTCCGCCAGCGCATTGCTTGAAACCCGCTCCCCACGCGATCCACCCAGTTCGAGAATCGCTTTCAGGTAATCGTCGACAGCTTTCGAAACGGACGGAGCAGCGAGCTTAGCTGGCACTAGTCCAGTGTAGGTGATCGGCGCGGATGACACGTATCTGATCTAATGACTGTCGGAGGAACAGAATGCGGCAATCAAGTCGATTATTTGGGGCGGCTCTGGCGATAGTGCTCGTCGGCTGCGCAGGCGCGCAGGAGAGCCGGCCCAGTCCGTCGGGAACGGCGGATGTCACCCTCAAAGGCCAAACGATCTCCATCCAGTACAGCCGTCCCTCCATGCGCGGCAGAAAGATCATGGGCGGGTTGGTGCCTTACGGCGAGGTATGGCGCACCGGCGCCAATGAGGCAACTCAGATTTCCACGCCGCTGAATCTCACCATAGGCGGCGCGAACGTGCCGGCTGGCCTCTATACCTTGTACTCGCTGGTGGGCGAGCACAACTGGAAATTGATCATCAACAAACAAACCGGCCAATCGGGTACCGAGTACCACGCAAATCAGGATCTCGTTCGCGTTGACATGCAAATGGGAAAAACGTCGGCGCCCGTGGAGCAATTCACCATCTCCTGGAAGAAGACCAGCGAGGCTGCTGCGGACCTAATATTCGAGTGGGAGACAACCAGACTAACCGTACCGGTTAAGGCCAAGTAAACCTCGCGAGACAAGTTAGACAGATGATATAGTGCGGGAGATAGGCTATTCGGCGGAAGCACCGAGCGCCCCCGCAGCAGGCTGATCCGCTCCTGTTCCCATGACGCTTTCCGAAACGTTCCGTGCAGATTTGGAGTGGCCCAGTCTTGAAGGCGCGATTCTAGACGGTGGATATGAGCTCAAGCATACGCTCGAACGCACGGCGGATGACGCTGTCTTCCGGGTGCGCGTTTTGGGTGGCGCCGGCCTCGAACTCACTGCGAAATTTCACCGCGCCGGACCCTCCCAATCCGCGGGGCAGTTGGCGCTTTGGGAATTGCTTCGCGAACTCCCTCATCGCAATCTAAGTGCGCCGCTCGCTGCCGGACGCAAATCCGTCGATGGCCGGGAGACTGTCTACGTCCTGCTTGCCATTCCGGATGACAGGCTATCCGCGGTGGTGGGCGAGCGTGCTCTTACCGAAGAAGAAGCGCGCGAAGTCTTCCGAAGCGCTGCCCGCGTGCTGGCCCATCTGCACGCCAACGGACTGGCGCACGGCTGCGTTTCACCCGAGACCATCCTCGCGCGCGGTGAGACCATTCAGCTCGCCGGCGAGTGCGTTCGCAAAGTGAACGACGCGCCGCCACTCGAGATTACTAAACCACGCTACCTGGCTCCGGAATGCGATGCCTTTCAGGCCACTGAAGCGGCGGATGTGTGGTGTCTCGGGGCTACGCTATTCGAAACTCTGGCGCAAAAGCCGTATCCAGCCGATCCGAAGGAAGCTAAGGCTGCAATTGCCGGTTTGCCGTTGGCTTTGCTTTTGCGCCGATGTCTCATAAGAGATGCGGACAAGCGTGCCACGGTCGCCGAAGTGCTGGCGATTTTGGAAAAGGGTCCTTCAGCGGCACTGGAGATCGCTGACGAAGACGAGCAGGAGCCCGAGCAAGAAGCTGAGAAGGAACCCGAGAAAGCGGAACAGGAAGGGCCGTCCCCCCTCCCTTCGGACATCGCGATCGAGATCGCGATAGAAACTGCCGCCGGAAAGGCACAGCCGCAAAACGAAGCGGAGGGCGGCGTGCCCCTCGAGTTGGGCGACGTGGAAACAGGCGCGCGTGGTGACGATCTGCTGGACGTTCCCATCATCAAGGCGCCGCTTCCCCCAAAACAGACTACGCTGGACATAGTCGACGAGAAACCACTCGCCGAGGCCGTCGCTCCACCTGAAGAGCCATCGGCTTCGCATCCCGTCGCCGCTTCCGTGCCAATCGAAGCGCGGCATCGGTCTATGAAAGTAAAGCGGCAACCGGTCGAAGCGCGCTTCAGGTCTCTCGAACGATCGGAACAAGACACGGACGTTCCTACCGCGACGACGTTCGCGCCGCCGTCCGCCAGGGAGCGGCGAGGTGTACGCCTTAAGGCTGGCCCCGATACCTGGCGCGGATTCGTGGCCGGAGCCGCCGCTCTGCTAATGGTTGCGGCAGTCGTATGGCAGGTGATTATTCCCCGCTTGCAAACCCAGCCAGAAAACGCCGGTCGAACTCGTGGCGCTTCTGCGTCCGCACGTGGGAACGGGAGCGCATGGCCGACACGCACACTGCCGGCCGGTGACGGAACGCTGCCCGACGCGCGGCGGCAGCCCGCGCCGCAGGAAAGCCGCGCTGACGAGAGCGGCGCCGCAGCCACCTTTCCCGCGCCGCAGGAAGGCCCCTCCGAAGAGAGCGGCGCAACGGCCACGTTCCCTACGCTCACCTGGCGGGTTGTCCTTTATTCCTATGAGCACCAAAGCGACGCCGACAGACGCGTCGAGTTGGTCAATCATAATCACCCTGGCTTAAGGGCTCACCTGTTCGTGGCCGGCAACGGCGGCCCGTATCTGGTTGTAACCGGCGACGCAACCAGCCAGGATCACGCCCTGGCGGTGCGCAAAAAAGCTCTGCAATTAGGTATTCCCCACGCCCACTTGCAGGAATTTACCCAATAAATGAAAATGCCGGAGAGAAAAACTGCGGCTAGAAATTTTCTCTCCGGGCCCTCCGACGAAGTGCTTCTGCTTAGAATTACGAAGACGGCGGCCCCGGTGGATTTGAATCTGCGAAATCTTTGGTGTGTTTGGACATCCACAAAGTGATGGGTGGCCAGAGCGAGACCCAACTCGTCGAGAAGCTCGCGAAGTGCGACCCGGACGCCATTGCGGTCGCCTACGATCTGTATGGCCGGATTGCTTTTTCGCTGTTCGTGCGCATTACACGCGACCAGAGCGCAGCGGAAGATCTTGTGCAGGAGTTATTCCTTCGGCTCTGGAACCGCCGGCGCGAATTTGACGCGAGCCGCGGAGCAGTCGGACCCTGGTTACTTTCGATTGCTCGTAACATGGCAATCGACTATGTACGGTCGGCCCAAACCAGATTTCAATCGAAGCTAAAACCCATCGATCAAACCAATACCCATCGTTTCTCGTATAAACCAAAAGAGCCTGAACATGTAATGGATGCTGCTAAGGCAATCCAGGACGCCTTGGCGGAGCTCAAGCCGAACCAAAGGAAGGTACTCGAACTGGCCTACTTCGAGGGCTATTCGCAATCCGAGATTGCGACCCGGCTCGAGGAGCCTTTGGGAACCGTGAAGAGTTGGATGCGGTCGGCGTTGGAGCGCGTGCGTATTTCCGTGAAAGGGGGGGCGAAACCATGACGCACCCCGAAATGAACGAACTCTACGAATTGTACGTGCTGGGCGCGCTCGAGCCGGAACTGGCGAGTGAGATTGAGTCACATCTCGTTGATCAATGTGAATATTGCGGAGAGCGCTTGCAGGAAGCGGCAATCGTAACAGCGGCAATGAGTGGCATGGCCGAGCAACTCGAGCCCCCCAAACATCTGCGTGAGCGTGTCCTCGCTTCCATGCGTCCGCGCAAACAAGCCAAATCATGGATGTACGCTGTGGGCGGCCTGGCAGCGGCGTGCGTGCTTCTACTTGCCTATGCGCTTTGGTCGATGAATACGTCGCGATCGTTACGCGAGCAAATCGCCGCGCTCACTCAGGAACGGAATCAGCTTCGCTCGGCTGTAGAGGTTTTGAGCCGTCCCGATACCCGCATGGTCCAGTTCGGCAATCAAAACGCGGCACGCGGCAGAGTCTTCGTCAGTCAGAACGGCGGAGTCGTCTTCGCGGGCTCGCAATTGCCCCAGATCGCCAGCGACCGGACGTTCCAATTATGGCTGATCCCCACCAGCGGCGCGCCGCGCTCCGCTGGAATATTCCGTGCGAATGCCGACGGTGGTTTCGTGAACGTAGTGCCCGGCCCGCTAGACCTAACCGGCATCCATGCAGTGGCTGTCAGCGTAGAGCCCAGTCAGGGATCGCCGGCTCCCACCACTACGCCGATCTTGGTCGTCTCAATCGGTTAGGTTATGCGCCGGCGGGCAAAGGATTGTGCTGCGTGGGAGTAGCCCCGCTTTCATTCAGGGCCACGAGCATCTGTTCTTTTCGATAGATGAGAGTGGAGGTGTTGTAGCTGGCGAGCTCGAAGCCATGCCCGTGCGTAATCGCGTCCGTGGGACAGGCTTCTACACAGTAGCCGCAAAAGATGCAGCGGTTGTAGTCAATGTTATAGACCTTGGCGTACCGCTCTCCGCCGCTAAACCGCGCCTCCGATGTATTCTCCGCAGCTTCGATGTAAATGCAATCGGCCGGGCACGCCGCCGCGCACAGAAAGCAGGCTACGCATTTTTCGAGGCCGTTCTCGTCGCGCTGGAGAACGTGCGCGCCGCGATAGCGTTCTTCAAGCCTCGCCGGACCGTCCGGATAGTCCTCGGTGATGGTAGGCTGCAGCATTTCCTTGAAGGTGATGCCCATCCCTTTGGCGACCGCGGCCGCGGACCCAATTACACCCGTTAGTTTCGCCATTGCTCAATTTCAGGTTAGCGCAGCTAGCCGGCTGGCCAGGCAATGCCTTGCTCAATAAGTCTCCGAATCGCCGTGACTACTTGGGAACTACTTGGTACGTTGTTGCCCGTATTGTCTAAGCTGTCGGGTGCCGTCCGCCGGCCGATGAGTCTCGAAAGCGCTATATGACAGTCTCTGGAATATCATCCATTCCGGCTGCCGGGCTTTCGGTCGCCGCTCCGCAAGCGCCCATTGAGACGCCTGTGCAGGCTGCCCTGATCAAGCTCCTAACAGGCAGCGTTGCCAGCTCTTTGGGCGCCGCGAGCCTCAGCCTTTCGCGACTTGGTTCGGCCGCCACTAGTATCATCACTAACGCCATAAATTACGAAGGCAATGTGGCGCTCTCGGTTAGTGGATTGCCGTTCGGCGTGAACTACACGTTAAGCCCGGCAACAATTCCAGGCACCGGCTCGAGCAGCCTTGTGATTTCGGCCGCATCCACAGCGAAGCCCGGCACCTATACAGTTATCGTGAAGACCGCTGCCGGAGGTGCCGTAGCCATGAGTGCGCTCACCTTGACCATCAGCTAGCGAACAGTATCGCGCCCAGGCACTGGTTATGCTATGCCGTTTCTTCGCTAAAATACAGTCGTGCGTGCCGTCTTCCTGTTGCTCGCCGCTGCCCTTACTCTCTATAGCGAGACATTTAAGCTGTACCTCAAAGACGGCAGCTATCAGGTGACTCGCGAATACCAGGTCGAGAGCGATCGCATTCGCTACTTCAGCACCGAACGTGGCGAATGGGAGGAGATTCCGAAGGACTTGATCGACCTCGAGAAAACCGAGCGCGAGCGCAAAGCGAAAAACGACGTACTCGTGAAGGAAGCCCGCGATCAGGACGAGGAGGATCGTGCTCTGCGCGCGCAGCAAAAGGAAATCGCCGCCATTCCCATGAATCCCGGCGCCTATTACAAGCAAGAGCAAAAAGTGGCGGCGCTGCCGTCGGCCGACTACCAGATTATTACCGACAAAAAGCGTAAAGCTCTCCAAGTGCTATCACCGGTCCCGCTGGTCCCCGGCAAAGCCAGCGTCGTTATCAAAGGCGAGCACTCCGCGTTTCAAGTGCGCGACGAACGGCCCGATTTCTACGTGCGTTTGGCCAAGGAAGAACGTTTCGGAATCGTCAGCCTTACCTCCAAAAAGAATTTCCGCGTGGTCGAAAACATTTCCATCGCCCCGGTCGTAAACGTCGCCTATGAAGACCGAAAACTAATGGAGACCTTCGAGCAGGACTTAGGCAACGGACTGTTCAAAGTCTGGCCCGAAAAGCCCCTACCTCCTGGCGAATACGCGCTTGTCGAGTTTTCCGACAGTCAAGACAAAGAGGACATCGAGCTCTTTATCTGGGATTTTGCGCGTCCACCTGGCGCTTGAGTTATACTCGGTTATCTCGCTTGTAGCCTAGTCGCTTAATCGGCCCAGTAAGCCTTGCAGATCCACAAAATTTGTGGGGAAAGAGGTCTTTGATGTCGCGACTTACCGCGGGCACAGCAACTTTTTTAATGATGTTCGGAATATTGGCTTTGGGCCAATCGTTCCGTGGAGGCGTTTCCGGTTCGGTTACCAATCAGAGTGGCGCCATTGTGGGAGGTGCTACCGTCCGGCTTCTCGGAACAGACCCTGGTTTGACGCGCACCGGTTAAAGCACCGGCGCCGGTGAGTTCGCCTTTCAAGATCTTCCGCTCGGCCGCTATTCTTTGAGCGTGATCCAGGCCGGCTTCCAGACCCAGGACGTCAAAGATATTCAGGTAGAGGCCGGAAAGATCTTCAATTTGAAAGTGACCCTGGCGGTTGCCAGTTCCGCGACCCAGGTTGAGGTGTCTGCCAATGCCATCGCCATCGAAACCTCTTCGTCGGCCCTAACAAGCGTCATTCCCACCAAGGCAATTACCGACATTCCGCTCAATGGCCGCGATTTTACGCAGTTACTGAAAGTTGAATCCCGGAGTTAATGCCGCCGGCTCCGTAAACGGAACTCGTACGAACTCCGTCAACTGGCAGATTAATGGGGCGGACAACAACGACCAGTGGCACAATTCCGCCGCGGTCAATCAGGGCGGCGTCTCCGGTATCGCTGGAACGCTTCTACCCATCGATTCGATTGACGAGTTCTCGATTCAGACAAATGGCAACGCTGAGCAAGGCCGGAACGGCGGAGGGACGTTGAATGTGGTGATCAAGTCGGGAACCAACTCATTGCATGGCTCGCTTTACTACTTCAATCGCAATGAATTCCTGGCCGCGCAGAATTGGTTCGTGGCGAATAAGCAAAAACTCAGAAACAATCAGTATCAGATCAGCCAGGCGACCGTGTTCGAACTCGGTTACACTGGCACGTTCAGCCGCAATTTGCCCGTAACTGTCGACATAAATCAAACTCCAATCGGTGGGGCTACGCGGCCCTATGCTGCTTCTTTTCCGACTTTGGCGACGATCAATGAAATTCAATCGGTCGGCAGCGGCTACTACAACGGCATGGTAGCCTCCCTGCGCACGGCCAACTATCATGGCCTTCTCGCGAAACTTAACTACACCTACGGCCATGCGCGCGATGATCTCTCCGCCACGCGCGGCGCAATTCCACAAAATAGCGACAACATCCGCGGCGACTACGGCAACGCCGATTTCGACATCCGGCACTCTTTCGTAGGCTTCGTCAGTTACAGTCTGCCCACCCCATCGCACGCCAAACTATTGCTCGGCGGCTGGCAATTGAACTCGTTGCTTTCGTTCTATACGGGCACGCCGTTCACGGTCTATTCGGGCACAAATACTAGCGGGACAAAGGAGAATAAGGACCGCGCGGAAGTTACCGGCGATCCCTACCAAAATGTGCCGGCGAGTAAACAACCCAATTAAGTCTATTGGTTCAACCAGGCTGCCTTCGCTCTCCCGGTCACTGGAACGTACTCGAACCAGGCTCGCAATCAGTTCCACGGCCCTCCGACGCGCGAGATCGATTTCTCGGTGTTCAAGAACACTAAGATAGGCGAGCGTATAACCACCCAGTTCCGAGTCGAAATTTTCAATCTCGCGAACGCGCTCAATCTCTCGAATCCCGGCGGCACAATCGGTGGCGGCCTGGGCCAAATGACCTCCACGAAAGATGTCGGCAACGGTGCGCCCGGCATCGGAATAGGCGGCTCCCGCAACGTCCAACTTGCCCTAAAATCGTGTTCTAAGAAACTAATTCAAAGGCGGGGTCGAATCTCTTGCGCCTCATTCATAGCGCAGAGCCTCGGCCGGCGCAATCCGTGACGCACTTCGTGAAGGGTGTAGCGTTGCAACAAAACTCGTCACCAGCGCGACCGCGGCCACCCATAACGCATCTGCCCAGTGGCTGCGAAATGGCACATAACTGATCGAATAAATCTGCTCATCGAGCTTCAGCCAGCGGTAATGATCGAACAGCGCACTGACACTGTAGCCCGCTACCAGACCAATCACGCAGCCAGTTGCACCTATTAGCAGGCCCTGCAAAACGAAAATGCGCTGTACTTGCTGGCGCCGTGCGCCCAGCGACATCAGGATCGCTACGTCGCGATTCTTTTCCATCACCAGCATCACCAGCACTACCAGGATATTCAGCGCGGCTACCAACTCGATCAGACCTACGGTGATCAGGCTCACGAGCTTTTCGAGTTTCAGCGCGTTGAGCAATGAACGGTTCTGATCCATCCACGTGGAAGCGGTAAGTTTCGGTCCCGCCACTGATTCGGCAGCCCGCGCCACATCCGGCGCTGCGAATACATCGTCCAGGCGCAGCTCGATGGTATTGACTACATCGCTCAAATCGAGTACGCGCTGCACTGATGGTAGCGACGAGAAGGCCCAGGAGGAATCCAAATCATACAGCCCAGATTCGAAAATGCCTACCACCCGGAAGTGGTAGAGGCTCGGAATCACGCCAAGTGGCGAAAGTTGGCCCTGGTAGCTGATCAGCGTCACCGGGCTGCCAACGGTGACACCGATCTGCTCGGCCAGCCGCGAGCCCAGTACGATGGACGACTTGGCGTTTGCCGTATCGAAACTCGCCAGGGAGCCGGCCGTGAGCCGTTTCAACATTTCCGGGGCCGGAGCGTCACCGCCGAGCGGCACGCCCTTCAGAACCGCATTCCCGCCGTGCATTGGCCCTTTGAGGGCCACTTGCCCATATAGACCCGGCGTCGCGGCAACAACATGCCGAATACTCTGGAGCCTCGGCAGCAGCCTCGCCCAGTTCTCGATACCGAATTGGGGATTGCGTTCGAGCACATTTACGTGCGCGGTCGCGCTGAGCAGGCTCGACTCGAGTGTATATTTGAAGCCGTTGTTTACCGCCAGAACGATAATCAGCGCCGCCACGCCCGCGGCCACCCCCAGTACCGAAATCACGCTAATAACGGAAATAGCTGTCTGCTTGCGCTTGGCGCGCAGATAGCGGAGTGCGACCATCCATTCGAAACGCGACATGAGAATCAAAAACTATAAAAGCCGGCGCGCTGCAGACCGCGCTGTGCCTCGGGGTTCTGCATAAAAGTGTTCCACACGAAGCCCGTACGTAAATTCTCCGCCATGAGCATCGTAATCCCGGTATCGATCGCGATCACGTCGGTATCAAACCAGTTTGTGAGCGGGTTGAACGCATTCACAAATCCATAGCGGCTCCAGGCGTGATTGCCGTAGCGTTCCTTCATATGTTTCAGAACGCGCAGCGTGGCCTGTGGCAGGAAGGGCAGGGAACCGCCCGGTGCGCTCGGAACAACCGTTCCGTCAATCGGCCCTGTGTGCGGTGGCCCGCCCCACACCACATACCCATTCGCGGAATCGGAAGCCGTGATGCCCCACAAATCGTCGCTGTAATCCGGAAAATCCTTGTGCAATTCGAGGCAGAAGCGGCGATGCACCTCCGTGGCCGTAATGGAATTCCTGAAGTAATCCACGTAGCGATCGCGCTTGCCGCGGAAATCGAACCAGGCCGCCGAGTATTGATGGACGAATAGCGGCGCATACGAGCCGATATAGCGCATGCCGTCGTATTCGAACGTCATCCGCTTCCAGGCATTCCACACGCCCGGCGGCAGCGGATGCGACGCCGAGCCGAGCCCCAGCAGATACATCATCATCAGCTCACTGTAAAGGTCCCAGCGGTAAGGCAGAAATCCTCCCTCGGGTGACCAGCCGTGCGGCAGCAGGTTCGTGTCTTCGGAAAGCCAGGTCCATTCCACGCGGTTGAAAATGTCATTGGCCAGCCGCGTAATTTCAGATGAGTGGAAATGACGGCGGCAGGTAAGAATTCCGCAAAGCAGCAGCGCCGTATCGATCGAAGAGATTTCCGAATCCCAGATCCGGTCGCCGGTCTTGATGTTGGCCCAGTGATAGAAAAAGCCGCGGTGGTTCTTCATATTGTTGAAGAGAAAGCGCAGAGTCACGCTCGCTCGCTCGCGGGCGTCGTTCAGTGAGACATAGCCGCGCTGCTGGCCGATGCAAAGAGCGGTCAGCCCGAAACCGGTCGCGGCGATACTGGCCACAGTGCTTTTATCTTCAATCCGCACGTTGCACCGGTCTTTGACCAGCCCCGTCTGCGGGTCGGCCTGCTCCCAGAAAAACTGAAAATTGGCTTTTTCGAGATCTTCCAGGAACTGGTCGTCCCCAGGCGAAAGCACGGTAGCGGAAAATTCAACCGCGTACATGCCCGGCGTGGGCTGCGCGCGCAGTAATAGTGCAGGAGAAATCAAGCCCCAAAGCAAGCGGCGGCGAGTCACAATCGCGGGAGAGAGACAATCGAAGCGGTGGCAGCCCACATGAACATTAGACGACGGCGCCTCGTCGGGATCCTAATTGCCGCGGTGGTGCTTGGAGCAGCCGCTGCTCTGACGATTGTGCTGGTGCAGCGTTCGCGGCCCCGGCAACCACTTCATCTTACCGGCGTTGTGCTGCGCGACGATCCCGATCCGAGCAAACAGGTCCCCGTTCCCGGCGCTACCATCGAAGCCGTCAGCGGCCCTTCAACAGTAGTAGCTAAAAGCGACACCGCCGGCTTCTTCAAAATTGATTTCGAGCCGAGTTGGGAGCGCGATCGCAGAATCGCGCTCACCTTCAGCCACGACGGCTACCAATCGTTCGAATCGGGCGGTTGGCGCAACGGTCAGATCTGCGTTGCCCGCATGATGCCAATCGAGCGCATAATACCAGTCGTTTCCAAGCAGCCACGCATCGCGATCACCAACGTGCGCGTCCGCTATTCGATCAAAGCCACCACCACTACCAATGTCGGCGGCATTGCCAACGCTTTTGAAGCACGGAATATTGGGTCGGTGCCCTGTGATGGCGCACCCACCTGCTCTCCTGACGGCAAATGGCGTGCCACCCTCAATTCGCAAGTTTTCGATGCCGGAGCCGGCAACGAGTTTCAAAACGCCCGCCTGTCCTGCATCGCCGGACCCTGTCCGTTCTCTAAAGTCACCAGCGAGAACCTGGAGCAGCCAGGCCAGATGATCCGCGTCTCGGTTCTGAATTGGTCCGACACCGTTACATACTTTCTCGAAGCCGAACGCGCTCGCACCGCCGTGGCCAATATTGTGCGTTATTTGTACCCGTTTATCACCGGCCAAGCCATGAATTTTACTCTTCCAGCCGGCTCGGAGGGCCCGAGCATCGAAGCCGACCTGGGCCCCTCAGAGATCGTCTTCCCGCTGGGACCTACGCTCCGGTTGTCCTGGGCCACCTGCAGCGCCACGCCCGCTGCTGATCGCACCACCCAGTTCCGCTGCGACCTGAAGGACGGCTTTGAGTTCCGCTAGGATCGTCGATCGATGCATTCCACTACAATGAGCCAATGCCAGTCCGCGGGCGCTCACGCCGTGCCGTGTATTTCGCCTACTTTGCGCTGGCCCTGCTGTTTGCAATCGCAGTAACAAATCGGGTTCGCGATGCGGTGGACCGCTTCGACGAGTTGTTCCACGGTAGTGAGCGTGCCCGCGCTCCGATCGAGATGGCCGCCGCCGATATGACGCCGTCCTATCTGCAGCCGGAGGCGCGCGCTGCAGGCATAACCGAAAAGGACGTAATCTCCAGCATCGGAACTCGCTCCATTCAGGGCACCACAAGCTTTTACTCGCTCGTTCGCAAGGCGCGGCCGGGCGACCGGCTGCTGTTTGGCATTGTCTCCTCCGGTTCCTTGCGGCGCGAGGTTTCGATTGAACTGCAGCCGCTCTCTCCAGGCGGGGCCAAAATTTCGGACTGGTTCTCTTTCGTCATCCTGGAACTCGCCATTCCGTTTTTCTGTCTCGCGCTCGGCTTCTGGGTAGCGGCCGTGCGTATCCGCGACAAACGCGCTTGGCTGCTGTTGCTGCTGATGCTGAGTTTCCCCGAATTCGCCTACAACCAGTCCCGGACCTTGTATGGAAGAGACGATGTGGCGGAGGCCATCTTCGCCGCCTATCATCAACTGTTCACCAACATCGCGCCCACCGCGCTCCTGCTGTTCGGCATTTACTTTCCGGAGCGCCTCGATCTGGACCGCCGTGCTCCCTGGGCAAAATGGCTCCTTGTCGGCCCGGCCGTGTTTCGAGCCGTGAGCGGCGCGGCGGTTACAACGTTGCAGCGCCACCACTCCGCCCGCGCGCTCGATCTGTTGCGAGTGCTTGCGCCCATCTTCAGATTCTCGTTTCCGCTATTGGCTTTAATCGAGCTTCTCCTGTTCTTCGCCATCCTGGCATACAGAACATTCACTGCCGCGACTCGCGACGCCCGCCGCCGGCTGCTCCTCCTCGACGTCGCAGCGGCCGTCAGCCTCGCGCCGGTTATCGTGTGGCTGACCCTTAGGGAAGCCTTCGGAGTCGCAGTGCCCGAATGGATTCAATCTCTCGCCCTCACGCTGCTGCTCGTGTTTCCACTCGCAATGGCGTACGTGATCGTCGTGCATCGTGCCTTGGACGTGCGCTTTGTGATACGGCAAGGCCTGCAATATGTCCTTGCGACTGGTGGCATCCGCATTTTCCAGGTGGCCATCAGTATTGCGATCGTCTTGATGGCCGCCACCATGAGCGCCGGCGACAACTCTCACCTCGGCCGCCGTGTTCTGCTCATGGCTGCCGGTTTCGGGCTACTCGCCTCCACTCGTATCTTCGCCGAGCGTGGCCGCCGCTGGCTGGACCGTCGCTTCTTCCGCGAAGCCTACAATACCGAGCAAATCCTCGGCGATCTCGCCAACCGGGTCCGGACCATGGTAGAAACACGTCCCCTGCTCGAGATGGTCGCGCGCAGCATCTCTGAAACTTTGCATGTTCCCCAAGTCTCCGTCCTGCTGAATGGCCGCGGCGGCTTCGAGTTGGCCTATCCCGATTCGACCGGCGTGGCAATCCCTGAAGACAGCCTGGCTGTGCGCCATTTACAGAAAGATCAGCATCTTCTGGTTGGTTTAGATGATTCCGACTCCTGGGTTCAGGGCGCGGGCCGCGCCGAGCGTGAGTCTCTCGAAAAGCTGCAATCCGAATTGCTTCTGCCACTCTCGCTCAATCGAAAACTCATCGGCATCATGAGCCTTGGTCCGAAGCAATCCGAGGAGCCATTTACCACCTCCGATATTCGTTTGCTCGATTCAGTCACCACGCAGACCGGCCTGGCGCTCGAGAACAGCCGGCTTACTGCGGAAATCGCAACCGAGGTCGCACAACGGGAGCGCATGAATCGTGAGCTCGAAATCGCACGTGAAGTGCAGGAACGCCTCTTTCCCCAGAACGTTCCTGCCATCGCTGGTATCGAGCTCGCCGGATTCTGCCGTCCCGCTCTGGGCATTGGCGGCGACTATTACGACTATTTCGCTTTGCCAAACGGAGACCTCGGCGTCGCCGTGGGAGATGTCTCCGGCAAAGGCATTCCAGCGGCGTTGCTGATGGCAAGCCTGCGGGCCTCCCTGCGCGCGCAAACTATGCGCGGCGAGAACGATCTGGCAGCGCTCATGGAAAACGTCAACACTCTCGGATACGAGAGTTCCACCGTAAGCAAGTACGCCACATTCTTTTATGGCCAGTATTCGCCTCAATCCCGGGTGCTGCGATATGTGAACGCCGGCCACGAGCCCCCCATCGTGTTTCGCAACGGCGGGCTGATTCCTTTGGAGGCCGGTGGCCCGGTAGTCGGACTGCTGCGTGGCGCTCGCTACGACCAAGGCGCAATCGCTCTTGCCACAGGCGACATCCTCGTCGCCTTTACAGACGGAATCAGTGAAGCCATGAATCCCGTCGACGAAGAATGGGGCGTCGAGAACCTGGTCGAGTGCGTGCGCGGCTCGAATGGGATCGGCTCCCGCGGCCTCATCGATCGGATTATGGCTTCGGCGGATGCTTTTGCCGCCGGCGCCGAGCAGCACGACGACATGACCATCGTAGTCGCCCATCTCGTCTAACCGCTGATATGATCGCAGGCTGACAACCTAATGGCACTTAGTTTGTAAGGCGGAACTCCTGTCCCGCGGCCGACGTCCTCGTCGGCCTCTTTCGGCCAAACATCCAATGCATCCAATCGCTTCTAACTTCGAATCAGCCGCGGACGCGATCATAACCGGTGACATTACGACTCTTCGCAAACTTCTGCGCGACCACCCGGATCTGGTCCGCCAACGTTCTACCCCCGACCATCATTCCACCTTGCTGCACTATGTCTCCGCCAACGGCGTCGAGGACTTCCGCCAGAAAACGCCAGGCAACATTATCGAAATCACGCACTTGCTCCTCGATGCCGGCGCCGATGTGAACGCGGAGTGCGACGCGTACGGGGGCGGATGTACCACGCTAGGCTTGGTTGCGACCAGCGTTCATCCCGAGCGAGCCGGCGTGCAAATCGCTCTGCTCGAGGGTTTACTCGATCGCGGAGCGCGTCTCGACCATCCCTCTCCGGCCGGCAACCGCCATTCCCTCGTCCACGCTTGTCTCGCCAACGGGCAACCCAAAGCAGCGGAATTCTTCGCAGGCCTCGGCGTGCCACTGGACCTGCCGGCCGCCGCCGCTATCGGCCGCCTCGCCGTCGTCCAGGCCTATTTCGATGAGAACGGTGTCCTGCAATCGCCCGGCAGCCCTCAACAGTTGGAATTGGCTCTCAAGTACGCCTCTTGGTATGGCCGGAAAGAAGTTGTCGAGTTCCTGCAGAAAATCAGGGATTCCACCCTGCTTCCTTAGCGGGAGTGGCGCTGCTATAGTTCCCGCAGTTTCTCTAGCAGCCCGATCTCTCCCTCAGGCCGCAGCAGCGGGAACAGAATCACATCGCGAATAGATTTCGAGTCGGTGAACAACATCGTCAGCCGATCAATCCCGATGCCTTCGCCGCCTGCCGGTGGCATGCCATAGCAAAGTGCTCGGATATAATCCTCGTCCATCATGTGCGCTTCCGCATCCCCGCCTTCCTTGAGCTGGAGCTGCTGTTCGAATCGCCGCCGCTGCTCCTGCGGGTCGTTCAATTCCGAAAATGCGTTCGCGATCTCCATGCCTCCGGCATAGATTTCGAAGCGTTCCACAAACTCCGGTTCGTCGGGCTTGTTCTTCGAAAGCGGCGATACCTCCACCGGGAAGTCGTAAACAATGGTTGGCTCGAACAAGTGCGTCTCGGCATGTTGCTCGAACAGGTCCACTAGCGCCGCGCCCGGAGTACTCTCCTTCGAATGGCCGATCAACCAATCGGGATCTTTGATATTGTCGAGCGACGGTTTTTCCGGCTGCGGCCAGAATTCTATCAGCGCCTCGCGCATCGAGAATTCCCGCACTCGTGCGAAGTCGAGCGAGCGGCCCTGATAGACCACGGTGGAAGAACCCGTCGCATCAATCGCGCACCCCAGCAGCAATTCTTTTGAAAGTTCCATCATGCCGCGATAATCCGTATAGGCCTGATAGAACTCGAGCATTGTGAACTCCGGGTTGTGCTTCTTAGAAATCCCTTCGTTGCGAAAGTTGCGGTTGATCTCGTAAACGCGATCGAGTCCCCCTACCAGCAACCGCTTGAGATACAGTTCCGGAGCGATGCGCAGATAAAGATCGATATCAAGCGTATTGTGATGTGTGACAAACGGTCGAGCCGCCGCGCCGCCGTAAAGCGGCTGCAGCATCGGTGTCTCCACTTCGAGAAAGCCGCGTTTGTCTAGTTGCCGTCGCAGCGAACCTACCACCTTCGCCCGGCCGCGAAATACCTTTCCCACTTCCGGATTCGCGATCAGATCGAGATAGCGCTGCCGGTAGCGCGTCTCTACGTCTTCGAGGCCATGCCATTTCTCGGGAAGCGGCAGGAGGTTCTTAGAAAGGAAAACCAGATCCTCGACGTGTATGCTCAGCTCACCCGTCTTGGTACGGAATAAAAATCCCGTGACACCGGCGATGTCACCTATGTCAAGCAGTTCATAAAGCTTGTACGCGGTTTCGTTTACAGCATCTTTTTTGACGTAAATCTGTAGCTTTGCGCCACCACCGCTGAGGTGCAAGAAGCCGGCTTTGCCCATCCGCCGGATCGTCTGAATCCGTCCGGCGACGCGTACCTGCACCCGCTCCGACAGTTCCTCGCCAGTCTTCCTGCCGTAAGCCGCCAGAATCTCGGGGATGGTATGCGTTTCCTCGAACGGATGGCCATACGGCGAGTAGCCCAGGCTGCGAATTTGCGCCAATCGCTCGTGGCGATGGCGCAGTTCATCTTCTAGTGCCATGTTCTGGTCAGACGCTCAGCGGCGTACGATGACTTCTCTCAGATTGTCCCGCGTGAGGAAGAATTTTATCGACGCCGCGTGCTCGAACAGTTTTTCCAGATCGCGATTGTTAAAATGGTGCGCCGCCTGAATTGCACCCCGGGGTACCTGCACAATCGTTTTGGCGTCCTGGATGCGATGGCTGTAGAGCGGAAGCTGTCCAATCTTGTTATTCGCGTTGAAGAATGCCAGGATCAGCCCTCCGGGGCGCACCACTCGTAAAAGCCGCGCCACCGTCTCCTCCAGCACCGGAGATACCAGAAATTGCAGCGCATCCCAAACCATTACCCCATCAAAACTCGCATCCGGAAAAGTAAGCGCGAGTTCCAAAAAACGCTGTGCCTTTTCGGGCGTCTCCTGGCCTTCGCGAAAATTCTCCCCGAAGACCAGCTGCATCGTCCCAATGAGATCGTCAGAGGAAATACGGTGTCCGGCGCCCGTCACAAACGTGATGTTGGCTTGGCTGGCGCCCGACATGTCCAGAATGGATAGATCTTCAGACCCGTGCAGCATCGAGTGGAATTGCTCCAGACCGCTGCTGTGACGGGTGATCGTCGCCGGGGCCTCTTTCGAGGCCTTGCCGGTTGCTCCTTTCCCTGCGCCGAATATCACTGCGCCTTAGCGAACCGGCGCCCCTGCGGAACTTACCACCGGAGTGGGCTTGTCGCTGGATAAAGGTTGCTGAGTCGAAGTAGAAGCGGAACTCCCTGCCGGCGTCTGCGGGCGTGCTGCGTTGGGCTTGGAAATATCGATACTGCCTTTGAAATACGCGCCATCTTCGATGACGATGCGGCTGGTCTTGATATCACCGACCAGCTTCGCTTCCTTTTTGATGTCGATCTTGTCGGTTGCATCGACATTACCCTGGATCGATCCCTGGATGATAATCTCGCGTGCCTTTAATCCCGCTTGCACCCGCGCATTGGGGCCGATCGTCAGGCGATGCTCGTGGCACTCAACGGTGCCCTCCACTTCGCCATCGATGGTCAGATCTTCTCGCGCGAAAATTTGACCCTTTACGGTGACGTTCTTACCTAATGCCGCCGAGCCGACGCTGCCGCGCGGTGTCAGGGGTTCTGATTCAAAACTTCTGTTGGGCGATGACATGCTGATAGTTTCTCTCCTCTGTGGTTCCACCGCTGCGGTCGATGGCACGAACGCTGGCTTCTCAGGCTGCGCTGGTGCGTCTTCCTTTTTCTTACTCCACATGCAAAGGGGCTCTCCTAGAGAATGCTCCATCCATAGTACTACTGCTTGTCATCGACTTCTCAGGTACTAGACTTCGCGCTATGGGTTTGCACCCTTTACGCTGTTTGGGATAATTAAAAGGACGTGTCCAAAGCGCGAGATTTAGAAGCACGGCTGGAGCGTGCCGAGCAGGAGCTTCGTCTTTTTCAGCGAGTTAGCCGCTTAATGACTCGCGACATGGATCTCGACGAAGTCTTGCAGGAGATCGTCAGCCTCGTACGCGCCTTCCTCAATTGCGATTCCTGTCTTATCTATCTCAAAGAAGATGAAGAACTTGTCCTCTTTGCATCGAGCGATGGCGACCGCAAAAACCTCGGCCGCGTGCGGCTGCGGCTGAACGAAGGCTTGACTGGTTGGGTGGCCCGCGAACGCCGTTTACTCGCGATTTCCCGCGAAGCCTACGCCGATTCGCGCTTCAAGTATTTCAAGGACCTTCCGCAGGATGCCTTCGAAGCATTTCTCTCGGTCCCAATCATCTCGCAAAACCGCGTCGTGGGCGTTATCAACGTCCAGAACCGCGAGCCCCGCATCCACTCGGGTGGAGACATGGAAATGCTGAGTACACTCGGCGAGCAGGTGGGGTGCCTCTTAGTGCTGTCCCGCCAGAAAAGTCACGCCATCACCGGCGTCGCCTGACCAAAGCGGCACGCTTGGCTAGTCTGCCAGCGGCGTCCCGCTCCCAAGGGGCGACCGCGGTCGGAAGCTGACGAAATTACAACGGCACCGTGCGCAGCGATGCCGCGTCGCGCCCACCGTCAGCAGCAATTTCTTCCAGTAGCTTATGTGCTGCATCTTATACGACCAGGTCGTAAGATCGAGGCCTAGGCAGCGGGGACACTTAGCGTATCTCCATACCGACCAAAGCCAGATATTCGCCCAAAATCGCTGATTGCAACCCAGACAGCGAAACGGGTAATGGCCGAGCGCTAGCTTGCTCAACTCAGCCATGTTTTGCCGCCGTGAGAGCCGGATATTCGAGTTGCCGCAATCCGGGCACGCCAGCAAAGGATTCGGCATGCCGCTAGACCCCCAAGGACTCCTTCGCTCGCGCATGCGCGGCGACATAAGCCTCACGGTAGTCCCTAAAGGCTCGTTGCAGCACTCCCAGCGTTTCACGGTCTTGTTGGAGCGACCGCTCATCGATGGCGACCACCGGCAGCAGATCCCGCGTGCTCGAAGTCATAAAAACCTGCCGGCTCGATTCCAGTTCGTCTGGCGACAATTCACGTTCCCCGATGGAAAAGCCGGGCACACGGATTTCTTCGAGCAACACCGCGCGAGTCACTCCCGGAAGACAACCGGACGAAGCAAGTGGCGGTGTCCATACATGGTCTCCTTCAATCGCGAACAGATTCGCCGATGTGCATTCGCTCACTTGGTCTCGCTCGTTGAGCAGAATGACTTCATCGAATCCTCGCTCGTGCGCCTCCTCATACAAAGTCAGATTCTGTGCCCACGAAATTGTCTTGGCTCCCGCGAAAGGGCAAGCCGAAAACCGCGCGCCGCGAACATAGCTCAGGCGGGCGCCTTCTCCCCACTCCGCTAGGTCCTTCGTAAACGCCACCAGGTCGCAATCGCGCGAAAGCCCCGGGCTCTGAAAAAATCCTCCCTTATTACGCACCACCGCCACGCGTAGCGTAGCTTCGGAAGCCTGATTGGCGTCTACCAGCGCGAGCAACGATTTTTTCAGCGAGCCGGACGAAATTTCAAATGGCACGCGCAGCCGGATTGCATCGTAGCGCATGCGTGCATAGTGGCGCTCAAACTCAAACAACACACCGCGCGCCACGCGCAGCGTGCTGAACACTCCCCAACCGCTCAGGAATCCGATCTGACCCGGCGAGAGCAACGCCTCGGTCGTATCCCGGATATCGTCGTTATGAAGCAGATACCGGTGCATTTACCTAGTAGTTTACCCGCAGCAGCGCGCGTAGCGCCTTGCCGCGGGCACTGACCTCCAACTTCTCCGCGCCCGTAAGTTCAGCAAACGAACGCGCCAGCGGTGGATAGAGAAATAGTGGGTCGTAGCCGAATCCGTTCTCACCACGCGGCTCGCGCAAAATCTGGCCCTCGACAATACCCGTGCTCGTACGAAGCAGGTTTCCGCGCTGTGCCAGTGCCAGCACTGTGACGAAGCGCGCCGCGCGTTGCGTGCTCCCGGCCAAACGTTCTAACAGCAGAGCGTTGTTTTCTGGGTAGGTGGCTCGTGTGCCGGCAAAGCGTGCCGAGAGAACGCCGGGTGCCCCGCCAAGCGCATCCACTTCCAATCCCGAATCGTCAGCAAACACTGGCTCGCGCGCGAACTGCGAATAATAGACCGCCTTCAGAACGGCGTTCTCTTCAAAGGTTTTGCCGTTTTCCTCGGGAACGGCAAGTTGCTCCAGCCCAGGCAGCGGCAGGATTCCCACTTGTTCCCCGGCCGCGAGCCCGAATTCCGCCAGTTTGCCCGGATTGCTCGAGCAGGCGTACCAAACTTCCCTCATGCCGAACGTGTAGTGAGAGCGTTTTCCTGAATTGTACGGAGCTGCCCAATTCCCGAACGTGCGAGCGTCAGTAACTCCGCCATCTGTGCATCGTCGAAGGCCGCATGCTCGGCCGTGGCTTGCACTTCAACGAATTTACTTGAGCCGGTCATGACAATATTCATATCCACGCCGGCCCGTGAATCTTCTTCGTAACTCAGATCGAGCATCGCCACGCCCCCGATCAGACCCACGCTGGTAGCCGCAATCGAATCGACCAGCGGCGAGCGTGCTACTACCTTAAATTTCACTAGAGTATTCAGGGCGATCGCGAGAGCTACATAGGCGCCGGTTATAGCCGCGGTGCGTGTCCCGCCGTCCGCCTGGAGCACGTCGCAATCGACGATCACACTGCGCTCCCCAAGTGTCGCGAGATCCACAGCGGCACGCAAAGCGCGCCCGATCAGCCGCTGGATCTCGTGTGTCCGCCCGCCTGGCCGCCCCTTCGTGATTTCACGTGGTGTGCGTGTGATCGTAGCCCGCGGCAGCATCGAATATTCCGCCGTGACCCAGCCTTTCCCGCTGCCGCGCAGAAACGAGGGAACCGTATCTTCGATTGTCGCTGCGCAAAGCACGCGTGTATTGCCGCACTCGATCAAAACCGAGCCCTCGGCGGTCACCAGGTAGTCTGTAGTAATCTTTGTAGGCCGAAGCTGATCGTGCTGTCTGCCGTCGCTTCTCATCGGTTACCCCGCCGACCGTACTGAAAAAAACAAAATCAGTCCAATTACGAGCAGCGCCAGCGCAACTAATACGAGGCAGGGAATTGCAGCCTGTCGCGGCATCGCCGATGTTTTGGCCGCCGTAGCCTTCTTTTTGATTTTAGAGGACGCCAAACTATTTCTTGAACAAACTATCAAATGCGGCGCGCGCGTCGGTCGCGTTGCGTGGTGCCGGCTGGGAACCGTTCTCGGCAAATCGCATTACTGGTGCGGAGGGCAGGGCATCGCGCGCTACCGTTACCCGTGGCGAAAAGAGCCCGCAGGCGTTTGGCTGGTCCTTCAGAGGAATGCGTTCCGGAATCGGCTTCAGACACTGGAAGCGCGTCGAAGAATCGAAATTCACACACTGCTTGCAGCAGTGCAGACCCGCCCCGCACTTCGGGCAATTCCCCCGAAAATCGATGTTCGGCGGAAGCGTCGTCGCGCACTGAAAACAACGCGAGGCGACTATGTTCTGCACAAGCCGCGGGAGTTTCGGTCCCGTTACATCGATAGGGGGCTTCGGCCCTTGTTGCTTCGGCCGGTCTGGCCGGTATGACCCGGCGGAGCCACGGTCTGAGTCTTGATAACCGTGCTGCCGGTACTTACGATCGCCGTCCATATTAAGGTTGATCGGCTCCTTGGAAATTCTGCCAGGGCGCAAAAAACACTTGCTTCACTTGGTGTACTGTCGCGAACTGGATGTACGTCCGGTGCAATCCCAAAGCTATTAAAAGAAATTTCGAGTAGCGCTGGAGTCTTATATTTACTAAGAGGACGGAATGATGAATCGGAAGGATAGCCTAGCTTGCTTCCGCCTGCACCTAGAACCTATGTACCACGAACCGAATGAGAGGTCAATCGGAAACCCATTTCAGAACCGTGTTGCACGGCCGCGTCAAGGGGTTCTCGAAATGGTTGGGGCTGACGCGAACCGAGTACCCGACCCGCCCGGTTTGTTGCGCCATAAACTCATTAGCAAAAACTACTGCCGTACCCCGTGCCTCACCGGGGACTAAGGGTAGCGTGAAAGTGTTCTCCAGCCGCCCATTTACTCCGATTGCCCCTACTACCGCCTCCACGCGCACATCCGACGGGGCCAGCCCCGCCAATTCCACCAGCGCCCGAACCGGCACTGCCGCCCCGCTGATCACCTGATCCGCCGTCCCGTCGCCCACCTCCAGAAACCGAATCGAGTTCCAGGCTTCCGTGACGCGGCTATCCCAAACTGTCTTTTGACGTGCCGCCTCAAAGTTATTGGCCGATACGCCAAGCCAGGAATTATGCGCCGGCTGATACAACTCCGACATATATTCGGCGAGCATGCGGCCGCAGCCAAAACGCGGAGTCAGATTCGCAATACAAGTCTTCATGCGCCGCACCCATTCGGTGGGAATATCGTCGTCCGAATCCTGGTTCTGATAAAACAGCGGCACAATCTCGTATTCGAGGGTCGAGTAAATGGAACTCGCGTGTAGGTCGTCCTGGTCTTCCGTGTATGTTGTGCGATCGCCGATCGCCCAGCCCGCGGACAGCTCGTAGGCTTCGTCGTACCACCCATCCAGAACGCTGAGGCTGAGCACGCCGTTCATCGACGCTTTCATGCCGCTCGTGCCACAAGCCTCCTCGCCGCGGCGCGGATTATTCAACCACAAGTCCACGCCTTGCACCATCTCACGCGCTACTTGTATGCCGTAATCTTCGACAAACACTAGCCGCTTCGAAATCTCCGGATCCCGCGAGAGCGCCACGATGTCGTGTATAAGCGTCTTGCCGGGTTGATCCTTCGGATGCGCTTTACCCGCGATCACCACTTGCACTGGCATTTTGGGATTATTAAGAATCCGCTTCAAACGGTCTACGTCGCGAAACAACAGCATCGCGCGTTTGTACGTCGCGAAGCGGCGCGCAAAGCCAATCGTGAATACGTCCGGATCGAGCACTTCCTGTAAATGCCGCAGTTCGCCGGCCGAAGCTTGTCGCCGTGCCGCCGCCACCGCCGCGCGTTCCCGCACGAACGCCACAATGCGCCGCTTGTGTTTGCGGTGCATCTCCCATATCTCCTGCGCCGGGATCTCATGCACCAGTTGCCACATCTGGCCGTCTTCCAGACGTTCGCGCCAGTCCGGCTGCAGGTACTGATCGTAAAGCCCGGCGAGATCGCCATTGATCCAGCTCGGCGCATGCACGCCATTGGTCACCGAAGTGATCGGCACTTCTTCCACCGGCAGCTTGGGCCACAAGTCCTGGAACATTTCCTGCGACACCGCCCGATGCAGCACGCTCACCGCATTCCGCAGCGACGACGTGTTGAGCGCCAGCACCGCCATCGAGAACCGCTCGGCGATGTCTTCGAGATTCTTCCTTCCCAGCGCCAGAAACTTCTCGAACGGAAAATTCGCCTCCCGGCAATATGCCTGAAAATAGTCGTAGACCAGGCTCGAATCGAACAGATCGATGCCCGCCGGAACCGAAGTGTGCGTCGTGAATACGTTGCTCGCGCGCGTCGCCTCCAGCGCCTGTTCGAACGAAAGGCCATTTTCCGCCATCAGTAGCCGGATGCGTTCGATCGCGAAAAAAGCCGAATGCCCTTCATTCATGTGGTGCACCGTCGGCCGGACGCCTAGCCTCTTCAACGCACGCAAGCCGCCGATGCCGAGCACGATCTCCTGGCGGATGCGCTTGTGAATGTCGCCGCCATAAAGTTGATCCGTGATCTCACGATGCTCGCTGGATCGGTTTTGCGGAATATTCGTATCGAGCAAATAGAGCTTTACGCGCCCCACCGCAATCTGCCAGACCTTAATGAACAGCTCGCCCGTGGGCAGGTTCACCCGAACCAGAATTTCCGCCCCGTGTTCATCTATGCAAGGTCGGATCGGAAGAGTGTAGAAATCGTTCAGCGGAGTCCGCTCCTGCTGCCAGCCATCCGGGTTCAGGTACTGCTGCAGGTATCCGCGCTGGTACAACAGTCCAACGCCGGTCAGTGCAAAATCGCCATCGCTTGCTGCCTTCAGATGGTCGCCTGATAGAATTCCCAGCCCGCCTGAGTAAATTTGCATGCAGTCGAGCAGCCCATACTCCATCGAAAAATAGGCGATGCGAGGGGTCGAAGTGCTCGGAAGGCTGGCATGGAGATAACTGTCATGCCGCTCACACGCACGTTTGTAGAGCGTAAGAAAACGCGGATCAGTTGCCGCACGATTCAACTTTTCCTGTGTGATGCGCCCAAGCAGCTGAATCGGGTTGTGGTTGCATTCTTTCCACAGCATCGGGTCGAGCCGCCGGAAAAGAGCGCGCAAATTGTGGTCCCAACTCCAAACGAGGTTGTAGCCAATCTCGAGCAGACGTCCGAGTTGGGAAGGCAAAGCCGGGCGAACCAGGAACTCTTTCAGCGGTTGAATCTGATACGGCATTGAAATATTAGGCAACGGTACAGAAGTAGTGGTCGCATATGGCTGAAAATCTGAACCCCAAGGATATCACCAGTATAATTACTAGATAGTTTTCTCTACAGCTCCCAAACACCAATCCTGCCGCCCCAATCTCCCCCTGCAAGCAGCCTTCCATCGTGACTGAAGGCAACCGCCTGAATGGTGTCCGTGGGGAGTTCCAGCTTTGCTGACTCCGCACGCCCGCACGGTGACATACTGAGCACTTTTTTCAACCAGAATGCCTTCATCTAGCTTCTCCAGTGTCCAGGTCCGTATCACGCCTTCCCGGTCCCGGAAACGAGCAGCCGGTCGTCCGGGCTGAAAGCGAGCGCATAAACTGCAAATCGGTGCTCCCGCGCCAGCGCTACTTGCCGAAATCTGTTGCCTCGAATGCCGGCTCGCTTCGGCAGAGGAATGTTGGACGGCGGAAAGGAGATCTTGCCGCCCTGCCTCTCTTCTGCGGAACGGAAGCCTTCGAGATACGTTCCAGGTGGCGCCGGATCGTTTCCCGGAAATCCCGAGGGCCATCGTAATTGGCGTACAGCCCTCCGCTCGCGGCAACGCGCTTCTTGAAGGCGAGTACCTTACCCAGATCCTCGGGATCGGTGTCCTGCGGAGAAACCGAAGCGCTGCTGAAGTAGAACATCAGTTGAGGCCGTTAGTCTCCGCCCAAAGTCGATAGCATTTCTCAAATTCCTCGGCGCTTCCGGAATCACCACGCTTCGTCGGAGTGCCGAATTTCTTCCACAAGATGCCAATAAACAGATCAATGGAGGAAAAACCGATCTGTGCGTTTACCGAAGGATGCTGTTGAAAAAGTCTCTGCGCCGAATGCAATCGAGTCAGAGTAGTTCGCGTTCAGCGTGCTTGACCCTCTCGGGCGATGACCGTTTCAGGCCATCGCTGATTCTAGTTCTGTGGTTCGGTTTAGGAATCGGACCAGGGCTTAATGTTTTGGACCGTCGCTGCAAGAATAAACTGTTCTCCGGCTCTCGGCAGACCGCGCAACCGGAGCTTACGAAGGTGAATCTGATTGCGCAGTTCCGAAAAGAGGGCCTCGATCTTGTTGCGAGCGCGGCGGGCCGTCGCGTATTCCGGTGTTTGGCTGAGCTGTCGAACGTGCTCACGCACGTCCTCATACCAATTGACTCTCAGCGTACGGCGAGTCGCCGAGGGAGTGCACGCCGGCTTATGGGCACAATCGCGGCATTGCGAAGGCTTGGCGCTGTACGTAAAACCCTGTGAACCGCGACTCAACCCGATGTAATGAAGCAAGTGACCTGCGGGGCAGCGATAGGCGTTTTCTTCCGGGACGCGAGCAAAATCATGCTGGGTGTAGAAACCTTTTGATTGTTGCTTTCGATCCAACACAGGTATGTATGGCGTCATCTGTCGAGTCGAAAGCCAAGACAGGAACTCACCCGTGCCATAGCTCTTATCCGCAGTGACGCTGACGGGCTGCAATCCGAAACGTTCTTTCGCGCGTTCTAACATTTGCCGGGCCGCAATGATTTCTTGGCTGAGGCGGGCTGGTGTTGCCATGACGCCAGCGATAATGCAGCTCCGATTGTCGATCAGATAGTTGTCGTAATAAGCGAACTCGGATGCCCCTCGTTTGCTGGACAGGGCGGCTTCCGGGTCTGTCGTCGAGATCTTCATGGGTGGCGAATTCCTATAGGTGCGGCGCAATTCCGGTTCTCCTTCCGCTTCGGACGGAGGTGAATCAGCCGTAGGTGCCTGCTCCAAGATTACGTTTTCGCGCTCAACCTGTTCCCGTACTCGCGCACGGTCCGATTGACCTTGGCGACTTCCGGTAACTGTTCACGAGTGATCGTTCGGTCCGGACTGGCATCGGCACGGATCTGCGTGCTGTCGACTGCTAGATCTACACCCTTTAACAGCCCGACATTCATGCACTGCTGGACGATTCGCTCGAAGAGTTCAAGAAAGACCGGCGACTCCTGAAAGCGGCCGTGCCGATTCTTCGAGAATGTCGAGTGATGCGGAACTTCTTGATCGAAGCCGAGGCCAGTGAACCAGCGATAAGCAAGGTGGGTATGGAATTATTCAGGCGGTGTCTGCTCAGTCGCAAGGCAGGATTCGAATTGGCCCCGGCTCCCTGTACGACAACCTAAAGCGCCTCATGGAACGTGGGTGGGTTCGCGATCTGAAACCTGCATCTGAAAACGACAAACGCCTTTATCGCTTGACTGCTGCAGGCAAGACTGCTCTTTCATTCGAGATTCGTCGCCTCGATGATCTGGTCCGGCAGACAAGGCGGCACCTAAAGGGATTGGACCCGAGGAGGGCAGACTGAGGGAATCGGGTTCACGCCAGCTATATCGGCGGATTCTGCTGCTGTACCCCGAACCTTTTCGGGACGAATTCGGAGACGAAATGCTGAGCATGTTTGCAGAGTGTAGCGCGACACAAGGCTCTTGGCATGTATTTGCTGATCTGCTCCTTTCGGCTGCGAAACAACAAATTCACTATCTCTCGATTCCTGCACCGAAGAGTGCGCCCCTCTATTCGGAGATTGCTTGGTCCCCGAACTTGGCCCGGATTTTGGCCCTGGCCGTGATTGGTGTCGCGCTGATCGCGAGCGCATTGACGGAACGAGAAAAGCCTGTAGCTCGTGAATCTTGGACAAGGTCTTGCGGTGGGAGCAGAATTTCCGCGAATCAAGTTATCGCGCACATTATTCACTCCGATTCAGTAGACGAGCCACACCATGAATAGCCTTGTTGCAGTCTCTAGTTTGACTCTCTTGACCGTAGTTTTGGCCGCGCATAGCTCAGCGCCGCCTCAAGCCGAAGCTCCCGAGAGGATCGCCCCTTACCTTCAACCCCAGCGCCTCGTCCATATCGCGGGAGCGCGCACGATCAATCTCGTCTGCCTCGGGCAAGGCTCGCCCACTGTCGTCCTGACCGCCGGGCTGAATGGCTGGTCGCTAGTGTGGAACCAAGTTCAACCTCCACTTGCACGCAGGACTCGCGTTTGCGCGTTGGACCCCGCCGGATTCGGATTTAGTAGCTCAAGCCCCGAGCCGCAGGACGCCATTCACAAGACCCGAGATCTCGAACAGACATTGAAGGGAGCGGACCTCAACGGACCTTATGTGATAGTGGGGCACTCCGCCGGCGCCTACACCGCATTAACTTTCGCCGACCAGCATCGGAGGATTGTGGTCGGAATGGTCTTGGTTGACCCGGCCATCCCCGACGAAGACGCGGTCAGAAGGCGCGTCGCGCCGAAGTTTGCGGCGTTCGGCGGAGCTGCCCCGACAGCGAATCTGAAACGGCTACGTCAGTGCGACTGAGCTCAAGAGCGCCACGCTGAAACAGGGCACGCCAGAATTTGACCGGTGCACGGCACAGCCGCTGCCGCCCGTTTTTTCAAACCTTTCGGCGCGCCTAGCTCAACTTAATGCCGATTCAGCAAGACTGCTGACCCAGGCCTCGGCCTTTGAAATTCAAAGCGGGATCGAGGTGGTCAATCCAAAGCGCAACTACGGTGACATGCCGATGATCGTGCTGACCGCCGGCAGCCACCCAACGCCGCCGGATTTGTCCGCTGACGTACGTGAGCAGGCAGGGCTATACTCTCAGACACTCGCGTCCGCGCATGATGCCTACGCTGCGCTATCCACGCGTGGACGCCATGAAACGGTTCCGGATTCCGGTCACCTTATTCAGCTTGAGAATCCCACTGCGGTTATCGGCGCGATCGACAACGTTCTGGCAGAAATCAAGCAGCAATCATCCAACCAATCCAAGCGCCACTGATAGAGCACTGGCGATCCGACTACACGCCGAGCAACTGGGCGTAATTCTTCAGATTGCTCCCAACAACGGGAAACCCGAAAATCGGCTGGAGTTTTTCAACAGCATCCGAAGGTTTGCGCACGAGCAACATCAATGAGACGACGGGACTAAACCCAAGCCGCCTTACTCATGAGCCGCTATTCATGCCGAAGCGCGATCATCGGATCAATTTGCGATGCACGACGTGCCGGCACGTAACCAGCCGCGATCACCGCGATCAAGATCGTCACTACCGCAATAGCGATCGTCGTGGGATCACCCGCCTTGAGGCCATACAGCAATGACTCAAGCAGCCGCGAGGCCCCGAACGTTAACGGCAGCCCAATGGCGAGGCCCACAGCGGCCAGAATCGCGACTTGTCGCAGAATCATCAACAGCACACGGCCGCGAGCTGCACCCAGCGCCATGCGGATTCCGATCTCGCCGGTCCGTCGCGCCACTACATAAGACATCGTTCCATATAAGCCGACACTCGCGATGGAGAGCGCGAGCAGCGCGAAACCTGTCGAGAGTCTTGCGAATAGAATCTGGTCGCCTATCTCCGTTTGGATTCGCTGCTCCTGGGTGCCCAAATGAGTCGCAGGAATCCGCGCGTCAGTCTTACGCACTATGTCTCGCACCGCACCCGCGTACTTTAGGGGATCGCTGGTAGTCCGCAAGAAGAAAGTCATCTCCTCGACCGGTGCGCCGAGATTCTGGTCGAGCGGCAAATAGACCGTGGCGGGAAAGTTCTTCTCAATACGGTTATATAGCGCGTTCCTCGCTACCCCGATCACGTCCATCTGGATCGGCTTATCGTCGAGCCCGAAGCTCACGACACGCTCGCCGACTGCGTTGCGGCCACCAAGGTTTGCCTTCACCCAGGACTCATTCACGATCGCCACCGGAGCCGAGCCTGCCCGATCACGTTCATCAAATGCGCGACCCGCAATCAGCGGAATCTTCATTGTGGAGAGGAAGTGCGCGTCCGTTTGCAACGTGTGTGTATTTTCCCAGCCGCCAAAGGTCCCATGACCCGAAGGAGCACGCTCCGGCTTTGGCTTGCCCACAGGGACGACAGCCCAACCCCACGCGCCATCTCCGATCAGAGGCGAATTTGCTTCCGCAACGGAAATCACCCCAGGGATCGTTGAGAAGCGTTGCTCCAGCCCGCGATAAAACGAGAGAAGCTCGCCCGATTGATGCCCTGCCTGCTTGGCATTCAATTGAAACAGGAGGACCTTTTCGCGTGTGAACCCTACGTCAAGTGATTGCAGGTTCGAAAGCGTCCGCACAAATAGTCCTGCGACAGCGATCAGCACCAGCGAGATGGCAATTTGCGTAACGATCAGTAACTGGCTCAGACTGACCGGCAGCCGCCTGCGGGGTTCTGCTGTGCGCCATTGCTTCAGAGCCGACACTGTATCAACGCGGGTAGATTGAAGTGCGGGAGCGAGTCCGAAGAATATGCCCGTGACCGTCGTTAGGGCAGCGGTGGCCGCGAGCACGTGTCCGTTCAGTTCGGCCCGTAAGACGAAGTTGCTTCCGCCGGTAAGCATCGCGCGCAGCACTGGCACACTCCAATAAGCGACCAAAACGTCCCCGCATGCGCCGATGGAAGCCAGCAAAACGCTTTCGGTGAGTAACTGCCTGATTACACGCCATCGGCCCGCCCCAATACTCAACCGCACCGCCATCTCGCCCCGCCGGGCCGCTGCGCGGGCCAGCAGCAGATTCGCGATGTTCGCGCAGGCGATCCCCAGGATCAACGCGACCATCGCCATTAGAATGACCAGCGGCTCCTCGAAATTGCGGCGCAAGCGGTCAACGCCACGCGCGCCTTCCGACAACAGAAACTGCGGCAGATTCGCGCGCTGTGCGTTATTTTCTGCCGTTGATGCTACCCAATTCTGGAACACTGGTCCGATCTGTATTTGTGCCTGCTGAAGCGTTATGCCCGGCCGCAGCCGCCCCATGATTTCAATCCAGTAATAATGCTGATCCAAATAGCTGGTTTGGGACGACTTGCCCTCACGCGCCGGATTAAGCGCTACATCGGCATGCAACGGCAGATAGAACTCGGGAGCCGAACCTAAGTCCACGCCATAAAATCCGGGCGGCGTAACGCCCGTTACGGTGAATGGCACATTGTTCAGGAAGATTTTCTGCCCAGCAGCTCGAGCCGCGTCGCCGAAATGTCTCTGTGCAAATCCGTAGCTCAGTGCGAGCACGCCGGTGCCTATGTGATCGTCATCCGCCCCGAGCAATCGCCCGGCCTCAGGCACGACCCCTAGCCCGCGAAAAAAATCGCCCGAAACATATTCTCCGTTAGCGACCTGCGCCCCACCGCCGACCATCACTGTTAGGTTTCGCGCTGGATGATAAGCGAACAGCGTAGAAAACACGTCTGTCGATTTCCGCAGCTCCTCGAACGCAGGATAGGGGAAGATTCCGCCGACTCGTC
>Ga0157369_10001271_pt1 | contig 31328 bp, 27 predicted proteins | sample C25metaG_FD_113461 | JGI IMG/M metagenome (GOLD analysis project Ga0157369, IMG submission 113461) | Corn rhizosphere microbial communities from Kellogg Biological Station, Michigan, USA - C2-5 metaG | ecosystem: Host-associated > Plants > Roots > Rhizosphere > Soil | place: USA: Michigan... | reverse complement strand
GGACGTCGTCAAGGCCCTTCCCTGCGCCGATGCGTCGTCCGCCGAAGACGAGCGCGTGGCGAAGATGCTGACGATCTCGCGTCAGACCGATCCCTTCGCCTGCCTGCTCGTTCTCGCCGCCGACCAGTTCGTGATCCATCCGCACACGCGCGTGGCCGAGGAAGCGCGCGTGCGCGCCGCGGGCGACGAGCCGCGCACCGTCATCGCCGGCTATCACTGGTTCACCGACTGGGGCCGCGACACGATGATCAGCCTCGAAGGCCTGACCCTCTGCACCGGCCGCTTCCGCGAAGCGGGCAACATCCTGCGCACGTTCGCCTCGTACATCCGCGACGGCCTGATCCCGAACATGTTCCCCGAGGGCAACAACGAAGGGCTGTATCACACGGCCGATGCGACACTCTGGTTCTTCCACGCCGTCTGGCGCTACGTCAAAGCGACGAACGATCGCGAGACGCTGCGGATGCTCATCCCCAAACTTCTCGACGTCGTCGATCATCACATTCGCGGCACGCGCTTCAACATCCACGTCGATCCCGCCGACGGGCTGCTCGCGCAAGGCGCCGAGGGCTACCAACTCACCTGGATGGACGCGAAAGTCGACGGCTGGGTAGTCACTCCGCGGCGCGGCAAGGCGGTCGAGATCAACGCGCTCTGGTACAACGCGCTGCGCATCCTCGAACAGCTCCTGATCGAGGAAAAAGACGACGCGAACGCCCGCCGCATGGACGAACACGCGTCGCGCGCGCGCAAGTCGTTCAACGAGCGCTTCTGGTACGACGAAGGTCAATATCTTTACGACGTCGTCGACGCGAACGACACGGCGCTGCGTCCGAATCAGATTTTCTCGATCTCACTCGACTTCCCCGTGCTCGATGAAAGCCGCTGGCGCCGCGTGCTCTCGGTGGTCCAGGACGAGTTGCTGACGCCAGTCGGCCTGCGATCGTTGTCCCGATCCCACCCCGACTACAAACCGGCGTACGACGGCGACCTCCGCGCCCGCGACGCCGCCTATCACCAGGGCACGGTGTGGGGCTGGCTCATCGGACCATTCATCGACGCGTGGCTGAAGGTGCATCCGTCCGATCTCACCACCGCCCGCCAGTTCCTCGACGGCTTCCGCGACGAGCTCGGTGCCTCCGCCATCGGCACCATCAGCGAAGTCTTCGACGCCGAATCGCCCTTCACCCCCCGCGGCTGCGCCGCGCAGGCGTGGAGTGTCGCAGAGGTGCTTCGCGCGCTGACGAAGTTGCGGGCGGTTTAGCCCGGCTTATCCCGCTGCGCTCCATGGATTAAACAGGGGAACTCCGGTCAGGCGAACATCCGATGTGTTGCGGGTGACGAACGTCAGTCCATGATGAAGCGCGGTTGCAGCGAGTTGCGCGTCGATCGTGGGAAGCGTTGCGTGCTGACGCTTCGCGAGCGCCTCGATTTGGCCCCAGCGCTCGGCAACCCATTCATCGAACGGAAGAATGCGATCTGCAAAGCGTACCCGGAGATCGCGATCGAGCCAGGTTTGCAGGGCGCCTCGCTTCGGTTCATCTTCATCGAGAAGGTCGATGCCCTTTCGAATCTCTCCGATAGTGATGACGCTTAGATGCAGCAGATCCTCGGGCGTTGCCTCGATCCAAGCGGCAACCGAGCGCGCGGGACGCAGTTTCATCAGTTCCGAAATGACGTTCGTATCTAACAGGTAACCCGAGGATGGAGCTACCACTTGATCGTTCTCGTGGTATCGCGCTTGCGCGTAAGTTGAAGTTCGTTTCCCCCCGGGGCGGATTGGAAGAATTCGAGAAGCGACTGCGGCTGATGGGCAACCTCGCCGATGTGGTCGAATTCTTCTGCGCGCACGATGACGACCTCTTCTCCGCCCTGCTTCGCCACTCGTTGCGGGCCATCGGACCGCACCCGCCTGAATAGCTCGCTGAATTGCGCTTTTGCTTCGTGTAACTGCCACACTCGAGGGCTCGCCATGAAGCTAGACTATATGGACTAGTCAGATAGGTCAAGATTGCCGTCGCTCATCTGTCGCTGGCGATCACATGGCTCATCCGTCCGACAGGCCATCCGCAGGAATGCCGCCGCCCGAAATCGACTTTACCTCCCAACTGACCGAACGGTCATTCGGTGGCGGTGGCGACGCTATTGCACCCCATCGCGAGGCAATTTGTACGCATGCTGTCGAAACGACTTCCTCTTCTTCTTCTCGCCTTCTCCGTCAGCGCACGAGCACAAACGCAGCCGCTCCGTCTCACTCTCGGCGACGCCATCCGCAGGGCCCTCGGCACGGGGACGACGGCCGAACTGGCTCGCTCGAATGAGGAGCTGGCGCGGATTGCGCGCTCCGAGGCGCTGAATGCGCTGCTGCCGCAGGCCGATGCGAAGCTGATGCGCTACAACCAGTCCATCAACCTCGCCACGTTCGGATTCACGCTGCCCGGTTTTCCGGCGGTGGTCGGGCCGTTCAACGTGACGGACGCCCAGCTCGCGGCGGCGGTGCAGGTGTTCAACATGGCGGCGCTGCGGCGGTATCAGTCGCTGCAAAGCTCGGCCAACGCGACGCACTTTCAGAGCGAACAGGCGGAGAACGACGTCGCTGCGGCTGTGGCGCGCCTGTATCTGATGGTGCAGCGCGCGCAGAGCCAGATCGGCGCTCGCCAGGCCGACATCACGCTTTTCACGCGTCTGCTGCAGACGTCGCAGGACGAGTTCAAGGCGGGCACCGGAACGCGGCTCGACGTTGCACAAGCGAATGTGCAGCTGGCGCGAGCGCGTCAGGCCTTATTGGTCGCGCAGAACGATCGTCAGAATGCCGCGCTGGCGCTGCTGAACGCGGTCGGCGCGGATGAGTCGAGCGACATCGTGCTCGCTGACGTACCAGCCGTTCCGACGACCGTTCCCACAATCGACACATCACTGGCCTCGGCGCGAACGCAACGTCCCGAGTTGCGCCAGGCGGAAGAGAACGAGCGCGCCGCGAAGCTCACCGTCGACGCCGCGCGCGCACGGCTGCTGCCCTCCATCTCGCTCGATTTCGAAGGCGACATGAGCGGCAATCACACGGATGACCTCCACTGGACACGCCGCATCGCCGCAAACCTCGGCGTGCCGCTGTTCCACGCCGACATCAACGCCAACATCGCCCGCGCCAAAGTGATGCTGCACGATGCGCAGACGCGCCGTTCGCAACTCGAACGCGACGTCGAGCAGGACGTGCGCCGCTCGCTGATGACGTTGCAGAACGCGGAATCGCGCGTCGGTGTGGCGACGGAAAATGTCAAGGTCGCCGAGGAGGCGCTGACGGTGTCGCGCGATCGGAGAGCGGCGGGATACGGATCGCCGGTCGAAGTCGATCGCGCGCAGGACGCATACCGGCAGGCTCACGAAGATCTGATCGCCGCGCAGTCGGATGCCGCAGCCGCGCAGTTCGACTACGAACATGCCACCGGCGCGATCCGCGGCTACTTCGGAAACGCAAACACGCGTTCGACGGGAGCGGCGGGAAGCGTTCCGGTCGCGCCGCCGATGCCAAGTGGGGCCACACCTTCGGTTCCACCGAACGCGCCGGAAGCGAATCCGCCGTTGATGCCGCCCGGCAGCGCCGTTACCGCGCCGCCGCAGCCGGTCATGCCGCAACAGGTGCCTCCGCAACCGCCGGCAACTCCGCCGCCTGCGCCCCAGCCTCCTCCACCAGGAGTGCAGCCGTGACCTCGACAGCCGCGGTGTTGAACGCGGCCGGCGGAGTGTCGACGCAGCAGGAGCGCCAGCCGGTCAACAAATGGCTCGTCACGGTGTCGATCACCTTCGGCACGCTGATGGGCGCGATCGACGCCTCGATCGTCAACGTGGCCGTGCCGCATCTGACCGGCTCGCTCGGCGTCACCATCGAGCAGATCACCTGGGTCACGACCGGCTTCGTCATCGCCACGGTCATGGTCATGCCGCTGACGGGCTTCCTGGCGCGCCTGTTCGGACAGAAGCGCGTCTACATGACCTGTCTGGCGCTCTTCGTGATCGGATCCGCGCTCTGCGGGATGGCGCGCACGCTGCCGATGCTCGTCTTCTGCCGCATCCTGCAAGGGCTCGGCGCGGGCGCGCTGCAGCCGACCGAGCAAGCCATCCTGCGCCAGACGTTTCCGCCCAAAGAGCAGGGCATGGCCATGGCGCTTTTCGGAATGGCGGTCGTCCTCGGTCCCGCATTCGGACCAACCCTCGGCGGGTACATCGTCGACAACTATTCGTGGCCGTGGATTTTCTACATCAACGTTCCGATCGGCATCATCTCGCTGCTGATGGTGTCGCGATTCGTGCACGAGCCTGAGGATGTGCGCGCGGCGATGCACACGATGGCCGAGCGGCAGAAGAAAAACATGGACTGGAGCGGCATCGCGCTGCTCTTCATCGGCCTCGGCACGATGCAGTACGTGCTCGAAGAGGGCAACCGCAACGACTGGTTCCAATCCGGCGAGATCAAGCTGATCACGCTCGTGGCCGTCATCTCGCTGGTGGCGCTCGTGATTCGCGAGCTGAGCGCGCGCGTGCCGGCGGTCGACTTCTCGCTCTTCAAAGACGTGATCTTCACCTCGGGCACGCTCATCGGCGCGGTGATGTTCGCGATGCTGATGGCCATCACCTTCCTGCTGCCGCTGTTCATGCAACTGCTCCTCGGATTCAGCGCCACGCAGGCCGGGATCGCATTGATGCCGCGAAGCCTTTGCATGCTCGTGGTGATGCCGATCATCGGCCGGATTTACAACACCGTTTCCCCGCGGCTGGTCATCGCCTTCGGCATCGTCCTCTTCGCGTATACGGCCTGGATGATGGGCCACTACACGCTGGCGACGTCGCGCAACAACGTCATGCTGGCGCTGATCCTCCAGGGCGTCGCGTTCAGTTGCCTCTTCATCCCGCTGACGACGATCGCTCTCAGCTCGATTCAGCGGCATCGGCTTTCGGACGCGACGGGACTGAACTCGCTGCTGCGCCAGACCGGCGGCTCGGTCGGACTGGCGGTGTTCGCAACGTTGCTCTCGCGCTACGCGACGAAGGCGCGCGAGGGGCTGCTGCACAATTTTTCGGGGCCGGCGATGCAGGCGCGAATGGCCGCCATCCAACGCATGCTGCAAGGTCGCGGTATGGATACCTTCACGTCGCGCCAGGCCGCGGCGCGGATGATCGACGGTCAGCTCCGCCAGCAGGCCATGGTCATCTCGTTCGAAAAACTCTTTTATCTTTCCGGAATCCTGTTTCTCCTCGTTCTGCCGCTGGTCTTCTTCCTGAAGATGCCAGAAGACGCGGAGAAAATCGATGTTCATGTGGAGATGTAAATGACGACGACTGAATCAACTGCCGGCGCGATGCCGGAGATCGCCGAGCACGAGCCGGCCATCGCTCCCTCCAAGGCCAAACGCCTTTACTTCATCCTCGGCGGCGCCGTGTTGCTGCTGCTGATCGGCTACGGCATCTTCGCGATGCTCTCCTCCGGCAAGGCGGGGACTGACGATGCGCAGGTCTCCGCGGACATCGTTCCGGTCGCCGCGCGCGTGGCGGGACAGGTGACGAATGTCTACATCCACGAAAATCAGCCGGTGCATGCCGGGCAAGTCCTCGCCGATCTCGATCCGTCCGACGCGCAGGTGAAAGTGGCGCAGGCCGAGGGCGATCTACAAACGGCGCAGGCGCAGGCAGCCGATGCCGATGCGCGCACGGCCGTGACCTCGGCCGCCGCGCGCGGCGCATTGACCTCGGCACAGGGAGCGCTGCAAAGCACGCGCGAAAGCGTCGATACGTCGTCGGCGTCGATCACCGAGGCGCGCGCCGCGGTAACGCGCGCTCGCGCGAATGCGGAAAAAGCGCGGCTCGACTTTCAGCGCGCCGAGGAGTTGGGAGGAAAAGGCGACATCTCGCGGGCGCAGGTCGACGCTGCCCGCGCCGCGCACGAATCCGCCGACGCCGATCTCGCGCAGGCCAACGCGCGCCTGACGGCGAGCGAAAACGCGCGGCAGGCCGCGCAAGCGAACGTTCAGGCTGCACAAGGACGTGTGCAGCAAAGCGCGCCGGTGCAGGAACAGATCACGGCCGCGCAGGCGCAGGCGCGCATCGCGCATGCGCGCGTCACGACGGCCGAGGCCGCGTTGCGCGCGGCGCAGCTCAATCTGTCGTACACAAAGATCGTCGCGCCGAGCGACGGCATCGCATCGAAGCTGAGCGTCCACCCCGGTTCCTACGTGACCGCCGGGATGCCGATCGTGCAACTCGTTCCGCGCACGACCTACGTCCTCGCGAATTTCAAGGAGACGCAGTTGCGCGACATGCGTCCCGGCCAGCGCGCCACGGTCCGCATCGACGCCCTCGGCCGCCGCGATTTCGAAGGAAAAGTGGAAAGCCTTTCCGGCGGAACGGGCGCGTCGTTCTCGCTGCTTCCTCCGGATAACGCATCGGGCAATTTCGTGAAAGTCGTGCAGCGCGTACCGGTGCGGATTTCGTGGAGCGGACCGCCAGCCGATCAAGTGCCGGTGGGTTCATCGGCCGAAGTCACGGTCTACACCAAGTAGAAAGGTCGACCGCTTCATGGTCAGTCGCTCTCGCAGCGACTGGCGGCTGCTATCCGGCAGCACCGCGCACGCCTACAATCTTCTCCTCGTTCCCCAACGACAATTGAAAGAGGAGAAGATTCATGCGCTGCAGAACTCTGGCCGCCACCGTCCTCGTCGCGTTCACCGCCGTCCTCGCCTTTGCTGACGACCCCAAAGCCAAAGCCGGCCCAAGTCAGGCCGAGATGGAGGCGATGATGAAGGCCGCCACACCGGGCGACGCTCACAAGAAGCTCAACGCCATGGCCGGCACGTTCAACGCCGACGTGAAAATGTGGATGCAGCCCGGCGCGCCTCCATCCGGCGGCACGGGCGTGGCCGAGAACCGTTGGGCGCTCGACGGCCGCTTCCTCCAACAGAACTTCACCGGCACCTTCATGGGCATGCCGTTCAGCGGCGTCGGCTACACCGGCTACGACAACATCAAGAAGAAGTACATCGGCACGTGGATGGACACGATGACCACGTCGATGATGATTTCCACCGGCACCGCGAACGCCGACGGCAAGTCCTACACGTTCACGTCATCGATGGACGATCCGATGACCGGCAAAGCATCGCCGGTGAAGGAGACCGTGACGGTCGTCGACGACGATCACCACACGCTGGAGATGTGGAGTCCCGGACCCGACGGCAAGATGTTCAAGATGATGGAGATCGCCTACACACGGAAGAAGTAGCGATGCTGCAGGGCCGCGGTGCGGCCCTGCATTCGTTTCATCTACATCCCGCTCGGGTGAATGATGTTGAACATCGCGCCCTGCGGGTCGGCGCAGACGGCGAAGCGGCCGACGTTCGGGATTTCGTGCGGGCCCATGTAGATCTTGCCGCCGCCCGACTTGATCTTCTCGACCGTCGCGTCGGCGTCGGCGACGCAGATGTACGGCGTCCAGGCGGTCGGCATCCCCTGCATCTCCCGCGTGATGTGCATCATGCCGCCGACTCCGGTTGATCCAACGCTGATCTCGGTGTACTCGGGGCTGACCTTCAGATTCCAGCCGAAGAGATTCTTGTAGAACTCGCGTGCGCGCTCGATGTCGGGCGTCATCAGCTCGTTCCAGCAGAGCGTGTTGTTGTCGCCGCGGATGGTGGCGCCGATGGTTTTGCCCGCCTGCCACAAACAGAGTGACGCGCCGGTTGGATCGGCGATGACGGCCATGCGGCCGACGTCCATCACGTCGAACGGCGGCGCGATGACGTTCGCGCCGTTCTCCTGCGCGCGCCGCGCCGATTCATCAGCACTCGTCACGCTCACGTACGAGTTCCACGCGGGCTGGGACTGTTTGTTTTCGTAGAGCGCGCCGAGGCTTTGGCCGTCCACCTGCAGCATGCTGTAGGTGCTGCCGTCGGGAAGCGGGATGTCGTTGATCGTCCAGCCGAAGACCGATGCGTAGAACGACTTCGCAGCGGCGGCATCGTTCGTGGCCAGTTCGATCCAGCAGAACATCCCGGGTTCGTATTTGTCGATGACAGGCATTTTGTAATTCCTCCGAAGGCGCGAATTCTAGTGAAGTTTCAGCCCCGTCGCTTTCTCGATCTCGCTTGGATCGTCGAGCAGGATCCACGTCAGGATCGACACCGGCAGCGAGCCGTGCGCGATCAGATCGTCGTGAAATTGGCCGAGGCGGAAATCGGCGCCTTTCGCGTCGCGGTAACGGCCGAGCAGGCGCATGATCTGCCACTTGCCGGTGATGTAGCTGATCTTCTGCGTCGGCGATGACGCGGCGCCGGCCGCCTCCCCTTCCGCCGCTTCTTTATCGAGACCACCGCCATCCATGAAGTAGTTCACACCCTGCTCGAACGTCCATCGGCCGGTGTGCAGATTGACGTCCACGCCGATGCGCGCGGCGCGGTACCGCGAAAGCCGCAGCACCTGCGCCGCGCCGGCGGAGTCGGGCGCGTACATCCCCTCGCGCACGAGCATCTCCTCGCCGTACAGCGCCCACCCTTCGATGAACACACTTTCCGCATGATGGCGGCGGATTTCGTTGTCGAGATGGTTGGCGATCGAGATCTGCAGAAAATGTCCCGGAATCCCTTCGTGCCCGAGGATCGGCCGCGGGTCTTCGATGGCCGCGCGGATGTAGAAGTTGTGGCTCTGCGGGTTGTACGTGGGGATGAAGTAGAAGCCGCCGTTGTCGGCGTCGTAGATGCCCGGCGGATTCATAAAACCTCCCGGACTGGTCGGCTTAAAGGCCTCGGGCAACTGTCGAATCTGAAACGGTCCGAGGTACGGCGGCAGCGTGACGAGATTGCGCGCTTTGAGGAAGTCGATCATCTCCTGCTCGCGGCTCTCGTACGCGGCCAGGAAGGCCTGCTGATCGGGCGGGATGTTCTTGACGCGCGCCGGATTCGGATCGGCCATGGAGGGATCGGCGAGCATGGCTTCGAGCGCGCGATAGCGTCCCAGCTCCACTTCGCCGAGGTGCGCGACGTCGCGCGAATCCATCGGCAGGAGGAGGATGTGGCGGAGCATGTAGTTGTAATTCGCCTCCCCCATTGGCTTCCAGGCGGTCATCTGCGGCAGGCGCTTCTCCAGCCAGTCAGCGAATCCGTGCAGCGAGTCGATCGCTTCTTCGCGCGCGGCGTCGAGCGAAGTGCGCTCGTCAGCCGAGAGATCGCCGGCGATGGTCATCAGGCTGGTCGAAAAAAGCGGATCGATGGAGCGCGCCGAATCGATGGCCAGTTGCGCGAAGAGCCGAACGGGATTCTTCAGATTCTTTTTGGCTTGCTCGACCATGGCCGGCATCGCCTTGAGCCGCGCGGTGGCCGCGAGTGCGCGCGTTTTCGCGGGCGCGTAATCCTTTTTCAGCAGCGAGAAGATGGCGTTGCTGGCCTCTCCAACGTACACCTGCGGATCGGTCTCCTCCGGCTTCAGCACGCGCTCCGGAAAGTCGGCACCTTCCAGTTGCGAGCGGAAGAGCAGCCAGTCGATGACGTCGTCCTTCGGCCAGCCCGTGACGTCGGCCGCGCGGACGCGGTCGAGCAACGCGCGCACGTGCGCGGCGTTGCGCGCGGTCGCGGCAGGCGACAAGTCGTCGAGCTTGTCGTCGGCGGCGTGATATCCCTGATCGCTGGCGCTGACGGGATAGGTCTTCTTCTGCCATTCGTAGTAGTCGTGAGCGAGCGAGTGAAGCTCGGCAGGCGTGAGCGGTTTCATCGGCACGGTCGCTTTCTTCGGGGCGGCATACGACGTGGAGGCAACCAGTAGTGCGACGGCAAGCGCATAGCGTTTCATGCGCGCGAGTGTAGCGTCCGTGCACTCCCCTTGCACGGACGAGGCGCATGGCAGACAAAAAAGAACCGCAAAGCTACGGCAGCCAGGGCGATTGGGTATCCGGCCACACAGCCCAGAAAACGAATCCGGAGCAACCCGGGTCCTTCGAAGAGCGGCGCGAAAACGACGCCAGTGCGCCGCACCAGGGCGGCGATACGTCGCCGGTGCAATCGCGCGAACACGCCATGCCTTCCGGCCCGCCCGCCGACTCCGGCCACAACGTCACCGTGTCGGAAAGCGGCGCGAAGCGCGGCGGGTATTTCAAGCAACGCGATTACGAGAAATGATCCGTATCCGCAGATTACGCAGATGCACGCAGATTAGAACGTCGTCCTATCTGCGTACGTCTGCGTAATCTGCGGATAAACGTCAGCGAGACGCCCACGCCTCCGAAACCGCGCGTCCCTTCTCGAAATCGTCTACGACAAGGATCAGCTGGTGATCGTGGTCGCTGTAGAGGACTTCGATGTTGACGCCGGCGTCGGCCATGCGGCGGGTTAGCTTGCCCAACTGGCCCGGCTCGGATTGATTGAGGCGTTGCACGAGGACGTCGTTGACGGCGATGACTTTGATGCCGGCGGCTTCGAGCGCGGAGCGGGCAGCGTCGCCGTCCTCGAACAGAAAGTGCGCAACGCCGTGGCCGTCGACCACCCAGGCGCCACCACCTTCGATGCTCACGCCGGCACGGCCGAGGGCGTCGCCCATTTCGGCGAGTGCGCCGGGACGGTTGTCGAGAGCGATGGCCAGATCTTTCATTCGTAGCGGAGCGCTTCGATCGGATCGAGCTTCGACGCCTTGGCCGCGGGATAGATGCCGAAGATGATGCCGAGGATCGCGCAGAAACTGAAGGCGAGGACGATGGCCCACATCGGCGTGTGGACCGGCGGAAGCTCCAGCCAGCGTTTCAGAAGCAGGCGTACCGCGGCCGCGCCGAGGTAGCCGAGAGCGATGCCGATGGCGCCGCCGAATCCGGATAGAGTGACCGCTTCGATCAGGAACTGGATCAGAACGTCGTAGCGGCGCGCTCCGATCGCTTTGCGGATGCCGATCTCGCGCGTCCGCTCGGTGACCGACACCAGCATGATGTTCATGATGCCGATGCCGCCGACGAGCAGCGCGATCCCGACAACGGCGCCCATGATGCCGGTGGTCGTGTTGAGCACCGTCGAGATCGTCTTCATCAGCTCTTCCTGCGACGTGATCTGGAAGTCATCGGGCTGCCCTTTTTTCAGGTGATGGCGGACGCGCAGGATGTCGCGCACCTGTTCCTTGGCGAGGTCGATGTCTTCGCGCGTGCGGACCTGCAGCGCGATCGGGAGATGCTGCATGCGGTCGGGTCCGTAGAGCATCTGCGCGGTGGCGAACGGGATGTAGACGACGTCGTCGGGATCGCCGCCGATCGACGAGCCGCGCTTCTCCATCACGCCGATGACGGTGAAGTTGTTGTCATCGAGGCGGATGTCTTTGCCGACGGCGTCGGTCAGCCCGAGCTGCCGCGCCGCTTCCGTGCCGAGGACGCACACGCGCTTCTTCGCTTCCTCGTCGAGCGTGCCGAAGAAACGGCCGTGATCGACGAACTGCCGGGCGACGTCGGGATAGCTTTGATTAACGCCGTAGAGCGTGGCGTCGTGGCGCGTGTCGCCATTTTTCATGGCCACGTTCGACTGAAAAATCGGCGTGAAATCGCGCACGGCCGTGGCGCCGCGGCGGATGGCCAGCGCATCGTCGTACGTGAGCGAAGGGATCGGCAGAAACGGATTTCCGCGCGACGAGGAGAAGTCGGGAATCACGCGAACGAACGTGGCGCCGATGTTCTCGAGCTGCGACGAGATCTGATACTGCATCCCCTGCACGAGCGAGACGACGGCGATGACGGCGGCCACGCCGATCATCACACCGAGGACGGTGAGGATCGACCGCATCTTGTTGGCGCCGATGGCGCGGAGTGCGATCTTGACGTTTTCGAAGAACATCCGCGGGTCAGTCTACGTCACGATCTTGCCGTCGCGGATGTGAATGACGCGCTGCGCTTCCTGGGCGACGTCGTCTTCGTGCGTGACCATGATGATGGAGTTGCCGCGCGACGACAGCTCGCGGAAGAGGTCGAGGATTTCGCGGCCCGTCTGCGAGTCGAGGTTTCCGGTCGGCTCGTCGGCCAGCAGCAGCGACGGCTTGTTGACCAGCGCGCGGGCGATGGCCACGCGCTGACGCTGACCACCGGAGAGTTCGTTCGGCTGGTGGTTCATTCGGTCTTTCAAGCCAACGTTGGAGAGCGCCTCTTCGGCCATCTCACGCCGTTCGGCGCGGCCGATCTTCGCGTATACCAGCGGCAGCTCGACGTTCTGCAGCGCGGTGGTGCGCGAGAGAAGGTTGAAGGTCTGGAAAACGAATCCGATCTTCTTGTTGCGCACCGCGGCCAGCGCGTCGTCGTCCATCGATTCGACCGGCGTACCGTCGAGGATGTACTGGCCGGCCGAGGGGCGGTCGAGACAGCCGACGATGTTCATCAGCGTCGACTTGCCCGATCCCGACGGACCCATGATGGCGACGTACTCGCCGTGATCGATGATGAGGTCGACGCCGCGAAGCGCGTAGATGTCCTGCGGTCCGAGCTGATAGGTGCGCGTCAGCTCGCGCATTTCGATGAGGTGGTTCCCGTTACCGTTGCCGTTTCCGTTCACTTTGAGGCCGTCCCGTTTTGAGGAGTCTTGGACTCTTCTTTCGTGACTTCTACGGAATCGCCGTCTTTCAGTTTCTTCAACGTGCGGAATGGTCCGGTAACGACCTTGTCGTCCTTCGAAACTCCGGAGACGAGCGCCACATGCGTGGTGTCGCTCACGCCCGTCTTGACCTCGGTCATCTTCACTTTGCCGTCTTTGACGACGAAGACGTACTTCGACTTCGGCGCGTTCTCGTCCTCATCCTCGGTGCCGCTCTTCGATTTCGCCAGCGAGGGAGGCACGCGCTCGACGACGCTCTGGATCGGAACGGACAATGCGCTGCCGGAGGTGGTGGTGATGATCGAGACCTGCGCGGTCATGCCGGGACGGAGGCGGTCGTCGGGATTGTCGAATTGGACCTTCACTTTGAAGTAGCGCATGCCGGCGCCGGTGCCCTGCTTGAGCGCGGCGGAGCTGCCGATTTCGGCAACGTGCCCTTCGTACTCTTTGTCCGGAATCGCGTCGACGTGAACCTTCGATGGCTCGTTCAGACGGATGCCGGTGATCTCGGTCTCGCCTACGTCGGCCTCGACGAGGATTTCGGAGAGGTCGGCGATCACGGCGATCACCGAACCAGGATTGTTCATCGTGCCGGGGATGACCACTTCGCCCTCGTGCGCGTTGAGCTGCACGGCGCGGCCGTCCATCGGAGAGAGGATGGTCGTGTGATCGAGATCGTTCTGGGCCTGCTGCAAAACCGCCTGCGCCTGAGCGACTCCCTGGTTGGCGGAGTCGTACGCGGCCACGGCGTTGTCGCGATTCTGCCGGGCCTGATCGAACAGCTCCTGCGCCTGGATTCCCTGCTTCTCGAGATTGACGGCGCGCTTGTAGGCCAGATCCATCGTGGCCACGTTCGTCTTCGCACGCGCCACTTCGATGCGGCTGTTCGAAACCGCCGCCGCCGCTCGTGAATACGCGGCCTGATAGGCGGTTCTCTCCAGATCGACGAGGCGCTCACCCTTCTTTACGGTGTCGCCTTCCTTGAAGTAGAGCTTCTCGATTTTCCCGATGATGTAGGCGCTGATGTTGACCTTGACCTTCGGATTGACTTCGCCCGGCGCGGTGACGATCGCCTGGATGTTGCGCTGCGTGACCGGCTCGACGTAGACAGGTTCGCCTTTCGAACCGCCGCCGCGAACGCTCGCAAAGATAATGACCGCGACCAGAACGATCGCGCCGATGATGATGAGAGTCCTCTTCATTTATTGGCACGCATCGACTGGATCGCGGGACCGATCAGTTTCAACAGGAGCACGAGAACCCAGAGGCTGATGATGGTCACGGCCGCTTTCACCTTCGACACGCGCGCGACATACGAGAAGCCGATGATCATCAGCGCCAGGAACCACACCGAGAAGACGTCGAAGGAGGAGAGCAGTGCGAACGCCATCGGGTTCGTCTTGTAGTCGACGAGAAATCCGAGGTTCGAACGGACGATCGTCTGCAGCGTCTGCGGGTGGACCATCCCGCCTCTCGCAACGATGACGATCATCGTCACGATGCTTTTGATGATGCTTGGCATCGAGGAGTAACACGTTACGGAGAAGGCCTGTTTGAAATCGCCCTCTCCGCCGAAGATCCGGAACGCAAGCAACACGACACCCGCGATGATGAGCAGTCCAATCAGGCTCAGTACGGGCGCGATGTAGGTGAACACTTTGCCGATCGATGCCGACATGCGCACTGCTCGATCGACCTGTTCCGGCGTCGCGTTCTTGTTCTGCTCCATCGCCTCGCGGGCGGGAGCGGCGAAATCGACGCGCGGCGCCATGACGATGCCGGCGGCAAACGCGACGAGCAGGAGTAACACCAGCGGAACGACCCAGTCCGGCCGGCGGGCGATCGAAGCGAAAGTCGCATTCGGCGAGACCAGCACGCCGATGATGCGTTGAAACGAATTCGGTGTCGGTTCGCCGCCGGGGGCGGGCGTAGCGATGGCGTTATCCTGACCAGTCGTCATGGCTCATTTCTCCTCAGGTGCAGTGTCGTGGGACGAGAAGTTGAGCCAATTGTAGCGATTAAATTGCGAGAAGATCGAAGGTTCCTCGACCTTCGGTTCGTCGACGCTGATGTTGCGAGTGTCGAGAAGGTCGCCGACGGCGCGGTGATACGCAGCCACGGCCTTGTTGTAGCCGACCAGCGCCTGCAGCTCGTTCGCGCGTGCGTCGGAAAGCTGCTGCTGAATCTGGAGGACCTGGAAGTTGGTGCTCATGCCGTTTTCGTAGCGTTTCCGCTCGGCGTTGACGTTCTCCTCGGCGGCTTCACGCGCGGTGCGCGTAGCGCTGATCTGCTTGGCGGCGGTATCGACCGCGCGCGCCGCCGCGCGGACGTCGACGGCGATGTTCTGCCGCGTCTGCGCCTCGGTGATCTGTGAGGCCTGAAGGTCGAGGCGGGCGCGGTTCTTTTCGGCGCGCGCACCAAAGTTGAAGACCGGGACGCCGATGGTGAATCCAACGTTCCATCCCGGGAAGTCGTTGCGGAAAACCTGCTGCACGGCGTCGGTGAAGCCGGTGTTGCTGACGCCCGGCGTCGGCGTGACAAAGGTGCCCGCCGCGCCCGAAACGTTGTATCCGAGGTTCAGATCGAACTGCGGAAGAACCTGATTGCGCGCGTATTGATAAGTGACGCGGCGGTTAGCGGTCGTAAGCGCGTTTTCCTTCACCTCGGGGCGAAGTTCGTACGCCTTGGCCACCGACTCTTCGACGTTGATGCTGAACGGCGTATAACCGATCGTGTCGGTCGGAATGATGGGGCGATCCCAATCCTCGGGCGGAAGATTGAGCAGCGCGCGCAGCCGGTCTTCGGCAGCGCGGACGTTGGCCACGGCGGTGATGAGATTCTCTTCACCCGTCGCAATCTGCACGCGCGGCTGGAGGATGTCGAGCGGCGCCGAGGCGCCGACGTCAATGCGGATCTGCGTGATGCGCGACTGGTCGCGGGCCAGGAAGAGCGCTTCCTTGACGACGTCGACGAAGCGGCGGGTGTAGATCAGATCGTAGTAGGCCTGCTCGACGGCCGATGTGCTGTCCAGCAGCACGCCGCGGAACGCTTCGCGGCTGATGCCGAGGTTGTTGCGGGCGATGGTGATGCCGCGGCGGGTGACGTCGACGCCGAAGTTACGCGCCAGCGGCTGATTGAAAATGAAGCCGAGGTCTGACGAGAATCCGGGGCTGATGGTCGTGCCGTTGCCGCTGCGCGTGAAGCGCTGATTGTTCGTCGACAGCTCGAACGAGCCGCCGGTCGGGATGACGTCGCGCAGGAAGGCATTCGCGTTCGTCGTCCCGCCGCCGCTGGCGCTGAAGGCGTTCAACGCCGGATTCTGGCTGTTGGTCTTGCTGATCGTCGCGCCGGCGAATGGATCGAAGATGTTGTACGCGCCGAGGATGCCCTCGGCCGACATCTGCAGGTCGTAGCGCTGAATCTGCACGCCGATGTTCTTCTGCAGCATCGTGTGGATGGCGTCATCGAGCGTCAACCGCAGGGCGCGCGGATTGTTGACGTCCTGGTCGGTGGCGGCCGACACACTCACGGTCGGAGCCTGATCAGCCGGGGGAACATCGACCGGAGCACCGGACGGACTGGTGGTCACGGTAACCGGCTGCGGCGTCGTCGATGTCGTAGTCTTTTTCGTCGTCTGCGCGAAGAGCGGCAGTGCGCTCGCAACACAGGCAATGATCAGCAACCGTCGTACAGCGAAATTCATGTAAACCCTCCTGGACACGCCTCTTCTACGCAACATTATGGGGATTGTTTCGTGCGCTCGCCCCGGCGATTCGTTGGCGAGGCGGACCCGATTTCGGCGCGCGCATTGTAGCCGCAGGCCGGCACGGCCGGCACCGTCGATTGCTCAAAGCTCCGCCACCATTCAATCTTTCGAACTTGCTTCCGCGTACTACGTTTGACGCCGCAAAACGTCGAAGGTTAACTTGGGGCGGCACGGCCGCAGCGCTGGTTGCCCCAAGGCTCGGCCACCATTCCTGGCTTCGGGTGCCCTGCGCGCGAGCCTTACGACGGCAACGTCGTCCCCGCCGGAACCGCCTCGCCGGCGAAGTGACAGGCGGCGAACTGACCGGGCTTGTGCTCGATGAGTGGAGGCACGACGTCTTTGCAGATCGGGAACTGCGCGATCGGGCAGCGGGTGTGGAAGACGCATCCGCTGGGCGGATTGAGTGGCGTGGGGATGTCGCCGCTGAGGATGATGCGGCTCTTGTGTCGCGTCGGGTCGGGAATCGGAACCGCGGAGAGCAACGCCTTCGTGTACGGATGCAGCGGATCGGCGTATAGCTCGCGGCGGCCGGCCAGCTCCATGACCTTGCCGAGGTACATGACCGCCACGCGGCTGGAGATGTGCTCGACGACGGAGAGGTCGTGGGCGATGAAGAGATACGTGAGGCCGAGTTGCTCCTGCAGGTCCTGCAGCAGATTGACGACCTGCGCCTGCACGGAGACGTCGAGCGCGGAGACTGGCTCGTCGAGCACGAGAAACTTCGGATTGGTCGCCAGCGCGCGCGCGACGCCGATGCGCTGCCGCTGTCCGCCGGAGAATTCATGCGGATAACGCTTGCGGTAATCGGGACTGAGTCCGACGGTTTCGAGCAACTGCGCAACGCGCGCGTCGCGATCGCTCGACGACATGCCGCCGTGCACGATGAGCGGCTCGGCGATGATCGTGGCAACGGTCATGCGCGGATTCAGCGACGCATACGGATCCTGAAACACGATCTGCATGTTGCGCCGCATGCGTCGCATGTCGCCAGAGCCGAGTGCGAGAACGTCCTGCCCTTCGAACTCGACGCTGCCGGAGGTCGGCTCGATGAGTCGCAGGATGCAGCGCCCGACCGTGGTCTTGCCCGATCCCGACTCGCCGACGAGGCCGAGCGTCTCGCCGCGGCTAACGCCGAAGCTGATGCCGTCGACGGCTTTGACCTGCGCCACCACGCGCGCCAGAACGCCGCGTTTGACCGGAAAGTACTTCTTGAGATCGCGCACGACGAGAAGCGACTCGCCGGTGCCGAGGGGAACGACCGGCGTCTGCTGCGATCCGCTCGTTTCGTTCGGATCGTGCGAAGTCTTCGTCACCGGATTTCGCTCGCGCGCCGTCTGGTCCGCCGGCATCTGCAGGCCGCCGGTGATGGCGGGAGAGACTTTGTCATCGCCGGGAACGAAGGGTTTGTCGGTCATCGGACGACCTCGATCCTCTCCGGATCCGCTTCATCGCCATGCAGATAACACCGGGCGTCGTGTCCCGGCGACAAGATCATCCGCGCCGGTTCGTTGCCGAGGCAGATGTCCATGACGTCGGGGCAGCGCGGATTGAACTTGCAGCCGCGCGGCAGATTCGAGATCGGCGGGACCATTCCTTTGATCGTCGGCAGTCGGTGCGATGCCAACGGATCGCCCGCGCTGACACTCGGCAGCGATTTCAAAAGGCCGCGCGTATACGGATGCGCGGGTGCCCTGAAGAGCTCGCGCACCGGCGACTCTTCGACGACGCGTCCGGTGTACATGACCACGACGCGTTCGCAGAATTCGGCCACGACGCCGAGGTCGTGCGTAATGAGCAGGATGGCCAAGCCAAGTTTTTGTTGAAGCCCCGCCAGCAACTCCATGATCTGCGCCTGGATGGTGACGTCGAGTGCGGTCGTCGGCTCGTCAGCGATCAGCAGTTCGGGGTCGCACGAAAGCGCCATGGCGATCATGACGCGCTGCCGCATGCCGCCGGAAAGTTGATGCGGATAGTCGTCGAGCCGCTTGATGGGATCGGGAATCGAGACCAGCTCCAGCATCTCCCCCGCCCGCTTCCACGCCTCTTTCTTCGAGACTTTGTTGTGGATCCGCACCGCTTCGGAAACCTGCGCGCCGATCTTGAACACCGGATTCAGCGACGTCATCGGCTCCTGAAAGACCATGGCGATGTCGTTGCCGCGCACGGTCCGCATCTCGCGCTCGGACAGGTCGGCCAGATTCTTTCCCTTGAACCGCACCTCGCCCGCCGTGATCCGTCCCGGCGGTGCAACGAGCCGCATGATCGACATGGCGGTGACACTCTTGCCGCATCCGGACTCACCGACCAGCGCGAGAGCTTCGCCCTTGCGAACGTTGAAGGAGACGTTATCGACCGCATGCACGAATCCACCAGCAGTAGGAAACGAGGTGCGCAGGTTCTTCACCTCGAGGATCGATTCGCGAGGGTCGACATCCGCGTCAGCGACCGCGACGCCGGGTAACCCCAGCGGCTGCATCGGTTGAGGATTGTCGATGGAGGGGTACTCGCTCACGCGCTGAGCATCGTAGCAAGAATGGTGTCAGCGTTCCGAGGTAGCCTCGGGGAGATGAAAGTAACGGATCATGGCGAAAGGCGACTCCGACGCCGCGAGATTACCGAGACGATGTGCCGGGAAGTAATTCGTAACCCTGTCGAAATGGAAGAGCAGGAAAACGGCTATTTCAAATTCTGGGGTTATGTCGAAGCCGAGGAAAGGTATCTGCGAGTCGTCACGTTAGCTGACCGTGAGACCATCGAGACGGCGCACTGGGACCGTAACTATAAGAAGAGGCGGCGATGAAGATTACGTATTCAAAAGACTCCGATGCGTTAGCGATCGATTTTCGAGACGGCGAGTATCACGAATCGGAAGAGATCTTCGACGGATTCGTCATCGACTTCGATAAGTCTGGCCGGCCTATGGGAATCGAGATTTATCACGACGCCTCAAAGTTTGTTGACATCAATCGTTTGATGAAGATGGTTCCGGAAGAACTGTCTGCGTCCGACATCACGCCACTCGCGACTGCTGCAAAGGGCTAGCGCCGCGTGAAACGCTTCAGCGTTGCGCGCGCTTCGGGGATACCGAGAACGATCGCGGCGGCGAAGTAGACGACTCCGAATACGCCCGATACCACGATCGCTTCGCTGATGTGGCGGAACGGGAGATGCGGCGTGATCAGCGGCGCGAGGTAGAGATGGCAGGCCACGCCGGCGATCGCGGCGACGAGTCCCGAAATCCAGAGACGTCCGAGGAATGACGGCGCGAGTTTGACGCTGCCGATGCGGCGGGCCAGCGCGCGGCGAAGCAGGGCGAATTCGATCCAGCCCGCCATTCCGGCCGATGCGGTCAGGCCGATCACGCCGAGGAGCTTCGATCCTTCGGGAAGGTTCGGCACCGGCATGTGCAGCAGCGTGATCAGCTCGATGATGTACGGCCGCAGCGGAAACGCGAACAGCAGGCCTAGGACGGCGGTCAGCGTCACGCGGACCATCGCGAAACGCAGCGGCGTTTTCGGATCGCGCAACGCGTAGAAGGCGGACGAGTAAAGCCCGCCCAGCGTCACCGCCAGCAGCCCGAAGGTCGAGCCGACGAGGATGTACCAGACGTAGATCGTGTCGTCGCTGTGAAACTGGCCCGATTGGTAGAGCGCCGCGACCAGCACGCGTCCGATGAAAATGAACGCGGTGACCGTGGGCACGACGAAGAAGGCGATCTGACGCAGTCCGCGCTCGAGCCGCTTGCGCAGCGCGACGTTCACCTCATCTTCAGTGCCGAGCGCCCCCGACATCTGCGGCAACTCGGCAGCGGCAACGGACATCCCGAAAAGGCTGATCGGCAGAAAGTAGATGGTCTGCGCGTACGACAAGCCGGCCACCGCCGCCGTCCCGAGCCAGCTGGCGATGATCTGATCGACATAGCCGCTCAGTTGCACCACGCCGCGGCTGACGACGACCGGCCCAAAGCTGCGGATGACGGTGCGGACGTGCGGCAACGACGTCTGCAGCGATAGCCTGATGCGCGGCGCGTACTTCAGAACGAATGGGATCTGAATCCCGAACTGCAACGCGCTTCCGACCACCGTTCCCCATGCGAGGGCGATCACCAGTCCGCTCTGCGTCGTGCGAGTGCCGAAGAAAACGAGCGTCGCGATCATGGCCGCGTTCCAGACCACCGGCGCGACGTACGACACGAAGAATTTGTGGTGGCTGTTCAGAACGCCGAGGCACCACGCGGAGAAAACGAGCAGTCCGGTGGCGGGAAAAAGAATCTGCACGATGCGGATCGTCAGCAGCCGCACGTCGCCCTGAAAGCCGGGCGCGATGAGATCGATGATCCACGGCGTGATGAAGACGCAGATCGTGACGATCGCCATGACGACGACGCCGAGAAGCGAGAGGATCACTCCGGCGACGCGCCCCGCCATCTCGTCGTCGTCCTCGGCGATCAGCCTCGCGTAGACCGGGATGAACGATGCCGAGAGGACGCCTTCACCGAAAAGGTTCTGCAGGAAGTTCGGGATCTTGAGCCCGGCGTTGTATGCGCCCGCGGCCGGCGAATTGCCGAGGTAGTGGGCGAACACGCGTACGCGAATCAGGCCGGCGATGCGGCTGAGCAGGATTCCGGCGGCGACGAGCACGGCGAAGCCGGCAGCGCGCGGCTTCTTCTTCGCGGGAACGTCAGGGGTCGTAGCGTCGGTGGTCATCGATGACGGGCGTGCAGCCTACTGCGGAATTCGCGCCGAAACGGCGCGGTACCATACCGCGACTGTGCAGAATCATGGGCTGATACGGATCGCAGGCGCCGGACCGTCCGGTCTGGCGGCGGCCATCATCCTCGCCCGCGCCGGCCGCGAGGTGGAGGTCCACGAGGCCAAACGCGACGTCGGCACGCGCTTCATCGGCGACCTGCAGATCATCGAAGGCGCCTCCGAATCCGAGCCCGTCCCCGCCTTCCTCGACCGCCTCGGCATCGAGCGCAATTTCTATTTTCGCGCCGCCGACTGGGCCACGTTCTACGATCACAAAAACTCGGCGCGCGTGATCCGCAGCAAGGAGCCGTACGGCTGGTTCATCCATCGCGGCGCCGAGGAGGGAACGCTCGATCGCGGCCTCCTGGCGCAGGCGCAGCAAGCGGGCGCGAAGGTGATTTTCAACAGCCGATTGGCGCCCGATCAGGCGAATATCGTCGCGACCGGGCCGGCTTCTCCGGATGGGCTGGCGAAGGAGATGACGTGGCGTTCGAGCGATAACGAACGCATCGACGTCTACTTCAACCACAAGCTCGCGCCCGGCGGCTATTCGTATCTCTTCATCCTCGACGGCGTGGCCACGTTCGGATGCGCGATCGTGGCCGACTTCAAGCAGATCGATTCGTATTTCGATCACTCGCTGGCGGCGGCGCAGCGGCTGCATCATTTCGACGTGCCGGCGGACGCGCGCACCGGTTACTCGTACATGAACTTTCATCTCAAGCATGCAGCGACGTCGAACGGCGCGCGCTTCGTCGGCGAGGCCGCCGGATTTCAGGATTACCTCTTCGGCCTCGGCATCCGCTACGCGCTGACCAGCGGTTCGCTCGCTGCGCGCAGCATTCTCGAAGAGCGCGATTACGACGAGCTGTGGAAGTCGGAGCTCGGAGCGAAGCAGCAGACCAGTCTCGTCAATCGATTTCTGTACGAGACCGGCGGCAATTTCGGACTGTCGATGTTCGTCCGGCAGGCCGCGCGCGCGAAAGACTTTCATCACTATCTGAGCGGCTGGCATCGCACGACGTGGTGGAAGTCGCTGCTGTCGCCGGTGGTGCGCCGCGTGTGGAAGCACGAGGGGCGCTGCCAGCACAAGCCGGGTCCGCACTGGTGCCGCTCGCGCGATACCGAAATGAAAGTCCCGCCGCTCGGGCCGGTTGAGGTGCGATGACAAGCGAGGCGCTGCCGATGCCGGTTTCGCCGACCGTCGATGAGGCCTACGCGTTCTGCCGCGACATCGCCCATCGCTACGGCGCAAATTTCTCGGTCGGATTCCGATTCCTGCCGCGCGCGAAACGCCGCGCCGTCTACGCCGCGTACGCGTGGTGCCGCTGGGCAGATGACATTGCCGACGAGCCGAGTGACTCGCCGCAGTCCGTTCTCGATCGACTCGACGCATGGCAGCGCGAGCTCGATGCAACGTACGATGGCAATCCATCGCATCCGATCACGCTCGCTCTCGCCGACGCGCTGCAGCATTTCGCAATTCCGAAGAGCGCGTTCGTCGCGCTCATCGACGGCTGCCGTCAGGACATGACCAAGACGCGCTACGAAACGTTCGCCGAACTCCTCGGCTACTGCGAGCTGGTCGCGTCGTCGATCTCCGACATCTCGCTCGCGATTTACGGCTACCGCACTCCCGCTGCCATCGACTACGGCCGCAATCTCGCCACAGCGCTGCAGTTGACGAACGTCACGCGCGACGTCGGCGATGATCTCGAGCGCGACCGCGTGTATCTGCCGCAGGAGGAGCTGCTGCGATTCGGCGTCAACGAACGCGATCTCTTCGACCGGAAAGAAACCGCCGCGATGCGCAAGCTCATCGAGTTCCAGATCGGGCGTGCGATGTCATATTTCAATGCCGCCGAGCCGCTCGTCGGCGAGCTGTCGTTCGACGCGCGTTTTCCCACGCTGCTGATGGGAGGCGTCTACGCCACCGTGCTCGCCAAACTCCGTCGCGATCCCCTCATCGTGCTTCGGAAGCGGCTGTCGCTCACCCGTGTTCAAAAACTCATGGTCGTGGCGCGGCGGCTCATCCGCCCTCACTTCGCGTGAAACGTGCAACGATCGGGCTTCGTCCCACGAACGACATGGCGCGCGTGCTCACAGCAGTTCTCCTGCTCCTGGCCGCGGCAGGCGCCGAGGCCGCCGAAGCGCCGAACGTGAGCGTGCTGGTACCGATCGTCGGCAGCATCGTCGGCATGAACAACGTGCGCTGGAAAACCGACGTCGATCTCTACAACGACTCGCGTTTCGAAGCGAACGTGATGCTGTCGCTGCCGACGGCGCCCGATCAACCGTTCATTTTCATCACGATCGCGCCCGGCGCCGCGCAGCACTTCAGCGACATCGTAGCCTCGGGGTTCGGGATGACCGAGGTCCTCTCGCCGTTGAAGATCACCACGATCGAAAGCACGCGATCCGTGCGCGTGGCCGCGACGGTCTATGGCATCCACGACGCCGAAATCACCCGCCCCGAGCCGATCGTCATCACCGACAGCGCCACGTACTCTCCGCCGCTGCGCGCGCTGAGCGGCCTCTCCTTCAGCGACACCTTCCGCACCAACGTCGGTCTCGCCAACCTCGGCGAACACGATGCGATCTTCACGCTGGCGCTGCAACGCGGCGGCCGCAACGTGGCCGTCACCCGCTACCGCGTATCCGCGAACGCACTTGTGCATACGTCACTGCAATCGCTTTTCCCGATGATTACGAAGGGCGACGATTTCACCGTCCTCGTCGAAACGAGCGCGCCCGACACCTACATCTACGCCTCGGTCGTCGACAACGAAACGAACCAGACGCACTTCGTCCAGCCGAGCATCAGCAGCGTGCAAGCGCAGGAAGCGCGAAACGAGTAATGCTGTCATCCAGAGTCGCCGGAGCTGCATAGCGCGAAGCGCGGAGCAGCGCAGGACGACGAAGGATCCCCGGCTGCTAACCCGGGCGGCGGGCGCGTCGCTGACCTGCGTGTTCGAAAAGCCCCCGCCCTTCCGCGGTTCCAGCCGGGGATTCTTCGACCGTCCTCCGCTGCTCCGGCTTCGCCTCCGAAGCTCCGGCGGCTCAGAATGACAGCGCATCCAGCGGTATGCCTCCACAGGTACGCTATTCTTCGCCTCCATGGACGAGCCGGAGTACCTCATCTGCCTCGAGTGTGAGACGCCGACGTATCAGTTCGAATTCGGACCGAACGGGAAACTGACGTCCGTCATCTGCAACACGTGCGGCAACGACAACCCGTCCGAATTCATGACGGAGAACGAACTGGAAGAGCAGTCCGGACCATGAAGACGCCAGTGATCATCGGCATCGCCGGCGGCACGGGATCGGGCAAGACCACGGTTGCCCGTGCGATTTATGACCGCGTCGGCAAAGACCGCATCGAGTGGATCTCGCACGATTCCTACTACCGCAACTTCGACGGCTACTCGCCCGAGCAGCGCCATCACATCAACTTCGACCATCCCGATTCGCTCGAAACCGAGCTCCTGGTGCGTCATCTCGATGTGCTCTCGAAAGGATCGTCGGTCGAAGTGCCGGTCTACGAATTCGCCACGCACTCGCGCAACCTGGAGAAGACGCAGCGCGTCGAGCCGCGCAAGGTGGTCATCGTCGAAGGCATCCTCGTGCTGGCCGAACCGGAGCTGCGCAAACGGATCGACATCAAGCTCTTCGTCGACACGCCGCCGGACATTCGCTTTCTGCGGCGGCTCACGCGCGACATCGAATCGCGCGGCCGGAGCTTGAAATCGGTGATCGATCAGTACCTCACCACCGTCCGTCCGATGCACGAAGAATTCGTCGAGCCGTCGAAGCGGCATGCCGACCTGATCATCCCCGAGGGGGGCGAAAATCAGGTGGCGCTGGACGCGATCATTTCGAGGGTCGAGCACCTGCTCGTATAGTTATTAGCGACACACAAACCCGCAACCGACTACCCCTCAGCGGGTTACAAAATTCACGATCGACCGGAATGGAGCGGCGCTTCGCCCTCGTTTCGATCTCCTGCCGCAGCTCCGTTTGACCGGAACCGCGGCGCTCCTTAGAATCACGACCCACGTTACCGCTACACAGAAGGGGGGGATTGGGATTGCCTCTGGTGCACGTCAAAGAGGACGAGAGCTTTGAAAACGCGCTTCGCCGGTTCAAACGGAAATGCGAGAAGTCGGGAATCCTCTCCGAGTTGAAAAAACGGCAGCATTACGAAAAGCCGAGCATGAAGCGTAAGAGAAAAGCGATCGCGGCGCGGAAGAAAGTGTTGCGGAAACTCGCCGAAGAACGTCGTACAGGTTACTGATCCAAACGACCCGCGGAAACGCGGGTCGTTTTGTATGTACTGTCATCCTGAACCGCTGGAGCCGTGGAGCGCGAAGCGCGGAAGCGGCGCAGGACGGTGAAGGATCTCAAGATGCGCGACTCCGGCTGAAACCCCTGGGATCCAACGCAGGTTGGGAAGCTTGAGATCCTTCGGCGTCCTCCGGCATCTCCGCCTTCGGCTCCGTGTCTCCGGCAGCCTCAGGATGACAATCGGAATAGCCCGCCACCCCCTCACGTCTAGCAGTTTCGCGTGAACCCAATCCCTCTTCAACAACTCGAGCTCGACCGCGTCCTCACGTTAATCGCGATGGAGGCGAAGAGCACGCTCGGCAAAGCCAGCATCTCCAGGCGACGTCCGTTGCGGACGCTGGCTGAGTGTGAAGCGGCGCAGGCCGACCTCGCGGAGATGGTGCGCTTTGTTTTGACCGAGGGGCTGTTGCCGCTGGCGGGATTGACGGATGTCGCGCCGCTGCTCAATCGCGATTCCATCCTCGACATCGATGAATCGTGGATCGTGCTTCGGAGCGTCCGCGCGACGCAGGCCATTCGCGAGACGTTCCTCCGCACCGACACCTTCCCGCGCCTCGCCACGCACGCGCACGACATTCCCGACCTCGGCGAGTTGATCGCGAAACTCAACAAGTACTTCACGAATGACGGCAAGCTCCGCGAAGAGGCCTCGGCCGAGTTGCGCGCGATCCGGCAGCGCATGCAGGGAAAGCGATCGGCGATTCAGCGCGTGCTGAACGACGTGATGTCGCGCAGCGCCGATGCCATTCAGGAGCCGCTCGTGGTCATGCGCGGCGATCGCTACTGCATCCCCGTCCGCGCCGATCATCGCAACGCCGTCACCGGAATCCTGCACGAGCGCTCCGGCTCCGGCGCCTCATTTTTCATCGAACCGATGCAGGCCATCGAGTTGAACAACGACCTGGCCGACCTGCTCATCCAGGAGCGCGAGGAGATCGCGCGCATCACCCGCTTCATCTCCGCTGCGATCGCCGACGAAGCCAATCCGATTCGCGACGCGGCGCGCGTCGGCGGCGAGTTTGACGCGCTGCAGGCTTGCGCGCAATTCCACTCGCTGGTCGGCGCGTCGCGGCCGATCTTCAACGATGATCACATCCTCGAAGTCATCGAAGGACGCCATCCGCTGCTCGATGAACGTCTCGCGCCGGCGCGCGCCGAGGCGTTTGGAGAGGAGCCGTCGGAGCGCAAGGTGATCCCGATCTCGGTCAAGCTCGATCGCGAAAGCACCGCGCTCGTGATCAGCGGTCCGAATGCCGGCGGCAAGACGGTCGCGCTGAAGACGACCGGCCTGCTTGTGGCCATGGCCATGAGCGGCTTGCCGGTTGCGGCTGCGGACGGAACGACGATTCCGACCGTCGACGACTTCCACGTTCTGATCGGCGACGACCAGAGCGTGCTTGAACATCTGTCGACGTTTTCCGCGTATCTGGTTCGCCTTCGCCGCGTTCTCGAACACGCCACTGACCGCTCGCTCGTGCTGCTCGACGAGCTCGGATCGGGAACCGATCCCGAAGAGGGTTCGGCGATCGCGACGGCGGTGATCGAGCATCTCCTCGATACCGGCGCGCTGATGATCGTGACCACGCATCTCTCCGCTCTGAAGAGTTTCGCGGTCAACGACAAACGGATCGTGAATGCCTCGATGGAGTTCGATGCGGCGACGGCGGCGCCGACGTATCGCATGATCGCCGGCATCCCAGGCCGCAGCCGCGCCATCGACGTCGCGCAAATCATCGGCCTTCCCCGCTCGATCATCGACCGCGCCCGCGAACACCTCGGCAATCGCTACGGCGAGACCGACTCGCTGATCGCCGAGCTGCAGAAGAAGATGTCCGAGGTGCTGGCCGCGCGCGACGAAGCATCGACATTGCGGACGCAACTCGAATCGGAACGCGAAGCGGTCACCGCCGAACGCGCGAAGCTGGAAAAAGAGCGCAGCCGCGTCGGCAGCTCGTTCCGCGAAGAGCTCGACCGCCTTCGCGACGATGTGCAGCGCCAGGTCGCGGCCGAGATCAAGAACCTGCGCGAGTCCGACCGCAACGCGCGCGCGAACGTCAACGCCGCCGAGATCGTCCGCACGTTGACGAAGCCCGTCGAGAAAGCGCTCGACTTTCTCCCTTCCGAACAGCGCGACGTTCACGTCGGCGAAAAAGCGGAGCATCGTTCGTTCAAGGTGACCGGCACGATCGTTTCGATCGACGGCAAGAAAGCAGTGCTGAACGTGAACGGCCGGAAGATGACGGTCGATGTGAAGGATCTCGTTCCGAAAGAATCCGGCCAGTCGAAGCAGCCAAGCCGTCGTTCCGACACCCGACACCCGACTCCCGATTCCCTCGAAGCACCCGTCGATGCCGAGATCAACCTCATCGGACAACGCGTCGACGAAGCGATCGACGAATCGGATCGTTTTCTCGATCGCGCTCTGCTCGAAGGAAAGCAGGCCGTGCGCATCATCCACGGTTTTGGTACGGGCAAACTTCGTTCGGCTCTTCGCGAGCACCTGCGCAAACATCCGGCGGTGAAGTCGTGGCGTCCGGGCGGGGAAAACGAAGGCGGCGATGGGGCCACCATCGCGGTGCTGTCGTGAAGCCGAAAGTCAAAAACGAAATGTTGAATGTTGAATGGTCAATGTTGAATGTTGAAAGGCTTCGTGAGAGGTCGGCGATGCGCAGCCCATTCAACATTCAACATTCAACATTCAACATTCAACATTTTTCTTTTTAACGATGTCCTTCTCCGACCTCAACGACAACGTCATCGCGCAGGTTCGCCAGGCGGCGGACATCGTCGACTTCATCGCGCAGGTCACACCGCTCAAGCTCGCGGGAAAAAGCTACAAAGGGCTTTGTCCGTTTCATCGCGAGAAGACGCCATCGTTTACCGTCGATCGCGGCAAGGGACTCTTCTACTGCTTCGGATGCGGCACCGGCGGCGACGTCTTCAAGTTCCTCACGCTGACGGAGCGCTTCACATTTCCGGAAGCCGTCGAACATGTGGCCGGCCGCGTCGGCATCGAACTGCCGAAGAAAAAGCGGACCGCGAAAGAGTCGGACAAAGAGGATCTGCTCGAAGTTCTCGATGAGGCTTCCGAGGCATTTCATCAGGCGCTGGGATGGGGCGATAACGTCGCCAAGCGCTACCTCGACGAGCGCGGCGTGCCGCAGGACATCATCACCAAATACGGCTTCGGCTATGCGCCCGATTCGTGGGATTACATCCTCACGCGGTTGTCGCGGAAGCACGGCGAGAAGAAGCTCGAATCGGTCGGACTGGCCATGCCGAGGAAGACCGGAAACGGGTATTACGACCGCTTCAGGAATCGGCTGATCATCCCGATTCACAACGAGAGCGGCACGATCGTCGGATTCGGCGGCCGCTCGCTCGACGGCAGCGACCCGAAGTACCTCAACTCGCCGGAGTCGGACGTCTTCAACAAATCGCGGCTGCTCTACAACCTGCATCGGTCGAAGGACGCGATGCGGCGGAAGGACCGCGCCATCCTCGTCGAAGGCTACTTCGACGCCATCGCCATCGATCACGCCGGCGTTCCGGGCGTCGTCGCGTCGATGGGAACGTCGCTTACCAGCGGTCAGGCCTCGCTGCTGCGCCGCTACACCACCAACGTCGTCATTGCCTACGACGGCGACAACGCCGGCCGCAACGCCACGTTGCGTGCCGCGCCGGTGCTGCTCGCGGCAGGCCTCAACGTTTCCGCGCTCGATCTGCAGGGCGAGAAAGATCCCGACACGGTCGTGCAGAAGTTCGGTGTCGACCGCTTCCTCGAGCTCCTCGGCAACGCCACGGACATCTTCGAATTCGGCCTCGGCGAGTGGGCGGACGACGTCGCGAAACTGAGCGGCCGCGAAAAGTCGGAACGTGTCGAACAGTTCATCCCGCTGCTTTCCGCCGTTTCCGATCCGGTCGTCCGCAACGATGCCGCGCAGCGCATCGCGGATGCCTTCCGTCTCGAGTTCCAGACCGTCTGGTCGCGCGTGCGCGGCAAGGCATCGACCGTGCCGGACCGCGAGCGTCAGCCGATGGGCCGGCCGGGCAGCGCCGAAAAGACCATCCTCATCGCTGCGATTCAGGGAAAACTGCCGGCAACGCACATGGCGCGCCTTCGGGAGGAGTACTTCGAGGAACCGGGCAAAACGCTCTTTTCTATCATGAAAGAGAGCCTGATGTCGGGTGCGCCTATTGATTTTCAGGAAGTTGCGACCCACCTTAGGGGCGAGGCCGAGCTCAATCTCCTCTCGGAGCTCTCACTGAGCGAGGACATCGACGATCAAACCCTCCAACGCATCGACGAAAACCTTCGGCCGATGGAACGTTCGTACCTCGAACGGCGGAATCTGGAAATTCAACGCGACATCGCAGAGGCGCAGCGCCAGGGAGATGAGAATCGCGCAGCTGAGCTGAGCATGGAGAAGATGCGCATCTCCCGTATGTTGAACGAAGCGAAATAATTATCGTCCCCCACCGATTACGCTGGTGTCCTCTGCGGACGATAGTTCTTGAGGAGCGAAAGAACGACATGACGACACGCCTGCGGAGCGCGAATCTCGAACAGGAAGCCAATTTTGACGAGGGGGTCGGCGAGTTGAGTGTCGAAGAAAAATACGCGGAAGTAAAGCAGCTCATCGTAGTAGGCAAAGAGAAGGGCTTCCTGCTTTACGACGAGATCTACGAGACCCTCCCCGAGGAAATCACCTCGCTTCCGGAAGAGCTCGATGAGATCTACATCCGCTTTGCAGACCTCGGCATCGACGTCGTCGAGGATTCCGAGAAGCCTCTCCCCACCTCTTCCAAGGCCATCGTCACCATCGACGGCACCATCGAAGAGAAGGAGATGGATCAGCGCGAAGAAGTCCAGCAGGACATCATCGCGGCCAACAGCGGCATCGTCGACAAGACCAACGATCCCGTGCGCATGTACCTGCGCGAGATGGGAACGGTCAAGCTCCTCGACCGCCAGGGCGAAGTCGATATCGCCAAACGCATCGAAAAAGGGGAGCGCCGCGTCTACAAGGCCCTCTCTCAGAACCGGATCATCCTCGAAGAGATCCTGAAGATCTACGAGAGCGCCAAGAAGGATCCGCGCGTCATCAAAGAGATGATCGATCTGGCCATGCCGGAAGACGAGACCATCGCCGTGGCCTCGGACGAGAACGGCGAGCCGAAACTTCCCCTCGCCGCCGTCAACAAGATCGCCGACATCATGGCCATCTTCGAGAAGGTGGCCAAGCACGACAAGAAGATCAAAGACGCCAAGACCAAGCTGCTCGAGCCGAAGAAGCTTTCCGATCGTACCCTCAAGCAGACCGAGCGCGCCGTCGAAAAACTGACGGTGGAGCTCGCCACCGAATTGCGCCAGGTAGACTTCACGCCGCAGACGCGCAACCGGATGATCAACAAGCTGAAGGACATCGACAACGAGTTGGCACAGACGGCGTCGATGGTCCGCAAGGACGACGCGGCTCTGAAACGCGAGAAGGACAAGACCCGCCGCGACTTCTATCGCCGCCGTCTGCAGAAGTACGTCGACAAGCTTCAGGAGCTGGAGACGTTCTACGGCACGCAGCACGACGAGCTGCGGCGCACGATCCGCGAGATCCGCGCCGGCGAAGAGGAAGCCGATCAGGCCAAGCAGGAGCTGATCGTGGCCAACCTCCGCCTCGTCGTCTCCATCGCCAAGAAGTACACGAACCGCGGCCTGCAGTTCCTCGACCTCATCCAGGAAGGAAACACCGGCCTGATGCGGGCCGTGGACAAGTACGAGCATCGCCGCGGCTTCAAGTTCAGCACCTATGCTACCTGGTGGATTCGCCAGGCCATCACCCGGGCCATCGCCGACCAGGCCCGCACCATCCGCATTCC
>Ga0157369_10001270_pt1 | contig 31339 bp, 13 predicted proteins | sample C25metaG_FD_113461 | JGI IMG/M metagenome (GOLD analysis project Ga0157369, IMG submission 113461) | Corn rhizosphere microbial communities from Kellogg Biological Station, Michigan, USA - C2-5 metaG | ecosystem: Host-associated > Plants > Roots > Rhizosphere > Soil | place: USA: Michigan... | reverse complement strand
GCGCGGAGCCGACTCTGCACTGCGCAAGTTTCCACATGACGGTCGAATGCGTCGCTCCGCACCCGCCAAATCAGATAGGTGCGCTTTCCCCTATTTCCACGCACAGTTGGTGCGTACGAAACACCTTCATGCGGAGGGCTGGAGTGAAAGGGGGAAGTCAGACAACGTGCGTGCCGCTGGCATGATGACGCCGGAGGATCTGTGCCGATTGGCCGGCCGCGCTCGCTCACTATGGGAACGGCTCGTTCCCGCCCGATCGTCCGCTTCGTCCTCCCTGACGGCATTCGAGCCCGCAACGATGGAGCGGCTCGCGCGCTGGCGCCACTCGGTCTCCGGCTCGGATCCCGTTCTGTTCGACCGTCACCTGAAATGGCTTGGCCTCGATCAAGCCGCTGCCCTGCAGGCGCTCGATACACACGCACCTGTACCAACCCCGCCGAAGTGGACCGATACACTGCTTGAGCTGCATCAGATGGCGCTCGCGTTCCACGACGTGGACAAACGCCCGCCGATTGACAATCCGCTGACTGACAGCAACGGAACGCTTGGCGTCGCACTCGATCCGGATGAACCGCTGCCATTCGAGTCCCTCTGGGTGCCGGCAATCGCGGTGGCGCGGCAGCGTCTGCGCAGTGCTCTGGCCCCCTTGCGCGCCCAGTTCGGCGGGGATCTGTCGTCGCTCATCACGCCGCAGGCCTATCTGTCGGCCGAGCGATCGCTGCTGCGACGCTTGACCTCCATCAGCGGCAAGCCGCTGGGGCTGGAGTTTGCCGCATTCCGGCCCGCGCATTTCGACCTGCCGTTTTCGCTTCCGTGGCTCGAACCCGACCCGCCACCACCGCGCGACGACTGGTATCTACGGTTCATCGCGCTTTACCTCGACAAAGGATTGGCGACGCTGTTCGATACCTACCCGGTCCTGGCCCGGCTGATCGTCACGGCCATCGAAAACTGGACGGACGAACTCACCGAGTTCCTGCTGCGTCTCGCGGCCGACCGTGAAACGCTTTATCGCGAAGCCGGACCCGTGGGTCACCCAGCTGCGGCGGCGGTACATCTGAGTCAGGAATTGTCCGACGTGCATCTGAACGGCCGATCGGTACGTATCGTCCGCTTCGCGGACGGGTGGTCGGTAGTCTACAAACCGAGAAGCGTCATGCCAGAGGTGGTGTTCAACCAGTTGCTCGTTGCGTGCAACAAGATGGGGGCCGCACCGGCGCACGCGACGATCCGCCATCTGGACCGCGGCGCGTATGGCTGGGCGCTATCGTGCGTGAAAGCGCAGCCCTGTTGCGATAGGGCCGCCGTCGAGCGCTTCTACCAGCGCGCCGGAATGCTGTTGTGCCTCGCCTACGTGCTCGACATGAACGACTTGCACAGCGAAAACCTGATCGCCGCGGGCGAACATCCTGTGCTGGTCGACACCGAGACGCTGATGCACCCGCGCGTGGCCGCCGGCACGCATGACGTGTTTGGCGCGCTCGACGAAGATGCGCGAGCATTCGCGGATTCGGTGCTGCGCAGCGGCCTTCTACCGCGCTGGAGCTTCGATGCCGAGGCGCGCAACGCGTACGACGTGAGCGGCCTCGGCCGAAGCGCCAACCAGCAGGCGCCTTGGCGCACGTTGTGCTGGACGGCGATCAACACCGATCGCATGGCGTTGGAACCCCGGGACGTGCTGCTTGCGGCTCATGACAATGTGCCGATACTGAACGGTGAGCCCGTCGCCCCGGCCGATTATGTCGAGGCGATCAGCGCCGGGTTCGCAACCCAGTACAGGCTACTGATCCAGCATCGCGCGGCTCTGCTCGACGATGCCACTTGGATCGAGACGCTGAAGCGGACCCCTGTGCGCTTCTTGCTCCGGCCAACCGAGGTCTACGGAGCCATCATCGAACAAGCGGGCCTGCCGCAGCATCTGCACGATGGCGTGGACCGCAGCTTTGAAATCGACCGGCTGAGCTCACCGTTTCTCGCGTCCGTGCAACCCGGCCCGCTCTGGTCGACACTGGCTGCCGAGCGCACCGCGTTGGAACAGCTTGATATTCCCTATTTCGGCACCACAGGAGGCTCGCGAGCACTCGAAGCCGGCGTCCCAGTGCCTGTGCCCGACATATTCGACGTCACCGGGGTCGAGCGCATGGTGGATCGACTGCAGCGGCTCGACGAGCATGACCTCGCGCGCCAGATAGCCCTGCTGCGCGGTAGCTTCCTTGCGAGCACAGCTCGCCTGGGCCAGGCGACTGCGGCCAGCACGGCCTCCACGGACGCAAGCGCCTGCGATGCTGCACGCCTGACGGCCCTGGCAGGGTCCATCGCCGACGACATCGCCCGTCAGGCGCTGCGTGATTCGCACGGCCGAGTCGCCTGGCCGGGCCTGCGCTACGTCGCGCAAGCCCGCCGCTTTCAGTTCGAACCGGTGGGCGTCAACCTCTACGACGGACGCTGTGGGATCGCACTGTTTCTTGCCGCATCGGCATACGTGGCCGGCAACGAGACCCACCAGTCACTGCTGGCCGACACGTTGGCGCCGATCCGGCGCCTTTTCGACGACTCGCAACCGGCGGACCGCCGCCCGACAATCCGCCGCCTCGGCATTGGCGGCGCTAGCGGCCTCGGTTCAATCGTTTACGCGTTGACCAGGATTGCCGGCTGGGTAAGCGATCCGACATTGCTCGACACTGCGGCTATAGCCGCGCGCTGGATCGCCGACGGGCTGGACGACGACGATCGGCTCGATGTGATCGACGGTGCGGCCGGTGCGCTGCTCGGCCTGCTTACGCTATATAGCGCGACAAGAGATCATACGGTGCTCGATACCGCACTCGCCTGCGGGGATCGCCTGAGCGCGCGGCAAATCGTTCACCGCAACTACCCACCGGCCTGGCAAACGCTCGGCCCCGTACCGTTGACCGGTTTTTCGCATGGCGCGGCTGGCATCGCGTATGCGCTGCTGCGGCTCCATGCGGCAAGCGGCCGGCCTGCGTATCGCGCGGCCGCCCTCAACGGCATCGCGTACGAGCGAGCCCGGTACGACATCCATCGCGGCAATTGGCCAGATTTCCGCCTCTCGGACATTGAGCCCGGGTTTGGACAGAGTTGGTGCCACGGCGCACCCGGCGTCGGTCTCGCCCGCATCGGCTGCCTGGACTTCGCCGGCGACGACGCGGGAGATGAAAGCAAAGCCGTAGGCGGCGAGATCGATGCGGCGGTTGCCGCGACCCGTGCCGCCGGCCTGCAGCCTGTCGATCACTTGTGCTGCGGCGTGTTCGGTTCGGTGGATGCGCTGCTCAGCGCCGGCTTGCGCCTGGGCCGCGACGACGTGTTAGAGGCTGCGCAGCAACTGACAGCGCAGGCCATCGCCCGCGCCGAGCGCGAGGGTGGTTTCCGACTGTTTGGGAACCTCCCCGTCACCACTCGCAATCCCACCTTGTTTCAAGGCACTGCCGGCATCGGCTACGAGTTGCTGAGGCTTGCAGCGCCGGCTCAACTGCCAAGCGTGCTGCTGTTTCACTGACCCTTCCCATCAACGTTGCTGCGGAGACTGCCACGGTGCGCCTCGACCTCGACGACTTCCCCCTTCTCTCCCGGCTAACGGGTACTTGGCAAGGTGACTTCATCTGTCTCGACGCCGATGGCGGCCCCAAAAGGCGTTATAGCTGCATCATCAACCAACGGATCGCGAACGGCCGATGGGTGCAGACCAACGACAACAGCTACGACGACGGCAGCGCCGATCGCTGGCGGTTCTTCGGCCATGCGATCGGCGCCGGCGTCATGCAACTGGAAAGCCCGGATCGGCCCTTCTGCGACTTCTGCATGACGGCCTCCGAAGCAGCGCCGCATGTGCTGTTGCTGGTCGTGCGCCTGGAGCGCACCGGCGCGGTGCTGGCAACTGAAGCGTTCACGCTCATCGATCCATCGCGACGCACGCGCGCGATCCAGCAATTCGATGCCGAGACGGGCGATCCCCAGGGATTCATGCTGGTGAAGGAGCGGAAGATGGCGGCGCCGACGGCGCACAGCGACTGACCGACACACCGGCACGGACTCGAGAATCGACGGAAATCAGTGGAAAAATGTATCGAGCAGCACATTGAACGACATCACGACGAGCAGCAGATCGTCATCATGTCGCGGATCGAGCCTGAGGCCCGGTTCGCGACATCGGGCCTTCAGCGCCTCTATGGTATCGACGCGAAAATAACCGTCGCGCCGGATGCGCTCCGCGCAAAGCAGGTCTTCGACCCATGCTGCGCTCGATTGAAGCAGCGACGGACTGGCCGCCGCATGAAAACCGAACTTCTCTCGTTCGACGATGGCTCTCGGCACCAGTGTTTTGGCCATGCGCTTGAGCACGTATTTCTCTTCGAAGTTGCGCAGCTTCAGACCGGGAGGAATGCGCCGGGCGAACTCGATGACATCGCGGTCGAGAAACGGATAGCGCCCTTCGACGGCGTTGGCCATCAGCATATGGTCTCCGTGCTCGCTTAGTAAGTGGTCCGCGAGACGCAGCTTCAGATCGAGATAGGAGCGCTGATGCACCGGATGCCGTCCTTTCAGACGATCGGGATCGATCAGACGCTCCGACAATGCATCGCCGTCCGCAAGACGGTCGCGAAGCGCATCCGAATAGAGGGCTCGGCGACGCTCGGCGAAGGCGGCGTAGCGCCGTTCGTATCCCACGTCGCAGTTTCCCCATAACCGCTGTCGACAGCGCTGTTCGGCGTCGGACAAGCTCGCGGGCGCGTCAGCCAGCGCAGCGAACGCATCGAAGCGGTAGCCCGGGTACCCCGCGAAGAGTTCGTCCGCGCCTTCGCCGCCCAGAATGACCTTTATTCCCGCAGCACGGGTCGCTTCGGAGAGCGCCATCACACAAGTGTTATAGGTTTCCTTTACCGGGCACTCCGCGTGGTAGATCATGCGCTGGAACCGGCGATGGATATCATCGTCGGAGAAGCGAATTTCGTGATGATCCAACGCGATCGTCTGCGCCATTAAACGTTGATAGCGTTGCTCGCTGGCCTCGGGGTCGTCGAACGCAATCGAGAACGACCGGATGTCGGCGCCGGGCTGAATTCGGCGCATGAATGCTGCGACCAGAGCTGAATCGAGCCCGCCGCTGAGATAGACACCGACCGGAACATCGGCGCGCAGACGACGACGCACAGCCGTCTCAAACCGCGCGGTCAACTCTTCCACAATGTCGCCGACTGTGCGCACCGGCATGGTCTCGCCCACCGGATAGTCGAGATCCCAGTACCGGGTCACTTTCGGTTCGCCCGCCGAACAAACGAGAGCGCACCCCGGCGGCAAGGAACGGATGCCGGCAAACATTGTGCGCGGACTCACCGGACCGGGAAAGCACACCACCTGGTCCAGACCGACGGGATCTACCTCTGCCCTGACCCGTGGATGCCGGAGGATCGCTTTGATCTCGGAGGCGAATATGAAGAAACCGTCGACGACGGTGTAGTAAAGCGGTGCGATGCCAACAGGGTCACGCGCGAGCAGAAGCCGGCGCTCCCGGCGGTCGTAGAGCGCAAACGCAAACTGTCCATTGAGGTGGTCCAGCAGACGGTCGCCAAGCTCCTCATACAGATGCACGATCACTTCGCAGTCGCTGCGGGTTCTGAGTTGATGGCGGTCACCGAGCTGTTGCGCGGCAAGCTCGCTGTCGTTGAACACCTCGCCGTTGCAAACCAGCACGATCGAACGGTCTTCGTTGAAAAGCGGTTGGTCGCCGCCTTCGAGGTCGACGACCGCGAGCCGGCGAAACCCCACGCCGAAGCCCGCGTCGATCAGGATGCCTTCGGAATCCGGGCCGCGATGCGCCAGCATCGCGGTCATCGCACGAAGGGCCTGCTCGTCCGTCGGTCGCCGCTCATACAGATCCAGGCAGCCCACAAATCCGCACATGGTCCGTTTCCCTTTTATTGGCGGGCGCGCCTTAGGACCACTCGTTCAGCGCGCCTGGTCCGCACTTCGTCACTCACGCCGGCCCCAACACACGACGTCGGGCGGTGCGCAGGCGATCCCCGGCCAGCCGCGTCAGGGAGCCGGTCCGCATCGCGGCGATCTCCGCAGCCAGCGCCGCTATGCTCAGGTCAGCTCGTGCGGCCATCCGGTCCAGCACCCACTCGTATTCGGCCAGCCAACCATGCACCGTTGCGGCATCGAACAGATCCGCGTCGTAATCGACGATCAGCGACAATCGGCCGTCGGCCTCGACCGGATTCCACGTCAAGTCACGCCGCGCCGCGCCCGCACCGTTGGTGGTCAAGCGAGCCGTCAACGGCCCGTAGTCGACGCCGGTCTCGACCTTGTCGTAGTTGAAATGCACATCCATTAGCGGTGGCCGTCCCGGCTCACGAGGCAGATCGAGATCCGAGACGAGATCGCTCAGCGCCAGCCACTGATGCTCGTACGCCTCCAGAACGCTCCGACGGATGTTCCGTAGCAATTCGGCCACGGTGAGATCAGCGCCGCCACCGCAGCGCAGCGGCAGCACGTTGACGCAGCAGCCAACGAGACCGCTTGCGCCGTCTGCGCTTTGGCCTGCCGTCGAAAGGCCGATGAGCACTTCGTCGGTTCCGACGAGGCGATACAGCAGCACGCGGAATCCCGCCAGCATCGCCATGAACAGCGTGCAGCCGTGGGACGATGCCATCGTTGCCAGCCGGTCGCGCAGGTCGGCAGCCATATCGGCTCGCGCACGCGCACCGGCATACGCTCGCACCGGGAGACGCGGCCGATCGAGCGGCAACTCGACCTTCGGCACGGGTGCAGCCAGATGCGCGCGCCAATAGGCTCGTCCGGCCGCCCACCGGTCCGGTTGCGTCGCCGGGTCAGTCCGTTGCACATAGTCGGCAAACGAAGGCGCTTGCGGCAGATTCGGGCGCGCTTCTTTGGCGAGGGCAGCATAGTATGTCCCCAGCTCACGCGCCAACGTCACCAGCGATAGACCATCGGTGATGACATGGTGAACGATCATGACCACCCAGTGTTCCGCATCGTCGATTTCGAGCAAACGAAAACTCACCGGGGGTCCCACTGCCAAGTCGAACGGCTCGAGGAGCGTCCGGGCCAGCCATTCGCGCGCCTGAGTTCGACGGTCGCCCGGCCCGGGCACGATAGGAATCAGACCTTGCGGGGGCAGTCCCACGGTCTGATACGTCCCGTCGGGTGCGACGGTCAAGCGCAACGCATCGTGGCGCTCGATCAGCAGGGTCACCGCGTGCGCCAGCACATCGCGATCCAGCGGACCGCGCAGCTCGATCGTGACCGACTCGTTGTAGGCAGCGCAGGCCGCCGGCCCCAACTGCGACGCCACCCAAATCGCGCGCTGCGCGGGATTCAGCGCAAGCCGGCGCCCTGCGGCCGGCACGTGCCTCGTGCCGCCGCGCGCGAACCATCCGGCCGCAGCCATCTCGTCCAGCACTGCCGACACCCGCCCCACAATCTGCTCGATGTCGGCGTCGGTGTGGGCGGACGATAAAAAGCAGGTGCGCCCTTCCCACACGTAGAGCCCCTTCTCGATCAGACCGTAGAAGAAGGGGTCGAGGTTCTCGCTGACCTGAAAGCGGAACATGGAGCCAAAGCGAGCGACACGGACCGCAGCGCCACGTCGTGCGAATTCGCGATCGAGCGCCTCCGCCAGGCGGGCGGTCCGCGCATTGAGCGTCTCTTGCAGCGCGGGGCCAGCCGCCTTGAGATGCGTCAGTACGGCATGCGCCGTCGCCATCGTGAGATGGTTCTTGTTGAATGTCCCGGCGAAGAATATGGTCTCCGCGCGCGGACTGCTGGCGTCGCCGTATGACCACGGGCCGCCATCAATCGGGTTCAGGAAGTGCGACGCGCCGGCGACGATGCCGATCGGCAAGCCGCCGCCGACCATCTTGCCATAGGTGACAATGTCAGCGCGAACATCGAACCAGGCCTGCGCGCCGCCGGGATGGATACGAAAGCCTGTCAGCACCTCGTCGAAGATCAGCGCCGCACCACGACTCGTGGCGATCTCGCGCAGGCGATGCAGGAAGTCTCGCGGCTGCAGATCGGGGCGTCGGCTCTGCACCGGCTCAACCAGAATGGCGGCCAGCTCGTCGCCAAATCTATCGAGGATGTCGAGCGATTCCGGTGCGCCATAGTCCAGCACCAACACGTCGGCTACCGCGCCCGGCGTTACCCCGGCGCTGCTTGGCCGCGCCGATGCCGCGGCCAGCACTCCGTCGGTGTGCCCGTGATAGGAGCCGGCGAACAATGCGATCCGAGATCGGCCGGTAACGGCCCGCGCCAACCGCACAGCGGTCATCACCGCCTCAGTGCCGGAATTGCAGAACGCCGCCCGCTCCACCCCGGTCAACTCCCGGATCAGGCTGGCGACGTCGCCGGCAAGCGGCGATTGCGGTCCGATCTGCAATCCCCTCCGCCATTGCTCGGCGAGCGCGTCGCAGAGAAAAGGCGGCCGGTGGCCAAAGAACGACACCCCGAAGCCCATCGCAATGTCGATGTATTCATTGCCGTCGATGTCCCAAAACCGCGCGCCCTCGCCGTGACTTCCGACGATCGGGTAGAGCATCTCTTTGGTCGATCGACGAAACCCGGCGCTCGCCCGGCTGTCCGCCAGCATTGGACGCGTACCTGCCGCGCGTGCGCGCGAGCCGCCCGTGCGCTCCACGTACCGCTCGATCAGCCGATCGAGATAGCGGCGCTGTTCGGTGCTCAGGCTCGTTCCCGCGCTGCTCGACACTTCCCTGTGCGTCGAGTGCGTCGGACCCGATCCACAAGTCGGGGCATATTTGGTTGGCGATATCGCTGGCTGCCCTACTCGCGGCCGCGCCTCCGATAAGACGAGCGGCTGCTCGAGCGGACGCCGTTGCTGACGCGTAAGTTCGGCGAGACCACCGGGCATCGGCGAAGCGCCGCCTGACGGGGCCGATAGCGGCGGCGCCGCGCCGCCCGCAGCCGCCCTGTCAGATGACACCGGCGGCAATCGCGCCGTCGATGCCTGGGCGGCTACATACTCCGCAAGCGTCCGAGGCGTTGGAATCTCGTCGAACAACTGCCTCACACTGATCGGCACTCCGAACCGCTGTCCGACCCTGTGGACCGCATCGACGAGCACCAGCGAGTCGGCGCCCAACTCGATGAACGATGCGTCTTCGTCGAGAGCGTACGCATCGCCATGCAGCAGTTCGGCGAATTCCGCCCGGATGATGGAAAGGATATGCTCAAGCCGGCGTGGGAAATCGCTCACCGGCTGAGCAACCTGAACAACGCGGGCCAGCGGAGGCCCGCAAACGATCCCGGCTGAAACGGCCGGTGTGGCATCGATTGCGACAGACTGCGCCGCGATGCCGGTTCCGGTTTCAGACGAACCGACCTGCGCGTTTCGATACCAGTAGCGTTGGCGCTGGAATGGATAGCTCGGCAACACGACTGCCCTCGATCCACTGCCCGTATAAAGCCGACGCCACGCCACATTATGGCCGTGGGTGTAGAGCGTCCCCATCGCTGCCAGCAACGCGTCGTTCTCCTCCTTTGCCGGAGGAAGCGATGCCACGAAGCGCAGATCGTCGCCCAATCCGCAGCGTGCTGCCTGGCGCGTCAGTGACGCGCCGGCGCCCAGTTCGACGATCGTCCGCGGCCGGCCGTTCGCCAAGCTTCGCAGGCCATCGGCGAAACGTACCGTCTCGAGCAGATGACGACACCAGTAATCGCTGCCGGGGCCATCGCCGTCGGGCCATATCGCTCCGGTCAGCCCTGCCACGAGCGGGATCGTCGGGGCGCGGTAGGCGATGCGCTCGGCAGCGGCGCGAAACGCGGCCACCATCGGCATCATCAACGGCGAATGAAATGCGTGAGTCGTCTCCAGCAATTGGCCGTCGATACTCTGATCGGCAAATGCACGCAGCAGTGAGTCCACCGCCGCCGCGTCCCCGGAGACGACGGTCGCTCGCGGACCGTTGACGGCGGCGACGGATACCCGTGCCGAGCCGCGGCCAAGAACCGTCGCTACCGCCGCCTCCGGCGCAAACACGATCGCCATCACGCCCGGCTCGGCCAGCGCGCCTGTCAGCCGGCCGCGTTCGGCGACAAGCGCCAGCGCATCCTCGAGCGAAAAAACGCCTGCCACGCACGCCGCTACGTACTCGCCAAGGCTATGGCCGATCACCGCCTGTGGCTGGACGCCCCAGCCGTGCCACACTTCCGCCAACGCGTAGCCGAGCGCGAAAATCATCGGTTGAATCAGCTCGGGGGTGCGGGGGGCGGCAAGCGGCGCGTCGACGCTCAGCAGTTGTCCGACCGAACAGGTTGAGCCCACCGTGCGTAGTATCTCGTCGCAGCGGTCGATCGCGCGACGAAAACCAGCATGGTCTCGGTAAAGGCACCGGCCCGCACCCGCGTGGCCGGCTCCCTGGCCCGTGAACAGGAATACCGCCTCCGGCGAGGCGTGACGCGCAGCCGTCCCTTGCGCGCCGCCCCAATCGCTGCGCGCTTCGCACCACGCCGCAAGCCGGCCGGCCACCTCGTCTGCAGTCGCCCCCGTTACGGCAAGTCGATAGCGGAAGTGATCGCGCCCTTCGCCCGCTGTCCGGCAGAGATCTACCAGCGACTGCGACGCATCGGTACGCAAGTGATCGCGATAGCATTCGGCCAATTCACGCAACGCGGGCAGGCTGCGCGCCGACAACGGCAAGAGGCATGCGGCCGCCGTAACCGCTTCGCGTGCCGGTGGCAGAGGCGCCTCCTCCAGGATCAGGTGGCAATTTGTCCCGCCGAAGCTGAACCCGCTGACACCCGCGATGCGCGCGCCATGATCATCGGGCCATGGCTGCAACGCACGAGGAATCCGGAACGCGGTGCCGTCCAGCGACAGATAAGGGTTGAGCTCGGTCAAGTGCAAATGCGGAGGAATCTGCCGGTGCTGCAGCACGAGGACGGTCTTGATCAGTCCCGCGATGCCGGCAGCCGCCTCCAGATGGCCAATATTGGTCTTCACCGACCCGACCCAGCAGGGCGCGCCCACGGGCCGGCCAATGCCCAACACCGCCGTGAGCGCCTGAATCTCGATGGGATCGCCCACGCGCGTGCCGGTACCGTGCGCCTCCACATAGCCGACGCGGCCTGGCTCTACCCCGGCGTCGGCGCAGGCTCGGCGAATCACTGCCTGCTGAGCGGCACCGTTGGGCGCGGTAATGCCGTTGCTCGTACCGTCCTGGTTGATCGCCGAGCCGCGAATGACTGCCAGAATACGGTCGCCGGCGGCCAGCGCGTCGTCGAGCCGCTTAAGGATCACGATGCCGCAGCCTTCGCCGCGGACGTAGCCGTCCGCCGCCGCATCGAATGCACGACAGCGCCCGGTCGGTGACATCATCCTGGCCTGAGAGAACGCCACCGTCATGTCCGGCGACAGAACCAAATTGACACCGCCCGCAATCGCCAAGCTGGTATCGCCGTCACGCAGCGCCCGACATGCGAGGTGGAGCGAGACAAGCGACGATGAGCACGCGCTTTCCATGCCAAGGCTCGGGCCGTGCAGATCCAGGAAATAGGAGAGCCGATTAGCGGCGAAACTAAGCGTGCCACCCGTGCCGTCGTAGCGGTCGATTTCCTGCGGATCGCGGCACAGCATCCGCATATAGTCCGCGTTGCCGATACCGATAAACACCCCGGCATCGCTTCCCCTGAGACTATGCGGCGCAACGCCGGCATGCTCGAGTGCCTCCCAGGCCGTTTCCATGACGAGCCGTTGCTGGGGGTCCATGCGATCGGCTTCACGCCGCGAAATGCCGAAAAATTCGGCGTCGAACTGATCGACGCCGTCCAGGAACCCGCCCCAGCGCGTCACCATCTTGCCGGCCACGCCTTCGCGCGGATCATAGAACGTCGCGATATCCCAACGGTCAGCCGGCACCTCGCGCACGGCATCGATGCCATCGCGCAGCAGCGACCAGAACAATGCGACATTGGGCGCACCAGGGAAACGGCAACTCATTCCGACTATAGCAATGGGTTGCCGGCCGCGCGGCGATGACATTGACGTATTCAACGAATCCGCGGGCGCTGCTCCGGCGCTCACGGCCGGCATGTCAGGGGCTCCGATTGGGCAACGGAAGCCAGGTGCCCGGCGAGCGCCTCGATAGTGGGAAAATCGAATCCCACGGTTGGATGAAGATCGCGCGAGAGCCAGTCGCCCAGATCTCCCGTCAGCCTCACGATCTCGAGCGATGACAAGCCATGGCTAACGATGGGCGCACCCGCATCGATGTCTTCCGGCAACTTGCCAAGCGCTTCCGCGACATAGGACACCAGCCAGGATTGGATAGCTGTGCGGTCGGCCGTCCCATCCGGACCCGCGAGCGCGCCCACACCCGGCGCAGTGCCGCTGCCGCTGCCGGCCTCGCGAACCGGCAGTGCGGCGGCCAGTTCGCAAAAGCGTCGCATAGCCGCATCGCGGTCGATGCCGCAAAGTTGCTTCCAAGCCTGCCATTCGATGAACCGGCGTGGATGCAGGATCGGGTTGGGCTGCGGCTCCCGGTTGTCCCCGTTCAGAATCTGCTGCTCCAGGGCGCGGAGTTCCAGACCGGTTTGATTTTCCGGCAGCACCGCCCCGCCGAGACGGAATGTGCTGTACACCTTGTGAAACGCAATTTCGCCCGCGTCAAGGTCGTGATCATCCCTCACGACGTTCTTCCCAAAGCGGTCTTCCCCGGCCACGAGTACGTTGAAGTTCCGGCGAACGTCGTGACCGTTTTCGTCGATCCACTCGCCCTTGAGGCGGCCCGGGTAGATGAGTACGTCCGGGCTGACATAGCGCCCGATAATGCCGAGCCGCCGCCGGCTCGATATGTTCGGGTAGGAGGCGTGCATCGTCCGCTCCGTGAAAATGATTGCCTGGCCGGGGCTCAACGGTACGTCCTCGATCTCCCATTGAGCTTCGTCGAACGCATAGGCCATCGAGTATTTCCGATCGCGCTGCCACACCGTCTTGTGCGCGCTGATTCCCGAGAAGATACCTTCCGAAGCCGGTGACGCGCCCGGGATGATCTCAAACGAAGTGGCCTGCGACCCGTTAGCGAAACGCATACAGCCGTTTTCTTTGTCGACGGGGTCGATCGCGACCCATACCGTCAGGTTGACGCGTTCACCTTCCGCGGGATAAACCAGCGTCTTCTTCGAAAAATCGATGTCGCTCGACGTGTAGTACTCGATCGCCTGATGCCACTTGATGATGCCCTGTCCAGGCATTTTGCAGAACACGTTCGTGTACCACAGCAGCAGATCGGGGCCAGCGATCTGACATAACCGCTTCACGAGTTCCGGCTTCCGAAACATTGCTTTAAGGGGCGCGTGGTAAAGGTGCAGGTCGCGCGGCGTCTCCAGGCCAAGCACGTGGTTGAAGAAGGTCATCACCCGTTGTCCGTTCGCCTCCTCGATCAGTTGGCCATTGTTTTCGAGGCAATCACGGATCGAGGCGATTTCCGCCGGCGTATAAAGGTCGACGCGAACCCACCCCTTGATATTGAAGTGCTCGAGCTGCTCCGGTGTCAGCATAGGGTCTCCCAATCATGCAAGCTACGCCCGCACGGACGGGGCGTTGCAAGGACGGCTGCTACGATGGACGAGCGACAACGTTCCGCAGAGATAGCCGTTCCGGCAGGCCGCTCGTTGGATTTTTCCGCTTGTGGTTCTGGCAATCGTGCCCGGCGCGATCAGCGCTACGGCTGATACGTTGAGATCGTGCACCTGCGCGACCGCTTCGCGAATGTGGCCGACCACTCGCTGCGCATCGAGGTCTCGCCAAACGCTGCGGCGCACCTCCTGGACGATCACCAACTCTTCGCCCTCTCCGGTATCGATGGCGAACGCCGCCCCGTGATCGGGCCGCAACGCCGCATCGCAAGCCTGCACCGTGCGCTCGATATCTTGCGGATAGTGGTTGCGGCCGAAAATGACAATCACGTCTTTGAGGCGGCCCGTAATGAACAAGTCGCCGCGATCGAAAAATCCTAGGTCGCCGGTACGCAGGAACGGCCCCTCGTCGGCTTCGCCCAGGCGGGCCTGAAAAGCCTCGGCCGTCTCGCGCGGGCGCCGCCAGTAGCCGCGCGCCACGGACGCGCTGGTCACCCATATTTCGCCGATCTGCCCCGGTGCACAACGGCGCAGCGTATGCGGGTCGACAATCTCGATCCCAGCCTCGATATCGCTATGGCCGTGTCCGACGAGCACCCGCCCGCCCTCGGCCTGCGGCCGCTCGATGACCCTCCCTCGCTCGAGCGCTTGCGGATCGACGGCCAAACGACGTATAGCGGCCCCCCTCGGCTTCGTCGACACCTTCAGTGTTGCTTCGGCCAACCCGTAGCCCGGGCAGAGCGCATCGGGATCGAGTCCGCAGGGCGCGAATGTCTGGGTGAACCTTCTCAGCACCTCGTCATGAAGGGGTTCCGCTCCATTGAGTAGAACTTTGACAGTGCGCAGATCGAGACGGCTCAGGCGCTCCGGGTTCGCTGTCTCGACGCATAACCGGAATGCGAAGTTGGGCGCCGCGCAGTGGGTTGCTCCAAAGCGAGAAATCGCGTGCAACCACCGGGTCGGCTGCTGTAGGAACGACATGGGACTCATCAGGTAGCATGGAAAACCGTTGTAGAGGGGCTGCAGAACGCCGTACACGAGCCCCATGTCGTGAAAGACGGGCAGCCAGCTCACCATACAGCTGTCGGATCCGTGCCTCCATGCGCGATCAAGGTCGAGCAACGTGGCAAGCACGTTGCCGTGATCCACCATCACGCCCTTCGGGTCGCCCACAGAACCCGACGTGTACTGAAGCCACGCGAGCGCGTCGGGGCCTGGATGAAAAACGGGTTGCGTCGGCGGCCTGACCGGGGCGTCGTTCGTCGATAGCGGCATGCAATCCCACTCAGCCAAAAGCGCCGTCAGATCCGGTCTTTGCGGCGTCGCGCCGGCCATGCCCAGCGCGATGCGCGGCTCGGCGTCGCACAGGATTCTCGACAGTCGCGTCAGTGGCCGGCCCGCCCGAGGGAGGTCCGCACAGACCGCCACCATTCCTGCGTAGAGACAGCCAAACAGCGCGCAAAGAAACGCTCGGCCACCGTCGAGAAGCAGCACGCGATCGCCCGGACGGCCGTGCTGGAGCAGCAGCCCGGCTACCGCGCGCGCCCTCGAGTCGAGCGCTCCGTAAGTGATTGCTTCGCCGAACTGGTCGCCGTCGAGCGAAAAATGATAGGCAACGCGCTCCGGTGTGCGCTCGGCACGGGTGCGCAAGAGGTGATTCAGATCGGTGAACGGCATGCCGGCCACCAGTCTTTGCGCGCAAACAAGGTGGTCGGTCGGAAGCGACTGCGCGGACGCGTCAGCTCCAATAATAGACATGCCGCCGCCCTTTGGAAAACGCTACGAAGCCTCCTATCGATACGCGGCGGCCACTGTTCGCTGCCGGCGACACTCTATGCAGGATGTTGCCCCCATCGAATACGACGAGCGCCCCCGGAGGCGGATTCATGTTCATTTTTGCGTAGCGTCCCAACACCTTGCCGATCGGCTGCCCCCCGACCGTGCCAGTGCATCTGACGCCGCCGATTTCGGTATCGAGCCATTCGGTCTCATGCCACTTCAGGTCGTACAGCACCAGTTCGCCGCCCTCCTTCGGCGCCTCGAGAACAACGAAATAGGCCAGATGGTCATCATGGTTGATCAGCGTCGACAAATGGCGGTAGCCGCTGGTGGCATGCAGGAACTGATTTTCAAAATGCCAGCCGGTGCCCTGCCCGACTTCGAGGATACGGATGGTTGCAGGGGTGTAGGGGCTTCCGTCCGGTGCGCTTGGCAGCTCAACTGTCCGGTCTCCCGCCATGGCGCCGAGCAACTCCTCGATGCGCGCTTCGAAGTCGCGTCCACCCTCGCACAGCTCGGCGCAGAAGCGGCGAAACTCGCTGGCCTCGCGACAGTAGCGGCCTAGGTCCGACGTCTCGACGTACAGCGGCGGTCCATAGATCAGGATGTCGCCGAACGGCGAGTCAGGTAACGGACCGCGACGATTCAGTCGCCCGGCGATGCGCTCGATCTCTTCGCGAGAAAACGCGTTATGGATCACGAGACCATCGGTACGACCATCGCAGATATCTGCCAGCCCGTTTGGCCATTCACCGATTTGGGTAACGTCGAACTCCTCGAAGCTGTACAGCGGCTGTGCCCGCGGCGACGACTGCAACGCATCGCCGGACTCGATAGGTTCACGCAAAGCCATATGCTCTCCCTGATAAGGTATTAGGGCAGAAACGGTAAAACGTTCGGGGTGCCTCGAAGCGAAATAGCACGAATCAGGCAGTATTCCTGATGATCGACCGCCGAAACCACCACCGAACTGGCTCGACGGCCTTGCGGGCTTTCAAATAGAAATCCGTCTATTACAATTACATACTCACTGTTTTTGAATCTGGCTGCCGATATGACAAGTCGACGTACAGAACGCGTCCATCAACGTCCTGACAGTCGAATTCGTGTAGTACTCTTTCTTCATCGTGTCAAGGTATTGCTCGACATCCTTCTCGGTGAAGGCAAATCCCTTCTGCTTTCCGACGTGCACGAACATTTCCTCCACTTTCGAGGTCGATTTTTTCGCAGTTTCCCACAGACCCGAATCTTTGCGCTTATCAGCAGATTTTAGGAACTCGACGACATTTTCAATTGTCATGACACACCTCTCAAGAAATGAAAACTTCCGTTGATGATGACGAGCGTGACAGGATTGCCCCGTATATTCTCGGATCGCCGCACTCGCAACAGTATGAAGTCACGGTATGCGTTTTTTCAAGGCGTTTCTGCATACTCGGGATCTCATCCTATAAGGTTTAATAGGTACGCTTTTCCAACCATTTCCTTCCGTGATACGTTGGCAGCACATTCCTCTTCACGGAGGAGCACCATCGGCTCTACCCGAGACCCATAAGCATGAAGTTGCACTCTGGATTCATAAAAAGATCAGATTAGCCCCAGAAAAACCAAGAAAGATGGCCCTCATTGAAACCGTCAGCCACTGAAACCCGATTACAACTTTTCACCAAGGAAAAATGATGGAGTTGATCGAGGCACTTTCATATCGGGAACACGCGATAAGTTGCTATCGGTCATCGCCATGCGGCGTACCCGGAGGGCCAGGCGATCCGTCCGAGCGCAGTCACGCGTTTTCCAGGAAGATGTCGCGATGAACGACGGGTTCATGCTGTCGCCACAGCAACAGCGATTGTGGCGACTCGGAGCGGGTGCGCTGCACTCGCCTTATCGCGTCCGTGCAGAGATTCGGATATGCGGCGCAGTGAACGGCCCCGCGTTGGCCGCGGCGCTGGATTCAGTGATCGCCCAGCATGAAATCCTGCGCACCAGCTTCCGTCTTGGGGCGGGCATGACCGAGCCGGTTCAATGTGTGGCAGAACCTGTTCGAATGTCGGCTGGCTTCGCGCCTGCGCTTGACATCGAAGCCGAGCGTGTGGCTTCGGCCGATGCGACGATAGATGGCGAATCGGCTTCGTCTTTTGAGGTCCGCGTCGTCGCGCTCACGCAGGCGGAGTGCCGATTGCTCATCACCGTGTCGGCACTGTGCGCCGATATCGAGAGCATCGCGATCTTCGCGCGCGCGCTGCATCGAGCGCTGACCACGACCGCGCCCAACGAATCGGACGCCGTCCAGTATGCGGACTATGCGCAATGGCAGTCCGACCTGATCGGCGCCGAGGAATGGGCGTCCAATCGCGCCTTCTGGCGCAATCAACTGTACATTGCAGACTCGGTGCGATCGCTGCCGCTTTCCGCTCGAGCGGCGCCGTCGCAAGCGTTCGCACCGACGGAACTTGCACTTTGTCTGGCGCCGGAAACCGCGCTCGCGCTGGCCAGTGCGGCGACATCGCTTGGCGTATCCGCACAGGCATGTTTGCTGGCGGGCTGGCTCTCGACTCTCGCCCGAATAACCGGGTGCGACCGGATCGCCGCGGGCGCGCTGCTCAGCCTACGTCAGTTCGACGAACTCGCCGACGCCATAGGTCCGATGTCGAAAGTCTTGCCGATTGCACTGAACATCGATCCGCAGGCGTCGTTCCATACACTGACCAGCCGTCTGGACGAGATGCTCGAGCACGCCCGTCAGACTGGCGACTCTTTCGCCTGGAATCTTCTCGGCGATGAGGAAGCTGACAGTGCGCATGCGCCGCCGTACCTGGCGGCGGGTTTCGATTTTGCAGCCATGGAGGTTGTGAACGTTAGCGGTGTAGCCGTGTCCGTCCAGCGAATGACTGCCTGTCTCGATCGGTTCCAGCTTCATCTGTCATGCATGATCAACGAGAAAGGCATCGTGTCGATCACATTGCGATACGACGCCGGTCGTTTCCGCACTGGCGACATCGCGGCGTACGCCACGATATTCACGCGATTGATCGAGGAGGCGATGCATCGGCCGGCCACGCCAGTCGGCGCGCTCGGCGGCCCCAGTGAGAACGAAATCGAACGCTTGCACAGCGCAGTCGACCAGCTCACGCCGCAGCCCTCGGACGGGCCGGGCATCCACGAACGGATCTCGGCGATGGCGCAGCAAATTCCCGAGCGCGTAGCCGTGGTCTGCGAAGATGAGCGACTCAGCTACGCGGAACTCGACTGCCTGAGCAATCAGTGGGCACGTGCGCTGATCGAGCAAGGCGTCGGGCTCGAACGAATCGTTGTCGTGATGGCTGACAGATCGGCATTTCTGCCGGTGTTCCTACTTGCGATTCTAAAAGCCGGCGCAGCTTACTTGCCGCTCGACCCCAATACGCCGCGCGCGCGCGTCGATCAAATCGTGGAAGCAACCGGCGCCGGTTGGCTGCTGAGCACCGGCGAACAGGAAGACCCGCCCCAATCAGGCGAACCGGGCAACAAAGCCGCAACGACAGCGATCCGGCGGATCGACGTCGGCGACGCACGTGCGGACGTGGCCGCGTTGAGCCCGTTGCCGTTGCCTCGCTGCGCAACGGCCGGGGCACTTGCCTACGTTGTCATGACGTCCGGATCGACCGGACACCCCAAGGGGGTGGCGGTCGAACATCGCCAGCTCACCCATTACGCGGACGGCGCCACGGTTAGGCTCGGGCTCGATGCATGCGACAGCTTCGCGCTGGTTTCCAGCATCGCGGCCGACCTCGGCTACACGATGCTTTATCCGTCGCTCCTCCTCGGACGCCGCCTGGTGATCGCCGGTGCACGCGAGATGCTCGATGCCACGGCGCTGGCAAAGCGGTTCACGGCGGAAGGCGGAATCGACGGCCTGAAGATCGCGCCCAGTCACTTGAAAGCACTGCTTGATGCGGCCAGCGATTCAGCAGCCATCCTGCCTTGCCGCCGGCTGATTCTCGGCGGCGAAGCGTTCGAGTTCGCACTGGCGGAACGACTGCGCAAACTTGTGCCAGCGTGCCGTCTCTTCAATCACTATGGGCCAACCGAAACCACTGTCGGCGCTCTCACCGTCGAACTGCCCAAAAATGAGTGGGATTACCCCTCTGCGACCGTGCCGATCGGCTTTCCGCTACCCGGTGTCGTCGCCTTCGCGGCGGACAACGCGTTGCGACCCGTCGCCGACGGTTGTGTCGGCGAGCTCTGCATCGCAGGCGCAGGCCTAGCGCGCGGCTACCAGCGAGCGCCCGAACTCACTGCAACGCGCTTCGTATCAGCTGCCCCGCTCGGCCCCGATGGTCCGTCGATTCGCCTCTACCGCACGGGGGACCGGGTACGCCGGCTGCCCGATGGAGGCTTTGAGTTCCTGGGCCGCCGTGATCGGCAAGTCAAGCTGCGCGGCTTTCGTGTCGAGTTGGACGAAATCGATGCGACAGCGCGCGCGCACCCGTTCGTGGCCGAAGCCGTTGCGCTGGTACGCGAACTCGCACCCGGCCATCACGGCCTCGTGCTGATGTTTACCGCGCACGGCCAGTGCAGTGCCAACGATCTGCGGCGCCATCTGCGCGAACGACTGCCCGGCCACATGCAACCGCAGCGGCTGATCCGGCTCGGCACCATGCCGCTCACCCGCAGCGGCAAAATCGACCATCAGGCTTTGGCATGCCGTCAACTTCCCGCGGCCGAGGCAGAGGGCTACGAGGCGCCGCGCACCGCGCTCGAAGCACGGCTGGCCGCCATTTGGCAGGAAACGATCGGTCTGTCACGCGTAGGCATCCATGACGATTTCTTCCATCTCGGCGGTGATTCGATCATAGGCATCCAAATCGTTTCGCTCGCTCGTGAAGCCGGGCTGCGGTTGACGGTGCATGATCTCTTCGAACGACGCACGATCGCTGCGCTGGCCGCGGTCGCCCGGCGGCCTGAAAAAATCCTGGCCGAACAGGGCGCGGTAACGGGCGAGATTCCCTTGACACCGATCCAGCACTGGTTCTTCCAATCGACGCCCCCGTCGCCGTCGCACTGGACGATGGCGCTGCTGGTCGAGTCCGAGCCGGAACTCGATGTCACCCTGCTGGAACACGCCCTTGACGATACGATTCGCCATCACGACGTGTTGCGCGTCTTTTTTGAGCAGCGCGCCGGCCGCATGGTTCAGGTCAACGCCGCGGCCGTCGAGCGGCTCTTGGTCGAGGTGGCAGACCTTGGTGCGATTCCGGTGGAAGAGCATGCCGCAATGATCGAGGCGCACGCCAGTCGCGTTCAAACGAGCCTCGATCTCGCACGTCCGCCCCTGCTGAGAGTGAAGGTTTTCCGCCGGGGTAAATCGCGCACTACGCGGATATTGTTCGTCGCGCATCACTTGATAATGGATTCGGTGTCGTGGCGATTGTTCATCGAAACGATCCACCGTGCCTATGCTGCCCGCCAAGCCGGGCAGCCGGTGACCCTACCGGCTAAAACGTCGTCGTACCGTCAATGGTCCAAAGCGCTGTCCGCCTACGCCTGCTCGGACAGTCCGCGCGCCCATGCGGCATTTTGGAAGGAAATGGCGACCGGGATTTCGGTCCCGCTGCCGATAGACCTGCCGGACGGCACCAACACCATAGGGCGCTCCGCTGTGGTGGAGGCGGTTCTAGACCCCGACACGACGCGGGCCCTGCTGCGCGATGTACCCGTCGCCTATCAGACGCGCATCAACGATGCACTGCTGACTGCGCTGGGCCGGACCTTATGCGATTTCACCGGCAGCGGCGCGATACGGCTCGAACTGGAGGGGCACGGACGCGAGCTTCTGCTTCCGGGGATCGACTGTTCGCGGACACTCGGCTGGTTCACTGCCCGCTGGCCTCAGGTGTTGCGCCTCGAGGGCGACGACATCGGCGCGGATCTGCGATCCGTCAAGGAGCAGTTGCGCCGGGTTCCCGATGGCGGGATCGGCTATGGCGTGTTGCGCTACCTAGCGCCGACGTCCGAAGTCGCCGCACCATTGGCCGATACGCCCGATCCCGAAGTCGGGTTCAATTACCTGGGGCAGATCGACCAGACCGTGGCGGCAAGCGGCTGGGGCTTCGCCTCCGAACCGACGGGGATGGAGCGTGCAGCCGACGGCAAGCGCCGGCAACTGATTTCGATCGATGCGGTGACGACGGGCGGCGAACTGCGGATGCGATGGACGTATGCCACGGAGTTTTTTCACCGGCGCACGGTAGAGCGTCTGGCACAGCGATGTCTCAACGAACTGCGCGCCATAGTCGGTCATTGCACGTTGGAGCGGTGTGGGAGCTACACGCCGTCCGACTTTCCACTCGCCCGGCTGACGCAGGCCCAACTTGACGATTTATCCACCCGCTACGCCCGCGTCGATCCCAACAGACTGTCGACCCTTCAGCAACTCCTCAAAATGCACTATCTGCTGGACGACTACCGGGAGGATCAGCACCAGCAGATGCTGCGCAAGATGGCCATCGAAGACGTCTACCCCCTTTCGCCGATGCAGCAGGGGCTGTTGTTCGACATACTGTATGCGGAGGATCCCTCGCTTTACATGACCCAAAAGACGTTCGTCTTCGAGGGCACGCTAGACGCGCAAACCTTGCAGGCGGCGTGGGCCAAAGTGATGGCCCGCCATGCGAGCCTGCGCACCGTATTCGTGTTGGACGGTCTCGATGAACCGGTGCAGGTCGTGCTGAGCCACGTGGACATACCATGGCGCACGCTCGACTGGTCGACGCTGGTCGAAACCGATCGCGACGCCGCGCTCGACGCCTGTCTGGCAAGGGACTGGTCACCGCCGCTCGACTTCGCCCGGCCTCCGCTCATGCGGTTCTCATTGGCCCGATTGCAACCGGACCGGCACCTGCTGATTTGGACGCATCATCATCTGATGCTGGACGGGTGGTGCAACTCCGTGCTGTTGCGCGAACTGTTCGACCACGTGGCCGCCATGCAGGAAAACCGTTCGTTCTATCCCCCGCAGCCAGGCTTGTACCGAGACTATATTCGCTGGCTTTCGAGCCGCCCACCGCATAACGACGAGTCGTACTGGCGGGCGGTGCTGCGCGACGTGCGGATCCCCACTCCACTGAGATTCGCCGGGAATGCGGACGCTCGTGCAAGGCGCTGCGACCAGTTCAGCCTGACTCTCGATGCTGCCGAGACGCGCGCCTTGCATGAACTGGCCCAGCGTTGTGGGTTCACCGTGGCGGCGATACTGCACGCTGCGTGGGCCCTGATGCTGTCGCGCGCCAGCGGCGAGCGGGACGTGGTGTTCGGTATCACCGTGGCGGCGCGGCCAGCGGAACTGCCGAACGTCGAAGCCACGGTCGGCCTCATGATCAACGTCTTGCCGCTGCGTGTGCGCGTGGCACCGGATCAGGTCGTCGTCAACTGGATACGGGAGGCGCATGACGCGCAAGTCGAGCTGCTGAATCATCAGTACGCCGCGCTCGCGCAGGTCCGAAATTGGGCCGGCGTCGCCCCAGGACAACCCTTGTTCGAGAGCCACCTGACCTTCGAAAACTATCCGGTCGACGGCGATGTTCTCGTGCCGTCGAAGCCGCTGCGGGTCGCGGCCGTCCGGTCAATCTACCGTACCGCCCTCCCGCTCAGTATCACTGTCGAGCCGCACGAAGCGATGACGATCGACGTCACGTATCACGAGGCTCGATTCGAACGGGAAAGCCTGATCGAGATGATGACGGGCTGGCGCGACCTGCTGGCGGCACTGCCGGCGATGTGCAATCAACCCGTTTCGGCCGTTCGCGTTTGCGGGCCTGGAGCGCAGGCCGGTGCCGGCACTGTAACCGTAACTGACGTCGAGGTGTAAGAGATCATGCCGGCACCGTTACCGCTCATTCAAGATTGGTTCAGCGCAGTCGCCGCCGAGATGCGGGACGAGATCGCGATCGCTCACGGCAAACGGCTCGTTCGCTACGCGGAACTCGACGATCTGTCGAATCGCCTAGCCAATCACTTGCTGGCGGATGGCGGCCTGGCCGGCCAGAGAGTCGCGATCCTGTCTGTCGATCCCGTGCAATTCATCATCGCAATCATCGGAGTACTCAAAGCAGGCGGCATCTTCGTCCCGCTCGACAACCGAAATCCACCCGCCCGGCTCCGGGCGATCCTCGACGAGATCACTGCAAGTCGGCTTCTCTCGGATGCTGCGCTCGCGGAGCACGCCAGGCTGCTTGCCCCAACGGTTCCAGTCGATTCGATCGAGGAAGCCGCATCGGGCGCTGCGGGGCACCCGGATGTCCGGCACGATCCCGATGCGCCCTGCTATGTCTTCTTCAGTTCTGGGACGACTGGCCGCCCCAAAGGAATCGTCGGTCGCCTGAAGGCGATCGATCACTTCATCCGCTGGGAAATCCATGCGCTCGGAATCGGGCGGGGTGTACGGGTGTCGCAGCTCACCGCCCCCGGCTTCGATGCGATCCTGCGCGACATCTTCGTGCCGCTATGCGCAGGCGGGACAGTGTGCGCACCGGCGCGACGCGAGGACATGCTCGACGGTGGCGCGCTGGTGCGTTGGCTCGAGACAGAGCGGATCAATCTGTTGCACTGCGTACCGTCGTTATTCTTCGGCCTACTCGCCGAACCGCTCGAAGAGACGCATCTGCCCTCGCTGAACCACATCCTGCTGGCGGGCGAAGTCGTACCGCCAAACGCGGTGGACCGCTGGTTCGCCACGTTCGGCGAACGGATCAAGCTCGTCAATCTCTACGGCCCGAGCGAAACCACCATGGTTAAGTTCGCGCATGTCATCCGCGATGAGGACCGTCGGCGTGTCTCCATTCCGATTGGCCTGCCGATCGATGGCGCGCAAGCGCTCATCCTCGACAGCGCAGGTCGGCCCTGCGAAACCGGTACAGTGGGCGAGATTCACATCCGCACGCCGTATCGCAGCCTCGGATATCTGAATCGGCCCGACCTGACCGCTGCCGCGTTCATTCGCCATCCCGACGCATCGGCGGACGATGATGTTATCTACAGGACCGGCGATCTCGGATGCCGACTGCCGGACGGTCTATACGAATTTCATGGCCGCAAGGACGATCAGGTCAAGATACGTGGCGTGCGCGTCGAGCTGGCGGAAATCGAGGAGGCGCTGCGGCATCATCCGGCGGTGCGCGAGGCAGGCGCAACGGAGGAGTCGGACAGCAACGGCAACAAGCAGGTTCGTGCGTGGGTCGTCACGCGGACAGACGCGCAGCCGCACGAAATCCGGTCGTTCGTGGCACAGACCCTGCCGGACGAAATGATGCCGTCGACGATCACAGTCGTGGAGTCGCTGCCGCGCACCATCAGCGGCAAGCTCGACCGAGCCGCGCTCGGCGCATCGGCATCCGTCGGACCTGACGGCTCCTCGCCTAAGGACGGGCCACGCAGCGAAACCGAGCGCCGGTTGGCCGACATCTGGTCCGCGGTGCTGGGGCCCGTGAAAATCGGCGTCCACGACAACTTCTACAGCCTCGGCGGTCATTCGCTGAAGGTGATGTCGATGATGTCGAGAGTGCGCCGGGAGTTCGAACTTGACTTGCAACTGCGCCACTTCTTCGCGGGACCGACGGTCGCGGCGTTCGCGCGTGAAATCGACACGCTGCGTGGCGAGAGGAACGCGAGCTCGGTCCATCAGAACAGTGACGTCGAACTGGGTGAACTGTGAGCGTCGATCAACTGCTCGAGCGCGTGGCCGCCGAGGGCGTTGTCCTCTTTGTTGAAGATGGTTGTCTGCGCTTCGCCGCGCCAGCCGCGCGCCTCTCGGATGAATTGCGCGCGGAGGTACAAGCGCAGCGGGCTCGCGTGATAGAGGCGTTGGGTCACAGCGAGCACATGCCTGGCGTTGTCGCGCGCATGCCGTTGTCGTTCTTGCAACGAAGCCTCTGGTACCTGGACCGGTGCGCACAGGGCCGCCGCGCCAATCTGATGTCGGGCTGCTTCCGGCTGCACGGACACTTCGACCCCGAGCGTTTCGAAGCGGCGCTGCAACACCTCGCGCAGCGTCATCCGCTATGCCGGGCCGCGGTAATCGAGCGCGACGGACTGCCGACCCTGGCCATCGCGGGCTCATGCGTCGTTCCGTTCGAGCGCGCAGACGCAGCCGGCCTGCCCTCGGATGGGGCCGACGCATTGGTCCGCCAGGTCATGGACAGAACGGTGGATCGACCGTTCGACCTCGCGGCAGAGCCGTTGCTTCGCGCCGCTGCGGTTCGCCGCGCCCCGAACGAGTGGTGGCTCGCGTTCGCCATACACCACCTCATCGCCGATGAATGGTCGGTCGGGATTTTATTGAGGGAGCTGTCGACGCTTTACAGCGACGGAACGGGGCAATCGTTGCCGCGGCCGCGTACTGACGCACTCATGCAGAGCGTGTGCGCTCTTGACGGCACCCGTGCCTCTACCGAACTGGACCATTGGCGCCGCTGCCTGAGACCGCCGCTGCCGATCCTGGATCTGCCGACGAGCGGCGTGCGGCCCGCGCATCGAGACATGACGGGCTCACGCGTACGCCAGCGGTTGGCCGTCGGCATAACGCATGCAGCGGATGTCTTGGCACGAGATAGCCAGGCCACCGCCTTTATGGTGTACCTGACCGCGTTTCTGGTGGTACTGGCACGGCAGTCAGGGCAAGACGACATAGTGGTCGGTACAGTGGTGGCCAACCGCGATCGTCCCGGAGCGGATGCACATGTCGGCTGCTTCATCAACACCATCGCGCTGCGATGCGACCTGTCCGGTAATCCTTCGTTCCGAACTCTGCTCAACCGGGTCCGTGAGGTCGCGCTGGCTGCCTACGCCCACGCGCAGACGCCGTTCGATCTCGTAGTGAAGAACCTGGCGATCAAGCCCGACGCGGCCCGGCCACCCGTGTTCCAGGCGGCCATCGTGCTCGAGAACGCGCCGACCGGCGCACTGACCCTAGCCGATGTCGTCGTCGAAACGATCGAAAGCGATCCGCGGACCGCGAAATTCGATCTCACGCTGGTGATCGCTGAACGCGCGAACGGCACGTATGCCATGCTCGATTACGCGGATACGCTGTTCACGGCAAACGCGATGCAACGCATGCTCGCACAATTCGCGACGGTATTGGAGCACGCCCTCGCGGCGCCCGACGAACGCTGTGCGTGTCTGCCGATCCTGGCGGACGACGAGCGCCGCCGGATCGAGTCGTTCGAAGCTGGTCCGCCCGCCGCGGTGCCGGGACCGGCCCGGCTCGACGCATTGTTTGCCGCACAAGTACGCCAAACGCCAGTCAATGCCGCACTGGCCATGAACAACGCCGTCGTCACCTACCAGGAGCTCGATGCGTGGGCCGACCAGTTGGCCAGCCGGTTGATCGCGCAAGGCGTGAGACCCGGCGCAATCGTCGGATTGTGCATTGCGCGATCGTTTGACATGGTGGTCGCCGTGCTGGCCGTACTCAAAGCTGGCGGCGCCTATCTTCCACTCGATCCCGCCTATCCTGTCGAACGGTTGCGCGCGATGACGGCGCAAACGGCGCTGGCAGCGCTGCTGGTTCATGATGCGACGGCCTCTCTCTCGGACGGACTCGTCGAAGCGATCAGCCCCGGCAGGGTCATCTCGGTCCCGCCTCGAGAAGAAGCTGCGTCCCTCCCCCCAGTTCGCTTGCCCACACAGCCCGCGGACTCGAACGATCTGGCCTGCGTCATCTATACGTCCGGATCGACCGCTGAGCCGAAAGGCGTCCTGGTCAGTCATTCTGGGCTTTGCAATCTCGCACTCGCGCAGATCGATGCGTTCGGGATCACCGCAACCAGTCGCGTACTGCAATTTGCATCATTGAATTTCGATGCATCCGCGAGCGAACTCTTCACCGCACTGCTGAGCGGCGCGACACTGTGTCTCGCCGACACACATCAGTTGCTGGCCAACCTCGGAGGCCTGCTGTTCGATCAGCGAATCAGTGTGGCGACGCTGCCGCCTGCGGTTCTCAAGCTGCTTGACCATCAGTCGCTGCCGAACTTAGCGACGCTCGTCGTCGCAGGCGACGTGTGTCCGCCCGAGCTCGCACGACGTTGGGCGGTGGGACGGCGTTTCCTCAACGCGTATGGGCCGACCGAAACCAGTGTTTGTGCCACCATCGCTACGTTGGGGGCGGAATCGTCCGTCTTGCCAATCGGGCGGCCAATAGCAGGGATGGCGGTCCGTATCCTGGATGCGCGAGGCCAGCGTGTCCCGATCGGCGTAGCGGGCGATCTCTATATCTCCGGAGTAGGCGTATCACTGGGGTACAGCGGGATGCCCGACCTGACCGCGGAGCGGTTCACAACGGATCCCCACGCCACGCTGCAATCCGCGCGCCGCTACGACAGCGGAGACCGCGCCCGCTGGCGTGAAGACGGCCAAATCGACTTTCTTGGGCGGCGGGATCGGCAAATCAAACTGCGCGGCATGCGCGTCGAACCGGCAGAGATCGAAGCAGCCCTGAGATGCCATCCCGCGGTAAAGGACGCGGTCGTCGTCGCACGTGCGACCGATGAAGGCGAGCCATATCTGGCTGCTTACGTCGTGCTGCAGGCAAGCAGGATCGCTGGGCCGTCAGAAGAGGTTCTGAAGACGTGGCTGCGCCGCGATCTGCCTTCGCACCTAGTTCCGAGCGTGGTGATATCGGTGGACGCGTTGCCGCTCGGTCCAAACGGAAAGATAGATCATCGTGCGTTGTCGGCGCCTGACTCGAGCCGTCTTGGCAGCGCGCAGACCAAGGTTCCACCGCGCGACGATACGGAGGAACGTCTGCTGAGCATTTGGCGAACGGTGTTGCCGGAAGCTGGCGACCTCGGCGTGACGGACGATTTCTTCGCAGCGGGCGGTCATTCTCTCCTGATGGTCAGATTGCTGGCCGCGGTCGAGCGCACGTTCGGGCGGCGCTTGCCCTTCTCGGCGCTAACGACAGGGCCGACCGTAGAGGCGCTGGCTCGACACTTGCGCGAACGCGACGCCGCAGCCCCATGGTCGCCGCTGATCACACTGCGCGCGGCGCGGGCCGGCGTCCCGCTATTCTGTGTGCACCCGCTGGGCGGCAACGTGATCGGCTACTTACCGCTGGTTCGTCATCTTCAGGCGGGTCACGCGATTTATGGACTGCAGGCGCCCGGCGTAGACGCGGGAACGACCGCATGCGCCAGCATCGCCGGTCTTGCATCGATCCATTTGGCAGCGGTGCTGGCCGTGCAGCCAAAACCCCCTTATCGATTGGCAGGGCATTCGTTCGGCGGATTGATAGCCTTCGAAATGGCGTGTCAGATTCGCCGCCGCGGCATTCCGGTCGAGCTGCTGGTAGTCCTGGATACGCCTGCGCCGATTCCCGCCAACCGCCCTGCACCGATCAACAGCGACGGCGAATGGTTGCTGCGCCGTATCGGCGCACTCGAACGATTCAGCGGTGCGAAGCTGCGGGTGTCATCAACACGTTTCCTTGCGCTGCCGCCGCCGGAGCAGATCGAGGTGTTTCTGAGGGCGATGCGCGACGCCGGGCTGCTAGCGGCAGATGCTGGCGAACAACTGGTGCATCGCGTTCTCGCAGTTCAGCGAGCTAGCCATCAGGCTATGCTCGACTATCGTCCGGGTCGCTTCGACGGGGCCGTTCACGTGATTCGGGCAACTGACCGGACGGGTGACGCCGGCAGCGCGGAGGACGCCCGCGCGTTTGTCGATCCGCAATTGGACTGGCCGGAGCTTACCGATGGCCAGGTTGTCGTCGCCACGGCTCCGGGTGATCACATTACGATGCTGACCGAGCCGCACGTCGCTGCTACCGCGGCCATTCTGGCTGGCTGGGTGGATGCGCTGCAGCCGCCGCAAGCATCGCGCGCGCGACCTCGATCAATGCGAGCTCGATCGATGGGTTGAACAACGCCGTGCGAAACGGAGGCACACACCGCGCACCGACGATTCATCAAAACGGCTGACGGCCGGGTCACTACGGCTTGCCATACTAAGGCTGTTTCTCGAACGGGTGCACCAGAGGCTGGGGGGACGTGGAGGATAGTCGCTGAGGTCATGTCTTTCCGGCACGCTCAAAAGCCGTTTCGCGCTTTATCGTATCGCCGCTTGCAGCCGATGTGATAAGGGGCGCCTCCGCAACGCTCCGCAATCGGAATAAAGCACCAAATGGGAAACATTCTGATATCGCATGGAAACCTGCACCGCCCTGACGTGTTGATGCTCTGTTTTCCCCACGCGGGGGGAAATGCACATACCTACAAAGCCTGGCAGGCTGATCTGCCCGCGACGGTCGGGCTTATCGGCTATCAGCCGGCCGGCAGAGGGTCGAGAGCGAGGGAGTCGCCGGCATCCGACCTGGTATCGATGGTGGCGGAAGTCGTGCATGCGCTCAAAGCACTTCCCAATGTGCCATATGTCTTCTACGGACACAGTTTCGGCGGCCTGCTCGCTTTCGAGGTGCTCAAGATACTACGCAAGCAAGCGGGCCCCGCGGTTGTCCATTTCATCGCGTCTGCCAGCTTGCCACCGACGTCCGTTCCGCTTAGGCGCCACCGCTGGGCCCATCTCGACGACGACGGCGCGATGTTCGACCATCTCGTCGCTGAAGGCGGCGTGCGGACGGAACTGATTGCTCATCGCGACGCCCTGCTTCCGATCATGCCGTCCATTCGCGCGGAATTCCGCATCCTCGCCCGATATGAGTTCGAAGCGCCTGCCCCTTTCGATATCCCGCTGATGTTGCTACACGGAAAGCACGATACGCTGGTTAGCGCGGATGATATGGCGGAGTGGAAAACGCTATTTAGTCACGGGGCGAAAGAGGTGGAAATCGATGCTGGCCATCTTTTTGTCGATCAATGCCCTCAAGAGGTAACCGGACAGCTGCGAGGCATTGTTGAGGGATTTTCCGCTGCTCGTGGTTGAAGGATACCTCGTGCGTAAGCGCGCAGAAATCGACGTCTAGCACTCAGGCATCTGACCGTGCAGGCTATGTCCACAGAGTCCGGTGACCCCGCGCTCTGTAAGCCCTATGGGTCCGCACCGCTGGTTCTGCAAGTGCCAACGGACCCGCAAGGCTCGTTACCGGAGGGATTGTCTTTCTTTACTCGGTTCGTAGAACGCATTCGACGAGTGCGCTCTATCAACCGAACACACCCCAACGAGGAAGACCAAACATGCAAGCAGCAACCAGCACCCGTCCGTATTCCTACACGCGCTTGAACGTTGAGAGCATTCCCGAGGGCATCTCAGAGGTCGAGCGGGAGGACGGGCGATATGTGCTCGCCGTGGATGCAATCTGCCGGGAGGCCGTTTTGCAGGGGCGCATTCGCGAGCTTGAGCGCAAGCTGCGCGCCCTATCGCCGCAGCGGTGGTATTGATCGGCGCTCGCTTACCCGCGCATCCGGCGAATAGCGAACCGACAAAGCGAGACTACGGCTAGGGCGATGAGGAAACTTATGACAAACATCGCCGTGATAAGGATAGTGGCATTGCCGTATAGCCCGACCTTGTTACATAAGTCGAACAGCGGTTGAAACGCTGCCCAGCCCTGGCCGTAAAGGAACCAATCATTAATCGCAGGAGTATTTGCGAGGCCGAGGTAAATCGGGAGCGTCAACAGGACCGCTAGCACCACGATTATCATGCGATTCTTCATTGAACCGTGACCGTCCCGTAATAGTCGATATTCGTCCCCGGAATCTTCTCCGTCTTCTGCTTGAGCAACCAATTTCGTAAGACGTAGAAATTATCGACGTTTGGTAGGGTAATGCAACCTTCGCTTATGCCAAAGTATCCCACAGGATGCAGCCGGAAATTCGCACGGCGAACACCGTTCACAATTAGGGAGTCTCCCGCTGGCGGTGTTGTGGTGTACAGCGCGAACCAATCCGCTCGATGGGTGCCGCTCACGGTGTCCTCGATCGTTTCT
>Ga0157369_10001269_pt1 | contig 31339 bp, 29 predicted proteins | sample C25metaG_FD_113461 | JGI IMG/M metagenome (GOLD analysis project Ga0157369, IMG submission 113461) | Corn rhizosphere microbial communities from Kellogg Biological Station, Michigan, USA - C2-5 metaG | ecosystem: Host-associated > Plants > Roots > Rhizosphere > Soil | place: USA: Michigan... | reverse complement strand
TGCGGGCGGCGTCGAGCAAATCACTAAAGCGCATGGCGGTCTCACATCAAAGGGAACAGATGAGGGATCTTAACCATCAGGCCAGTCAGGTACAGCGCCTATTCCGGCCAAAAGCCGGACCGGCTTAGAAACAATCAGCGCTGAGTTTATCCAGCACTCGATCCGCCTGCCCTTCCGCCTTGGCCATGGTGCGATGCCATACGGCAACACAAGGTTGCAGATCAGCCTGGTGTTCAGCCTGGGCCAACCACTGCCAGCAGTCATGCCAATCCCCCAGGGCGCCCTGGGCTTTTTTCAGGTGCGACATGGCGTTGGCGGGCAATTTATCCAACTCGGGATAGGCCTCGGCGGCGTAGCGCACGCGCTTGATCAGCAAGCGGAGGCGATGGCAATCATGGCCCGGATCCGTCAAGGCCTTATCGAGTGCCTGCCATTGCTTGGCCAGACGCTTTTCGATGCGTGGGCGCAGGCCTTTGAGCAACTTCTGGTGCTCAGAAGCACGGATGAAACGCGGGAAGGCGTCGAGGATCAGCAGCAAGTGCGCAAGTTCCGGGCTTTGCGCCACCTGACGATAGTCATCGGGTTGCAGGCGCAGTCGTCGGTTTGCGGCCTCATGATGGCCATGCAGGTGCAAATACGCCGCCAGCACCTCGCGGTCGCGTAGCGGCGTAGTCAATTGGCCGACCGTGCTGGCCGCCAATTCAAGCTGCTCCACCCCTGGCAAGCCGCGCAAGGGGCGCAATAGGCTGCGCAGACGACGCGCAGTGGTGCGCAGGTCATGCAGGGCTTCGTCGTCGGTGACGGCGGCAAGACGAGCCTGGCAGCTCAGTAACCCTACTTCCAGGCCAATGACCTGAGCGACTAACTGATCGACCAAAGCTGACATCCTGCCCCCACTACCTGATGAGAAATCCTACTCGCTGCTACAGGTCAACGCCCGGCGCGAGACTCACGAATATAGAACCGCGCTTTCTCGGCCTTGTTGGAGCAGCCTTCAAACGCTTCAAATTGCTGCTGGGTCTTGGCGCCTGTCAACAAAGACAGTGCCTTAGAGTAGCTCACGGTGCCGGCAAAGCCTTCAGCCTTGGCCAGGTCAAGTTCTTTCCAGGCGGCGTCCAACTGGCTGCTGCAACTGTCGCGGTAGGCGGTTTTCCCGGCGCAACCAGCCAGGGCCAACACGATCACAGGCACACACATCCAGGCTTTCATCAATGACACCTCAAAAAGAAAAAACAGTCGTACGTTGTAGACGTTGCCTACAGGGAAAAGTGCCTGTCCTTAGCCTGAAATCGATAGTACCTATTGACCAGAGCATACCCGAGCAGCAGCGCTATCCTGGAAAAATATTGCAGGCTCCCACGAATATTGAAGCCGGCCTCCCATGGGTGCATTGTGGGCACCTGCCTTGGGGAGGACATGGACCATGAAGAAACGTGTTGCCTTGGTGCTGGGTTCCGGTGGAGCCCGGGGCTACGCCCATATCGGGGTGATCGAGGAAATCGAGCGGCGCGGCTACGACATCGCCTGTATCGCCGGCTGTTCAATGGGAGCGGTAGTGGGCGGCATTTACGCCGCTGGCAAGCTGGATGAGTATCGAAACTGGATTGAAAGCCTCGACTACCTCGACGTGTTGCGCCTGGTCGACGTGAGCTTCCGCCTGGGCGCCATTCGTGGCGAGAAAGTCTTCGGGCAGATCCGCAAGATCGTCGGCGAGATCAATATCGAAGAACTGCGCATCCCCTACACCGCAGTCGCCACCGACCTTACCAACCAGCAGGAAATCTGGTTTCAGGAAGGCTGCCTGCACCAGGCCATGCGCGCCTCGGCGGCGATTCCCAGCCTGTTCACCCCGGTGATGCAAGGCAACCGCATGCTCGTGGACGGCGGCCTGCTCAACCCGCTGCCCATCGTGCCGGTGGTGTCGAGCCACTGTGACTTGATCATCGCGGTCAACCTCAACGCCACCAATCAGAAGCACTACCAGTTGCCGGTGATCCAACGCCCGCCCGCGTTCAAGAGCCGCTTCAACAACCTGGCGAGATCACTCGGTTCGCACCTGCCCTTTCGCCGCAAGCAGGCCGAACAACTGATGAAACTCGAGCAGGAGGCGTTGGAAGCGCAGGCGGCGGAGATCAACCCGTGGCTGGAATCTGCCGAGCCGGAATCCCAACAACCCGCCGCGGCACCGGAAAAGCCCGGCGCACCGAAGTCGGCAACCGGGTCGTTCATCATTGATAACGTCGGCCCGGCTTCGCTGCTGGACCTGATCAACCAGAGCTTCGAGGTGATGCAGACGTCGCTGGCGCAGTACAAGATCGCCGGCTACCCGCCCGACGTGCTGATCAACGTGCCGAAGCGGGTGTGCCGGTTTTTCGAGTTCTACAAAGCGCCGGAATTAATCGCCCTGGGGCGGGAAATTGCCAGTGATACGCTGGACCGCTATGAGAGTGAGCAGCGCTGAAACAGGCGCGTCACTAACGCCGTTGTGGCGAGCGGGCTTGTCCCGCGTTGGGCTGCGCAGCGGCCCTCATCAATAAGCAGCCGGAGCGTCAGGCACTCCTGAGGGGCTGGCTTTGGGGCTGCTTCGCAGCCCAACGCGGGACAAGCCCGCTCGCCACAACAAGCCCGCTCGCCACAGAGAAGCACCTGAGATCTATCCGCCCAACAACCGATACCCCACCCCTGCCTCGGTCACGATAAACCGTGGCTGGGTCGGGTCATCCGCCAGCTTCTGGCGCAGGTGTCCCACGACGATGCGCAGGTAGTGGCTGTCCTCGGTATGGGTCGGCCCCCAGATATCCTTGAGCAATTGCTGCTGGGTAATCACCCGCCCAGGGTGCCGTGCCAGTTGCGCCAGCACCGCGTACTCCTTGCGCGTCAGCGCCACTTCAGCGCCGTCCAGCAGCACCCGGCGATAGGCCAAGTCCACCGTCAGCGGGCCAAAACGCAAGGCCGCTTCCTGGGCTTCCCCCGCTGGCGCCTGGCGTAGCAATGCACGCACCCGGGCGAGAAACTCCTGGATGCCAAAGGGTTTGGTCACATAGTCATTCGCACCGCCATCCAGGGCCTCGACCTTTTGCCCCTCGCTGGCCCGCACCGACAGCACCAGCACCGGCACCGTCGACCACTCGCGAAATTCACGCAGCACCTGCTGGCCGTCCATGTCGGGCAGGCCAAGATCGAGGACCAGGAGGTCCGGCTTGTTCAACGCGGCCTGGGCCAGGCCTTCGTTGCCGGTACCGGCTTCGATCACTTTGTAGCCCTGGGAGGCCAGGCTGATGCGCAGGAATTTGCGGATCTGCGGTTCGTCATCAATGACCAAAATCGTCGCGGTCTGGCTCATGGCTTCCAATCAAAATCCGTGAAGAAAACAGGGTAGCTCATGCCTCGCGCTCCAGGCCAGGCTGTGTCGGTAAAGGCAGGAACAAGGTGATGCAGGTGCCACGCCCGTCAATGCCGTCGGCCACGCTGATATGCCCACCGTGGGCGCCGACCATGCCCTGGCAGATTGCGAGGCCCAGGCCCGTGCCCTGCCCGCCTCGATCACCGCGCGCTGCGGTGTAGAACATATCGAAGATCTTTGCGCGCTCATCCTCGGGAATGCCGGGGCCTTCGTCGGCCACGGCGAAGAACAGCTGGTTATCGGCAACGCCGGCGCTCAGTTGCAAACGCCCTTGCGACGGCGAAAAACGCGCGGCGTTTTCCAGCACATTCACCAACGCCTGCTCGATCAACGCGGCATGCACATACAACAATGGCAACTCGGGCGGTACGTCGGTACTCACCTGCAACGGCGCCAGCACTGCACGCAGACGGCCGAGGGCGCTGCCGACGATATCACCCGGCGACACCCAATCCCGCGCCAGCTTCAACGCACCGTGGCCGAGGCGGGTCATGTCCAGCAGGTTCTGAATGTAACGGTCAAGACGCTCAGCCTCATCGCGAGTGCCTTCAAGCAATTCGCGACGATCCTCCAGCGGGATCGCTTCACCGAGTGCCAGCAAGCTGTCGATGCTGCCACGCATGGAGGTCAGCGGTGTGCGCAAATCATGGGAGACCGACGCCAGCAAGGCGCTGCGCAGTTGCTCGGTTTCGCCGTGCAACCTTGCAGACTCCAACTCCTGGGCCAGTTGCGCCCGCGCCAGCGCCTGGGCCAATGGCTGGCTCAAGGCGGTGAGCAGGCGACGGCGTTGGCCGCTCAATTCCAGGCCCGGTTTGGGACTGACCCCCAGCAAACCCAGCGGACCTTCTTCGCCCGACAACGGCCACCACCACCAACGTCCGAGCGGCAGGGTCCCGGTGCCCATGCCCGCTGGTTGGTCATGTTGCCAAGCCCAATCGGCAGCAGCACGCTCGGCTTCGGTAAGCGTCAGCGGGCCGCCGGTCTCGATTGTCCAACCGCCTTGGCCATCACGATTGACCAGGCACAGGTCCAGGTCGCTCCAGCCTTCCAGGTGATGTGCGGCAGCACTGATCACCGCCTGGCGATCGGTGGCGGCCGTGAGTTTGCGCGACAGGTCGAGCAGCTCGCTGGTTTCTTCCTGGGTGTCGCGCAACGCCTGCAACTGGCGGCGCTGGCGCGCAGCCAGGTTGCCGGTCAGCGCCGCCATCAACAGAAAGAACAACAGGGTCAGTACGTCTTCTTCACGCTGGATGGCGAAGGAAAAATTCGGCGGGATAAACAGGAAATCATAGGTCAGGAACGACAACGCCGCACACACCAGCGACGGCCCCAGGCTGCTACGCACTGCCACCAGCAATACCGCCGCCAGGAACACCAGAGAGATGTTCGGCAGCGGCAAGGCGCTGGACACCGCCCAGGCCACCGCCGCCGCGACCACCGTGGCCAAAACCGCCAGTGCGTAGTCGAACCACACTAGCCCGCGTACATCCGGCAAGCGCGGCGGCGCCGGGATATCGTCGCTGTCGAGGACGTTGATTTCCAAACCTCGCGCATTACGCAACAAACGCGCCGCCAGGCCGCCGCCGAACAAGCGACGGCGCCAACGCATCCGCGACTGCCCCACCAGCAGCAGGCTGGCACGGCGTTCGGCGGCGTGCTGGATCAGCGTCTTGGCCACCTCCCCTGCGCGCAGCAACACCACCTCGCCGCCCAGTCGCTCGGCCAACTGCTGGGCATTTTGCAGGCGCAGCCGCGACTGCTCGTCCCGCGCACGACCGTTATCGATATGCACCAGGCTCCACGGCAAATGGCGGCGCTGGGCAACCCGACTGGCATGGCGCACCAGGCGCTCGGCCTGGGCATCGCCATCCACGCCGACCAGCAAGCGCCCACGCACCGCCGGCGCGGCTTGGCCGAGCTGGCGATAGCCTTGGGCCAAATCGTCATCGACGTGGGCGGCGGCGGTTTGCATGGCCAACTCGCGCAAGGCCATCAGGTTGGTCTGGGTGAAGAACGCATCGATGGCCGCCCGCGCCTGCTCAGGCACATAGACCTTGCCGTCGCGCAGGCGCTCCAGCAGCTCGCGGGACGGCAGGTCGATCAGCAGCAGTTCGTCGGCCTCTTGCAGCACCCAGTCCGGCAGGGTTTCACGCACTTGCACGCCGGTGATGCCGCGTACCTGTTCGTTGAGGCTTTCCAGGTGCTGGACGTTGACCGTGGTAAACACGTTGATGCCGGCAGCGAGCAGTTCCTGGATGTCTTGCCAGCGCTTTGCGTGACGGCTGCCGGGGGCGTTGCTGTGGGCCAATTCGTCGACCAGCACCAGCTTGGGCTTGGCGGCGAGCAGGCCGTCTAGGTCCATTTCTTCGAGCATCACGCCACGGTATTCGCTGCGCAGCAACGGTTGCTGCGGCAGGCCGCTGAGCAAGGCTTCGGTCTCGGCACGGCCGTGGGTTTCGACCACACCGGCGATCAGCTTCACGCCCTGTCGCAGTTGCGTGTGCGCGGCCTCGAGCATGGCGTAGGTCTTGCCCACACCCGGCGCGGCGCCAAGGAAGACTTTGAGCCGGCCACGGCCGTCCCGGGGCAGATCGGCTAACAGGGCATCGGCGCGGCCGGAGTCGCTCATGCTCGGGGTTCCTTCAGATGTTTATGGGTTGCGCCCCAGGCTGTCATCGCAGGCAAGCCCACTCCCACATTTGGAATGCATTCCCCTGTGGAAGCCGGCTTGCCTGCGATGGCGGCGCCACTGCCTACAACTTTTCCAGGGCCATATTCAGCGCCAGCACATTCACCACCGGCGGGCCTACCAGCGGGCTTTCGATGTGTTCATCGAGCAAACGCTGCAAAGTCGACACCGGCACATTCCGCGCCGCCGCCACCCTTGCCAGTTGATAGGCAATCGCCTGGGGTGGCAAGTGTGGATCAAGACCGCTGCCAGAGGTAGTCAGCGATGCCAGAGGCACCGGCCCTTGGCTCGGCACCAGCTGTTTACTCGCGTCATCGAAGATACGCGTCGCCAGCGCCGGGTTGCTGGGGCCGAGGTTACTGGCGCTGCTGGAGACCGTCGCAAACGCGCCGGCCGATGGGCGCGGATGGAACCAGCTGGCACCGGTAAAGTCCTGGGCAATCAGGCTGGTGCCACGCACCTTGCCGCTGTCGTCGCGCACCAGGCTGCCATTGGCCTGGTTCGGGAAAGCCACTTGGGCGACACCAGTCACCACCAGTGGGTAAGCGACGCCGGTGATCAGGGTCATGAGCACCAGCAGGCTCAGGGCCGGGCGGATCATGTTGGACATTTCGGATTCCTCAAGTCGGTCATTGCAACCTGTGGGCACCCGTCGGGCGCCCACAGGAATCGGGTCAAACCAGGTGCAACGCAGTCAGCAGCATGTCGATCGCCTTGATGCCCACGAACGGCACCAGAATCCCGCCCAGCCCATAGATCAGCAGGTTGCGCCGCAGCAATGCCGCCGCGCTCGCTGCCTGTACGCGCACACCGCGCAGCGCCAGGGGGATCAGCACCACGATGATCAGCGCGTTGAACACGATGGCCGAAAGGATCGCGCTCTGCGGGCTCTGCAAGTGCATCACGTTGAGCACGCCCAGTTGCGGATAGATCGAGGCGAACAGCGCCGGCAGGATCGCGAAGTACTTGGCCACGTCGTTGGCGATGGAAAAGGTGGTCAATGCGCCACGGGTCACCAGCAATTCCTTGCCGATCTGCACCACGTCCAACAGCTTGGTCGGGTCGCTGTCGAGGTCGACCATGTTGGCGGCCTCGCGCGCAGCCTGGGTGCCGTCGTTCATCGCCATGCCGACGTCCGCCTGGGCCAGCGCCGGGGCGTCGTTGGCGCCGTCGCCGCACATCGCCACCAGGCGACCATCATTTTGCTCATGACGGATGCGGGCGAGTTTTTTCTCCGGGGTGGCTTCGGCCAGTACGTCGTCCACGCCCGCTTCAGCGGCAATCGCGGCGGCGGTCAACGGGTTGTCGCCGGTGACCATCACGGTACGGATTCCCAGTTTGCGCAGCTCGGCGAAACGCTCACGGATGCCCGGCTTGACCACGTCCTTCAGGTGGATCGCGCCGAGCAACTTGCCGTCGGCACACACCAGCAACGGGGTGCCGCCGCTCTGGGCGATCTTGTCGATTTCCCGCGACAGCGCAGGCTGCAAGTCGCGACGTTGTTGACCGATGAAGGCCAGCAGCGAATCCACCGCGCCTTTGCGGAAGACACGGCCCTGGTAGTCGACACCGGACAAGCGGGTTTCAGCACTGAAGGGCACGGCCGTCAGTTCGTCTGCGGTCGGCTCGGCTTGAGGGTGCAAGGCGCGCAGGTATTCAACGATGGATTTACCTTCCGCCGTGTCATCGGCCAGGGAGGCAAACAATGCGCCTTCGGCCACTTCCTTGCCACTGACGCCAGGCGCCGCGACCACCGCCGCACAGCGACGGTTACCGAAGGTGATGGTGCCGGTCTTGTCCAGCAGCAACACATGCACGTCGCCCGCTGCTTCCACGGCACGCCCGGACTTGGCGATCACGTTGAGGCGCACCAGGCGGTCCATGCCGGCGATGCCGATCGCCGACAGCAAGCCGCCAATAGTTGTAGGAATCAGCGTCACCAGCAGTGCGACCAGGAACACCAATGGCAAGCTGCCGCTGGCGAAGTGGGCGAACGGCTGCAGGGTTACCACCACCAACAGGAAGATCAGGGTCAGGCCGATCAGCAGGATATCCAACGCGACTTCGTTGGGGGTTTTCTGGCGCTTGGCGCCTTCCACCAGGGCGATCATGCGGTCCAGGGTCGACTCACCGGGGTTGGCGGTGATACGAATCAGCAGCCAGTCAGACACCAGGCGGGTGTTGCCGGTGACGGCTGAACGGTCACCACCGGACTCACGGATCACCGGTGCCGATTCACCGGTAATGGCCGCTTCGTTGACAGCCGCAATGCCTTCGATGACCTCGCCGTCACCGGGGATCATTTCCCCGGCGGCAACGCGCACCACATCGCCTTTGCGCAGGCTGGTGGCCGGCACGACCTTGAAGCTGCCATCGGCCTCCTTGCGGCGTGCGCTGAGGCCTTCGCTGCCGGCCTTGAGGCTGTCGGCGCGGGCCTTGCCACGCCCTTCGGCCAGGGCTTCGGCGAAGTTGGCGAACAGCACGGTGAACCACAGCCACACGGCGATTTGTACGGCGACAAACGTGGGCACGGTGGTGTCGGGCACGAAGCACAGCACAGTGGTGAGGATCGCGGTCAGTTCGACCACCAGCATCACCGGCGAGCGTTGCAGTTGGCGCGGGTCCAGCTTGACGAACCCCTGGACCAGCGCCGGGCGCCACAGAGCCGAGATGGCGGTTTTGGCAGGCTCCTGGGTTTTGACCGGGGCCGCATTTTTTGCAGGCATATTCATGTTCATATCGCCTCTTAGAAGCCCATGCTCAAGTGTTCAGCAATGGGACCCAGCGCCAGCGTTGGCAGGAAAGTCAGGCCGCCCACCAGCAGAATGGTCACGGTCAACAGGGTCACGAACAGCGGGCCATGGGTCGGGAAGCTGTTCTGGCCGATCGGTGCGGTCTTCTTCATCGCCAGGCTGCCGGCCAGGGCCAGGACCGGGAGGATGTAGCCGAAGCGGCCGATCAACATGCCCAGGCCCAGCATCAGGTTATGGAACGGTGTGTTGGCGCTGAAGCCACCGAAGGCCGAGCCGTTGTTGGCACTGGCCGAGGTGTAGGCGTAGAGCAACTGGCTGAAGCCGTGGGGGCCAGGGTTGCTGATGGCACTGGCCGGGCCAGGCAGGCTGGCGGCAATGGCGCCGAGCACGAGCACGCCCACCGGCATCACCAGCAGGGTCACCACCAGCAATTGCACTTCCTTGGCCTGCAGCTTCTTGCCCAGGTATTCCGGGGTGCGGCCGATCATCAGGCCGGCGAGAAACACCGCGATCAACACGTTGAGCAACATGCCGTACATGCCGGCGCCGACGCCGCCGAAGATCACTTCGCCGACCATCATGTTGACCAGCGCGACCATGCCGCTGAGTGGATTGCGGCTGTCCTGCATGCCGTTGACCGAGCCATTGGATGCCGCTGTCGTCGTCACCGACCACAGCACCGTACCGGCGGTGCCGAAGCGTGCCTCCTTGCCTTCCAGTGGCGCAGTCTGCTCCACGGCCGGATTGTTCAGGGTCGGGTTGGGCTGGTATTCGGCCCACAGCGAGGTCGCGCCGCCGATGATGAACAACGCCAGCATGCAGCCGAGGATCGCGCGGCTCTGACGCAGGTCTTTCACGTAATGGCCGAAGGTGAACACCAGCGCCACGGGGATCAGGATGATTGACGCCACTTCGAACAAGTTTGCCCAAGCGGTAGGGTCTTCAAACGGATGCGCCGAGTTGACACCGAAGAAGCCACCGCCGTTGGTGCCCAACTGCTTGATCGCAATCTGACTGGCGGCCGGGCCCAGGGGGATCACTTGATCCACACCCTGCAGGGTCACGGCATCCACGTAATGGGCGAAGGTCTGCGGTACGCCCTGCCACACCAGGAACAACGCCAGCACCAGGCATAACGGCAGCAGGCCGTAGAGGGTGGCGCGGGTCATGTCGACCCAGAAGTTGCCCAGGGTCTTGGTGGATTTGCGACCGATCCCACGGCAAAGCGCGACCAGCACTGCCAGACCCGTCGCCGCGCTGACAAAGTTCTGCACGGTCAGGCCGGCCATCTGGCTGAGGTAGCTCAGGGATGCCTCGCCACTGTAGGACTGCCAGTTGGTGTTGGTCATGAAACTGACCGCGGTGTTGAAGGCCAGGGTCCATTCCTGCCCCGGCAATTTCTGCGGGTTCAGTGGGAGGTAGTCCTGGAACAACAGGATCGCGAACAGCAGCAAAAAGCCCGCGAGGTTGAAGGCGAGCAAGGCGAGCATGTACTTCTGCCAGCTTTGCTCCTGATGCTCGTCCACGCCCGACAGGCGATAACAGGCGCGCTCAACGGGACCGAACACCGGCGTAAGCCAGGTGCGCTGCCCTTCCATTACTTTGTAATAGAACCGCCCCAGGAACGGGGCCGGCACCAGCACCACGGCAAAGAAGGCAATGATCAGCCAATAGTCATAACTGTGCATGGCCAGCTCCTAGTTCCGATCCGCGCGTAACAGCGCAACCAGCAGATAAATGAACAGCGCCACGGCCAATAGCAGTGACACCCCGTCCAGAACGCTCATGGAAGTCTCTCCGTTTAGCGGCGAGTGCCGCGTGTGGGGCAATTGTCGGCAGGAGTGGCGTAAAGGAACGAGAGCGAGGGGATGGGCGGGGCGTAAAGACGGCGTAAAGAGTGGGTTTATGCGGGGTTTACAGGGAGGTTTGTGCTGGATTGGAGGGCCTCATCGGGGGCAAGCCCCCTCCCACACTTGGCCTGCGTACACCGGTCAACATGTGGGAGGGGGCTTGCCCCCGATGAGGCCCTGCCAGCCCCCCCCGCACTTATCTGGTGCGACACCGGAAAATTTCAAACGCCAAACCATCCCCCAGACGACAGTTGCGCCGCTTTACGACACGGTTGTAAGGCATGGCATGTCCGCTGCAACACCTTGAATCATTCCAAACCGTTCAGGGAGCGCGTCACGATGAACACACAACTCAAACCCACCTTAGGCACTCTGCACTTATGGGGCATCGCCGTCGGGCTGGTGATATCCGGGGAGTACTTCGGCTGGAGCTATGGCTGGGGCGTCGCCGGGACCCTGGGCTTCCTGGTGACCTCATTGATGGTCGCCGCGATGTACACCTGTTTCATTTTCAGCTTCACCGAACTGACCACCGCGATTCCCCATGCGGGTGGTCCGTTTGCCTACAGCCGTCGCGCCTTTGGTGAGAAAGGCGGCTTGATCGCGGGGCTCGCGACCTTGATCGAATTCGTTTTCGCACCGCCCGCCATCGCCTTGGCCATCGGCGCCTACCTGAATGTGCAGTTCCCGGCGCTGGACCCCAAACACGCTGCCGTCGGTGCCTACATCGTGTTCATGGGCCTGAACATCCTCGGCGTCAAGCTCGCCGCCACCTTCGAACTGGTGGTGTGCGTGCTCGCCGTCGCTGAGTTGCTGGTGTTCATGGGCGTAGTGGCGCCCGCCTTCAGCTTCAGTAACTTTGCCCTCAATGGCTGGGCCGGTTCCGACACGTTCGGCGCACCGGCGATTGCCGGCATGTTTGCCGCAATTCCTTTCGCCATCTGGTTCTTCCTTGCCATCGAAGGCGCCGCCATGGCCGCCGAAGAAGCCAAAGATCCGAAGCGCACCATTCCAAAGGCCTACATCAGCGGCATCCTGACCCTGGTGATCCTGGCCATGGGCGTGATGTTCTTTGCCGGCGGCGTGGGTGACTGGCGCACCCTGTCCAACATCAACGACCCACTGCCACAAGCCATGAAAACCGTGGTCGGCGACAGCTCCGGCTGGTTGCACATGCTGGTGTGGATTGGCTTGTTCGGCCTGGTGGCCAGTTTCCACGGCATCATCCTCGGCTACTCGCGCCAGTTCTTCGCCCTGGCCCGCGCCGGTTACCTGCCGTCTTTCCTCGCCAAACTGTCGCGTTTTCAGACACCCCATCGCGCAATCATCGCTGGCGGCGTGGTCGGCATCGCGGCGATCTACAGCGACGGCCTGATCACCCTCGGCGGTATGACACTGACCGCAGCGATGATCACCATGGCGGTATTCGGCGCCATCGTGATGTACATCATGAGCATGCTCAGCCTGTTCAAACTGCGCAGGACCGAACCGCTGCTGGAACGCACCTTCCGCGCGCCGGGTTACCCCATCGTGCCGGGCATTGCCCTGGTGCTGGCGGTGGTGTGCCTGGTGGCCATGGCTTGGTTCAACGCGCTGATCGGGCTTATCTTCCTGGGCTTTATGGTGGTGGGGTTCGCCTACTTCCAGATGACTGCGCAAGACCGTGCCGATGCACCGGCGGATGCGATGTTGACCGGGCTCTGATCTACTGCGAGGCAGAACGGGCCTACACTGAACTAGTAAGAAAGCCCGTCACTCAAAGCAGTCATTACCGTGGGAAAACTCTCCCGCGGCAATCTGCCTCAAGGAGAGCCTTATGCCGTGGTATGCGTGGTTGATTATGGTAGTTGCGATCGGGTCGATCGTCGGTGGACTGATGATGCTGCGTGACAGCGCCAACAAAGTGGAACTCACCGACGAACAACGCAAGCGCGTGGCCGAGCGCAACGCCCAGGCGGATGCCAAGGATGCGCAGGACCGCTGAGCCTTGGCTACTCCCAATCCGCCTTGGCAATATGCAACCCGTGCTGCCCCTTGTAGGCAGCACGTTCCGGCTGGCTCCAGCCATTGAGCAACGCATCCTCCAACGTGTAGATCTCAACCCCCAACGGACGGCATACCGTCAGCGGGTCCTGCGCCTCCGGCCCCCACATCGGCAGCGACAAATCCCCACCGGGGCACGTCGACAGCGCGCATAGCAAATCAATCTCGGCAAAGAACTCCAGGTAGTCGCCCTTCTGCGCGGGGCAGGCCTTCATGAAGTACATGTCGTCGTGATTTAGACCGGTGCACTGGAAAATATTCAGCACGTCATGCACGTCGAATTACGTCAGACCGTGAGGCAACACCGCGCGTGTCAGGTTGGAGTGGCAATGGTGATGGGAATCCTCACCGGTCAGCATCCGATTCACATAGGGATCACAACGTGTGCCAAGCAAATCATGCAGCCGCCCGCCGTGCTCATCAATGCCGTAGCTGGCCAGGCTGTCATCGGTGATCGTCACCAAAGGCCGCAGGAATGGCAGGTTCGACCACAAGCGGTCATGGGTGCTGACATGGGCGCCCTGCAACTGCCGGGTGCGAGCCGCCCACAGGCGCTCACGGGGGTCATTGGCATTCCATACGTTGAAGTCACCCACCTGCGGGCCGACCGGCGTGGTCACACGGAACACATGCCCGGCTGGCACCTTCCACGCCCTGCCCGTACGAATCGGCACCTCAAACTGCTCGATGAGCGTGCGCTGGTCTTTTCGATCACGGATGCGCTCGTAAAACGCTGTGTCGACCTGCAACGCCGAACCTTTACTGACCTGATAAGCGGCCGGATAGTCTTTGTACATGGGGCGGATCCTCGATCAGGGGTGGTTAAACAAGGCCCGGGACAAGCGTTCCGAATCATCCAGGTAGAGGCTCATCGCCTCCCCCGCCGCCGGTTTATCCTGCCGGACCAATAACGTGTAGATCTCACGATCACGCTCCAGCCACGGCGACTGGAAGCGCCGCTCATCGGGCGCGGCGCAGAACACCAGCCGCAGCTGGGCGATGACCTGGGCAAAAAACTCATCGAACAACGGGCTGCGCATCAACCCGACGATGTGCTGGTGAAACACCAGGCTGTGGGTGGCGACCGCACGCCAGTCTTCGCGCTCGCGGGCCAGGGTGGTGGCATCGATGGCGTTCTGCATGCGCCTGGATTGATCCTCTGTCAGACGGCCGCTCTGGGCGATGGCCTGCAGCTCCAGGGTGCGGCGCACGACAAATAAATCCCGCACTTCCTCGCGCGCGACCCGCCGGACCATCACGCCTTTATTGCGCACATAACGGGTCAACCCTTCTTGCCCAAGGCGGTGCAACGCTTCACGGATCGTATTGCGCGATGCGTTGTAGGCGTTGACCAGTTCCACTTCGACTAATGGCACGCCTGGCAGCAATCGCCCGCCGATGATGTCGGCGCGGAGCTCCAGGGCGATCTGGTCGGCTAGAGACAAACTGAGTGTCATGGTTACCTTCACGATTGTTGAACAATCCTTAGTGGGCAGGTAATCACTTTTCATGCCAACGTGTCAGCGTGTAAAAAGATTCAAGTCGGTTAAAATGCCAGCCTGTCATTGAGGCCCACCTATGCGTTACTCATCCGACCACAAAGCCAAGACCCACCAACGCATCATCAAGGAAGCCTCGGTACGCTTTCGTCGCGACGGGATCGGCGCGACCGGTCTGCAGCCGTTGATGAAAGCCCTGGACTTGACCCATGGCGGTTTCTACGCGCACTTCAAATCCAAGGACGAACTGGTGGAAAGGAACCTTGGTCCTGGCCCAGAGCGTCCAAGACTACGGATTGGCGCTGCGCATCATTGACGTGGTGCGGAACAGTTTGAAGACCTAAGATTCCGGCAAATAAAAAAGCCGGTCAATGACCGGCCTCCCCTTAATAGCTTAGTTGATCACAAGCCTATCGCGGTTCTTCTCCAGCAGAGCCTTGCCTATCCCCTTCACCTCCAACAACTCATCCACTGCCTTGAACGGACCGTTGCTTTCTCGGTAGGCGACGATCGCCTTGGCTTTCGCGGCGCCGATGCCGAACATATCGCGCCGCAAAGTCTCTGCGTCGGCGGCGTTCAGGTTGACCGTGATGGACTGTTCGGCTCTTAACACCTGTGCAGTAACTGGGATTGGCGCCTCCGGTTTGGTGAACGGCGCTGCGATAGTTGCAACAGAGAGGCTAGTGAGAAAGGCGAATATGAGGGAAGATACATACACGTTTTGCATAGGTGGCGCTCCATGGCATCAGTAGGAAAAAAGCAGCTTTCCGAAGCTGCATGTCAAAATTAGATGACGCTGACGGAGAGTCAAAAACAAGTAGGTTACAGAGTATGTTTGTACCCACTCCGTGTACACTGACAGTTTCGTCAAGCATAAACGTTTCGAATAAAGGGAAGGTTGTCTTCTTGACGAAACCAAGACTGCCTATTTAAGTAGAACACCTGGAGAGCAAATGAGAGAACCCATGAACTACTTTGTGCATTCCCACGCATTGTGCGAGTCTTCGAACATAGGTAAAGGCTCCAGAATCTGGGCATTCACCCATATATTGCCTGATGCAAAAATTGGTAACGACTGCAATGTCTGCGACCACGTTTTTATCGAAAATGATGTGACTATCGGAGATCGCGTAACTATAAAATGCGGCGTTCAAGTGTGGGATGGCATCACTATCGGCGATGACGTATTCATAGGCCCGAATGTCACATTTACTAACGATATCTATCCGCGAAGCAAAGTCTATCCTGAGCGTTTTGATCGAACTCATGTAGGCAATGGTGCATCTTTAGGCGCTAATTGCACCATCCTTCCGGGACTGACCATTGGGGAAAATGCCATGGTTGGCGCAGGCGCCGTGGTAACCAGGTCCGTTCCTGCCAATGCAACAGTTGTAGGAAACCCTGCAAAAATTATCAGTTCTCATACTAAAAAAAACGTTCGAGAATAGCTATGAAAGCTTAAGCAAATCTAATGGCCAGATCAATAGTAGCGACAGTCAGATCAATTCAGAGCGCTAAGAAGCTGTACCATTGACACATGAACGGCATCTCTCATCGGAGCACCTGAATCAAAACCCTGCAGTGGCGCTGTCTATTGACATAAGGTTCGGCTTTGAGCGATCCCCGGAGCTCAGTCAGCCCGACGAATAGACGCCTGACACTGCCAGATTTCATCTGTAGAATTACCTCACCCACGAATATTTTCAGATCAATTATAAGGAGCGAAAATGAAAGTTTACGCAGTTGTAGGAGCAGGAGGCTTCGGACGCGAGGTTATACCTCTGGTCAACCAAGCAGTAGGTATAATATCCCAAGATAATCCCAACATTATTTTCGTGGACGATAACGTTCAAGACGATACCATCAATGGCTTCCCCGTAGTGAATCTTGAGTCTTTTTTAAAGATGCCAGGTGAGAAATTCTTCAATATTACCATCGCCAATAGCAGGGTTAGACAAACCCTCTCTGAACGTCTGATATCAGAAGGCGTAGCCCCCTTTTCGATTTCGGCGCCCAACGCGGTGAATATCAGCCATAATACAATCGGTGAAGGAGCCGTTTTTTGTGCTTTTACTACCGTTACTGCAAATGCGAGAGTCGGCAAGTTTTTCCATGCCAATATCTACTCTTACATTGCACATGACTGCATTATTGGCGACTTCGTGACCTTTGCACCTAATGTTCAATGCAACGGTAGTGTCGTCATTGAAGACCATGCCTATATCGGCACTGGCGCAATGATTCGTCAAGGCACTCCAGAACGGCCAATTGTTATTGGCGAAGGTGCAATTGTCGGAATGGGCGCTGTCGTCACTAAAAGTGTTGCCCCCTATACCACTGTGTTTGGCAATCCCGCAAAGCCACTTCGACCAGCCACGCGATAAAGGACTAAAAAGCGCATGAGAGAAATAATGGTTGCCGTGATCGGCTCAGGAACGATGGGAAAAGGGATCGTCCAAGTCCTTGCACAGAGCGACGTAACTTCTTCAATAATCTGGATTGGCCGCTCAGAAGCAGGTTGCAAGACCGCATTTGAAGCGCTGCAATCCAGTTGGGACCGGATGGTTAACAAGAAAAGACTATCTGCAGAAGAGGCGGCGTTTTTTACACAGAAAGTCTGTGTAGCTGACCATTATAAAGCTGCTGAAAATGCTGATTTGATTATTGAAGCTGTGTCTGAAGACATGGCTGTCAAGCATGAAATTTTTCGCGGTATCGCTGCTTATGCAGATGCCTCTTCCGTGATTGCATCGAACACATCATCCCTGTCTATCACTGAGTTGGCAAGCCTGACAAAAAACCCGGAAAACGTAATAGGCTTGCACTTTTTCAATCCCGCCCCTGTGATGAAGCTCGTGGAAGTTATTGTGGGCCTCTCTACGTCTAAAACGACTGCCTCATGGGCATTCGACTTCGCCAAGGCTCTGCACAAAGAACCTGTGTTGGTCAATGAAGCTCCCGGCTTCATCGTCAACCGAATGTTGATTCCAATGATCAACGAAGCAATAGGTATTTTGGCTGAAGGTGTCGCGAGCGCTGAAGAAATAGATAAAGCGATGAAGTTTGGCGCCAATCATCCAATCGGGCCACTGGCCCTAGCGGACCTAATTGGCAACGACGTCAACCTTTCGATTATGGAGACACTTCATAATGAGACAGGCGACCCTAAATATAGGGCTCATCCTTTGCTTAGAAAGATGGTGAGGGCCAACAAACTTGGCAGGAAATCCGGTTCCGGATTTTACAAATATTAAAAAACCGGACCCTAGGATCCGGCGGTTTCTTTACATTTTCAAACAAAACGCTTCGTGGACTGTAAATTTAAAGCTCCAACCGCCGTTGCTGATAGATCCAATCTACGATCTCCCCGTCCGGCGTATAACCATTTACAGTATCACGTAGCAGTTGGCGCACGCGGGCATAATCGTCTTTACCGACGGCATCAAGCAGCTCAGTTAGCTTCGCCTTCAGTGCCTCCCACTCAATGTGATCCTCGTTGGCGCTCATGATCATCGGGTGTTGCGTAGCGACTACATTGTCACCGATCAGAAGCTCTTCATAGAGCTTTTCTCCAGGTCGAAGCCCAGTATATTCAATAGCAATATCGCCATGAGGATTCTTTTCGGAACGCAAACTCAAGCCCGAGAGATGGATCTTCTTCTCGGCTAACTCAACAATCTTGACAGGTTCCCCCATGTCTAGGACAAAAACATCTCCTCCCTGCCCCATCGAGCCAGCTTGGATCACTAACTGGGCCGCCTCAGGGATGGTCATGAAATAGCGGGTGATCTTGGGGTGAGTGACTGTTAAAGGGCCGCCCGACTTGATTTGTTTATGGAATAAAGGGATAACTGAACCTGATGAGCCCAGCACATTGCCAAACCGGACCATGCTGAATCGTGTCTTGTTTACTCGGGACACGTTAGATTTATCCCCAAACAATACCGGTGCCAACTCACGGCTCAGCGCTTGTAGTGTCAACTCGGCCAATCGCTTTGTACTACCCATGACATTGGTCGGGCGCACCGCTTTGTCAGTGGAAATCAATACGAAATTAGATACGCCAGCCTGCAACGCAGCTTGCGCTGTATTCAGGGTGCCAATCACATTATTTAACACACCTTCTGCAATGTTATGCTCTACCATCGGAACATGTTTATAGGCAGCAGCATGATAGACCGTATCGACGTGCCAGCTTTTCATAACATTAAGTAACTTCTCTTGATCCCGAACTGAGCCTAGGATCGGCAATATACGAACAGGAAGAGATTCACGCGCAATACGCTGTTCGAGCTCTGACAAGATACAGTAGAGATTGAACTCACTATGCTCGAACAACAGAAGCGTCACCGGCCCAAGGGTCAGTATCTGCCGACATAGCTCTGAACCAATGGACCCGCCTGCGCCTGTCACCAGAACACTCTGACCCTTGATGCAAAGTTCCAGCAGTTCACCCTGAGCTGGCACGGGGTCGCGCCCCAGTAAATCAGCGATATCCACCTCCTGAATATCGTCGACCTTAACACGGCCACTGGCCAAGTCCATGAACCCTGGAACACTACGAACATGTAACGGGTAGTCTTCAAGAAAAGTCAGAATTTCTCTTCGCCGTGCGCGATTAGATGATGGAATGGCTAACAGAATTTCTTGGGTGCCTGTTGCGTCAATCATTCGCTGGATATGCTTGGGTTTGTAAACCTGCAACCCGGAAATCACCCGATTAGAAATACTATCGTCGTCGTCGATGAAAGCAACGGGACGCATAACGCGCCCCATCCGTAATGCAGCGACCAATTGGTTACCGGCAGCCCCGGCACCATAAATGGCAACACGGGGCAAACTATCCTCACGGTTGGTGAACGGTACGTGTTGAGCCGCAGCGAACCAATCGCCCAGAAAACATTGCCGCATCGCGAGGCGCAAGCCGCCCACCATGATGAGACTCAGCCACCAATAGTTAAAAACAATAGAACGGGGAACTACGTTCTGATGATTGCTGTACCAATAAACTACGAAGCCAAGAATCAATGAAGAAAGACTGACCGCTTTAACAATTGCAATCAGAGCATCGTTTCCGAAATACCGCATCACGGCTCTGTACATACCGAAACGAATAAACAGGGGCACAGCGACAACAGGCGCGCAAATGAACAACCACAGGTGCAGTTTGACGGGATTGATCATTTCGTCAACGCCCAGACGAACGACGAAAGCCAACCATAACGCTGCCCAGACTAAGACAACATCGGTGATCACCTGCAGGATACGTTTCTGTCGACGCGGAAGGCTCAACAAATACGTTCGAATACGACATATAAGTCCCTTGTACACTTTTTTGCTCCCAGCCAAGCTTTAATTCACAAACAACGCACTACCGTGGCGATAGAGCTATTGAACAGATGCAAGCCGCATCACATCACTCAATACCTTACACGTCAGATCGATCTCACTGGCCGTCAGGGTTGGATGCACGAGAAACATCATACTCGAGTCACCCAACTCCTTAGCGTTCGAGAGGCGTTGAGCGGGTCGCAGCCCGGTATTATCGAACGCTTTTTCGAGATAGACTTCGGAACAAGAACCCGAAAACGCAGGTACACCGCGAGAAGCAATTTCATTAAGAATACGATCACGGGACCATCCGTCCTTCAAGCATTCTTGCCGAACGAATACATAGCATTTATAGGCTGCGTGTACATTGTCTTTGGGAAAGTCCGGCACTCTAAGTGCAAGCAAGCAACGAGCGGCATCCCATATGGATTGAAGATTGCGACTACGACTGGCTTGCCATTCCTGCATTCTACGCAATTGAATACGAGCAATGGCAGCCTGAACCTCCATCATCCGCCAATTGGTACCAAAACTTTCGTGTAACCAACGAAAGCCAGGTGCGTGAGAGCGCTCGTAGACAGCCTCCCAACTCTTACCGTGGTCTTTATAAGCCCACATGCGGGACCAGCGTTCACGATCATTAGTAGTGACCATTCCGCCTTCACCACCCGTGGTCATGATTTTATCCTGACAAAAATACCACGCTCCGATATGACCGATAGACCCAACAGGTCGCCCCTTGTAATAAGCTCCATGAGCTTGTGCGCAGTCCTCAATGACCTTCAAATCATGCTGCGCAGCAATTTGCATGATTGGGTCCATGTCGCACGGCCAACCGGCCAAATGCACGCAAATCAAGGCGCGGGTACGAGGCGTCAATACCGCCTCTATGGACTTAGCGGTGAAGTTCTGCGAGTCGAGGTCTACGTCCGCGAAGACCGGTGTCGCGCCTGAATTAATGATACTGGAAACTGAAGCGAGGAAAGTTCGAGACGTTACGATCACTTCGTCGCCTTTTCCGATTCCCAGCGCTACGAGCGCAAGATCCAAAGCGACAGTGCCATTTGTGAGCGCTACCGCGTAATCAGTACCCGCCCATGTCGCAAACTCACGTTCAAATTCGCGAGCTTCCTGACCGGACCAATAGTTGACCTTATTGGACAGGATCACATTGCGAACGGCGTCAGCCTCTTCATCAGTGAACGAAGGCCAAGGAGAAAATGTTGTACCCAACATAAGTAATATCCTGTTTATTATGTTGAAAAGGACTAACAGCTACAAAGCTATTTATAGGTAAACCACTTGCAGCCGGTTATCAGCTTCATTTTGAGACCGTAAACCTTTTCATCGTCGCTTCACCAACTGCATTAATGCCTTCTCGAACCACTACCTTCTTCAGCGTCAACAGGATAATTTTAAGGTCAAGCCAGAAGCTTCTGTTGTCAACATACCAGACATCAAGGTCGAATTTTTCTTCCCAACTCACTGAATTTCTACCATTTACCTGGGCCCAGCCCGTCACGCCTGGCCGGACCTGATGCCGACGATACTGTTCAGCATTGTACAAAGGCAGGTACTCCATCAGAAGCGGCCTTGGCCCAACCAGGCTCATATCACCCTTAAGAACATTGAACAGACCAGGAAGTTCATCCAAGCTACTGGAACGCAAAAAACTGCCAAATCGAGTCATACGCATTGAATCGGGCAGAGGATTCCCGTCATTGTCAACCGCATAACGCATGGTTCGAAACTTTATCATCGTGAAAGGCTTGGCATTCAACCCGGGTCTGACTTGGCTGAACAGGACAGGAGCCCCCAGCTTTCGCCTGACCATCCATGCAACTACGCTCATAACAGGGGCCAGCAAAAGCAAACCAAACAAGGATGCTGAAATATCAATAGAACGCTTTAACATTATCCACCTAACACCCTATATAGGGCTCTCACATCCCACACTTTTGACAGATGGGCGTATGTTAAGAACGAAATAGCCAGTCGCATCTTCGGGTGTCATCTACCGCTAGATCCCCATACCTTCTAACATCGCCGCATTGACTTTTTTAACATCATATTTAATCTACGCCAACTCTCGGGATTTTTCGCCCAAGAGCGCAACAAGTTCTGGACTCTCGACAAATTTCAACATGGCAGCCGCAAGCGTGTTGACATCTTTGACAGGGATCAGAAAACCATTCACCCCTTCAATCACCGTTTCCCGACAGCCTGGCGCGTCCGTAGTAATGACCGCCCGCCCCATCGCCATGGCCTCCAGAACAGTCCGGGGTGTTCCTTCACGATAAGAGGGCAAAACATAGACACTTGAGTCCGCAATGGCAGGTCGGACGTCCTTCAACCGCCCCAGATACTCGATCGTTCCATCCGCGATCCAAGCCTCTAGCTCCGCAGGAGCAATGGCATTAGGATTCTCGTCGATCCACCCGACGATCTTGAATCCCACGTTGGAGTACTCAGATCTTACCTCGCGCGCCGCGCAGACAAACTCACGAACGCCCTTGTCGCCTAGAAGCCTGGCGATCAGCAGAAAACTGACAGTTTCTGGAAAAGGGGCAACATTGAAATCATTCACATCAACTCCCGACCCATTTACCACCGTTGATGGTGTGTCAGCAGAGATTAACTTCAACTGCTTAAAAAGCGCTTCATCGTCCGGGTTTTGGAAAAAAACCCGGGTGGTGGAGCTCAATGCCAATGCGTATAAACGCTGCACAAGCGCCTTAAGCATGCCTCGGCTACTACCTGCCTGGGTGCCCGCAGATTGAAACGCATAGCCCAAACCTGTAATCAGCGCGAAGCGACTCTTTACCCTCATGATCTTCGCGGCCAACAACCCATATATGACAGGTTTGGCTTTATAGGCCAATACCGAATCTGGTTTGACCTCAAGCATCAGCTTACAAAGCGCCGCAAGACACCACAGATCGGCAAAAGGGTTCATTCCTACTCGCCTTAACGGCACCTCGTGCACCTTCACGCCTTTTTGCTCTAGAAGCATGCGAGTGGGCGTGCCCAGAGGCAGATCGGGAGCAGCTACGTGGACCGTCAGGCCCTTTGCAAGCATCGCGTCCAGCAACGGACCGCGAAAATTGATCAGTGAATCAGCGTAGCTTGCGATTAAGAGAAATTTCATTTTATTGCTCGGCCAGCCATGCTTGAAACATCAGAATATCCCAGAGGTGGTGCTGCCAGTTTTTTTTGCCACTCAAGTGTTCCGCCCACTTTCGCCTGATAGGCTGAGGGTAAAAATAACCCTCGCGACGCAACCGATCTTCGCTCAGAAGATCCTCCGCCCACTCTCTTAAAGGCCCTCGAAGCCAACTGTCCAGCGGAATACCAAATCCTTGCTTCGGGCGCTCGATAAGCTCTTTTGGGACATACCGATAGAGTACCTCCCGCAACAGCCATTTCCCTTGCCCCCCCTTGATCTTCAGCGATAACGGCATTCGCCAGGCTAGCTCGATTACTCGGTGATCAAGCATCGGCACCCGCGACTCCAAGCTAACAGCCATAGACGCCCGGTCAACCTTAACCAGAATGTCATCTGTCATATAGGTTTGCGCGTCCATAGCCATCATCCAATGCTCGAAACCATCTGCAACCGGCCATGCATTCTTATCTGTGAACACCGTGGTAGGCTCCCCCGCACCGATTACGACACTGGCAGGGTCATCCCAATGGCTATTGAGTTGATGGTAGAAAGCCTCGCCACTTGAAAGCCCGAGAACTGAAGCCAATTTATGAGCTTTATCTCCAGGGGTGGCAAGATGAAAGCGCTGAGGTAGAAGGGGCTTACTTAATGTAAACAAGTAATCCCAGGCGCTTGGCGACAAAGACCGTAGCACCTTGGCCGTGGCAGTACGTGCAAAACCCGGCAAAAGATTCATACGTTCCCAGACCTTACGGGCGGACAGGTATCTATTATAACCGCCAAACAACTCATCACCTCCATCACCGCTTAGTGCGACAGTGACGTGTTGCTTTGCCATCTGGCTTACAAGAAATGTTGGGATTTGAGAGCTATCGCTAAAGGGTTCGCTGTACAGTGTGCCGATCCTCGGAATGACTTCGAGTGCATCCTGTGAGCGAACATATAGCTCTGAATGTTGCGTTCCAAGATGCTTAGCAACCGCCTTGGCATGTGTCGCTTCGTCATAACCACTCTCATCGAATCCAATGGTGAAGGTCCGAACCGGTTGCATGCTTTGTGCCTGCATTAGCGCTACAACAGCACTACTATCAACTCCCCCACTCAGGAATGCACCCAGCGGCACGTCAGCCAACATCTGCTGACCGACGCTCAAACTAAGTTGCGCTTCCACAGCATCTATAGCCTCGGACGCCGCCCCTAGGAATGGGTCTTTCAAACCAGCAGAGACTACACCGTTGACGGACCAGTAAGCTTGAGACTGGGCGCCTTTGGCAACACTGATATCACTTAACTCAAGTGAAATATAATGCCCTGCGCATAACTTATATATCCCCTTATATATACTGTAAGGTGCGGGGATGCAGTTATGCCGCAATAGCAGGGTTAGCGCATTACGATCAATGCCCGCTTTGAAATCGGGAAAGGCTTTCAAAGCGCTCAATTCAGAACCGAAAAGCAAAACATTGTCTTGCCAGCCCCAATAAAGCGGTTTTTCACCAACCCGATCACGGGCTAGCGTCAACAATCGCTCCTTCCGATCCCATAGCGCAAATGCAAACATGCCTACGAACGAAGCGAGCGCCTTTTCAATACCCCATCGAACAATGCACTCGAGAAGTACCTCTGTGTCCGAATGTCCCTTCCACGCCGGGCCGTCACCCTCAGCGATAAGTTGCTGACGTAATTGTAGATGATTGTAAATTTCGCCATTAAATACAAGGACATAACGCTGATTATGAGAATGCATCGGCTGATAGCCAGCACTCGTCAGGTCAACGATGGCCAACCGGCGATGACCAAGCGCAAGGCCGCAGTCGTCAATCCAAATGCCCGCGTCATCGGGGCCTCGATAAGAAATGGCGTCATTCATTTTAGATAGACGCGAATGAAGCTCAGAGCGCCTATCTTGATCGAAAAGACCACTTATTCCACACATTCTAGCAGTCCTAAACTTTAGATTCGAAAAATGAATACGAGGGCTAAAAGACTCAACTGATAGAAGAAAATACAGCGGGGTAGGAACCCTTAGTCCGCAGTACCCTTCACTCGATTTTGAGCGCGCAAAAGAGCATCCCTCATGCGAGGTGCTTGAACCTGCAGAGAGAAAGTATTTTCGACCGCGCGGCGGCCATTCGCACCGTAAAATAACCGTAATGCCTGATCACTTAACAAGTGATCAAGGCAGCACTGCCAGTCATCAAGGCTCACTGCAAGCATCCCGCAGTGATTGCCGTCAACAATATCAACGTTAACACCCACTGGTGAGGCCACAACAGCGACGCCACATGCCATATACTGAATCAACTTATAACCACATTTTCCTTTTTCCCAAGGGCCATCGATCAATGGCATGATTCCGATGTCCAGCTGATTAATGAAGGTTGCTTCAGCCTCCTCATTCCAAGGGACAACTTCGACATTCAACCCATTGAGTTCTGCCAGTACGCTGGGGCTGGCCCCCATCAACATGACGCGGGCACTGTAGGCATCGCAGACCTTCTTGAGAGCTGTCTTGATTTGAACTACATATTTCTGAGTTGATGGAGATCCGATCCATCCAATCACCAACTGTCCATGCTCCTGAAAACCATCAGCCGCATATCGAGAATGATCAACCACCGTTGGAATGATCTCTACTCTCGACGCACCTGACTTAACGGCATACTCAGCTAGATAGGCATTCCCCACCACCACCAGTTCAGAGTGACGCATGACAACGTCGATTTTCGAGCCCAAAAACCTTCTAACCAAGGAACTGCTTGAAAGATCATAGCTGTGAAAAATAGCATCATCATAATCGACAACATAAGGAATTTTAAATAACTTCAGCGTTCGTTCAGCAAAGGCAGGTAAAAAAGGAAAAATCTCATTCTCAATCCATACCACGTCGTAGCTACCGACCTTAAACAACACCAAGAGCCTTGAAAAATAGCATCTCAACGCTGAAAACAAAGAACGCCCATCCTTTGTATACAATCGCTCAAGATAGTGATCATCAAACAATGTGTTTACCTCGACGTGTAGTCCCTCCTTTTCAAGAAACGGTACAAACTGAAGTGCACGCAGCCGACTACTAGCCCCCATGCGAGAGTACTTTGACAATAGTAGTATTTTCATATTAATTACAAAACCTTATGTCAGACCATTAGCAACCACGTACACTAGCAAACACATGACTCTCACATTTTCGATGCCACGCCATATCGGCTTGCATTAAGAAAACGGCCAGCAAACAGTGGAAAAAGTATTATCATCAAATACAAATACGTAGTTAACGAAAACTGCCAAGCATAAAACATCATGATCAGCGCGTACATATAGCAACTCAGCAGTGCTAAATAATAACCTTTTCGTTTTATCGCCAATACCCTCATGAAGGCAAAAAAAGCCCCCATCAAAATCATCGATACAACCACCGCTGGCAGCCCGCCGAATAGGTAAGGGGAGGCCGCGTATGTCAACACGTTAAAATCTTTGTTCGTAAGACCCAGATCCAGTGGGCTGCACGAGTAAAGTCCAAAAGACATTAAGTCCGTAATCTTCCCGAATACAAGGTCCGCACATCCAAGATATTCCTTGCCCTCAGTCCATTGTGAAAACGCTGATACCGCATACCCGAGATACAGAAGAATAAAGTCGTACCCATTATCCCCCCCTGTCTTTCCTGTGCCAACAGCAACAATTATAAACAACGAGATCAGGCCACTCAGCGCGACTAACAATCCTTTAAGTTTAACCCAACCTTCGTTGATAGCCGTATATCCAACTGCAACGAACAGAAACATCATACTTGTCCGCTCAGCCATGCTAAAAGCTGACACTAAATAAATTACCGGAACAACGAGGCACGGGATGGCTTGTTTTTTCTGAGCATAATAAAGTGCCAAGCACAGCGCGAACAAGGCAAAGTGCTGCGCACCGTAAGAAGGTTGGTGCTCCCAGGTATTGGCGATCCGCAACGCGAGCAATACGCTCCCATAAAGATTACCCACCCCCACCGAGTAAATCTTGTATAGAGAGAGAAACAGCCCCAAAAACGATAATACCCAATAACACCTTACAATCAATCGGTAAGGCGTACTGACTGTAAACTTAGGAGACACTAGGCCCGTCAATGTTAATAATACATAAACGAGCACATACCCAATCACAAAGGATAAGACTCCCATTAAATAGACGCTATGACCCCACTCCCAAGGTTGATCAAGGGCAACGACATTAGCCAAAAACATCAGCAGGGTGACGAATAGCATTACAAAAACAGGAGACAATAAGGACTGTTTGAAAAAAAATCTCACATGATCACAATATCCCAAGGCTCAGATAAGACGCTATTCATCACATGAGACACCTGAAAAATTCAACTCATTTTCCTCAGGGCTTTACGCCCCACCATCCCAAGCATTTCTGGCAGAGCCCACAAAATATGCTTTAGTTCCGAAGCTTTGAGCATCGATAGTATCGCTTTGGGATTCCTCACTTTAATCGCTGAAATAATATACGACGCCAGCGCACGGGAGATAGCCTTCAGTTTAATATCGGTAGGCGCCAATGCATCCATCAACGCTTTCACCATTAAATATTGTCTGCAGATATTTTTGTAGCTATTCGAATCATGCTGCCGATACCCAACAACACAGTTACTTGGCAAATACATGAAGTCAACATTCCGGATAGAAAATCGAGAAAGTAACTTAACAAACGTTGGATAGTCATCAAGTACCAGCGCCGGATCCCAACCACCAATATCACGTAATGCTTTCGATCTAAAAACAGTCGATTGTAATAACAATGGTGAGGGATAGTTGAGAAACATATCACGCGCCCTTGCGGCAGAGGTCGAGTTGAAGAACCTCTCCTGGGCCTCCCCATAAATTCCCAGCCTCTTTTCAGGCTGATGCTCATAAAATGCGTACCCTCCCCCGATAACAAACTTCACACCTGGGTTTTCAAGAAGCACTTTCACACAGCTAGTAATACCCGCCGCTTCAGGGATATCGTCCGACGCGACCAAATAGAAAAATTCGGTATCGGCCATTGTCAAGCCTATGTTCAACGAAGATACCAATCCCCCGTTTGGCTTTAATACCAGTTCGATTGAACTATCATTCAAATCAGATAGGTATTTTTTTATAATTTGAACGGATTCATCGGTAGAACCATCGTCTATGATCAATATCCGTCGACCAGCAAACGCGACAGCCGCGGCCGCCTCTATACACCCAATCACATACTTCGCGTGATTGTATGAAGGTATTAATATAGTGATCATATCATCGTCCAACGCAAGTCATTTAATGGCATCAAGTTTGCGGGACATACAAACCCCCATCACGACCCAATAGATAGCGTAATTAACCGCATAAGCAATGGTTACACCATGCAGACCGAACATATCCGTGAAAAACCAAGACAACACCACAAACATTACAGCAAAGACTATCTCAGAGGCCATGAAAAGTTTAAACATCGCTTTCCCCAGCATTAAATAAGCCAATACCCAACTACCAATTTTCAACGTATCACCGACCATCTGCCAAGCAAACAAATCAGTCATCGGCAAGAAATCTTGAGTAAAAAGCAATTTTACAACAAGGTCTCGAAACACATATATAATCAACGCACCTAAGATCGTAAGTGGCAAGATGACTTTATATCCATTTTTAATTTCGGCACGAATTTCTGCCGGACTTTTCAGCTCGGAAAACCTCGGTAAATAATACACACTCAGAGTAGTCGTAATCAGCATGAGGTAGGCGCCACTCAGCCTGGTCAATGCCTCCCAATATCCAGCAGCCTCCCAACCAAAACTCTGGCCCAGATGATTTCGAACTAGAATCTGGCTGAGCGGGATGCAGGCCGCGGAAGTCAAAGACATTGCCGTATACTTTGCGAGGTTATTAGCCATTTTTGGATCAATACGACCGATGAAATGCTTTACCTTAAACCAAGGGGCTCGACAACAGAGTACTAACGTGACAAAAAAACTAATGGACTGGTAAACTGCCAACGCTATCAAAGCACCGTAAATACCCCATTTGATAGCCATATAGCTAGTTACCGCCAGTGCAAACAGGCTTCCCGCAATATTTGATATGACATAACGAACGATTTCTTTCTTACCGTTCAATACTGCTAGCAACAGTGTATTCAGCACAAACAACACTAACGTTGCTGCAAACCAAATAAATACACCCCCGAACTTAATATCCCCCAGAAACAACAGCGACAATTGCTCATTGAACACGGCAACGATAGCGCCGGTGACTATCGCGCCGAAAACAGAAATACTGCCTGCAGTTCGCCAAACGGTATGCTGCTTCTGCTCATCCTCATGATACTCAGCAGTATACTTTGTAACACCTGCGTTGATCGCACCGCTGGCAAACGTAGTAATCATCTGCACGGCATTTTGAAACTGTCCAAGTGCTGCATAGCCAGTTGGCCCCACATAAATTGCAAGTATCTTGTTTATGCACAACAAGGTCAGCATGCGTACAACTACGGCAATCCCGTTAAGCAGACTGGTTTTAATAAATGTCATTCTTAGCTTTCACACTGAAAGCTGTTACATGCATGGACCACCAATTCAATCTCTTCATTGGTCATCGTCTGGCTGATTGGCAAACTAATAACTTCAGCATGGATGCGCTCGGTGATTGCGAGTTGTAGATCGCCCCATTCTGCATATGCCTGTTGCTTGTGTGGAGGAATCGGGTAATGAATCAATGTCTCAACACCCCGTTCCTTTAAGTGCTGTATCAAGGCCTGGCGTTTTTTAGAGCGGATGACAAACATGTGCCAAACATGCTCTGAACAAACCTTCGCATCAGTTCCACTAACAAGTGGCAACTGCAATGCTTCGTTTTTTATACCTGAAATATATGCAGAAGCCACCGCACGACGTATTGCCGTGTCATCATCCAAGTGCCGTAACTTAACACGCAACATAGCCGCTTGCATCTCATCCAGTCGGCTATTGACCCCTTTGTAGAGGTTGTTGTATTTAACCTTGGAGCCGTAATTCCCCAACGCTCTGATAGTGTCCGCAAGCGTTTCGTTATCAGTTGTCACGGCTCCCGCATCCCCCAGCGCACCGAGATTTTTGCCTGGATAAAAACTAAAGGCTGAAGCATGCCCCCAATTTCCTGCTTTTTTTCCAGCAATCATTGCACCATGGGACTGAGCAGAATCTTCCAATACCAGCAGACCATACTTATTCGCTACATCCATTATTGCTGGCATGTTACAAATTCTGCCATATAGATGGACTGGCAGGATCATCTTTGTTCGATCGGTTACAGCATTTGCAATTCCTTCTGCGCCCAGGTTGAAAGAAAACTCCTCCGGTTCAACTAGCACAGGAACGAGATTATTTTCCGTAACGGCCAGAATGCTCGCAATGTAGGTATTAGCAGGAACGATAACCTCATCCCCCTCCTTCAACAAACCTAAAACCTTCCAAGCTCTGATCGTGAGCGTAAGGGCATCTAAGCCGTTTGCCACGCCAACACAATGGCGCACACCACAATAACTAGCAAACTCCGACTCAAAAGCTGCTACCTCTTTTCCTGATATATACCAACCAGAATCTATAACCTTAGAGCAAGCTTCAATCAGTTCGGACCGGTATCTAGCATTAATATCTTTCAAGTTGAGGAAGTTTATCATGTTTATATATCCAATTGACTTTCTGAAACTTAATAAATGCGGCAACTAAGCGCCAGCACCCAAACACCCTGCTCGCTTGCTTATCTTAAAAGGCATAATGAAAGGGCATTTGGAGCAACACATACCCTTCCTCAAAACTCTAACACCTCAGAGCTCACACCCGGTCGCCAAAAACTCGTCATAATTACGAATATAATCACTTTCATCATACGGTGCACTCGCAAGCACCAACAAATTGCACTGTTCGCTGAAATCGTGCATTTCTCGCCACATTCCCCCCTCGATCAAAATCCCTTTTGTTGCGCAATACAACCAAACATCTTCACGCACCACACCATTATCCAGCACCATGCGGCATTTGCCCGCCAGACATATCGCAACTTGCTGTAGATTTCGGTGAGCGTGGAATCCGCGACTTACCCCTTCCGCTGTTCGATAAATATAATAAACACGCTTGATTTCAAAGGGCACGACCTTACCTTGCTCAATAGAAACAAGACTTCCGCGCTCATCACCCAATGTCTGGAAGTTGATCCATTTAATAAGACTCATCGCACACCCCTCTGATACCGTCACACTATCGAGTTGAAAAGACTACAGTCATTTTAAAAATGTGATATACCGCGGTACGGCTTTAGCCACGCCTTCGTCTATAAAATAGAGTGGATCATAACCGAGGCGGCCCTTGATTTTCCCAATATCAGCTTGTGAATGCCTGACATCGCCCTCACGGAAGTCCCGATAAATCGGATCTTTTGTATAGAGTACACCGTTGACACCAAGCTCTTTCTTCAGCGCTACAAACAATGAGTTCAACGTTGTTCGCCCACTGACTGCCACATTATAAACCTGGTTTCGTGCAGATGGATCCTCCGTCGTCGCCGCCAGTAAATTTGCCTGAACGGTGTTTTCAATAAAACAAAAATCCCTGCTG
>Ga0157369_10001268_pt1 | contig 31342 bp, 31 predicted proteins | sample C25metaG_FD_113461 | JGI IMG/M metagenome (GOLD analysis project Ga0157369, IMG submission 113461) | Corn rhizosphere microbial communities from Kellogg Biological Station, Michigan, USA - C2-5 metaG | ecosystem: Host-associated > Plants > Roots > Rhizosphere > Soil | place: USA: Michigan... | reverse complement strand
CTCGATACGCTCGCGGCGCGCACCTCCGCCACGGCTTGAGCACTGCGCTCGGGAACGGGAACGGGAACGGTGGAGCAGCGATAGGCAGCGGCGTTTCGCAACGCTGCGTAAAACGGATCAATCGAGCGAGAGGCTCGTCAAGGAGAACCCCATGGTGAAAGCGATTCGTATCGACCGCACGGGCGGTCCCGAAGTCATGCAGTGGGTCGACGTCGAAGTGGGCGCGCCCGGCGCCGGCGAAGTGCGCATCGCGCAGCACGCGGTCGGGCTCAATTACATCGACGTCTACTTTCGCACCGGCCACTACCCGTTGCCGCTACCGGCGGGGCTCGGCATGGAGGCGGCCGGCGTCGTCACCGAGGTGGGTTCCGGCGTCACTCGCTTCAAAGCCGGCGACCGCGTCGCCTATGTCGCGCGTCCGCCAGGCGCCTATGCCGAGGAGCGCGTGCTGCCTGCCGACGCGCTCGTCAAGCTGCCCGATTCGATCGCCTTCGACGATGCGGCTTCGGCCATGCTGCAGGGGCTGACCGCGCAATACCTGCTGAGGCGAACGTTCCGCGTCGAACCGGGGCAGACGATCCTGATCCATGCCGCCGCGGGCGGGGTGGGCCTGTTCGTCTGTCAGTGGGCCAAGGCGCTCGGGGCGACGGTGATCGGGACGGTCGGTTCGGACGAAAAGGCCGAACTGGCCAAGGCGCACGGGTGCGATCACCCGATCGTCTATACGCGCGAAAACTTCACCGAGCGCGTGAAGGAGATCACGAACGGGGCCGGCGTCCCCGTCGTCTACGACTCGATCGGCAAGGACACGTACAAAGGCTCGCTCGATTGCCTCGCGCCGCTCGGCTATTTCGTCAGCTTCGGCAGCGCTTCGGGGCCGCTGCCCCCGATCGAGGCCGCGGAATTGTCGAACCGCGGCTCGCTGTTTTTTACGCGGCCCACGCTGTTCAGCTATATGGCCAAGCGCGAATGGCTCGATGCGATGGCCTCCGAGCTGTTCGAGGTGATCGCCTCGGGCAAGGTCAAGACGAACGTGCGTCAACGCTATGCGCTCAAGGATGTGGCCGACGCCCACCGCGCGCTGGAGGGGCGCAAGACCACGGGTTCGACGGTGCTGCTGCCTTGAGCTGACGCCCGATGCGTGGCGGCGTCGGCGTCGCCGCACATGTCTATAATGAGATGAAAGCGCGCACCGCGAGCGTGCGCGTGCGGCCTCAGTCGCCGGCTGGCAGGGAGGGGCAATGCTCGACGCACTTTCGCTGGGCGCAGGTCTGTCGTGGGCCAGCGGCTTGCGTCTTTATCTGACCGTCTTTCTCGTCGGCGTTTTCGCCCGGCTGGGCATCGTCCATCTACCCGACACGCTATCGGCGCTCGACTCGGGCTGGGTCATCGGTGCAGCCGCGGTGCTCGCCGTCGTCGAATTCCTGGCCGACCGCATTCCGGCCTTCGATTCGCTTTGGGATGCGATTCATACGTTCATCCGCATTCCCGCCGGCGCGCTGCTTGCCGCGGGCGCGCTAGGGCATGCCGATCCGGGGCTGCTCACCGTCGCCGCGCTCGCGGGCGGCGCGCTGGCCGGTTCGGCGCATTTGACCAAGGCCGGCACGCGCGCGCTCATCAATTTCTCGCCCGAGCCTTTCTCGAACTGGGTCGCCTCCTCGATGGAGGACATGCTCGTCTGCGTGGGGCTTGCGCTCGCGTTGTTCGTGCCGCTCGTCTTTCTCGTCCTGATGGCGCTCTTTCTTGCCTTTGCGAGCTGGGCGCTGCCGCGTTTGTGGCGCGGCGTGCAGGGCGGCTTTCGTGCAATGGCGGCGCATATGGTCTCGCGCTTGGGCTCGTTCGGGGGCAAGCGCGATTGAGCCGCGCAGCGACTCCCGGCACGCCGCTGCCGCCCGCTGGCCGCATGGGGCTTGTCCGCCAAGCCGCGCGCATGACCGCGCGGGACTGGCGCGCCGGCGAGTTGACCCTGCTCGTCATTGCGCTGGTGCTCGCGGTCGCGGCGCTTTCCAGCGTCGGTTTTCTCGCCGATCGTCTGCAACAGGGGCTCGAGCGCGACGCGCGCCGCATGATCGCGGCCGATTTCGTCGTCCGCTCCGATCACCCCATCGATTCCGCATTCTTCGACGAAGCCCATAGCCTCGGTTTGCGCACGGCCACCACCGCGATCTTTCCTAGCATGATCGCGCGTGTCGCCACGGGCGAGGCGGACGACGCGGGATTGTCGAACGCGCGCCTGGCCGCGGTCAAAGCCGTCTCGCCGACGTATCCGTTGCGCGGCGCTTTGCGCATCGCGCCTGCGGCCGGTGCGCCGGACCATCGCGCCGACGGCATTCCCGCCAAAGGCACCGTGTGGGCCGATGAACAATTGCTCGAGGCGCTGCACGCGCGCGTGGGCGAGCTCGTCGCGCTCGGCGATCGCCGTTTCACGATCGGCGCTCTAATCACGCGCGAACTCGATCGCGGTTTCGCCTTCGTCAACTTTTCTCCCCGCGTCATGGTGCGGGCCGACGAACTCGCTTCCACCGGCCTCATCGGTTACGGCAGCCGCGTGACGTACCGGTTGCTGGTCGCCGGAGACGATGCCGCGGTCGCGCGCTTTTCTGCATTCGCGCACGAGCGCATCGACGGCGGCAAGCTGCGTGGCGTGGCGCTCGAATCGTTGAACGACGGCCAGCCCCAGGTGCGAGCGACGCTCGATCGGGCCGGGCGCTTTTTGCGTCTCGTCGCGCTCCTGACGGCGTTGCTGGCCGCCGTCGCAATCGCCATGGCCGCTCACCGCTATGTGCGGCGCCATCTCGACGGCTGCGCCGTGATGCGCTGCCTCGGCCTCGGGCAGCGGGAACTGCGCACCCTGGTTGCACTGGAGTTCGCATTCGTTGGCGCGACGGGGGGCATCGCCGGCGCCGCACTCGGTTATGCGGGGCACTTCGTCTTGCTCGTCTGGCTTGGCCAACTGATCGCCGTGGCGTTGCCGCAGCCGAGCCTCTTGCCCGCCCTCGAGGGCATCGGCGCTGCGCTCGTGTTGCTGTTCGGCTTTGCCTTGCCGCCGCTCTTGCCGCTCACGCGGGTGCCTCCGCTGCGCGTGCTGCGCCGCGAGTGGGACGGGCATGCCCGCACAGCGTGGTGGGCCTACGCCCTTGGCATCGCGCTGTTCGGGGCGTTGCTGGTCCTCGCGGCCGGCGAGCTCAAACTCGGAGGCATCGTCGCCACGGGCTTCGCGCTCGGGCTCGTCGTATTCGCGGCTGTGGCCCGCGCGGCGCTGCGGCTTTGCGCGCGGTTCGCCCGCAGCGACAGCGGGCGGCGCTTCGCCGCCTCCGTCGGGTGGCGCTACGCCCTGGCATCGCTCGAACGGCGCGGCTGGGCTAGTGCGCTGCAAATCACCGCGTTGGCGATCGGCCTCATGTGCCTGCTGCTCATCGCAATGACGCGCAACGACCTCGTGGCCGGCTGGCGCAGCTCCTCGCCCCCCGATGCCCCGAACGAGTTTCTGATCGACATCCAGCCCGACGAGCGGCAAGCGGTGCTCGACTATCTGCGCACGCGCGGCATCGCAGATATCGAGCTCGAGCCGATGGTGCGAGGCCGGCTCGTGGCGATCGACGGCAAGCGCGTCGTGCCGCAGTCATACAAGAACGACGATGCCCGGCGCCTCGTCGATCGCGAATTCAATCTGTCGTATCGCAGCGTCTTGCCCAGCGACAACCGCATAGCGGAAGGGCAATGGTACGGCGGCACGAAGCGGCCCGAGATCTCCATCGAAGCGGGGCTTGCCAAGTTGCTCGGCTTGAAGCTCGGCGATGTGTTGCGCTTCGACGTGACCGGCATGCCGATCGAAGCGCCGATCACGAGCGTGCGCAAGCTCGATTGGGGCACGTTCAAGGTCAATTTCTTCGTGCTGATGCCGCCGGCCGCACTCGAGAGCCTGCCTGCGACCTTCATCACGAGTTTTCATCTTCCTCCCGAGCGGCGGCCAATCCTGGACGGCCTCATCGCCGCGCACCCGAACGTCACGGCCATCGATACGACGCCGATCCTCGCGCAGATCCAACATGTGCTCGATCAGGTGATCGGCGCCGTTCAGTTCTTGTTCGCATTCACCCTGGCGGCGGGCGTGCTGGTGCTCTATTCGGCGTTGGCCGGCACACGCGATGAGCGCGTGCGAGAATCGGCGTTGTTGCGCGCGCTCGGCGCCTCTCACCGGCAAGTGCGCTCGGTTCACGTGGCCGAGTTCGCGCTCGTCGGGGCGCTGGCGGGGCTGATGGCGGCCGTGGGCGCGCAGGCGCTCGGCATCGTGCTCGCGACGCGCGTGTTCGATTTCCATCTCGACATCGATCCGTGGCTGCTGCCCGCTGGGGTGGCGGCCGGCGTCGCTTGTGCGGGCGTAGGCGGCTGGCTCAGCCTGCGGCGCGTGCTGCGGCGGCCGGCGGCGCAGTCGCTGCGCGAGGCGTGAGGCGCGCCAGACCGGTTCCCCCAGGCATCGCCCGCGGCGATGCCGTTTTCGATGATGGACGTAACGAAGTGAAGGTATGACAGATTCGACTGACGACGCAGCGCAAGGCGGGCAGCCGAGCGCGTTCGATCTCGTGGGCGGCGAAGCGCGTGTGCGCGAACTCGTCGACCGCTTTTACGACTTGATGGACCTCGAGCCGGAATTCGCGGGCATTCGCGCGCTGCATCCCGCTTCGCTCGACGGCTCGCGCGACAAGCTGTTCTGGTTTTTGTGCGGCTGGCTCGGCGGCCCGGATCACTACATCGAACGCTTCGGCCATCCGCGTCTGAGGGCGCGTCATCTACCGTTCGCGATCGCCTCGTCCGAGCGCGATCAATGGGTGCGCTGCATGGCTTGGGCCATGGAAGACGTCGGCTTGCCCGAAGCGCTGCGCGAACGGCTCGTTGCGTCGTTTTTGGATACGGCCGACTGGATGCGCAACCGGCCTGGTTGATCGGCCGGTACGGTGCAGCCGCGATTTCGCTCGGGGCGGACTGTTCGCGGGGCGCGGTCGTTTTTCATAATGACCGCTTGCGCCGCCGCTGCGCGACGCGCGCTCGCTGCTCGTTGGTCGGCAACATCCGAGCAAAGACGGCGAACGATCGACCGAACCGACCCCAGGACCGACCCTATGACGACGCAAGCCCTGTTCCGCCAAGATGCCTACTTGACCCGCTGCGATGCGACCATCGCGGCGGTTACCCCGGACGGCATCCTGCTCGATAAGACGGTGTTTTATCCGCTAGGCGGCGGCCAAGCCGGCGATGCCGGCACGCTCACGTTGGGCGACGGCACGCCCATCGCGATTGCCGATACGCGCAAGGCCAAGTTCGAGGGCGCGAGCCCGGACGACGCCTTGCACGTTCCGGCCCCGGGGCAAGAGGCGCAACTGGCCCGGCTGCAGCCCGGCGCGAGCGTCGCGGCCGAAATCGACTGGACGCGGCGCTACCGGCACATGCGGCTGCATACGGCGACGCATCTGCTATGCGCTGTGTTGCCGTACCCGGTCGATGGGTGCAGCATCACGGCCGACTACGCGCGCATCGATCTCGTCACGAGCGAGCCGATCGAGCGGGCATTCGTCGAAACGCGGCTGGCCGAACTCGTCGGCGGCGGGCATCGCGTATCCACCGAGTGGATCACCGACGAGGAGATGGCCGCACGTCCGGAGCTTGTCCGAACGATGAGCGTGAAGCCCCCCGTCGGATTCGGCCGCGTGCGGCTCTTGCGGATCGACCGGATCGATTTGCAACCGTGCGGTGGCACGCACGTTGGCAATACCTCGGAGATCGGCCTGCTGCGCGTCACCAAAATCGAAAAGAAGACGGCGCGGACGCGGCGTCTCGTGATGGAACTGCAATGACCGAAAAGCCGAACCACGCCGAGGCAATGGCATCGACAACGGCTGGCGACACGGGTCGCGCGAGCGATGCCGATCGCAACGAGAGCCAACCGGACCCGCGAAAGGCGTCCATCGAGACCGACGCCGATTATGCGGCGCTCGATCCCACGGCTCGAGCGGTGCTGGATTTTTGGTTCGGCGAGCCCGGCACGGCAGGCTTTGGGCAACCATCCGCACGCTGGTTCAAGTGCGACGACGCGTTCGACACGACGATCCGCGAACGCTTTGGCGCGACGCTCGCGGCCGCGCGGCGCGGCGAGCACGACAGCTGGCAAGGCACCCCGCTCGGGGCGCTCGCGCTCATCGTCGTGCTCGATCAGTTCTCGCGCAACACGTGCCGAGACGCTGCGCAGGCGTTCGCTGCCGACGCAAAGGCGCTCGAGGTTGCCCGCCGGCTAGTCGAAAGCCACGGTGATCGCCATTTGCCTACGGCCGAGCATCGAGCGTTCGCGTACCTACCGTTCGAGCACGCCGAATCGCTCGAGGCGCAGCGCGAATCGGTTCGGTTGTTCGAAGCGCTCGGGCAGGAAACCGGGCAGACGGGTAGAGGCAGCTATGTCGATTACGCGCATCGGCACGCGGTCATCATCGAGCGCTTCGGCCGTTTTCCTCATCGCAATATCGCGTTGGGTCGAGTATCGACCGAGGAGGAATTGGCTTTCCTGCGCGAGCCCGGTTCGTCGTTTTGAATGGGCAAACCGTGGCGGCGCGCGCTCAACGGCCGCCGCTTACGTCGAGCAACGCCCCTTGCACGTACGAGGCGGCGTCGCTCAGAAGCCAGACGATCGCTTGGGCGACTTCCTCGGCTTTCCCGGGACGCCCCAACGGCGTTTGGGCGCCGAGGGTCGCGGCGCGTTGCGGCTGGCCGCCGCTCGCATGGATGTCCGTCTCGATCAGTCCCGGCCGCACGGCGTTGACGCGGATGCCGCGCGGCCCGAGTTCTTTGGCGAGGCCGATCGTCATGGTGTCGACGGCCGCTTTCGACCCGGCGTAATCGACGTATTCGTTCGGCGAGCCGAGGCGCGAGGCCGCCGACGAGACGTTCACGATGGCCCCGCCGCTGCCGCCCCGGTCGAGCGACATGCGTCGCGCCGCCTCGCGTGCGCACAGATAAGCGCCGAAGACGTTGACGTCGAACATGCGCTTGAGCCGCGCGGCGTCCATTTGCGCGAGCGGCAGCGACGCCGCCACGATGCCGGCGTTGTTCACGAGCACATCGATGCGGCCGAACGCGGCCGTGAGGCTGTCGAACATGGCGACGACGGCTTGCTCGTCGGCGACATCGCCTTGCAGAAGCACGGCCTGTCCGCCTGCGCGTTCGACTTCGGCGGCTGTTTGCTCGGCTGCGGCCACGTCGTGCACGTAGTTGACGCCCACGGCCGCCCCCTGTGCGCCGAGCAGGACGGCGGTGGCGCGACCAATGCCGCGGCTTGCGCCGGTAATGAGAACGACGCGGGCAGGATCCATCTCAAAGTCTCGCGGAAGATGCAACGCACGAGCCGAGGGGAGGGCGTGCGGCCGCTGTTGCCGGCTTAACCGGCCTCGCCGAACCGGCGCTCAAACCGCCTCCCGCTGCGTCGCCCACTTGTCGCGCCCGGGCGGATGATAGCGGCGCAGTTTGTCGAGCAGCGAAAGTGCGTCGGCATCGATCTGCAAAAGATCGAGATAGGTCTGCTGCATAAAGCCTTCGCGCACCGTGTGCTCGAGCATGGTCACGAGCGGGCCGTAATAGCCCTCGATGTCGTAAAGGCCGATCGCTTTGTGGTGGTAGCCCAGTTGCGCCCACGTATAGACCTCGAACAGCTCTTCGAGCGTGCCTGCGCCGCCGGGCAGCGCGACGAACGCATCGGACAAGTCGGCCATCATGCGTTTGCGCTGATGCATATCGGGGACGACGTGCAGTTCGGTCAGCCCGCGGTGCCCGACTTCCTTATCGACGAGCAGTTCGGGGATGACGCCGACGACGCGCCCGCCCGCCGCCAGCACTTCGTCGGCGATCACGCCCATGAGCCCGACCCGCCCGCCGCCATAAACCAGCGAGCAACCGGCCGCGACGAGCGCACGCCCGAACGCCTGCGCGGCTTGCGCGTAGACGGGTTTGGCCCCCATCGAGGAACCGCAATAGACGCAGACCGATTTCATCAACTGTCCTTCGGGCGGCCGGCCGCGTCGCGCGGCGGCAGATAGTCGTGGAATTCGCGCTTGGGCAGCTTGCCGGACACGAGATCGTCGAACAACTGACGCGAGCGGCCGCGCAGGTAAGGCGCCATGATCGAGATCACGTGCACGCTCACCTGATGAAGCTCGGCGCGAATCGCTTCCTGATCGTTGTATTTGCGTGGATGCATGACGAACTGATACGACAGCCAGTACGTGGCGATCACACCCATGTTCGTCGCAATGACCTGAATTTCCTCGGGCGTGGCGACCATTTCCTCGTCGGCGACGAGCAACTCGCACATTTCCTGCGCGAAGCGCACCTTGTGACTGATGATTTGCTTGAAGTGCGTCTCGAGCGTGCGGTAGCGCGCCAGCAAGTCGTTCAGGTCGCGATAGAGGAACCGGTAGGTCCACATGAAATCGGCCATGTACTGCAAGTACGACCATGTTTCGTCGATCGTCGGACGATGGTCCTCCGGAAACCGCAACCGCTTTTCGATCGCCTGCTCGAACTGGGCGAAGATGCTGTTGATGATGTCGTCTTTGTTGCGGAAATGGTAGTAGAGATTGCCTGGGCTGATCTCCATTTCCTCCGCGATCGTCGTGGTGGTCACGTTCGGCTCGCCGATTTCGTTGAATAGCTTCAACGACAGCTCGAGAATCCGTTCGCGGGTGCGGCGGGGAGTTTTGGCTTCCATGTCGTCCGGCCCTGTGCTGCCGGGCACGCGCGGCGCTCGCGCGACGCTGCGTTGCTGCGCCCGGCTCGGTTGGTATCTTCTGCAACGGTGTCGGGCGATTATAAACCGGTCGTTCTCTTCCTCGAACTTTGAGATGGGGTTTTCGTGGCGCGCCCCGCCGGGCGGGTGCCGGCGTCGTCTCGTCGTCGCCGTTCAGCGCCGCCGCTAATTCGAGACGCCGCTGCGGCCGCGCCGGGCGCGCGCTAGCCGCCGAGCCAGCGCACGGCCAAGGGGCCGACGATGAGCGCCCACGTCAACACGCAGGCCGAGAGGGCGACGGTGACGGCCGCGCTGCCGAGATCTTTCGCGCGGCGCGACAATTCGTGGCGCTCGAGCGAGATGCGGTCGATCGCCGCTTCGACGCTCGAATTGAGCAACTCGACGATGAGAACCAACAGGACCGAGCCGATCAACAGCACGTGCGAGACGGCGTCGACCGGCACGAGCGCGCCGCATGGCACGAGGATGGCGGCGAGCGTCAGCTCCTGCCGAAATGCGCTTTCCTCGCGAATCGCGACCTGAAACCCCGCGATCGAATTTTTCAGCGCGTGCCAGGCGCGCGTGAGGCCCCGGTTGCCTTTGTAGGGGTTGAACGGCAGCGGCGCGAGCGGATCGTCCGGCGAAAGCGGCTCGTGCGAGACGCCCTCGTGCGGATCGAGTTCGGCGTGCTCGTGCTCCTGCTCGTGCGTGAGCGGCTCGTCGCGTTTCATGCGGCGGCGCTTTCCTCGCGCTCCGCGCCGCGCGCGAGCGGCTTCAAATGAGCGGCGAATTGCGCGGAGGCGGCCTGCCACGAGAAGCGCTCGGCCCACGCGCGCGCGTCGGCTCGATCGATCTTGAGCGCATCGAGGCAGGCTTCGCGCAGGTCCACGTTCATCGCGCCGGCATGGCCCCCGGCGAGCACGTCGATCGGGCCGGTGACGGGATAGGCGGCGACGGGCGTGCCGCAGGCGAGCGCCTCGAGCAAGACGAGCCCGAACGTATCGGTGCGGCTCGGAAACACGAAGACGTCGGCGGCCGCATAAACTTTCGCCAGTTCGGCTTGAGTCAGCACGCCCAGGTAATTGACTTGCGGGTAGCGCGACTTCAACTCGGCTAGCGCAGGCCCTTCCCCGGCAACCCACTTCGAGCCCGGCAAGTCGAGCTTGAGAAACGCTTCGACGTTCTTTTCGATGGCGACGCGGCCCACATACAAGAAAATCGGGCGCACGGTATTGAGCACCTTCGAATCCATCGGATGAAAGATCTCGAGATCGACGCCGCGCGTCCACAAGACGACGTTGTCGAAGCCGTGTTGTTCGAGGTCGCTCTTGACCACGGGCGTCGGCGCCATCACGGCGAGCGAAGGCGCGTGGAACCAGTGCAAGAAACGGTAGGTGGCCGAAGTCGGAATGCCGAAGCGCGCCTGCACGTATTCGGGAAAGCGGGTGTGATAAGCGGTCGTGAACGGCAGGCCGTGGCGCAGCGCGTAGGCGCGCGCGGCCATCCCCAAAGGACCCTCGGTGGCGATATGCAGCGCATCGGGGGCGAACTCGTCGATGCGTGCGCGCACGCGCCGTCGCGGCAGCAGCGAAAGCCGGATCTCGGGGTAAGTGGGGCAGGGGATGGTGCGAAATTCGAGCGGCGTCATCAACTCGACGCGGTGCCCGAGCGCGGTCAGCTCGCGCGTCGTGTTCTTCAGCGTGCGCACGACGCCGTTGACCTGCGGTTCCCAGGCATCGGTGACGATCATGATTTTCATGCGGTCGGATCCGTGTCGATGAGCGAAAGGGCGCTAAGCCGTTGCCTTGGCTTGATGCGGGGTGATGGCCGGCGAGCGCATGACGGTCCAATAGAGCACCTTGAGCTCGCCGTCGAGCGTTTCGACGAGCGCCGATAGACTCTCGACCCAGTCGCCGTCGTTGCAGTACAGCAGGCCGTCCACATCGCGAATCTCGGCCTTGTGGATATGGCCGCAGACCACGCCGTCGCAGCCGCGCCGGCGTGCTTCCTCGACCATCACGTGTTCGAACGAGGAAATGAAATTGACGGCGTTCTTGACCTGATGCTTCAGGTATTGCGAGAGCGACCAGTAGTGCAGGCCCAGCCGGCTGCGTAGCCGGTTGAACCAGCGGTTCAGGATCAGGATCGCCGTGTAGGCGGTATCGCCGAGATAAGCGAGCCACTTCGCGTGCTGGATCACGCCGTCGAATAAGTCGCCGTGGACGATCCACAGGCGCTTGCCGAGCAGCGTGGTATGAAACGCTTCGCCGCGCACGTGGATGTCGCCGAAGGCGAGATCGCAGAACTGCCGCGCGCCTTCGTCATGGTTGCCGGGGATATAGACGACTTGCGTTCCCTTGCGCGCTTTGCGCAGGATCTTCTGCACGACGTCGTTGTGCGCTTGCGGCCAGTACCAGCCCTTCTTGAGCTGCCAGCCGTCGATGATGTCGCCGACGAGGTACAGGTACTCCGACTCGTTGTGCCGCAGAAAATCGAGCAGATACGGCGCTTGGCAGCCGCTCGATCCAAGATGGATGTCGGAGAGCCAAATCGTGCGGTAACGCAGGGGCTCGCCCACCCCGTCCTCGTGTGGGTGGCCGGCTGCATCGAGCGGCGCGGCGTCGGCGGGTAGCGCGGGGCCGCTGCTTTGCGCCGGGGGGTGGAAAGGGACGGAATCGACGCTGGCGCCGAGTTGCCTAAGGAGGGAAGTCGCGGACGTTTTGCGGTCCATGGCTTCTCGCGTCGAGTTGAACATGACGCCCATTGCGCCATGCGCGCGTGACTGCAACATGACAGTCACGAGAACTTCGTATTACGGTGTCCGGGGAGGGGGCGGCGAGAAGGGCGGCGCCCGGCGGCGGTTAGCCGCGCGCGAAGGTGAGGCGCGTGCCCGCGAGCCGGTCGTGCGGGAACTGCCGCGCCGGGTCGAGCCGGGCGGCGGCGGCCCAGAGCACGAACCAGACGGCCGCCGCGGCCAGCGTGCCGGGCACGGAGACATGAAGCAGCGGGTGCAGCGCGAGCGGCGGCAGAAACCAAAGCCACGTGGCGAAATAGCGGACGAGCGCCCGGCCCAAAGTGGGCGGCTGGCCGCTGTGCGCGGCGACGAGCTTGAGCCGCCAGGTCTTCATCGGCAGCGTCTGGCCGCCGCGGGTCCAACACCAGACGAAATACACGCCGACGACGAAGGCGATCCAGGCTGCGAGCAAGTTGTGATGCGTGAGGCCGCTGCGTTGTTGCGTCAGCGTGCCGAACAGATAGCCGGCGAAAAACACGATGCCGAACAGCAACACGCCCTCGTAGACGAGCGCGGCCAGCCGCCGCCGGATCGTCGGCGCACCGGCGGATGCGCCGGTGGGCGCGGCTTCTATCGAGCTTGGCGGGTTCGGTGCGTGAGCGGACATGTGGAGCTTTCGCGGGCCGGGGCCTACGCGCCGCGGAAGATGGAAGGGGCGTCCGACGGCGACATCGGCGTCGGCGGCACCGGCACCGCCGGATTGATGGCGCCGGATGCGCCCGATGCCGGCGGCGCGGCAGCGGCGCCGACGGCGCTCGTGGCCGAGGCGACGGATGCGCCGCTTGCGCCCGGTGGCGGATTCACGAGCCGGCTCAAGCCGCGAATCTCGCTGCGCTGGCCCGAAGGCGGCGCGCTCACGACGGTAGGCCGGCGCTTGCGCTCGATCGCGGCGAGTTTCGCTTTTTGTTCGGGCGAGAGTTCCTGATAAGCCTGCCACGCCTTTTGCCGAGCTTGCGGCGGCAACGCTTTCGACACCTGGTAGTTTTCGCGCGCGACGCGCCGCTGATCGGGCGTCATGCGCACCCATTCGGCCATGCGTTCGTGTAGTCTTTTTTGCGCTTCGGGCGACATCTTCGCGAAACGCGACGCTATCTTGATCCATTTGCGCTTGCGTTCGTCGCTAAAGCCGTCCCATTCGGCAGCGAACGGCGCAAGCGCCGCATGTTGAGCGTCGGACAAATGCGCCCACGAGAGCGGATTGGTGTCGACGGCGAGCGGGGGGAACTCGACCACGGAGAGCGCAGCGGGCGCGGGCGTGGACGAAGCGCCGCCGTGCGCGCCCGCCGCCTGCGGCGTGCTCGGGCGTTCGAAGAATCGAGGGTAGGTGGCCGCGAACGCGACCGCGGCCGCGATCGTGCATCCGAACAAAACGGCCAAACCGCGCTTGTAGCTCACCCGATCGCTCTCCCGCCCGCGTTAGCGCGCACGCGACAAATACGCGTTGAAGCCGTGGTCGAGGTACGCATTGAGCGGCAAATCGTCGCTGAGCATCGCGGCATCGATATCGGCCAACTCGGCGGCGCGTTGCGCGTTCTCCCAATAGGCGATGAGCGCGATGCCGCCAAGCAGCGCGACGACAGGCCAGACGCGTAGCAGACGGCCGAGCGGCGACAGACGGCGTTGGGGGCCGGGGCGCGGCGCATCGAACGCCGCCCCGGCAGGCGCGAGCACCGGCACGAAGGCCGGCGCGGCGACGGTTTCAGGCTTCTTGCGCGCGAGCGCGAGACGGCGCGCGCCGGCAAGCCGGTCGAGCGTCGTGGCGGGCAATCCGGCCGCGCTTTCGTCGAGCGCGCGGCGAATCTTGCCCGCGAACTCGATTTCTTTATCGGGAGCGGAGCTCATAGCGTAATTCCTTTGGCCTTGAGCGCGGCCGCCAGCGTGTGCGTCGCTCGCGAGCAGTGCGTTTTTACGCTGCCCTCGGAGCAGCCCATCGCGGCGGCGGTCTCGGCGACATCCATATCTTCCCAATAACGCATGAGAAACGCCTCCCGTTGACGCGCCGGCAATTTTTGGATTTCTCCGTCGATCAGGTTAAGCACCTGTTCGCGCTCGAGCTTTTGCTCGCTGCTCTGGCCGGCGCTCGAGCCTTCCTCGGCCGCGATCGTCTCGAGCGGATCGAATTCCTCGTCATCGCCGCTGCCGAGCGACGAAAACAGGCTCACCCACGTGTTGCGCACCTTCTGACGGCGAAAGAAGTCGTGCATCACATTCTGCAAGATACGCTGAAATAGCAGCGGAAGCTCGGCAGCGGGGCGATCGCCGTATTTTTCGGCGAGTTTGATCATCGCGTCCTGGACGATGTCGAGGGCGGCGTCGTCGTCGCGCACGGCGTAGACGGTGTGCTTGAACGCGCGCCTTTCGGCGCCCGCCAGAAAATCGGCGAGTTCCTTGTCTGATGCCATCCGAGGGGGCGGCGTGAAATTTCCGCCAGAGCCGTAATCGATTGAAAAAATGTCGTAAAACCCGCGGATGCTAGCAAATTTTCGAGATAGTGGGGGTGACTCTGCTCTCGATTGGCGCTCGGCGCGTTGTATTTGAGCGCAAAACGACGAGTTCGGGGCGCAACGGACCAGGGTGCCGCGGTGCAATTTTGCTTGACCGAAAGGCGTACAACCGATAAGGTTTCCGGTTCGCAACATAAGTGACTGTCTCTTTTTGGGTGGGCCCATGAGGCTCGCCCGTCAAAGTGGACGCGCCGCTTGAACCCGAGCCACAAGCCCGGCAGAGAGCACCCGATCAATTTTTTGCCGAAAATTCGAAAGGTGAACGATGAACATGCCCAGCGCGGAATTCTCCACGTCGGATACCACACCCTCCCATGATGCCGATTCGATTGGCGCCACCGTGCTCATGCGCGCATTGGCCGACGAAGGCGTCGAGGTGCTTTGGGGCTATCCCGGCGGCGCGGTACTGTATATCTACGACGAACTCTATAAGCAGGACAAAGTGCAGCACGTGCTCGTGCGCCACGAACAGGCCGCCGTGCATGCCGCCGACGCCTACTCGCGCTCCACGGGCAAGGTCGGCGTCTGCCTCGTGACCTCGGGGCCGGGCGTGACCAATGCCGTCACCGGCATCGCGACGGCGTACATGGATTCGATCCCGATGGTGATCATCAGCGGGCAGGTGCCTACGGCCGCGATCGGCCAAGACGCCTTCCAGGAATGCGACACCGTCGGCATCACGCGGCCTTGCGTCAAGCACAACTTTCTCGTGAAGGACGTGCGCGAGCTCGCCTCGACCGTCAAGAAGGCCTTCTACATCGCGCGCACGGGGCGTCCCGGGCCGGTGTTGATCGATATTCCGAAAGACATCTCCAAAACGCCCTGCCAATACGAAGCGGTCAAGAACGTTTCGCTGCGCTCGTACAACCCGGTCACGAAAGGCCATTCGGGCCAGATCCGCAAGGCGGTGTCGCTGCTGCTCTCGGCCAAGCGCCCCTACATCTACACCGGCGGCGGCATCATCCTGGCCGACGCTTCGCGCGAGCTCAACCAATTCGCCGATTTGCTCGGCTACCCGGTCACGAACACGTTGATGGGGCTGGGCGGCTATCGCGCGAGCGACAAGAAGTTCCTCGGTATGCTCGGCATGCACGGCACGTACGAAGCCAACATGGCGATGCAAAATTGCGACGTGCTGATCGCGATCGGCGCGCGCTTCGACGATCGCGTGATCGGCGATCCGCAGCACTTCTCGTCGCGCCCGCGCAAGATCATCCACATCGACATCGATCCGTCTTCGATCAGCAAGCGCGTGAAAGTGGACATTCCGATCGTCGGCGACGTCAAGGAAGTGCTCAAGGAACTGATCGAGCAGCTTCAGCACGCCGAGCACGGCCCCGACACCGAGGCGCTCGCGCAATGGTGGAAAGACATCGAAGACTGGCGCGCGAAGGATTGCCTCAAGTTCGACCGTAAGAGCGAGATCATCAAGCCGCAGTACGTCGTCGAAAAGCTCTGGGAGCTGACCGACGGCGAAGCGTTCGTTTGCTCGGATGTCGGCCAGCACCAAATGTGGGCCGCGCAGTTCTATCGCTTCAATAAACCGCGCCGCTGGATCAACTCCGGGGGGCTCGGCACGATGGGCTTCGGCCTGCCCGCGGCGATGGGCGTGAAGATGGCGCACCCCGATTCGGAAGTCGTCTGCATCACGGGCGAAGGCTCGATCCAGATGTGCATTCAAGAGCTGTCGACCTGCAAGCAGTACGACACCCCCATCAAGATCATCTCGTTGAACAACCGCTATCTGGGCATGGTGCGCCAGTGGCAGCAGATCGAATACAGCAAGCGCTATTCGCATTCGTACATGGATGCGCTGCCCGATTTCGTGAAGCTCGCCGAGGCATACGGCCACGTGGGCATTCGCGTTGAAAAGACGGCCGAGGTCGAGCCGGCGCTCAAGGAGGCGCTGCGCTTGAAGGATCGCACCGTGTTTCTCGATTTCCAGACCGATCCGACCGAAAACGTCTGGCCGATGGTTCAAGCCGGCAAGGGCATCACCGAAATGCTGCTCGGCGCCGAGGACCTCTGACCACACCTATCGGGCGCTAGCCTGCGCTCGCTCGCGAAAGCGTCCTCACGAAGGGCGCGCGCTCGCGAGGCGAGAAGCGGCCGGCGCCGCTGGCAATCGATATCTGGATAAACGGGAAAGCAACATGAGACATATCATCTCCGTCTTGCTGGAGAACGAACCGGGTGCGCTCTCGCGCGTGGTCGGCCTGTTCTCGGCTCGCGGCTACAACATCGAAACCTTGACGGTGGCGCCGACGGAAGACCGTTCGCTGTCGCGCTTGACCATCGTCTCCATTGGCTCGGACGACGTGATCGAACAAATCACGAAGCACTTGAACCGCCTGATCGAGGTGGTGAAGGTGGTCGACTTGACCGAAGGCGCCCACATAGAGCGCGAGCTGATGTTGATCAAGGTGCGGGCGGTCGGCAAGGAACGCGAAGAAATGAAGCGGATGGCGGATATCTTCCGCGGCCGCATCATCGACGTGACCGAAAAGACCTACACGATCGAACTGACGGGGGCGAGCGACAAACTCGACGCCTTCATCGAAGCGCTCGACGCCGCCGTGATTCTCGAGACCGTCCGCACGGGCAGCTCGGGTATCGGGCGCGGCGAGCGCATTTTGAAGGTGTAACGAGCGGCACAACGCAGCAACCGATCGGCGCCCGCCGCAGCGTGCGGGCGCTTTCAACGAATTTCACGAATACCGATTTAACGCGAAGGAACCGACATGAAAGTTTTCTACGATAAAGACGCCGACCTGTCCCTCATCAAAGGCAAGGACATCACGATCATCGGCTATGGCTCGCAAGGCCATGCCCACGCGCTGAACCTGAAGGACAGCGGCGTGCGCGTCACGGTGGGTCTGCGCCGCGGCGGCGCGTCGTGGAAGAAGGCCGAAGGCGCGGGCCTCACGGTCAAGGAAGTGGCCGAGGCCGTCAAGGGCGCGGACGTCGTGATGATGCTGCTGCCCGATGAGCAGATCGCCGAGGTGTACAAGAGCGAAGTGCACGCGAACATCAAGGAAGGCGCGGCGCTCGCGTTCGCACACGGCTTCAACGTCCACTACGGCCAAGTGATCCCGCGCGCCGATCTGGACGTCATCATGATCGCGCCGAAGGCCCCGGGCCACACGGTGCGCGGCACCTATTCGCAAGGCGGCGGCGTGCCGCACCTGATCGCCGTGGCGCAAGACAAGTCGGGCGCTGCGCGCGACATCGCGCTGTCGTACGCGGCGGCCAACGGCGGCGGCCGTGCCGGCATCATCGAGACGAACTTCCGCGAAGAAACCGAAACGGACCTCTTCGGCGAGCAAGCCGTGCTGTGCGGCGGCACCGTCGAGCTCATCAAGGCCGGTTTCGAGACGCTGGTCGAAGCGGGCTATGCGCCCGAAATGGCGTACTTCGAGTGCCTGCACGAGCTCAAGCTCATCGTCGATCTGATCTACGAAGGCGGCATCGCCAACATGAACTACTCGATCTCGAACAACGCCGAGTACGGCGAATACGTGACCGGCCCGCGCGTCGTCACGGAAGAGACGAAAAAGGTCATGAAGGACGTCCTGAAGGACATCCAAACGGGCGAATACGCCAAGAGCTTCATTCTCGAGAACCGCGCCGGCGCGCCCACGCTGCAATCGCGCCGCCGCTTGATGGCCGAACACCAGATCGAGCAAGTCGGTTCGAAGCTGCGTGCGATGATGCCTTGGATCGCCAAGAACAAGCTCGTCGACCAGTCGAAGAACTAAGGCGGCCAGCCAGCCGTCGCGCCATGCGTGCGCGGCCGGCCGGTGCGGCAAAGCCAGCCCCCGCAAGGGATTCGCGCTGGGCGCGCCGCGCCGGAACGGCGCCGCACCGCGGCTCGCCGGTGAGAATCCCCTTTGAAAGCCGTCCCGTGCGTCTCGTACGGGACGGCTTTTGCTATCCTAGTGGTTTTACAAAAAGTCGAAACGATCCATGAATTACCCACATCCGATCATCGCGCGCGAAGGCTGGCCGTTTATCGCGATCGCCGCCGTCGTTGCGTTGTTGATCCATGCGGTCGCGGGGTTCGGCTTGGCCTGGCCGTTCTGGCTGCTGCTGATCTTCGTCGTGCAGTTCTTCCGCGACCCGCCGCGCGCGATTCCCACGCAAGCGAACGCCGTGCTGTGCCCCGCCGACGGGCGCATCGTCGCCGTGGAAACCACACGCGATCCATACGCCGATCGCGAAGCGCTCAAGATCAGCGTGTTCATGAATGTCTTCAACGTGCATTCGCAGCGCTCGCCGGTGGACGGTGCCATCACGAAGGTCGAATACTTCCCGGGCGCCTACCTGAACGCCGCCATCGATAAAGCCTCGGCCGAAAACGAACGCAACGCGATCGTGATCCAGACAGCGAGCGGCCAAACGATCACGTCGGTGCAGATCGCGGGCCTCATCGCACGGCGTATTCTTTGCTACGTGCGTACGGGCGAACCGCTCGCACGCGGGCAGCGCTACGGTTTTATCCGTTTCGGGTCGCGCGTCGACGTCTATCTGCCGCTCGGCAGCCGCGCGAAGGTGTCGATCGGCGAAAAGGTATTCGCCTCGTCGACGATCCTCGCCGAACTCTGACGCGGCCAAAGGGAGAATTCGATGGCCGCTTTCAAACCGCGTCGCCCGCGCACCGGCGCCACGCCGATGCCGCGTCCGTTCCGGCGCAATCCGTTTCGCCGCAACAAGACGCTCGGCGCCGATTCGGCGCCGGCCGAGAGCCGGCGCGCCGCGCGCCAGCAGTTCTTGCGTACGCGGGGCATCTACCTGCTGCCGAACGCCTTCACCACGGCTGCGCTCTTTTGCGGGTTTTTCGCGGTCGTGCAAGCGATGAACGTGCGCTTCGAGATCGCCGCCATTGCAATTTTCGTGGCGATGGTGCTCGACGGCATGGACGGGCGCGTCGCGCGTATGACACATACGCAAAGCGCGTTCGGGGAGCAGTTCGACTCGCTGTCCGATATGGTGTCGTTTGGCGTCGCGCCGGCGCTCGTGATGTACGAATGGGTGCTGAAAGACCTCGGGCGTTGGGGTTGGCTGGCCGCCTTCGTCTACTGTTCGGGGGCCGCGCTGCGGCTGGCGCGCTTCAATACGAATATCGGCGTGGTCGACAAGCGCTTCTTCCAAGGGCTGCCGAGCCCGGCCGCCGCCGCGCTGATCGCGGGTTTCGTTTGGCTCGCCACCGACAATCGCGTGCCGCTCAAGCTCGTTTGGCTACCGTGGGTGGCGTTCGCGCTGACGGTCTATGCCGGCGTGACGATGGTTTCGAACGCACCGTTCTACAGCGGCAAGGCGTTGGACGTGCGGCATCGCGTGCCGTTTGCGGCGATTTTGCTCGTCGTCGTCGCGTTCGTGCTGGTTTCGTCCGATCCGCCGTTGATGCTGTTCGGCCTGTTCGTGCTCTATGGGCTCTCGGGCTACGCGTTCTGGGGCTACAGGGCCGTGCGCGGGCGCGATAACCCGGCCCGTTCGGCGCCGCACGAGCACTGAAAAAGGGCCATGACGCGCATGCGGCCGCACCGGGGGAGCGCATCGCGCTCGCCGGGCGCGCTCGCCCATCCTGCGCCGATTGCGCGAACCGGCGAATGCCGCTATAGTCGGCGACATGTCGATTTTGACCTTCCCCCGCCTATCCCTCCTAGCCAGTGCGCCTCTATGCGCGCTAGCGCTAGCGCGCCTACCGCGCTAATCGTTTTCGCCCCCGTCTGCCTCGTTCGTTGTTCGGCGTCGCCAGCGGTGGCGGCAACGCCCGAATTCCGTTTTCGCATTGCATTGCACATCCCGAAAGCAAACGTCCCCCTGGAGACCTGACATGGCAGACAAGCTGATTATTTTCGACACGACGTTGCGAGATGGCGAACAGTCGCCCGGCGCGTCGATGACGAAAGAAGAAAAGATCCGCATCGCGAAGCAGCTCGAGCGCATGAAGGTCGACGTGATCGAGGCCGGTTTCGCGGCAAGCTCGAACGGCGATTTCGACGCGATCAACACGATTGCCGCGCTGATCAAAGACAGCACCGTCTGCTCGCTGGCGCGCGCCAACGACAAGGACATCCAGCGGGCGGCCGACGCCCTCGCGCCGGCCGAGCACTTCCGTATCCACACGTTCATCGCCACTTCCCCGCTGCACATGGAGAAGAAGCTGCGCATGACGCCGGAGCAGGTGTACGAGCAGGCGCGCCTGGCCGTGCGCTTTGCTCGCAAATTCACGAACGATGTCGAGTTCTCGCCCGAAGACGGCAGCCGCTCGGATATGGATTTTCTGTGCCGCGTGCTCGAAGCCGTGATCGACGAAGGCGCGACGACGATCAATATCGCCGATACGGTCGGCTACGGCGTGCCCGAGCTTTACGGCACTCTCGTGAAGACGCTGCGCGAGCGCATCCCAAACTCGGACAAGGCCATTTTCTCCGTGCATTGCCACAACGATCTGGGCATGGCGGTGGCGAATTCGCTGGCCGGCGTGAAGATTGGCGGTGCGCGGCAAGTGGAATGCACGATCAACGGCCTGGGCGAGCGCGCGGGCAATACGGCGCTCGAAGAAATCGTCATGGCCGTGCGCACGCGCAAAGACTATTACGGCTTGGAACTCGGCATCGACACGACGCAGATCGTGCCCGCGTCGAAGCTCGTGTCGCAAACGACCGGTTTCGTGGTGCAGCCGAACAAGGCGGTGGTCGGCGCCAATGCGTTCGCGCATGCGTCGGGCATTCACCAGGATGGCGTGCTCAAGGCGCGCGATACGTACGAGATCATGCGCGCGGAAGACGTGGGTTGGAGCGCCAACAAGATCGTGCTCGGCAAGCTCTCGGGCCGCAATGCGTTCAAGCAGCGCCTGCAAGAGCTCGGCATCGCGCTCGAAAGCGAGGCGGATTTGAATCAGGCGTTCGTGCGCTTCAAGGAGCTCGCCGATCGCAAGGCGGAGATCTTCGACGAGGACATCATCGCCATCGTGACCGAAGAATCGGCTGCGGCGCAGGAGCGCGAGCATTACAAGTTCGTCTCGCTGGCCCAGCATTCGGAGACGGGCGAGCGCCCGCATGCGCGCGTGGTGTTCTCGGTGGACGGCAAGGAAACCGTCGGCGAGGCGCGCGGCAACGGGCCGGTCGACGCGACGCTCAATGCGATCGAAGGCGAGGTGGGCAGCGGGTCGGAGTTGCTGCTTTACTCGGTCAATGCGATCACGACGGGCACGCAGGCGCAGGGCGAAGTGACGGTGCGGCTGTCCAAGAGCGGGCGCATCGTGAACGGCGTCGGCACCGATCCCGATATCGTCGCGGCTTCGGCGAAAGCTTATATTTCCGCGCTCAACAAGCTCTATGGGAATGCGGAGAAGTTGAACCCGCAAGGCGTTTGATTTGTGGCCCGGGCCGGTCTTAGAGCCCGAACCGATTGCGATCCGGCTCGTGCAGCGGATCCGGCGTCTTTTGCGTGAGCCGCAAGATCCCTTGCGGATCGAAATAGAAGTGATAAAGCTGGTACCACACGTTGTCTTCGAGATAACGGTAGGTCCAGACTTCACGCTTCATGAGCGGAAAGTACGCCGTCTCGACCGGCCGGCCGAAGTTCACGAGCACGTCTTGTTTCGTCCACGTGCCGATCTGCGCCTGATAGAACTCGTTCGGCTGCAGCACTTGCCGCACCGTGACGATCTTTCCCGCCGAATCGACGTCGGCGGCCGTCGTCTCTTCGCCCATCGGTTGCGTCGGCCACATGAGCCGCTTGCCGCCGTCGGGCAGATCGTAGATTTCGCGCGGCGGCCCCAGGCGCGCGACGAGCGCGGATTGATCCTGGCCGCGCGTGAAGCCTTGCCACGGCTGCGCGCAGCCCGAAAGCGCAAAAGCTGCGGCGCAAACGAGCGCGACCGATAGACGCTTGGACATGAATTTCTCCGTTGAGTCCCAGAGCGGCGTTTTACCACGGGGCCGTCATTCTTGGACAGAGGGCGAGCGCCGCGGATAGCGCCGCAGAAGGCGTGTAATCGAGCGACATTCCCCAACGCGTGCCGTCAATTCGGCGACGACCGGGCGCGCCCGCTATCGCGCCGCTTGCGATCTGCCGTACTCGCAGCCTATGATCCGCGCTTTCGGACAGTGAGGAAAGCGGATGACGAGTCAATGGAAGAAATGGGTGGCGATCACACTCGCGGTCACCGCGATCGCCGCGCCGGCGTCGCGGGCAAGCGCGCAAACGCCGCACGCGCCGATCCGGCTGGCGCTGATCGAAGGCATGTCGGGGCCGTTCGCCGACGCAGGCGCGGCCGTCGAGCGCAACATCCGTTTTGCGATCGAGCGCGTCAACGCGCGCGGCGGCGTGACGCTGCCTCACGGCGCCCATCCGCTCGAACTCGTGGTGCTCGATAGCCAAGGCGGCGTCGAGCAAGCGCTCGTCCAATTGCGCGCCGCGACCGATCGCCATATCCCATTCGTCTTGCAGGGCAACGGTTCCGCCGTCGCGGCGGCGCTGGTTTCGGCCATCGATAGGCAGAACGCCCGCGAACCGGATAACCGCACGGTGTTCTTGAACTATTCGGCGGACGATCCCGCGCTCACCGGCGCCTCTTGCAGCTTCTGGCATTTTCGCTTCGACGCGCACGCCGGCATGCGGATGAACGCGCTCGCCGATGTCATCGCGCGCGACAAGTCGGTCAAGCGGGTCTATCTGCTCAATCAAGACTACAGCTTTGGGCACGACGTCAGCACGCTCGCTCGCGCCGCGCTGGCGGCCAAGCGCCCGGACGTGGCCGTCGTCGGGGACGAATTTCACCCGATCGGCCGCGTCAAGGATTTCACGCCCTACATCGCCAAGCTGCGCGCGAGCGGCGCCGACGCCGTCGTAACGGGCAACTGGGGCAACGATTTGGCGCTGCTCGTGAAGGCCGCGCGCGAGCAAGGCTTTGCCGGCAAGTTCTATACGTTCTACGGCAACAGCCTCGATGCGCCGGCCGCCATCGGCGAAGCCGGCGTGGGCCGGGTGCTGGCCGTCGCCGATTGGCATCCGAACGCAGGCACGGCGGCGCCGCCGGCGGAGCGGCTGCCGCATGCCGACGCATCGGCCTCGGACGCCTACTATGCGGCATTTCGCGCGCGCTTTCCCGGCGCGCACGACGATTACGCGTTGCTGCGCATCGACGTCATGATCGAGATGCTGGCCGACGCGCTCACGCGCGCGCGCACCACCGACGCCGTGGCGGTGGCAAAGGCTTTGGAAGGCGCGCATTACGAGAACGGCTTCACCCAGGCCGAGATGCGCGCCGACGATCATCAGTTGATCCAGCCCCTCTACGTGATCGAGATGGACAAGGCGGGCACGGCGGGCGTTCGCTTCGACAACGAGGGCTCGGGCTACGGGTTCCGCACGGTGCTGGTATTGCCGCCGAACAAGACGCAGATCGCGAGCGAATGCAAGATGAAGCGGCCCTGAGGGCCGGCCGGCGGCGGGTGAGGCGGCTCTCGGGGCGGCGCGTCTCCCGCTCGCCGGTTGTGCTACAATGCGCGCTTCGTCGTAACCCACGGCACGGCCTTTCTTCCGTGACCGCTTGTTTGTTTTAAAGGAAATCACATGTCCGTAGCTGATATCAAGAAGTCCGACATCGTCGCGCAATTTGCACGCGGCACGAACGATACGGGCTCGCCCGAAGTCCAAGTCGCGCTGCTCACCACGCGCATCAACGAATTGACCTTGCACTTCAAGGCGCACACGAAGGATCACCACAGCCGCCGCGGTTTGCTGCGCATGGTGAGCCGTCGTCGTAAGCTGCTCGACTACCTGAAGGGCAAGGATGCCGACCGTTACCGTTCGCTGATCGAGAAGCTGGGTCTGCGCAAGTAATCGGCCGTCGCCGCTTTATGCAAGATGCCTGTGTCAGTGCGCTGATACAGGCATTTTGTTTTTCGTCGATCGCACTTGGCGCTTGGGGGTCGACCGCGGTTCGTATGTGAACGGCGGCCCGCGCCCTCTGTAGAGCGTTGGGGCGCCGTGCCGAGCGAAAAGCAATCGCACTTCGCGCCGGGGTGGCAAGCGCAGTTCAACGAGACCGAACGCCACAGCTGCACGTGTGCGAGAGGTCGACCCCGTGGCGTGTCGCTTGCGCCGTGGGAAGGTTCAGAACCGTCGGCAAAGGCGGGCAGAGCTTTGTGTCATTCCAGCGCGGCGAGCAAGCCTATGAATCGCTGGGCGCTGCGCTGGAATGGCATAACACTACTCTTCCCGCACGTGCGCCGGCTGTCGGCGCCGCTTCGCGATGCTTCCCGCATCGGGGCGGCGAACCCAAACAGATGAAAAAGAGAAGGAGTGACTATGTCCATGTTCAACAAAGTCGTCAAAGAATTCAAATGGGGACAACACAACGTTCGCCTCGAAACGGGTGAAGTTGCGCGCCAAGCCTCGGGCGCCGTCATCGTCGACGTCGAAGACACGGTCGTGCTCGCGACGGTCGTCGGCGCGAAATCGGCCAAGCCGGGCCAAGACTTCTTTCCGCTGACGGTCGACTACATCGAAAAGACCTACTCGGCAGGCAAGATCCCGGGTGGTTTCTTCCGCCGCGAAGGCCGTCCGTCGGAGCACGAAACGCTCACGTCGCGCTTGATCGATCGTCCGCTGCGCCCGCTGTTTCCGGAAGGCTTCTATAACGAAGTCCAAGTCGTCATTCATGTGCTGTCGATCAACCCCGACGTGCCGGCGGATATCCCCGCGCTGATCGGCGCGTCGGCTGCGCTCGCCATCTCGGGCCTGCCGTTCAACGGCCCCGTGGGCGCCGCCCGTGTCGGCTACCTCAACAACGAATACGTGTTGAACCCGACGCGCGAGCAGTTGAAGGATTCGTGCCTCAATCTCGTCGTGGCCGGTACCGAGCGCGCGGTGTTGATGGTGGAATCGGAAGCCGATCAACTGCCTGAAGACGTGATGCTCGGCGCCGTGGTGTTCGGTCACGAGCAAATGCAAACGGCCATCGACGCGATTCACGAGCTCGTGCGTGAAGGCGGTAAGCCGGAATGGGATTGGCAACCGGCGCCGAAGGACGAGGCGCTGATCGCACGCGTGACCGAAATCGCGCATGGCGAACTGGTCGCGGCATACCAGATGCGCAACAAGCAGCAGCGCTCGGCGAAGCTGAAGGAAGTCTACGCGCAAACGAGCGCCAAGCTCGACGAGCAAGCGCTGGCCGCGGGCCAGACGCCGGCCGACAAGACGGCCGTGGGCAACATCCTGTTCGACATCGAAGCCAAGATCGTCCGCAGCCAAATCTTGAACGGCGAGCCGCGTATCGACGGCCGCGACACGCGCACGGTTCGCCCGATCGAAATCCGCACGGGCGTCCTGCCGCGCACCCACGGTTCGGCGCTGTTCACGCGCGGCGAAACGCAAGCGCTCGTCGTCGCCACGCTCGGCACGAAGGGCGACGAGCAGATCATCGATGCGCTCGAAGGCGAATACCGCGAGCGCTTCATGCTTCACTACAACATGCCTCCGTTCGCCACGGGCGAGACGGGCCGCGTGGGCACGCCCAAGCGCCGCGAGATCGGCCACGGGCGCCTGGCCAAGCGTGCGCTCGTCGCATGCCTGCCGAGCGCCGAGGAGTTCGGCTACTCGATCCGCGTCGTGTCGGAAATCACCGAGTCGAACGGTTCGTCGTCGATGGCTTCGGTTTGCGGCGGCTGTCTCGCGCTGATGGACGCCGGTGTCCCGATGAAGGCGCACGTCGCCGGCATCGCGATGGGCCTCATCCTCGAAGACAATAAATTCGCCGTGTTGACCGACATCCTCGGCGACGAAGATCACCTCGGCGATATGGACTTCAAGGTGGCCGGCACGGCCGACGGCGTGACGGCCCTGCAGATGGACATCAAGATCCAGGGGATCACGAAGGAAATCATGCAAGTGGCGCTCGCCCAGGCGAAGGAAGGCCGCATGCACATCCTGGGCAAGATGAAGGATGCCGTGGCCGGCGCGAGCACGGAACTGTCGGCGTTCGCCCCGCGCATGATCACGATCAAGATCAATCCGGAAAAGATCCGCGACGTGATCGGCAAGGGCGGCTCGGTCATCCGCGCCCTGACGGAGGAAACGGGCACGACGATCGACATCTCCGACGACGGCGTCGTGACGATCGCGAGCACGAGCAGCGAAGGGATGGCCGAGGCCAAGCGCCGTATCGAGGCCATTACGGCGGACGTCGAAGTTGGCCAGGTGTACGAAGGCACCGTGCTCAAGCTGCTCGAATTCGGCGCGATCGTCAACATCCTGCCGGGCAAGGATGGTTTGCTGCACATCTCCGAAATCGCCAACGAGCGCATCAAGGACATCAAGGACTACCTCACCGAAGGTCAGCAGGTGAAGGTCAAGGTCATCCAAACCGATGAAAAGGGCCGCGTGCGTCTGTCGTCGAAGGCGCTCTTGAACGAAGGCGGCGCAGGCGCCGCTCCGTCGGAGCCCGCGCCGCAGCAGTAACGCGTCGCCGCCTCCGGGCGCTAGAACGGCCGGCCGCTTTCCAAGCGCGCCGGCCGTTTTTTCATCAGAATAGGGCCGTTTCCATTTCCGTTCCTCGTTCGACTGCCTCGGAGGCGATGTGAAAGCGATCGAAATTACCGAGTTCGGCGGGCCCGAAGTGCTTGCGTTGGCCGAACGGCCTATGCCCGCGCCCGGCACCGGCGAGGTGCTCGTGAAGGTGTCGGCCTCGGGCGTGAATCGCCCGGACGTATTTCAGCGCAAGGGCGCCTATGCGCCGCCGCCGGGCGTATCCGACTTGCCTGGGCTCGAGGTGGCGGGCGAAATCATGGGCGGCAGCTTCGATGACAAACACAACCCCTTCGGGCTCCAACTGGGCGATCGCGTGTGCGCGCTCGTCGCGGGCGGCGGCTATGCCCAATTCGTCAATGTCCCGCTCGCGCAATGTTTGCCGGTCCCGCGCGGCTTGACCGACATCGAGGCGGCCGCGTTGCCGGAAACCTTCTTCACCGTGTGGAGCAATGTCTTCGATCGCGCACAGCTGGGTGCGGGCGAGGGCGGCGCAAACGAGACGCTGCTCGTGCAGGGCGGCTCGAGCGGCATCGGCGTCGCTGCGATTCAGATCGCTCACGCTTTGGGCTTGCGCGTATTCGCCACCGCCGGCACGGCCGAGAAATGCAAGGCCTGCGAAGCGCTCGGCGCCGAACGTGCGATCAACTACAAGTCGGAAGACTTCGTCGAAGTGGTGAAGTCGCTCACGAACGACCGCGGCGTGGACGTCATCCTCGATATGGTGGCAGGCGGCTATGTGCCGCGCGAACTGTCGGCGCTCGCCGATGGCGGCCGGCTCGTCATCATCGCGTTGCTGGGCGGTGCGAAGGCGGAAGTGAACCTGAGCGACGTGCTGCGACGGCGCCTGACCATCACCGGCTCGACGCTGCGCCCGCGCTCGATCGACTTCAAGGCGAAGATTGCGGCACAACTGAAGGCCCGCGTATGGCCGCTCGTCGAGGAGGGCCGGATCAAGCCGATCGTTTATCGCGTGTTGCCCGCCCGCCAAGCTGCTCAGGCGCATGCATTGATGGAAAGCGGCGAGCACATCGGCAAGATCGTGCTCGATTGGAGCGGCGAGGCGCCATGACGAGCAGTCGTGAAGCGCGGCTCGCCGGCCATGCACGAACGATGCCATGGCGCCATCGTCGCGGCGTATGACGGGACCTTCCCACCATATCGTTAATTGTCCTTTGGGCTGAGCCGAACACGCACTATTACTGGGTTACGTGACAAGCTTTCATAGCGCTTTCAATGCTATGACGGATGGTTCGACGTATCGTGCACCCAGCGCGGAGGCGCCCGTGGCCAATTTGACCAATGATGCCGTACAAGGCTTGAAGGCCGCGGTGCGGGGCGCCGTATTGCAGGAAGGGGACGCAGGATACGATCTGTCGCGTCGCATCTGGAATGCGACGATCGATCGTCGGCCGGCGCTGATCGTGTGCTGCGCAGGTGTCGCCGACGTGCGCCGCGCGGTCGGGTTCGCGCGGGAAAACGGTCTATTGCTGGCTGTGCGCGGCGGCGGCCACAACATCGCGGGCAGCGCCATCTGCGACGGCGGACTCGTCATCGATTTGTCGCCGATGAAGTCGGTTCGGATCGATCCGCTCGCGCGCAGAGCCTATGTCGAGCCGGGGGCGACGCTCGGCGATTTCGATCACGAAGCCCAGGCATTCGGGCTTGCCACACCGCTCGGCATCAACTCGACGACAGGTGTCGCGGGCTTGACCCTTGGCGGCGGTTTCGGCTGGCTCAGCCGCAAATACGGCATGACGGTCGACAACCTGATGTCGGCCGACGTGGTCACGGCGGACGGCGCGCTCGTCCATACGGACGCAGCGCACGAGGCGCCACTGTTCTGGGCGATCCGCGGGGGAGGAGGTAATTTCGGCGTCGTGACGATGTTCGAATTCGAACTGTACCCGGTCGGCCCCGACGTCTACGGCGGGCTGTTCGTGCTGCCGCTCGAGCAAGCGCCTGAAGCCTTGCGCAAATACGACGCGGCAGCCGCGGAGATGCCCGACGATGTATCGGTTTGGGCCGTGATGCGCCTTGCGCCCCCGCTGCCTTTTCTGCCGCCCGAGGTTCATGGCAAGCCGGTCATCGCCTTTGCGCTTTGCCATACGGGACCCGTCGAGCAGGGCGCCCGTGCAACGGAGTTCCTGCACGGCTTCGGCACGCCCTGCGGCGCGCACCTCGGCCCCATGCCCTATACCGCCTGGCAACAGGCGTTCGATCCCCTGCTCGCACCGGGGGCTCGCAACTATTGGAAGTCGCACAACTTCGCGAATCTTCCGCAAGGATTGATCGACGTGGCGATGGATGCGATCGCGCGTTTGCCCTCGCCGCAATGCGAGATTTTTTTCGGGCAGATCGGCGCCGCCACCGCTCGCGTGGCCTCGGACGCCACCGCGTACAGCAGTCGTGACGCGAACTACGTGATGAATGTTCATGCGCGTTGGGACGACCCGGGTGACGACACCCGGTGCATCGAATGGGCTCGCGCGTTCTTCGAGGCCGCGGCGCCGTTCGCGCTCGGCAGCGTCTATGTCAACTTTCTTACGCAGGAGGAGGGGGCGCGTGTGGGCGCGGCTTATGGCGCGAACTACGCGCGTCTCGTCGCGGCTAAGACGCGCTACGACCCGAGCAATCTGTTCCGCCACAACCAGAACATCCAACCGTCGCCGGTCTGACGCATCTCGCGTCGGGCCGAACCGGTACTTTCCTTTCGATCGAGGAGCGATACCATGACCCGCAAATACATCGATTGCCGGGAGTTTCCCAGCGAAATGAATTGCACCGTCGCCATGTCCGCCGACAACGAGCACGAGCTGATCGAGGCAGCCGTGCAGCATGCCGTCAGCGTTCATCACCATGTCGATTCGCCCGAGCTGCGCTCGCAGTTGGCGACGCTGTTTCACGACGGCACCCCCCCGGTCGAGTCGCCTCGCGCGAAGTGAGCGTTTGCTCGCTTGCCGATTCGCCGCCCACGTCCCACAGCTCGGCGCGACGCCGCGCCGACGCTTCCCACCCCGGCCCGTAGCCCCCGCTGCGCGCGCAGTTTGACCGGTTCAGTCAAGGCACAGTAAAATTGAGCGTTTTGCGTTCGCCTTCGCGCGATCGCTTGGTGCTTGGCGCAGGTCGCCGGATCGTGCTCCTACAGCCTGGCAAGGCCCGGCAGGCGCGGTGATGGTGCGGTGCAGTAACCGTGCGGTACCTCCAAGTCGATGCGACGTGGCGCGAGGCGCGGCGGCCTGGCCGCCGGCGAGACACAATACACGGGCGAAACATGTCGAAACAGCGAGTGAAGTGGGTGGTCGGCAATTGGAAGATGCACGGGCGTCTGGCGGATAACGCCGCGCTTTTGCAAGCGGTGGCCGAAGGGGCGGGTGCGATGACCGATGCCGTGCGCATCGGCGTTTGCGTGCCTACGCCTTATCTCGCGCAAGTGCAGGCGCAACTCGCGGGCAAGTCGCTCGCATGGGGCGTGCAAGACGTTTCCACTTACACGCACGGCGCCTATACCGGCGAAGTGGCGGCCGAGATGGCGGTCGAATTCGGCGCCACGCTGGCCATCGTCGGCCATTCCGAGCGCCGCGCCTATCACGCGGAAGGCTCCGAGCTCGTCGCGGCGAAAGCGCGGCGCGCGCTCGAGGCCGGCCTCACGCCGATCGTCTGTATCGGCGAAACGCTGGACGAGCGCGAGGCGGGCACGACGGAAGCGGTCGTGGGCGGGCAGCTCGACGCCGTGCTGAACCTGTTGTCGGTGCAAGAAGCGGCGCGCATCGTCCTCGCCTATGAGCCTGTCTGGGCCATTGGCACCGGGCGCAGCGCGACGGCCCAACAAGCACAAGAGGTGCATGCGTTTCTGCGCGCGCGCCTGATGCAAAAGGATGCGGCGCTCGCGGGCGTGGCGCTGTTGTATGGCGGCAGCGTCAAGCCCGAGAACGCCCGAGAGCTGTTCGCGCAAGCGGATATCGACGGCGGCCTCATCGGCGGCGCGTCGCTCAAGAGTCAAGATTTCCTCGCGATTTGCGCGGCGGCGAAAGCGGCGAGCCAAGCTGGCTGAACGTCGAGCGCAACTGCGAAGCGGTGTTCGGGGCAAACCGCGCCGGGCGCTGAAACCTCCAATTAGGTGAGTCAGATGCTGTTTTTTAAAACGTTGATCATCGTCGCGCAGCTGTTGTCGGCGCTAGGCATCATCGGCCTCGTGCTGTTGCAGCATGGCAAGGGCGCGGATATGGGTGCGGCATTCGGTAGCGGGGCCTCCGGCAGCCTATTCGGCGCCACCGGCTCGGCGAACTTCCTGTCGCGCACGACCGCGGTCCTCGCAGCAATTTTCTTTGCCACGACGCTCACGCTGACCTACCTCGGCTCATACAAGTCCAAGCCGTCGGCCGGTCTGCTCGGCGCCGCGCCCGCACCGGTCGCATCGGCCGTGGTGGCGGCTTCCGCGCCCATGGCGTCGGCGCCCGCGGCTGCTCCCGCGCCGTCGAGCAACGCCGTTCCGAAGTAAGAAAATTTCGTGGCAAGTCGCATTTGTGCGTTGAACAATTCTAGGGAACACGTTAGAATCTAAGTCTTGAAGCGATTCGCGGGTTTCGAAAAGTTGTGTCCCGGATTGCAGTTAGTGCCGACGTGGTGAAATTGGTAGACACGCTATCTTGAGGGGGTAGTGGCGAAAGCTGTGCGAGTTCGAGTCTCGCCGTCGGCACCAAAGTTATCCAATGCCAGCCGCTTGCTTCGCTTCGG
>Ga0157369_10001267_pt1 | contig 31362 bp, 17 predicted proteins | sample C25metaG_FD_113461 | JGI IMG/M metagenome (GOLD analysis project Ga0157369, IMG submission 113461) | Corn rhizosphere microbial communities from Kellogg Biological Station, Michigan, USA - C2-5 metaG | ecosystem: Host-associated > Plants > Roots > Rhizosphere > Soil | place: USA: Michigan... | reverse complement strand
GAGCCTCTCCCGTTACGGCGGGTGCGGGCGGCGCTCCCGGCTAGGCCCGTCGCGGCCGAGGCCAACCCCTGCGGGGTGCTCCACTCATCGTTCCGCCCTTCGGTGTCCTCGCCCGCTCATGCCGGGCCTTTTGGTCGCGGTTCGCCGCCCACCCCCGCCTTCGCGGGGAGGCTTTGTGCCTTTTTGAGGTGGCTGAAGGACAGGCCATGCCAAAATCATCACGCCGCAGCGCCCGCCGCAAGGGTGGGGAAACCAAAATACAGGAGCGCGCTAACCTCTATGATGAGGTGACGGCGCGAATCGTCGCGCAGCTGGAAGCCGGGCGCTTCCCTTGGGTCCAGCCTTGGGGCCGCGCCGGAGGAACCGGCCCCGGCCTGCCCCGCAATGCGCTCACCGGACGCCCCTATTCGGGCGTCAATATCCTGATCCTGTGGGGCGCGGTAATCGAGCAGGGCTTTCCATCCCAGTCATGGCTGACCTTCCGGCAGGCGTGCGAGGCTGGCGGATGCGTGCGCAAGGGCGAGCATGGGCAGACCGTGGTCTACGCCGATCGGTTCATTCCCAAGGATGCGGAAAAGGCGGGGCTCCAGGGGAGCGCCGCCCCGCTGGACGGGAATGAACCACCGGAGGCCGAGAAGGAGCGAGCGGCGCGCGATGGCGGCGACGCCAAGGCCGTGCCCTTCCTCAAGCGCTTTACCGTCTTCAATGTCGCGCAATGCGAGGGGCTGCAGCCGGGCCTCGCGGCCGATCCCGCGCCGCTGCCCGAGCGGGAGATCGTGCCGGTCGCCGAGGAAGTAATCGCAGCGTCCGGCGTCGATTTCCGGGTCGGCGGGGATCGCGCTTTCTATGCGCCCGAGCCCGATTTCGTGCAGGTGCCGCCGCAACCCGCCTTCTACGATCAGGTCAACTATTACCGGACCTGCCTGCACGAACTGACCCACGCGACCGGCCACCCCAAGCGGCTCGACCGCATGCTGCGCAACGCCTTCGGGAGCAAGGATTATGCTCGCGAGGAACTGGTCGCCGAGATGGGATCGGCCTTTCTCTGCGCCGCCCTGGGGATCGTGCCGACCGTGCGGCATGCCGATTATCTCGGCTCGTGGCTGGAGGTGCTGCGCGAGGACAATCGCGCCATCTTCCGCGCCGCCAGCAGCGCGACCAAAGCCGCCGACTGGCTGCTCGCGCGCTATGCGCAAGCATGCGATCTGCGAGCGAACGGGATGGCCGAGGCGAACGCCCGGCTGGGGAGGGCGGCATGATGCTCCTGACCCCCGACCTCCGCTTCGCCCTGCGCGCGAACGACATCGCCCGCCGGGCCGCCCTGCGGGATGGCCAGCCCGAGCCGGACCCTGCGCCGCTGCTCAAGCTGTTCAACCCGGCGGGCGCGGCGACATGGCTCGCGACCGAACTGGCCGAGGATGGCGACACGCTGTTCGGCCTCGCCGACCTTGGCTTCGGCTGCCCGGAACTGGGCTATTTCAGCCTGTCGGAAATCGCATTGGTGCGGCTGCCTTTTGGCCTCCGCATCGAACGGGACATTGGCTTCGAGACGCCGTTCCCGCTGTCGGTCTGGGCAACGCGGTCGCGCGCCGCCGGATCGATCCTGCACGCCCAGGCCCTCCTATTTCGCGCCGCGCAAGGCGACGCGCGCCCCCCGCTTCCTCCGTCCGAACCGGACGCGGGATGACGCAGGCGGCGCGTTCCGCCGCCATTTGAAAGCCGGTCCCCCCTAGCCGCGATGCAAATGGGGGACCGACACTCGCAAGGAGTAGTGTCATGAAACTCGAATTTATCGACATTGGCAATATCGACGACAGCGTCGTCAACATGCGGCATGCAAGGAAAGCCCCGGACGTTGGCGATATCTTGCCCACCGTGCGCAAGCGCGGCATCCTCGTTCCCGTCATCCTGCGGCCCGGCCAGACAGAGGGCCGCTTCGAACTGGTCGCCGGGCGCAGGCGCGTCCATGCCGCTCGGCTCGCCCTCGACGAGGACGGGGCGGACCCCGATCTTGGGCGGGTGCCAGCGGCGATCATGGCGGCGGGCGACGATGCCGCCGCCCTCGAAGCCTCGCTGATCGAAAATCTGGCCCGGCTCGATCCCGACGAGGTGACGCAGTGGGAGACCTTCACCCGGCTGGTGAAGCAGGGCCGCACGGTGGACGATATCGCCGCCACCTTCGGGCTTCCCGACCTCACCATCCGCCGCGTGCTGGCGCTCGGCAACCTGCTGCCGCGCATCCGCAGCCTCTACGCGCAGGAGAAGATCGATCGCGCCACCGTCCGGCATCTGACCCTTGCCAGCAAGAGCCAGCAAAAGGCATGGCTCGCGTTGGTGGACGATACCGACGCCTATGTCCCGAGCGGCCATCAGTTGAAGGCATGGCTCTTTGGCGGCCAGTCCATCCCGGCGCGCTTTGCCCTGTTCGATCTGGACGGCTTCAAGGGCGCGATCCTCGCCGACCTGTTCGGCGACGATCGCTATTTTACCGATGCCGACGCCTTCTGGGCGGCGCAGAACGCCGCCATCGACGCGCGGCGCGACGCCTATCTGGCCGAGGGATGGAGTGATGTGGTGATCGTGCCGCCGTCCGATCATTTCAGCTCATGGGAATATGAGAAGACGGGCAAGCGCAAGGGCGGGCGCATCTATGTCGATGTCCGCAGTTCGGGCGAGGTGACCTTCCACGAAGGCTATGTCACCCGGCAGGAGGCGCGGCGGGCCGAGCGCGGCGAAGCGCCGCAGGGCGAAAAACCCGAACGCCCCGAACTCACATCGACCCTGCAAACCTATGTCGACCTGCACCGCCATGCCGCCGTCCGCGCAGCCCTCTTGTCCCATCCGGGCGTCGCGCTGCGCCTGATGGTCGCCCATGCCATCGTCGGATCGCCGCTCTGGACCGTGCGGCCCGAACCACAATCGACCCGCAATGACGAGGTGCGGGAGAGCGTCGAAACCTGCCGCGCCGAGGCGCTGTTTGACGAGCGCCGCCGGGCGGTTCTCGCCATGCTCGGCTTCTCGCCCGATGAACCCACCATGACGGGCGGCAATGGCGATGACTATGGTGTCGTAAGCCTGTTCCTGCGGCTGATCGACCTCCCCGACCCCGCGATCCTGGAGGTGGTCGCCATCGTCATCGGCGAGACGCTGGCGTCGGGAAGCGCCGCCGTCGCGGCGGCGGGCAGCGAGATCGGCATCGTCATGGCCGACTGGTGGCAGGCGGACGAGGCGCTCTTCTCGCTGCTGCGCGACCGCGAAGTCCTGGGCCGGATCGTCGCTGAGGTGGCGGGCGAAACCGTCGCTGCCGCCAACGCGAAGGAGAAGGCCAAGACCTTGAAGCGCATCGTCGCCGACCATCTGGAAGGGCGCGGCGGGCGCGACAAGGTCGAGAACTGGGTGCCGCGCTGGATGCAGTTTCCGCCCAGCGCCTATACGGCGCGGGGCGGTGTCGGGACCGTCGCGGCGCAGGCCAAGGTCGCCGCCGCGCGCGACATGGCCGCCGCGCCGCGCCCCGACGATCCGGCCGAGCCGTTCGCAGAGGCGGCCTGAATAGCTGCGGGTGGCGGGAACGCCGCCCGCCCTTTGGCGCATAAAAAAATCGGCCGCGCTCCGCCGCCGTTCCGGGCGGCGGAGCGCGGCTTTCATGATCCCGACCGAGGCCGGATCCGACCGTTGGGATGGCTCGTGGATGGCGAAACTCCGTTCCTCCGGCATCCTGTGCCCGGCCTGTCATGTGGCCGCCGGGGACGGGATAGTCCCCACCATTCCGGCGGCAGGCAAATGGGCCGGGCCGGTTCCAGCGCCTTGTCTTCATTCGCCGCGCGAGTTCGGGGCGGCGCAGGTGCGGCTCATCCAGGAGCGGCTTTTGGGTTATGGCCAAGAGGTCTTGCCGCCGACCACAGGCCCTGCGGTAGCGCTCAAGCTGCTCTTTCCCCGAACATGCGGGGGCCGCCCAAGCCCACGCTGGCAATCGAATTTCGTTGCCGTCCTGGCCCGAATCACGGGCGTTGGAAACTCGGCAGCGGCGGAGCCTAAGGCGGCGCTAAGCGGCGAGACGCGCAACCTGTCGCTCCTGATCCGCATCGCTGTTCGCTCCCTGCCAATGCTGGCCAACGTCCCTTTTATCGTGGCATCGGTCGCGCCCCATGCAGCCTCTCTTCATGGCGGGTCTGGCGCCTGCCGGCCTTGTCCGCGCAACGGCTTCGCCGGCTTTCTTCCCCGCCCTGACGGGCTTCCTCGCGGGCCAAGAAAGCCGGCTTCGGGCCGTCCTCCGCTGGCGCTTCGGTCCCATGGATGCGCGGCGGCCGGCCGTCGCCTTATCGACCGCCATCGAGGCCGCATGGGGCGGCGTTCGAGCAATCGAAAGGAACTTCTCATGGCACAGATTGGCAGCTTCACCCGCAACGAGGACGGCGTCTACAATGGTGAAATCCGCACGCTCACCCTTCGCGTCAAGGCCAGCATCCGGCCGGTAGAGCGCGAGCATGACAAGGCGCCCGACCACCGCGTCAGCGCCGGCAACGTCGAGTTCGGCGCCGGCTGGACCAAGGCGGCGCGCGAGACCGGGGCCGAATATTTGAGCCTCAAGCTCGACGATCCATCCTTCCCGGTGCCGATCTACGCAACGCTCACCCAAGGGGATAATGGCGAGCACAAGCTCATCTGGTCGCGCTGACCGGCGACGCCCCGCGCCCTTCCGGGCGCGGGGCATTGTCCCCCGTTTTTCACATCATGGAGGTCGGTACGAAAGACCATAACGATGCGCCGATCATCCTCGGCGGAACACGCTCTTGCAGGTGATCGGGCGAATTGGCCACCCCTCCTCATGATGAGAATGCGCCGGGTTGAACCGGGTGGACTCGAGGGGTGTCGAAAAACACCTCCCGCTTTTCGACACTCCCGGCCCGGTGTCCTCCTCGCCATCCCGGGTGCCTCGATCGCGCGGTTGCGATCGCTCCGACGGGATATCAGGCATATGGACAGCGACGACGACATCACCCGGGCCAATCGCGCCAAGCGCGGCTCGCCTTTCCTCAATACCGACCAGGCAGCCGCCTATCTAAAGCTGTCGAGCCGGCTGTTGAAGCGCTTGCGCCGCGACGGCAAGGGGCCGGTCTTCCGCCGTCATAGCCGTTACGTCCAATATCATATCGACGATCTCGACGCCTGGTCGGACGAGCGTAGCGCACGGGAGCTCGGACGATGACCGCGCGCCGCCGGCGCGGCGCCCATGACGCGCCCCTGCTCGCCTGGGGCGAAGCACTCCGGGCCGAGAAGAAAAGGCGCACCGATCTTCGCCGACGCATCGCCGTTGCTGGCGCAGGCCTCGGCCTGCTGCTGCTCTCCGCCGCGCTGCCGCCGACGCCGCGCCTGGTCTGGAATGCGAGCGCCAGCGCGCCGATCGGTCTCTATTGGGTGACGCCCGGCATGTGGGCGGACCCCGGCGACATGGTCATCGCGCGCCTGCCGCAGCGCTACCGCGGTCTGGCGGCGATCCGCCGCTATCTCCCTTTGAACGTGCCCCTGGTGAAGCGCGCCGTGGCCTATGCCGGCGATCAAGTCTGTGCGCGTGGAAGGCATATATTCGTTAACGGGCGCCGGGTTGCCGAGCGCCGGGATGCCGATGCGGCGGGCCGCACCATGCCGTCCTGGCGCGGCTGTATCACCTTGCGCGGACGCCAGCTCTTTTTGCTGATGGACGATCCTGCATCGTTCGACGGCCGCTATTTCGGCCCGACCGAAGGCAGCGACGTGATCGGAAAGGCGCAGCTGCTGTGGCGCCGTTGAAGACACTCGCGATGGCGATCGCGGTTGCCATGGTCGCGCCGGCCCAGGCCGAAACGGTCGCCGACTGGCAGCCCTATATCCGCGAGGCGTCACAGCGATTCGGCGTGCCGGCCCAGTGGATCGAACAGGTCATGCGGGCGGAGAGCGGCGGCCGGACACGCCATGATGGCCGCCCGATCCGCTCGTCCGCAGGCGCGATGGGTCTCATGCAGATCATGCCCGCGACCTGGGTCGAGATGCGCGCCCGGCTGGGCCTCGGCCGTAATCCCCACGACCCACGTGACAACATTCTCGCCGGCACATTCTATTTGCGTCTGATGTATGATCGCTTCGGCTATCCCGGCCTGTTCGCCGCCTACAACGCCGGACCTGCACGCTATGCGGATTACCTCGCCGGACGTAGCAGCCTGCCTTCCGAGACGGTGGGTTACCTCGCCAGCGTCGCGCCATCTCCGTCCGGCGCCCTGCCTCCTATAACTAGGGCAGAACCACCGCCATCTATCTTCGCAGTGCGCAGGGACGTGCAGCCGGTCGGTTCGATGAAGAGCAATTCTTCTGCCGCACCGGCGCTTTTTGTCGCGCTGTCGCGAGCGGACTGACGCAATGTTGGGCATGCCGGAGAGGGAGGAAGCTCGTCTCGACAGACCCAGCATGAAGGCTGGCGGAGCGGCTATCAAGGCCCGCGGGCGCCCTCCAATTTTCTTCGAAAATCGGTTCCCCCCACGTCCGCTTCGCGGCCCTGACAGCCGCTCCGCCACCCGTCTCTTTAACGCCGTTCTCGATGGTGAGGACACAAGCGTTGGAGGTCACAATGGACATGTCTCAGAGCATCGGAACGGCGTCGGCCAATGTCGTGGAAAGCGTCATTGCGGCGCTGGTTTATGGCCTCGAACTGGAGTTTGGATGCGGCGCCGGGGAGGCATTGGCGCATCGATTCCTGGAGGCGGAGAAAGCGGATTTTCGCTGGGATGCGCGGGCAGAGGGGCGCTGGATCGGCGCTTACGAAAGAGCCGACGACGAGGAATTCGAACTCGACCGGATAGCGATTTGCGGGCGGCTCGATGAAAAATGGTTCTGCGCCACCATGCTTGTGGATGGCGATGGTCTGGCACATGGAATGATGGGGTGCAGGACATTTCGGTCACTGGTTCGGGCGCGGGAAGGTATGCTTCATGCGCACTGATCGCAGCGGATTTCACGGGGAGAGGCGGCGTCGGCTCGGCGTCGTCTTTCGCCCTTTTTTGAGCCGAGGAGGTGGGAAGGACGGGGAAGAGGGGAAACAAGATAAAGGCAGTGTCTCGCGACCCTGCGCAAGTCCTTGTCTGCACATTCTTTTTTCACGAGACAGGCAATCGCGACCGCGAGACAGTGAGGGTGAGAATGGCCGAAATCAGCCATTTTATGCTCGAAATCGCGAGACTGGGGCACCTTGCCATGTCTGACGACGATTTCTCTCCCAGACTCGGCAGGCAACGCGGCAAGGACGGCAAGAAGGTCGTCAAATATGGCGGGCGCATCCTCGCCGCCGCACGCCTCGCCGGCACAAAAACCGGGGCCAAAGACGGACAGCGTTCGCGGCGGTTCGACGGCAGTCGGATCGGGCGTGGCGCGAGCATGGGAAGATTGCTGTCGAGCCGCGACCGGCTCGCGGGGTTTCGTGGGCGACGCGCCGTGGTGAAGGCCAGCCTGATCCGGTTGCAGGGCAAGTCCGGTCAGGTGGCTCGCGCACACATGCGCTACATCCAGCGAGACGGGGTGACCCGCGAGGGCTTGCCGGGAGAACTCTACGGTCCGGAAACCGACCGCGCCGATGGCGGTGATTTCTTGAAGCGTACCGCCGGCGACCGCCATCAGTTTCGTTTCATCGTCTCTGCCGAGGACGGCGCTGAATATCCCGACCTCAAGCCCTATGTCCGGCGATTGATGACGCAGGTCGAGCAGGACCTCGGCACGAAGCTGGACTGGGTCGCGGTCGACCATTTCAACACCGAGCGTCCGCATACCCACATCGTGCTGCGCGGTGTCGATGACCAGGGCGACAATCTGGTCATCGCGCGGGAATATATTTCGCACGGGCTTCGCGAGCGCGCGTCCGAGCTTGTGACGCTCGACCTCGGCCCTCGTACCGATCATGAGATCGAGGCGCGCCTGCGCCATGATGTCGACCAGGAGCGGATGACCGCGATCGACCGCCGGCTGTTGCGCCGCATGGATGCTTACCGAACGGTATCATCGGCGGACAACGATCCCTTCCAGCAGTCGGTCGCGGCCGGACGGCTGCGCAAGCTCAATGCGATGGGCTTGGCCGACGATGTTGGTGGCGGTCGCTACAGGCTCGCCGAGGGGCTGGAGGAAACGCTTCGCCGGATGAGCGAGCGCGGCGACATCATCCGCCTCATGCAGCGCGAACTGACCGCTCGCAGGCTTGACCGTGCCGGCGTCGAGCAGGTCGTGGCAAACGACCTTCGAGAACCGATCGTCGGACGGGTGATTCAGCGTGGCTTTTCCGATGAGCATCGCGACCGGCATTATCTGATGGTCGACGGAGTCGATGGCCGGGTCCATTATGTCGATATCGGCCGAGGCGATGCCACGCCATCGGTTCCCGAAGGATCGACGGTACGGGTCACGCCGTCGCGGATCGAGGCGACCCAGGCTGATCGCACCGTCGGTGCGGTCGCCCGCGCCAATGGGGGGCGATACTCGATCGACCTGCATTTGGCACACGATCCGGGTGCCAGCGAGGCGTTCGCCACCAGTCATGTCCGGCGGCTCGAGGCGATGCGGCGCGCGGGCTCTGGACCCGAGCGTCTGGCGGATGGGAGCTGGACGATCCCCTACGATCATCTCGCTCGCGCCGATGCCTATGCGAGAGCCCAGCAGCGCGACAGGCCAGTCACGCTGGAATTGCTGTCGCGGTCTCCGATCGACGACCTAACCGGGAAGGATGCGCCGACCTGGCTCGATCGGGAGCTTGCCGAGGGCAGTCATGGTGCCGTGCGCGACGTGGGATATGGTCGGGAGGTAAGGACCGCGCTCGCGGCGCGGCGGCAGTGGCTGATCGAGCAGCAATTGGCGGATGGCGAGCGGTCCGAATTTCGATATCGGGACGGCGCGCTGGATACGCTGCGCCGACGTGAATTGCAGCATGCCGGCGAGCTGCTCGGCGACGACATCGGGAAACGGTTTGAGCCCGCGCGGATCGGCGAGCGGATCGAGGGAAAGATCGCCCGGCGCATTGATCTAGAAAGTGGGAGTTTCACTGTTGTGGAGCGATCGCGGGACTTCACGTTGGTGCCGTGGCGCGACGTGCTCGAACGCAACATCGGTAAGGCCGCCTCGGGCATCATGCGCACGGATGGAATAAGCTGGCAATTCGGGCGTGGGCGAGCGGGACCAACCATCTCCTGAATTGGCGCTGCCGGAACGACCAGGCGCAATGCACTTCTGCAAACAGCGCGACCTACATGTAAACAGTATCAGCGGTCGCCTCGCGGTGTTGCTGTGCTGGCTCGAACTGCCGCGATATTGCCATCATGCCAAGTAAGCGATAGCCGGCTGAATGCCCCCCAAAGACCAGTGCGAGAGACACACATGGATTCGCGCCTCACCGACCTAGACGCACTCGCGCTAACTGTGCGCAATCCGCTCACCAAGGATTACATCGACGAGGCTGTAAAGGCTTACCGGGCTGGAAGCTACAAGGCTGCGATCGTTGCCATTTGGGTTGCCGTAACCTTCGACGTTATTGCCAAAGTTCGCGAGCTTGCGGGCCAGGGCGATGGTCAGGCGATGGCTTTCGTAAATGCATGGGACACGAACGTTGCTGCGAACAATATCGACAAGCTCCTCACCATGGAGCGGGATCTACTAGGCAAGGCCGAGACGGACTTCGGCTTCATCGATTCCATTGCCAGGAGGCACTTCGAGCGGCTCCAGGCCGACCGGCACCTCTGCGCACATCCTGCATTTACGTCCGAGGGCGAGCTATTCTCGCCAGACCCGGAACTCGTTCGGCTATATCTCGTCGAGGCGATCAGGAACCTACTCTCCCAACGACCAGTCCAGGGGCGAACCTTGTTGACGCTGTTCGATACCGAGTTTAAGAGCCTCGCGTTCCCGACCCAACCGATTGCGATCACCAGATTTGTCCGGGAAAGATACCTCATGCACGCGCGCCGCGGTGCTGTGGCGGCGATGGCAACAGTGCTAGGCAAGGCAATGCTCCGTGCCGCCCCGCCGGGGTGGGAGCCAAAGATCGGCCTCCTGCCGCATGCGCTGCAAGCAGTGCGAGAGGTCGATCGCGACATGTGGACCAACACGGTCGTACCAGCGCTGGTGGACCTGATCGACAGCGCCGACGACCAGCATATCCCTAATAGCTATGCGCTGATCGCGAAATTCGCGGAGCTCCACGCCGCGCTGCCTGGCCCGACCCTTGAAAAGCTTTCCGCTTATCTCGAGAATTTGGTGCCGGTGGAAGGAGACGTGCGGGCATTCGATGCCGTAGGGCTGCCGCGCTTCAAGGACCTCATGGTCGCGAAGTTCACAGACAGCGACGAAGCGGTGCAGGGTGCGGTCCTTACCAGGCTTGCCGTGCCCGCATTCTGGCCAGCCGCCCTGGCCAAGTTCTCTGGCGCTGGGTCCTACCGTGGTGCCGAGGCTTGGTTCGAGCGCTATGTGGCTCCTTTCCAGGACACGGCGACGCTCGCGCAGATGGACGAGGTCTTTGCCGTCGTAGGTGCCAACGGGCAAATCTACCACGCCGCGGACGTTCCGTTTCAGCTCTCCGACTTCGTCGGGCGTGTCGGGCGTCGCGCGCCATTGACCGCCAGCAACCTTGCTGCGCTGGTCGCAATCACCGACGATGGCCCACGCAACCGCCGCGTGCATTTCCGGCCGGTATTCGAAATATTCGAGAATGCTGGGCTGGTGCCCCCCCCGTTTGTGGCCAGAGATAGCGATTAGTGCTGGGCGGGACCTCCATCAGCTGGGCGCGATCGTCTTTTGTGAGGCTCGTAGCGCGTCGAACGGCATTGATCTCGGCCAGCCATCCGCGAGACAGCCGATTGAAATTCGCTGTGGCAATGTGCGGGGAGAACATGTCCTTATGCTTGCCTCACGCAACGCCCTTTGGCAGAACGGTTCGCGAACATGATTACTTCCCGGCTTGGTCGGCGTGGGGGCTTGTGGGGAAAGTGTGCAGAAGGAAGAATCAGGGCCAGTATTTATCGACGCATTTGCAGGTTGCGGCGGCCTAAGCTTAGGCCTGCTGAAGGCCGGCTGGCGTGGGTTATTCGCAATTGAGAAGGATGCCTTCGCGTTCGAGACGCTCAGTAGCAACCTTGTCGGAGCTGGCGCGCGCCATTCCTTTGACTGGCCTGATTGGCTACAAGCGCAGCCGTGGACAATTGAGGCGCTCATGGCGGAGCACGGCGACGAGCTCGCGGCGCTCCGGGGAAAGGTCGACCTCCTGGCCGGCGGCCCGCCGTGCCAGGGATTCTCAAGCGCCGGCCGGCGTAAGACAGCGGACCCGCGCAACCAGATGGTCGAGCGCTACATGGAATTCGTGGACCTTGTCAGGCCACGTGTCGTGCTCATCGAAAACGTCCGCGGCATTACCTATGACTTTGTCGGGTGGGAGCATGGCGACAGGCGGAATTTCGCCGAGGAATTGGTGGCCCGCCTCGGAAGCTTGTACCACGTCTACTCCGACACGATCCGCTGCTCTGAATTTGGCGTGCCGCAGGGACGCCCGCGCTTCTTCCTGGTCGGGATGCTCAAGGCAAATTTCGACCGTCTGCCAGAGGGAGATGATCCATTTGCACGGCTGCTCGCGTCAAGGTCGAGTTTCCTCGCGGCGCGCTCCATCTCAGCAAAGGTTAGCTCCCGTCAGGCGATCTCCGATCTCGAGGCAGGCCGCGCCGGCATTGGTCCAAGTCCCGATAGCAAAGGCTATCTGGCAATTCGCACCGGCAGCCCCAGGACTAATTTCCAGCGGCTGATGAGGGACGGGTACGACGGTCCCGTTGCAGACACCCGCCTCGCGCGCCACCGGCCCCACATCGTCGCGCGGTTCACCAAGATTATCCGCGAGTGCAAAGACGCTGGCCGGCTGGCAGTCCAGTTGAACCGTGCAATGCGCGAGAAGCATGGCATCAAAAAGATGGCTACTCGCGTCCTTGACCCATCGTTGCCGGCGCCAACCATCACCAGCATGCCAGACGACTTGCTGCACTATGATGAGCCGCGCACGCTGACGGTCCGGGAGAACGCTCGCCTGCAGACGTTCCCCGACTGGTTTGCCTTCAAAGGAAAATATACGACAGGCGGGGAGCGCCGAGCCAGGGAAGTGCCACGCTTTACCCAAGTGGCGAACGCCGTCCCGCCACTTATAGCCGAGATGTGGGGCGAGGTCCTGCTTGCCTATACATCCGCCAAGGCCTCCGCAGAAAGGATGGCGGCATAGCCGACTGGACATGGGCCTCGAACCAACCGCGACGACCGACGAAGAAAAACCCACATTTCCGAAAGGTCTTCTCGACTGGGCGGGCAACCGAGGTGGTGGAGTCCGACGGCTTCTCGATCCAAAGAGCGGCCGGCCCGGTGAAAGGGTGTTCGAGACGAATCTGCTTGGCAGGCTTGCGGACTGGGTGGAGCGTCTGGCAGCCGGCGATGCAACGGTACCGCGCGTCGTCCTGCTGGTAGGCGGGCCAGGGAATGGCAAGACCGAGGCCGTGGAATCTACCGTTGCGCACCTCGATGCCGCGCTGGGCTGTCGAGGAAGCTTGGTTACGTCCCTTTCCACCTCCTTCCATCCTGCGTCGGGGATCGTCCCCCGCCTTGTCAGTGTCGATGCCGGGGTCCTTGCATCGCCGGCAAGGCAACTCCAGCTCGATCTCGTCCAGGACGCGTCCGTTGGGGGCAGTGGCGGTCGATCGGCAGCTATGCTTCTTGTCGAAGAGCTAGAGCGGGCCGTGGCCGCAAGCGACTCCGCCTATCTCTGCTGTGTGAATCGTGGCGTCCTCGACGATGCCATGATCCACGCCATCGACAACGACCTTGCGGGCCCTCAGGATCTCCTCGAGGAAATCGCGCGGGCTGTCAGCCTTGCACCCGACGCGCCGACCTGTTGGCCACTCCACGGGGTGCCGGCCGTCGCTGTGTGGCCGATGGACGCGGAATCCCTGCTCGAACCCACGGACAAGGGCGAGGACGCTCCAGCGCGCAAAATTCTGGACCGAGCAGTCGAGCCGTCGCTGTGGCCCGCGGAAAACGCGTGCGCGGCAGGTGCTGCCTGCCCATTTTGCGCCAGCCGCAAGCTCCTCGCGAACCACAGGGAATCGACATCGTTGCTCACCATCCTGAGGTGGTTCGAGCTGGGAAGCAGCAAGCGATGGGCGTTCCGGGACTTGTTCTCGCTTACCTCCTACTTGCTCGCCGGCAACGGGTCCGGGTTCGGTGCCTTATCTGCAGACCCTTGTGCTTGGGCTGCCGCGATGGTCGAGAAGGACCGGGAGGCATCGCTTGGCGGGCGGCCGCGGCGCGACAGTGCTCCCGCGTTGTACTGGCTAGTCGCCGCGCAATACCAGCACGCGCTTTTCAGTGGCTGGGACAAGCGGGCGGCCTCTTCGCTGCTGCGCGATATCCGCGAGCTTGGCCTGCACGAGCAGAGCGCCACGGCCATGGGTCTCCACTATTTCCTTCAGTCGCGCTCCGGAGGGCATGTGCCGGCCATGATCGCGCCCCTGCTCGACGGACTGGTCGACTTGCTAGACCCGGCAATGGCCTCGCCGGATGCAGAGGTCGCCCTGTGGGGCGGGCCAGTGCGGCTCGGGGAGTTAGACAGGCGGTTCAGCCGCTCCGTTCGCGAGGGCCTCGAGTTTGCGATCTCCAAGCGCACGCTCTCCGGTAACGAGCGGTTGCTGCTGGAACGTTTAGCTGGCCTCGACGAACTCCTTGCTACGCCACGGCTACGTTCGAAGAAGCCCACTGCGGCGACGCGCATCCAGCGGCTCGTCCGTGACTTCTCCTGCCGTCTGGCGCGGCGCAGCATCGGCACGCGACAAGCTGTCGTGCCATCGGCCGTCACCCTGTCAGCCTTCCAGCGCGTGGTCGCCGACGCAGACGGTCGCGGCCATGACCTGCGCGAGATCGCGAACGAGGTCGAGGACCTGCTCAACAACGACCATAATTTCGACGTGTCCTTGACGACGACATTCGGGCAACCGCTGCCACCAGTCCGCCGCCGCGCTACCCTCGTCGTCTCGCGGCGGCGCGTATCGCCGAGGTTCGCGGCCCATGATGGCAGGCCGCGGCCATCGATCTGCTTCCTGGACGTCGACCTCGGTGGCATCGCGCAGCCGTTCGCACTGACTTATGATTTGTTCAAGGCGGTCTCGGAGTTGGAGACAGGCTTGTCGCCTGCCTCCCTGCCTAAGAGTGTCCTCGCCCTCCTCGACACGACCCGGGCCCGGATGTCGGGCTGGATTGTGCGTGACCGCGATGTCCGCGAGCGCCCCTTGATCCTTCTTGGCGACACGATGTCGATCGAGAGCTATCGCGGCCACTTTGTCGCGAACAAGCGTGGGACCCGCAAATGAGCCTTGCGGAATTTAAGGCATCGCCCTGGGCGCAATCGCACCCCGCCTATCGGGGCGCTGCGCTCGCGATGAACCCGGCGCCGGAATACGCCAATTCCGAAGTGCTGGTCGCAAGCCTCTACCGCACGATCGGCTCGTTCGACATGCCGGACGCCTCGATATCCTCGATAAGCGAAGGCAGGGTCCCGACCAACGGTCGCGAACTCGACCGAGCCATTGCGCATAACCGCGACCGAGGCCGCAAGCCGGAAAGCGCAGCACTCGACGGCGAGAGCCTCCACGCGCTGCTGCACAATGTCCTGGAGAGCCCAAAGCTACCCAACCAGTCGACGAAAAGATTCCTACAGGTAACTCCGCTGGTCGGCGAGACGGCATCCTTCTCCGGCTCGGCGAGGCTTGCCGGCAACCCGTGGCCCGCAGGCTCGCTGGTGCGCCAGATGGTCTGGCTCGGTTCGCCCGATGCGAAGACAGCGCAAGATACTTGGTCCCGCTTGTTCCAAGCCCTTTGCGTGCATGATGATGACGATGTCTTCGCCCGCTTTCTACGCGATGAAATCTCCGCCTGGACGGGTTCGACCTGGGGCAATGCGGCCACGGTACCCGGCGGGGACGAGGCGACTTGCCTCCCGCCCGGCGAGCTCGACGGGCTTGCCTCGCCGGCGCGACAGTTTTGCCAGGATCTCGACGCAGTGCTCGCGGCAAAATCGGTCATGACACGGCGCCAGTGGACCAGCTTGCTAGAGGCGCTGGTCCGGATAGCAGCCGTCGCCCATGTGGCCTGGGTGTGCGAGGTCCATCGGCAAGCTTGGGCGTGCGTCCGGCGAGCGCTTGCCGGCGAGGCCGTGCCCACCGACTTGCGCGCGGCGATCTATCCTCGCGACTTCGGATACCTAAACTACGGGATGGGCGCTGTCTCCGAACTCAAGGACCGGACGTCGACCTATCTTGGCGCAAGGCTCGGCCTCAATGCCGTCCTTTGGTGCCTCGATGAATGCGGAGCCGCCTTTGCCGGCAAGCTGTCTTCCGCAGCGAGTGTCGAGACACTGTGCAAGCTTGTGGAAGAAAATCGTTCTGCGCTGTCACAGGCCAGCGAGGTGGTCGAGGACTTGGCTGACCGAGAGGCGCGCACGCTCCTTCTGCGCAAGGGCGTCGGCTCCAACGTCATGGAGTTTGCGCGACACGTCCTCTATCAGCGCCAAGTCGCGAACCCGATCCTGCGCGGCTACGACCAGGGATATGTACTGCGGAAGCGTGGCCCGGCAAAGTCCAGCCCCTGGATCTGCGCGCCCGGGCCGGTGGCCATACTATTGCTCGTCCACTGCTCGCTCGCGAAGCTCTCTGGTCCTCGGTCCGTCCATAGGCTGGCGCAGCACATGGCGGCGTACGGCATCGTCGTCGACCACCGGAAAATCGATTCAAACGAACTTGGGGCGCAGCTCCGAATGCTCGGGCTCGTCCTCGATAGCCCCGACGCCGAGAGCGGCATGCTGCTTGTCCCTCCCTTCCCGCAGGCGCGACCGGGCCGGGAGGGCACTCGGCGATGAACCTGCTCGCGACTTGGCTGGCTTCGGTTGTCCACGCCCGCCTCCAGGAGGCTTCCTCCGGAGAACATTTGTCGGAGACGCGGCTTATCTTCCACGGCCCGCCGCTCGAGATTCTGGAGGGCGTCTTCTCGCTCCTGACCGCGCAAGAGGCAGGCCCAGGCATTCCGGTGCTCCTCCAGGTCCCTGAACTTGGCCCGGGAAGTTCTAATCCTGCCAGCAACGCCTCGGGGCGATGCGATGAGAGCCACCTCCTCGACCTTCGCAACTCGCCGCAGGCGCCCAGCTTCCTAGCCCTAGTCCCGCCAGGCCAGCACGCCATTCGCTCTGTAACATCGACGACCGACGAATTCGGCATGCTGTCAGGCAGCAACGGCGCGAACGTTACGTTCGATGAGTGGTGGTCGGATGCCTTCCTGCAGGACGCGATCGAACATGCCCTCTCCGAGGCAAAGTTCGACGGGAAGCAGCTCGATGATGCCCGCACCATCGTGGCGCGGGGGTGCAAGGCCTTTGACGACGTGGATCCAAGTCCCGGCAGCCGCGTCGCCGCATGGCGGCTCGTCGCCCGCCTATTCGAGGCCTCGGCTGATCCAGCCCATGCTGCCAGCCGTCTCAGCCTAGCGTGCGGCGTGCCCCCCAGCGAGACGGGGCGTCTGGTCTCAGGCCAACAGCATGCCAGCCTCGACGGGATCGCGGCCGCCTTGTCGGAGGGTTTTGCGACAGGCCTCTCCGGCGTGCGCGAGCAAGCCAGCGTGGACGAGCGCACATGGATTGACGCATTCCTACCGCACATCCGATCAACGTGTCAGGTGCTAACGGCGCTCGATCGTTCCCCTGAGGCATTCTACGCGCCCTGGAGCGGGCTTGACCTGCCATCGGCGCCCACGTGGTGGGAGGGGTTGACTGCCGAAGCCTGGGCAGACCTGCTCGACGACGAGCCAGAGATATTCGGGGACATCCGGATTGAATGCGCCAATCCCCTTCTTCCTCCGTCACGCGGGATACCGCTCCTAGTCGAGAACCACGTCGGGATATCGATTAGCGCGACCAGCAGCGATGGGGCTCCCGTCGATATTACGCTGGAGCGATCACCGGGCCGGTCGAGCAATGGTTTCCCGCGCATCGTCACTGTCGATAGCCGCGCGGATCTCGTCGACGATGCTCCACCCGCACACCGAACGCCGATCCAGTATAAGGCCAGCGCCGAAGGCTTCCGCACGGCCTCCGTCAAAGTTGTCTCGCTTGCAATGCTGACGGCGGGTATCTTCGTTGCATGCCGGACAGCCCGTAAGGTGACACCGCCCAAGGCACCCGCCCGCCGCGCGCGCGGCGCCAACTGGGAGTCGTCGATCACTCTCCCAGGGCCGGGCCGGTACGAGCTCCTCGTGTTTCTCTCACCCGGATCGTCCATTGCGGCCGCCGCGACCGGCCTAGCTGGCAGTGACCATGGAGGTGACGAGCAGCACATTCTCCCCGCCCGTGAAGTGCGGCCCGGCCTCCATCAGGTCGAGGTGGAAGTGGATGGATCGTATCAAGTCGATCTGGCATTCAAGCGAACGGCGGCGGACGGCAAGGTGGCCAGCGAGACTTGCCGAGTGTTCCTGTCCTGTGACGATGTCGCTGAGGAAGGTTGCAACAGCGAGTTCGAGCGCCTCATCATGGTCAACCGGAGGCAGGTGGAGCCCTCTGGCGCGAAGCCGGTCGTACAACTCAACCGAAGCGCCCGGACGAGCACGCTCCAGGGCTGGCTCCTACAAGATGAGAATGTCGAGCGCTCCTTCCTGCCCATTGTGCTCGCCGAGGACTATGGCGACCACTGGGTCCAGCCTAATTGGACGGACGAGATGGGTCGGATCCTTTCCGACGGTCGCTACCACAAGGATCCCCGTCCTCCGGCTAGCCAGTTCAATCCGCCGAGCGCCTTCGTCGAAGCCCGCAGGGCGATAGCCCAAGCAATTCGTGGTGGAGACGACCAGTCGCGCCTCGTGGAGGCCGCGCCACTTGGCGAATGGCTCAGGCAGGACACGGCATTCCAGTCGCTCGTCGAGGAATATCTCGATGCCTACTCGCTGTGGCTGCAAGGCAGCCCGGAAGTCGCGCTCTGGAGCGACGTGGTGGTGGTCGCCTCGCTGGAACCGAGCGGGCGAACCCTGGCCCGCAGTCCCGATGCAATCTTGCTCTCGCCGCTCCATCCTGTTCGCCTGGCCTGGCATTCGCTTGCCCAGCGGGTCCTGGACGACGCCGCCTTGAGTGCCGAGCCATGCCCGGCGGCCGGCATCCTCGATCCTGGCGTCGTGCCCGACATCATGCACATGCCATTGGTATCGCCCGAGGGCGTCGAGCTGGTGCCATTCCTCTCGGTCGAATCCAACACTGACTATTGGTCCGTCCTCTGGAACGGACGGCGCCTACGCGAGCTTGCGGAGCGCTCTAGGGCTGCGCCTTTCGGGGCGACGTTCGGAATTACCATCGGCGGGATCTCCGCAGGTTTCAGCGCCGCCCAAGTCGGCAGGGCGCTCGACGACGTCTCCAATGTCCTTTGCGCGAAGCCCGCGTTGAGCGTTGCCGTCAGTAGCGCTGGCGGCGCGACAGATGCGTGCAACGATGGACTGGTCCAATGGTCCTCAGCGCGATACGCTGAATCGGACAGACCCGTACGCCTCGGCAATACAGGGCCACGGCGCCTGGACGTCTTCGACATGCGCGATAGCCCGTCTCGGCCGGACGATGCGACGATCGCCAATCTTTCCGAAGACACGCTCAACCACGTGCGGTGGTTCTCGCAACACCCCGAGACGAAAAGCATCGACCTGGGGATTATAGCCCAGCTGGACTCATCGGAGCCAGATACCGCTGAGACTCCTACACTTTCCGCACTGGGCGCGGGGGCGCTCATCCGCCACCGCGTGCGGCGCCAGCTGACCAGTGACTTTCTCAGCGAATCCCGGCAGTCGCGGCGTGCGGAACCTGTCGGCGACCCACTCGCAGACAAGGTCGCCATGTGCATCACCCAGCTTGAGAGCTCGCCGATACGGCCCGTGGGCCTTCGCTTCGCGCCAAATGTCCATGCCATCGGCGATATGCTTGAGCGCAGGCAGGCGGATTTCGTCGCGGTCTCGTCCTCGGCAATCGACCCGGCGTGCTTCCTCGGCGGCTGGCTGCCAGATTCTTATCTGTGGGACTACGACCTACCCTCCTATTCGCAACGCGCGGGCGATACGAATGGCTATTACCTGCTCTCGCGAGTCAAGCCGTCTGACCGCGATGCCTTGAGGCGGGCACTCTCGCCGCTCCCAGGCTGCCAAGGTCTCCCTGACGAGCAAGTCGACCAAATATTGCTCGAGGTAGCGCAGAGAGGCATCCCTACCATCCGGGGTCTATCGGGCGACGACACCGGGGCGACTGGGGATGTCGGCCTGTTCGTGGCCGCGCGCCTCCTGCAAGACCGTTTCCGAACTGCCCCGAGCAACGACAGCCTTGTACCGGTGATTGGCGGTACGACCAGCGAGACCTCGCTCGCGATCGTGGTTCCCGTGGATCCATTCCAAGGCTACCTCGACGACCTCGCGCGCGTGCTCACCCGAGATCGGTCGGAGGGCGGCTTCTCTCGCCCAGACCTGCTCGTAATAAGCGCCACGGTCGGGCTGGATGGGGTGCGGATCCATCTCACGCCTGTAGAAGTAAAGTGCCGCCTCGGTACGACCCTCTCGGGGAATGACGCCCGCGATGCGCTAGGCCAAGCCAAGTCGCTTTCCAACTTGCTGTCGAAGCTCGCAGCGCGCGAGGACAAGCTGTCTGCCTGGCGCCTATCCTACCAGCACCTGCTGACATCGGTGATCGGCTTCGGCATGCGGGTCTATAGCCAGCACGAAGACCTTGCCGGGTCGGGTGCCGATTGGTCTGCGCTCCATGAGCAAATCGTTTCCGCGATACTCGCCGACGATAGCTGCGTGACAATCGACGAGCGCGGCCGTTTGATCCTCGTCGATGACTCCCCAATGAGCGACGCGCTTGATCGCGACGGCGACGGCTTTGAGGAGACGATTGTGGTCGGCGCTGCCGATGCTGGGCGCATCGTGGCGGGAGACGCCCAGGCTCTGCATGACAGCATCAAGGCGAAGGTAGGGGATTGGGAACTATCCCCCCCTGAGCGGCAAACAATTTCGGAGGCGACCGAGCACCCTTCCGAGGAATCTACGGAAAATGCGGCGCAACCAGATACAATCGAGCTTCCCCGCGACGCTGCGGGCGACCTCCCGACCGCTACAGTGGATGAGGCCGGGGATGGCCCGACCGCAGGTCTGGCGACGGCATCTGGCGGGGCCAGCACTGCCGGTGGAATCTCCTTGCGGGTCGGCAGCACTGTCGACGGCTTCGAGAAGCGTGAGGTGTCGCTCGCTTTGTCCGACACGAGGCTAAACCAGCTCAACATGGGCGTGGTCGGTGACCTCGGCACCGGCAAGACACAGCTCCTAAAGTCGCTCGTCTACCAGATTGCCTCGTCGACCGACGCCAACCGCGGCGTGCGTCCGCGCATGCTTATCTTCGACTATAAGAAGGACTATAGTAGCCCTGACTTCGTCGCAGCCACGGGGGCTCGCGTCGTGAAGCCCCAGAACCTACCGCTGAACCTATTCGATACCTCCGACATCGGGGATGCCATGTCTCCATGGCTCGACCGCTTCAGGTTCTTTGCCGATGTCTTGGACAAGATCTACTCGGGGATTGGACCGGTCCAGCGCGACAAGCTCAAGCGCGCAGTGCGCACGGCCTATGAGGCTACACCGGGCGCCGCCCCCACCATCTACGACGTTCACGCCGCATATGCCGACCTTCTCGAGGGCAAGTCGGACTCCCCGATGGCGATCATTGATGACCTCGTCGACATGGAGGTGTTCGAGCGAGACCCCGCCAAGTGCATCGGGTTCGACCAGTTCCTCCAGGGCGTCGTAGTCGTATCGCTGGATGCCTTCGGCCAGGACGACCGGAGCAAGAACATGCTCGTCGCCGTCATGCTCAACATGTTCTACGAGAACATGCTCAAGACGCCCAAGCGCCCCTTCCTTGGCACTGCCCCGCAGCTCCGCGTCATCGACTCCTACCTGCTGGTCGACGAGGCCGACAACATCATGCGGTACGAGTTCGACGTCCTGCGTAAGTTGCTCCTGCAAGGCCGGGAGTTTGGTTGCGGCGTCATTCTCGCGTCGCAATATCTCCGTCACTTCAAGGTGAATGCCACTGATTATCGGGAGCCCCTTCTCACCTGGTTCGTGCACAAGGTGCCCAATGTCACTCCAGCCGAGCTGTCGGCGCTCGGTCTCGCAAACTCCGCCGTTGAGCTGGCTGAACGCGTAAAGGCGCTCGCAAACCACCAGTGCCTGTATAAGTCCTTTGATTCACCAGGCCGTGTCGTCCGGGGGCTGCCATTCTACGAGCTCACGGCCAGCGAGTAGCGGCGAGTGAACGCATGACTCAGGAAACTGACCATGTGCGCACGGCACGAGCATTTTGGCACGGGTCGGCACTGGCCCTGCTCGAGGCGGACCCACAGGCAGTCATTGGCCAGCTTGCCAGTCGCCATGTCAGGTCCCATGCGGCCGCGGAAGCAGAGCAAGTGCGGGCATGGGAACGCGAGATCGAGATCCTGCGGCTGGCGCTTGCCGCGTGCGGAGAAGAGGCACGACAATGGGGCGTGCTGCTCGAGGCGCCAATGCTTCGCCTTGGCAAGCGGATGGACGCGGTCATCCTACTTCCCGGAGCCGTGGCAGTCGTAGAATTTAAAATCGGTGCGAAGCGCATCGAGTCAGCCGACCGGGCTCAAGTCGAGCGCTATTCCCTCCTACTGCGCGATTTCCACGAAGTAAGCCAATCGCTGATTGTAGTTCCTATCCTCTGCGCAGAGCGCGCTAGCTCCCACCCCCAGGTGACCGATGTCCCGGCCGTCCACGACGGTGTTGCCAACGTCATCGACACTGGCGCGACCGGTCTGTCTAACGCATTGCGCATTGCAGACACACTGGGCGCGGGCGGAGCCATGGCCTCGGTGGAGGCATTCGATGCGTCGGCCTACCGCCCAACGCCCACGATCGTGGAGGCCGCGCGGGCCTTGTATGCCGGACACGGGATCGCTGAGATTGGCCGAGGAGACGCTGCCGATGCGGCGCTACAGCAGGCCGGCGCGACTTTGCTATCCCTTGCCGAGCGCGCGGAACGTGAACGCCTCCACATTGTTTGCTTCGTCACAGGGTCACCCGGTGCGGGCAAGACGCTGCTCGGCCTTGATGCGGCTTTGCGCAACCGATCTTGCGATCGTCCGGCAGCGCTGCTTTCCGGCAACCGGCCGTTGGTCCACGTCTTGACGGAGGCGCTTGCGACCGACCGTGCCTCGCGCGGCGAAATGTCCAAGGCGCAAGCACGGCATGAGATTGGCGCTTCTATCCAGAACTTGCTCGGCTTCCTGAAGGAACATGCCGACGGTGCGCCACCTCCCGAACGCGTTGTCGTATTCGACGAGGCACAGCGCGCGTGGGACGAGAAGGTCGGCGAGGAACTGATGGGCCGGCCGAGCTCCGAGCCAACACTGTTCCTGGACATCATGGGCCGCCTCGACTGGGCATGTCTCATCTGCCTTGTCGGCCCCGGGCAAGAGATAAACCGAGGTGAAGGCGGCCTGCCGCTGTGGGGAGCTGCCCTAGAACGTTCTGCCACCGATGGGCAGGAATGGTATGTCGTCGCGGCGCCACAAGCTATCGAAGGCGGGCCGGACGTCGCGGGCCCTGGCCTTGCTTCGCCCGGGACTGGGCTAGCCAGCGAACTCCTCGTGGAGCCCAACCTCCACCTGTCCAACGGCGTACGTGCCTATCGAAGCCCCGACCAGGGCCGATGGGTCGCCTCGCTTCTCGCAGGCGACATCGGCGAGGCGGCCCGGATCGCAGCGACGATGGGCTCGCCGCCCGCCTGGCTTACCCGCGACCTATCGACAGCACGCCAATGGCTCCGCGACCGCCGGCGAGGCGGGCGTTCCGTCGGCTTGCTGGCAAGCGCAGGGGCGGTCCGACTACCTGCCGAAGGTCTGCCGCCGACGCCGCGCTCGAATGAACTTGATGCGATAGGGCATTGGTTCCTGAAGCCATGGACTGACTTCCGGAGCGCCGGCGCGCTGGAGGTCCCGCTTAGCGAATTCGGCTGCCAGGGCCTGGAGCTCGATTTCGCAGGCATAACGTGGGGTGGCGACCTCATTTGGACCGGTGATGGTTGGACGCCGCGCCGCATGAGCGCGCCGAGGTGGGTACGGATCGGGGTTGAGGAAAAGCGTCGCTTCCGCATCAATGCCTATCGCGTGCTGCTAACGAGGGCGCGTGCAGGCTTGGTCATCCACGTCCCAGAGGGCAACGCGGAGGATGCTACGCGCGACCCCGTCGAATTTGATGCGATCGCGTCGGCACTTTTACAGGCTGGCGCTGAGATGCTGCATTTTGAGAATGCCTAGGTCTGCACAAACTGGGCACTGAATGTCGCAATCTTCGACTAGACCGCGTCATCGCTAGCCTCGACGGGTTCGGCCGAAAGTTCGTTCCCGATCAAAAGCTCGATACCGGTGGCGCCAGCAAGGCCAGTCAGCCGAACGAGCTCGCTCTTTGAGACCGAGGCGTTGCGCACCGGGTCGAATATAATTTTCACGCGTGTATCGAAGCCCTCCTCTAGGCCCGATACCAAGACGAGAAGATATTCGCCGCCGCGTTCGATTGCCCGCGTATATTCGGCGAGCGTCAGTTGCACCGAGCCTGACATCATCCGGCCAAACGCCTTAAGCTCCACGAAGCGCGTCCAGTCGATCGCGCCATCCGCGCCCACGCGCTGCTTGTTCCTGAAATCGACAAGTGGTGCCTGTCCGGAATGATCCAGCACATGGCGCGCGACTGCCCACCCTAGATCCTCAAGGTCCGCCGTGTTGTACGCGGTGTTCGCCACCGGGCCGTCATTCTGGCGTGGCCGGTAGTCGGGCTCGCTTCGCAAAGGGCCATCTGGCTTCTTGGCGGGAGGTTTGGGAGGCTGGCCAGACACCACGGTGACGCTATCGACGCCCGCCAGGCTCGACTTGAGGCGCCGCGGCGGCAGCGGAGGCGGTGGCTCGCTTTTTCCGCTGCCGGGAACGCTCTTGACCTGCACCTTGCCCTTCGCCTTGGTGCTGGTGCTGATCTTCGCGGCTTCCTGCTCGAGCTGGCGCTGACGCTCTTCCTCGTCGGCGACGAAGCGGAGATCGTCGGCATCGCGCTTTGCCGACTCGAGCCAGGCCAAAGCCCATTCTGCGTCAAAATTCCATTTTGCCGGGTCAGAGAAGAGCGAGGCAATCGCCCTGCCGCCCGTGTCGCGGCTGCCGATCGAATCTTCCACGATGTGCAATGCCAAGGGATCGCGGACCAGATGTACGCGAAGGGTCATCGCGACCGGCTTCGCCAGCCCGGCATCGACGACGGTGACGGGCACGGCATCGTCATGGACGTGGAGCGGCATGTTCTTGAGCCGATCCCAGCCGACCGTCAGCGCGTCGCGCATGTCGATTGAGGTTCGCGCTAGCTGGTCCGAGAGATGGGAGACCGCTTCATGAAAACGGTGCGAAAGATCCTCGCCGCGTTGCCGCGCAAGCGGCGTGACCTGCGCTGTTACCTTCGGCGAGAGCCGGGTCAGGTTCAGCGCGCCTATCAAATGTGGCATCGTCGAAGGACGACACGGCGGATCCCAAAAGAAAAGCTTAGGCAAGGCGCGAGCGAGCCCGGCGCGGAGATCCTCTTGCTCGACGAGATGGATCGGACGCTTGGCCCGCCATTCCCCAGCGCACCCAAGCGGTATGTGCCGCACGCCGTCGCGGCCGGGTGCGTCGTCCTTGGCCAATAGGATGTCGAGATGACGGTAGATCTCGATCAGGCCGCCGGTGTTTTCATCAGGCTTGCTCTGCTCCGAATGCTCCTTGAGAAAGGCGCAGCAATCAGCAATCCGTGTCTCCGTGATGTTCAGGAAGCGCCAGAGTCGCGTGAGCGTCTCGCCTTCGGGAACATAGCGCGACGTCGTCGGGAGGACGTGGCGCCCGCGCAGCACTTGCTCGGGCCGCCGCCACGTCGCCCGGCCATTGTCGTCGTCGACGACGATCAGGCCGCCGCCCGCCGTGAAGCGGGAGCGCAGAGTGTTCGCGGACAGGTCACCAAGCGGTTCCCAAGTCGTTCGCGGAACCAGTGTCGCGAGCTGGCGATAAGCAAGGCGCACGCGAGCACGATCGAACGCCACTTCACCAGAACGCATCCGCTCAAGTGTCGCGACGAGATCGCTGGCCCTGACTCGGCGAACCAAGCCCAGCGCCTCGGCGAGTTCGTCAGGTACCTCGTCAGCCGCGATCCCTGCGACGAAATCGCTGTTCGCATAGACGGCCTCGGTGCTTGCGTTCTTCAGCACAGCTTCGGATGGCCGTCGGAAACCGGTCTTGCCGACCGGAATCCACGCGGCTTCCCGCAGGCGACAAGCCCAGTCGGCCAGGACTTTCGCTTTTGGATAGGTGTAGACCCGGGCAATCTTTTCGGTCCCGACCTTGAGCGATCCGGCTAAACGATCCCAGTCGCGCGCAAGACATCGCAGCAGCCAGATCGCCCGTTCGCGCCGAGCCTTGACCGCCTCGCGGCCGCTCTCCCCCGTGATGACGGCCAGCACATGTTCGATGTCCGGGGATCGCCAATCGAGCGGCACAGAATTGGCTTCGGCCGCACCGATTGCGCGCCGCTGCGTCTCCGTCCGCGTAAAGGTGCCGTCGGTTGCGATGAGGCGTGGCGATGAGCCCACGCCAAGGAGCGACAGGAACGTGCGGGCGCCACGTGGGCGAACGCCGTCATTGCGCTTGCGCGCCCGGCCAAGCCCGGTTCGGAGGCGGTCCTCATAGGTCGGCAAGACCCAGAGCATGCCCGTCAGGCTGGCGGCGGCGTTGGGCCAGTTCGGATTGTCCTTGTCGATCGTCTTCGGGAGATAGGCTTGCGAAGGTTGAACCAGCCTCGTTGCGCTGCGCCGCTTGCCGTCCGAGGCATCGAGCAAGACCGCCTCACCCAGGCGCACCCCGATTTCGGTCGCTCGCGGACCGGTGATTGGGTCGAGCAGGGCCTTCAATTCCTGCAGGGTGGGGTCATCAAGCGCGAGCGGGTCAGAGCTATATTGCTCGGCAAAGGCGAGCAGCTGTGCCTCATTGCCAGGATAACGGGCATAGGCCGCATTCTCCTTCAACCAGGCGATCGCCTCACGGCCTCGCTCGCAGTCGAAGGCCGAATGCAGGAGATCGAACAAGTCATGCTTGGACGCAAACTCGGTGAGGCGGTGCCCATCGACGAGGAGCCGCGATGTGGTGTCGGGGGCGTGCGCGGCTACCCTCTGTCCGTCGTTGCGAAGCCACATCGGCACGCCGTGCAGGTCATGCTCGTCGTCGAGCGCTGTGATTGTGGCGGCAAGCTCGACCCACCAATCGGGCTGCTTCTCCGCGAAAGCACCTTCGCCAAGCGCGTCGAGCAAATCCGCTGCGTCGACTTGCGCGGCGACGCCGGTCAGGTCGAGTATGAGGCGCCATCGACCGCCCGGATCGCGCATGCTCTGGTCAACGAAGCCGGCGCGACCGGCGAGCTCGACGACATCGGATTCGGCGAGAAGGCTCGACAAGTCCTCACTCTCGTAAGCGAGGTCTGCGAGCTTGAAGTCACCACCTGACGTCCGCGCCATAGCATGTTCGACGAAGAGCTGGCGCGCCGCCACCAGCGACTCCTGGAAATGCTCGCGCGGCCACCGCGTGCCCGCGTCGCCTATAGAATCGCCGGGCAAGGGGACGAATTGCCAAGCATTTGCGGGATCGTCCCTGAGCATTGCGATCGCCGCGGCAGCGACTACCTCGCCGGCACGATCGACGAGCCACTTGTTCCATCCGTCATCGAGGATACCCTCGCGCGAAGAGCTTGGATCGAATTGCCCATCGACGGCGAACGAGCATGACGTCGGGACACGGGTGCGAAACCCGACGAACAGGCCGGACAGCTGTCTTTCTCCCGACACGGCGACGGAGATGGGCGTCACCGATGCGGTCTGTTTGTGCGCCCGTGACAGTTCGGTAGGAACAGAGACTATCGCGCGATGCACGATCCATTTCGTCGATCCCGCCATGACCATTCGCCGCTCGAGCGGAGCGCCGGCTACGGTTTGGCCAACCGGTGACCATTCACTCGCGTCCGTCTCGCGCGGAACGAGGACATCGCCCCGGTGCCAGACAAATCGCCGGACGCCATCGAGGAAAATGAGGCCGTCGTCGGTCCAGTCCCCGAACCAGACCTCGAAGGCGGTTTCATCGAAATCGACAAGGTCGAGCACCAGCATCGTCGCCCGATCGGCATCGAAGAAGCCCTCGACGGGGGGCTCGGCCGGGACATTGTGAATCGACACGCCAGCGCCGCTCCCGAAGTGATATGGGCCGCTATGCACCGAGACCCTATCGGAAATTCGCCGCAACGTCTTCAAGCCGATCCCAAATCGACCGCGCTGGTCTGCGTCGTCCTCCTTCGTTGTGACATAGGGCAGCATCATCCCGGCGACATGGTGGAATGTCACGGGAAGACCTTCGTGGACTAACAGCATCTGGCGGCCGCGCGGACCATCGCGCAGCATGAAGCGGACCTCGCCAGCGCCTTGGTCGTCGGCGTTCTGGATAACTTCCACCACACCGTGGAAGGGTTCGACATTGGTGCCTTCGGCGCTGCGTGCCGCGCCCTCGAGCACCCGGTGGATCATCCGCCCGGCCGACTGCAGATGGCGGTTCAGCGCGTCGACAAATTCGGCCGCGAAAGCGGGGTTCAGTGGATCAATGAGCTGATGCGTGGCCTCGTCCTCGTTCCAGACCAGCAACGCCGCGTGACGCGCGGAAACCAGCAGCTCAGGGTCGCTGCCCGACGCCTCACCAACGTTATCGATAATCGCCCTCGTCGCCATGCTGCCACTGCACCAGACACGCGCCGAGAGAGCAAGCACAACCGTGTTGTCAGCGGCACCGCGAAAGCAAGTCGACGTTTCTCCCTATAGTCAACGCCACATTGACGCCGACCACCACGAAATGCGGCGACGGCGAATAAATGGTACGACTTGGTAGTCGATTGCGCGGGTGACTGCACATGCAGGGCGCCGGTCGCACCTGCGTCCCGCAGGGTACCACGCTTTCTGCTCCGGGATCGGTGTCGCCTTGTGCTGGCTCAGTGTCCCCCTCCGCCGGGCTTACGAAGCACCTGTGCCGCCGCCCCAGCTTTTCGCATCCACCGGTCAACGATCTCGTTCTCGTAGATCAACTGGGGGGTTTCGACAACGCGCCCGCAAAGCGGCATTTCGCCATGCGTCCATTGATAGTCGGCATCAACAATGACCTCGCGCGTAACCTCCCGGACAACGTCTGGCAGATCGCGGGCGGGGTTGCCGGCCTTCTCCTGAATTCGCGCCAGCGCGAGACGTATGAGCGGAAGCGTCGCCGGTATCGTTTCTGATTCCGGATCCCACGCCCGCACGCTTCCAAAGCAGGATCGCGCAACGATCATGTAATGGATCGTTGCTTGAGAAACGTCGATGCCGCATGCGTCCGAAAGAACTCCCGCGCGATCCGCCAGAGGCATCCCACGGGCACGCTCCAGCTGATCGAGACCTTCCTGAATCCGATCAGCAAGGCGCTGCGTCGGCCGTGACCCTTGCGGCGGAAGGGGCGCCTTGACCTCGCACACCAGAATATTAGCTCCATCCGCATCGGCGATCACCAAGTCGAATTCCCCACTCGCGAACTCGACGTTCCGACGGATGATCAGCGATCGGAATCGCGCGAAGCTACTCGCGACCTCGTCAACCAGCGTAGGCTCCAGGCGACCGGACACAAGGTTGTCGAACAGCTCCGGATCCGTACGGATCATCGCGGCAAGCGCGTTGCGTGGCTGCAAGTAGCGGAGGATCAGATCCGGTGAAAACAGGATAGCGTCGCCCAAACGGAAAAATGGCGGGGTGAAACCGTCACCGCCTTTCATCTTGTCCGCAGGCAGGTCAAAGTCGAACGAGAAACGCTCGACGAAGCTCTCGATTTCGGCGCGAGATGCACCACAGAGCGCCGTGACCTTTTCGAGAAATCCCTCATATTTCCAGCACGGGACTGCCCACTCGATAGTCTCTTCCGAAGGTGTTTGCCCAAGCCCAGCTGACGCAGCCCACAGCGCGGTCGCGAGCTGCATGAAGACGTCCGCAATCGCGAAGATCGCCGACTGGATTTCAGTGAACCGACGTCTGTCAAAACCGAAGGTTGCAACTGTCGCCTCGTCATCAACCAGGGGCGCTTCCCGCACGTTTGCGCGATAGAATGCTTCCTTTCGGCGGAGCACACGTGACAGCAGCTTTTCGTCAAGACGCGGCGCTGTTTCCGCGAGGGCAAATATCTCTCTGTCAGGTGGTCGTCTTCGGCTGTCCGCGATATGGTTGAGCGCGAGTTCGCTGACGATGATGTCGGTTGCCTCGGCGATGGCAAATTCAGGTGACGGGTGAACCAGGCGAAAGCCTTGATCCGTCAGCTCCACCTCGAGTCTACGGCGGTGTACGTCCGGCATGATCTCGCAGAAATGGGCATAGCTAATTAGGTTCTTGGCATCCGTTCCCGTGGGGTCGGCGTCACGAAAGGCCAAAAGCCGGGCAGCGGGCCCACCGTCAGGCGCGCCTGGATCCCTTCTGCGCAACCAGGGGAGCAGATAGCTAATTCGATAGGTCAGCGTGTCGCCTGTCTTCCAGAAGGTCTTCTTGTCGACATGAAGGAAATAAAAGATGGTCGTCAGAAGATAGGTTAGCAGCGCCCGCGCCGGCACCCCCGCCGTCGCCATCGCCTCCAGCGCCGCATCGACTTCCTTCTCGAACTGAAAAAGCTGGTTGCGTGGAGACTTTGCGATCGCGAAATCCTTGCGTCGTTGCGGCTCTTGGCACGATGCCGGCAGCTCCGGCCATGATCAAGCGCGCAACGCCTTGTCCATCCCCATCCAGTCTTTTCCACGAGGTGAAGGTATGCTAGTGATGCCTTTGGCGACTTCGCAAGTCTATGATTTGACTGCGTAATCAAGCGCTTAGATGTCCAACGATCAAGCTCTTCTGGCACCATTTGTTCTTCCGAGGACGTCCGAGGATGTCCCGGAAGTGGCTGAAATCCGTCGATTCTTGTGCTATAACCGTCCGGTGAAATCCGGGCGGATACGGCACCAATCGAGAACAATTCGGGTATCTCGGAAGGTATCGTTCTCCTCCCCTTTTTGGAGGCGATACCTCAGATGGCCACCCTCTTTGCCACGACCGTATCCAGCGCCAAGCCGGCCGCGAAGGACTATAAGCTTTCCGACGGCGCCGGGCTATACCTGCTCGTCCGCCCCAACGGGTCGAAGCTCTGGCGCTTCAACTATGTCCACTGCGGCAAGCACCGCACGCTCGCCTTCGGCGCCTGGCCGGATGTCGGCCTCGCCGACGCGCGCGGCAAGCGTGACGAGGCGCGCCGGCTGGTCGCGGCCGGGCTCGATCCCTCGCACGAGGAAAAGGTCGCGCGGGCCAAGGCGCGCGTCGAGGAAAACGACACCTTCAAGACCGTCGCCAAAGAGTGGATCGCCAAGAACGAGCGAGAGAACATGGCCGAGATCACGCTCAGCAAGATCCGCTGGCTGCTCGACATGGCCTATCCCAAGATCGGCAACCGGCCGATCGCCAAGATCACCACCCAGGAAGTGCTGGCCGTTCTCCGCTCGGTCGAGGCGACCGGGCGCTACGAACCGGCCACTCGAAGCGTCATATGCCTCGATCGACCCCTCACCGATGTCATAAACCCACCCGTGGAGGCGGACACGCCCTTCGGAAAGAGCCAGGGCGACGGACGGGTGAGTCCGGAGGTTCGCGAGCTGGGCGATGACGTTCTCGCGCACCATGCCGGCAACCTTGCCGGACTTGCAGTTGTGCGAGTGCGCGTCGTTGATCGCCTTGGCTGCGTCCGCGTGGTGCAGCCAGCTTGAAACCGCCGGCAGGGTGCTGAGGTCGGCACCGGTGGCGATCGCCGTCATCGCACCGCAGTCGGAGTGACCGCACACGACAATATCGGCTACGCCCAACACCGCGACAGCGTACTCAACAGTTGCGGACACGCCGCCGTGGTTGGGCCCGAAGGAGGGAATGATATTGCCCGCATTGCGAATGACGAACATGTCGCCCGGCTCACTCTGCGTGATGAACTCGGGAACAACCCGGCTATCCGAACATGTAACGAAAAGCGTACCCGGCTCCTGCCTTGTTGCCAGTTCTTGAAAGAGCGGAATTCGTTCGGGGTACTCCCCCTCCTTGAACTTCCTGAAGCCCTCGATAAGCCTCTGCATTTG
>Ga0157369_10001265_pt1 | contig 31382 bp, 29 predicted proteins | sample C25metaG_FD_113461 | JGI IMG/M metagenome (GOLD analysis project Ga0157369, IMG submission 113461) | Corn rhizosphere microbial communities from Kellogg Biological Station, Michigan, USA - C2-5 metaG | ecosystem: Host-associated > Plants > Roots > Rhizosphere > Soil | place: USA: Michigan... | reverse complement strand
CAAACAGGATGAGGAGGATGCCATGACGCTCTCGAACCACACCGCGCTCGCGCCGACGGTCGATCGTGCCCGCTCCGCCTCGAGCCGCCGCCCCGTGGCCGTCCCGGCGCCAGCCGGACGCGCCGCCGCAGCGGACGCCGACGCTTAGCACGAGCGCCAGGCAGTCCACCTCACCATCCGTCCGGCCTCGTCCGGGCCCGTCACCGGATGCTGCGACCTCGCACTGCGACCTCGCCGTCCGGCCGTTCCACGACCATCATCCCGTCGGTGATCGACGTCACCGACGCTCTCGCAAGGAATCCCCGTCATGACTCCGCTCGGCGATGAACGCCGTCCTGTCCAACCGCGCCAGAGCACGTTCCGTGCCCTGATGCGGATCTACCCCTTCGCGAAGACCGCCATGCCGCGGATCGTGCTCGGCATGGTCGCCGCGCTCGTCGCCGGCCTGGTGGCCCTCGCGATCCCGCTCGTGCTGCAGGCGCTCGTCGATGGTCCGCTCTCGACCGGCGACTCCGCGCAGATCTGGCCGGCTGTGCTCGTGGTCCTCGCCCTCGGTGTGCTCGAGGCGGTCATGATCGCGCTGCGCCGCTGGTTCGTACTGACCCCCGGGACCCACGTCGAGGCGCGGATGCGCAATGCGCTGTTCGCCAAGTTGCAGGACCTCCCCGTGACCTTCCACGACCGCTGGCAGAGCGGACAGCTGCTCTCCCGCGCCGTCAGCGACCTCGGACTCATCCGCCGGTGGATCTCGTTCGGCTTCGTGCTCCTGATCGTCAACGGCGTCACGATCGTCATCGGTGCCGTCATCCTGTTCACCTGGAACTGGCTGCTCGGACTCATCTTCATCGCGCTCGCCATCCCCGTGTGGGTGTTCGGGTTCACCTTCGAGGGGCGGTACTCGGTGATCGCCCGGCGCAGCCAGGACCAGGCGGGTGACCTGGCGACCGCCGTCGAGGAGTCCGTCCACGGCATCCGGGTGCTCAAGGCGTTCGGTCGCGGCAAGCACGCCCTGCGGAGCTTCGCGTCGCGCGCCGAGGACCTGCGGGGGACCGAGATCGAGAAGGCCAAGGCCATCGCGGGGATCTGGTTCTGGCTCGTCCTGTTGCCGGACGTCGCCTTCGCGCTCTGCCTGTTGGCGGGGGTCTGGCTCGCGTCGATCGGAGAACTCACCGTCGGTCAGCTGTTCGCCTTCTTCGCGACGGCCACGATCCTGCGGTTCCCGATCGAGTCGATCGGCTTCCTGCTCGCGATGACCTTCGACACCCGGACGGCGACCGACCGGTACTTCGAGGTCATCGACTCGGTCAACACGATCACCGACCCCGAGCACCCCGAACGCATCCGTGAACCGCGCGGCGAGCTCGTGTTCGAGGACGTGCACTTCCGCTACCAGGACGCACCCGACCGCTACGCGGACGTGGTGGACGGCGTGGACCTCCGGCTCGAGCCGGGGGAGACCATGGCACTCGTCGGTCTGACGGGTTCCGGGAAGTCGACCATCACGGCACTGACCACCCGCCTGTACGACGTCACGGGTGGGCGGATCCTGCTCGACGGGGTCGACATCCGGGCGCTCACCCGAGAAGACCTGCGCCGGCACATCGCGATGGCGTTCGAGGATGCGACCCTCTTCTCGGCGAGCGTCAAGGAGAACGTCCTCCTCGGGCGGGACGACATCGACCTCGACTCCGCGGAGGCCGATCGGATCCTGCGCGAGGCGCTCGACATCGCCCAGGCCGGGTTCGTCGACGAATTGCCGAACGGCGTCGAGACGCTGGTCGGTGAAGAGGGGCTCAGCCTGTCCGGTGGGCAGCGTCAGCGGCTCGCACTCGCGCGTGCGGTGGCCGCGCGGCCGGAGGTGCTCGTGCTGGACGATCCGTTGTCGGCGCTCGACGTCGACACCGAGGCGCTCGTGGAAGCGGCACTCCGCCGAGTGCTCGCCTCCACCACGGCCCTGATCGTCGCCCACCGGCCGAGCACCGTCACCCTGGCGGACCGCGTCGCCCTCCTGGAGGACGGTCGCATCACCGCCGTGGGTCGCCACAGTGAGTTGTTGCAGCACAACGCCCATTACCGCTACGTGATCTCGAGTCTGGAAGACGACGAACGAGAGTCCAACCGCCAGGAGGTGAACCTGTGACCCCGCCGACGACCGTCCACGGAGTGGAGGGTGAGGAGCGCGACGACCTCACCCGTGACGAGTCCGCGCACATCCGGCGCCGTTCGCTGCGCCTGCTCGGATCGCTGCTCGCGCCCCTGCGCCTGCGCGTGATCGCCGCCATGACCATCGTCGTGGTGTCGACCGCCGCCCAGGTCGCCGGGCCCGCGTTGATCGCCCTCGGCATCGACCGCGCCCTCCCGGCCGTCCTGGAACGCGCCGACTGGATGCCGGCCTTCCTCGTGGTCGGCGCGTACCTGCTGACCGGCGCCGCCGGTGCGACGCTGATCTCCTGGTACACCGTGCTCGCCGCTCGGATCAGCCAGGCGATCCTGATCGACCTGCGGAAGCGCGTGTTCCTGCAGACGCAGCGGCTCAGCCTCGACTTCCATGAGAGCTACACCTCGGGTCGCATCATCTCCCGGCAGACGAGCGACCTCGACTCCATCCGCGAGCTGCTCGACTCCGGGATCAACCAGCTCGTGTCCGGCGTGCTGTACATGGGGTTCACCGCGGCGGCCCTCGTCCTCGTCGACTGGGTCAGCGGTCTGGTGCTCCTCGGATCACTCATCCCGCTGTTCGTCCTCACGCGCTGGTTCCAGCTCCGCTCGCAGCGGATGTTCCGCGAGTCGCGGGTCCGGTCGGCGAAGCTCATCGTGTTCTTCGTGGAGGCGATGACCGGTATCCGTGCCGTGAAGGCGTTCCGGAAGGAGCGGCGGAACGAGCGCGCGTTCGGCGAGCTCGTGGAGCAGTACCGCGACACCAACGCCCGGGTCATCCAGCTGTTCGGGGTGTTCGATCCCGGACTGGTGTTCATCGGCAACGTCTCCGTCGCCGTGGTGCTCCTCGTCGGCGGGTTCCGGGTCGCGGACGGACAGCTCGCGATCGGAGCGCTGCTCGCGGCGCTCCTCTACACGCGACGGTTCTTCGACCCGATGGAGGAGATGGCGATGTTCTACAACTCCTACCAGTCGGCCGCTGCGGCGCTCGAGAAGATCTCCGGCGTGCTCGAGGAGCGTCCCGGGGTGCCCGACCCGGTCGCGCCGGTCGACCTGTGGACGTCGCAGGGACGCATCACCTTCGACGACGTGACGTTCGCGTACGCCGCCGACCGGGTGGTGCTCCCGGAATTCGACCTCGAGATCCCGGCAGGGCAGACCATCGCACTCGTCGGCACGACCGGTGCGGGCAAGTCGACGCTCGCGAAGCTCGTCAGTCGGTTCTACGACCCGACCGACGGTGCGGTGCGCCTCGACGGCATCGACCTGCGCGACCTCCACCCGAAGGACCTCCGTCGGGCGATCGTCATGGTGACGCAGGAGGCCTACCTGTTCTCCGGCTCGGTCGCCGACAACATCGCGTTGGGTAAGCCCGACGCGACGATCGAGGAGATCACCGCCGCCGCGAAGGCCGTCGGCGCACACACCTTCATCGAGGCGTTGCCGAACGGCTACGACACCGACGTGAACAAGCGCGGTGGTCGGGTCTCGGCCGGCCAGCGGCAACTCCTGTCGTTCGCGCGTGCGTTCCTCGCGGATCCGGCCGTGCTGATCCTCGACGAGGCGACCGCCTCGCTCGACATCCCGAGCGAGCGACTCGTCCAGGAGGCGTTGCAGACCCTGCTCGCGGACCGCACCGCGATCATCATCGCGCACCGGTTGTCGACCGTCGCGATCGCCGACCGGGTGCTCGTGATGGAGCACGGCCGGGTGATCGAGGACGGCGCGCCAGCGGAGCTCATCGGCGGCACGGGTCGGTTCGCCGCGATGCACGCCGCCTGGCGGTCCTCGGTCGGCTGACCCGGGCCGCGCAGGCGTGTCCACGGGGTCTTCCGGTGACGGAGAGACCCCGTGGGCACTACACCTCGTCTCGTCGACCTGCCACAATGAGCGGATGACCAGTCAGGAACCGCGTTCGCTGCGTGTCGCCGTCGCGGACGACGCGGTGCTCCTCCGTGAGGGTGTCGCGCAGATCCTCAAGGCGGGTGGTCACGCCGTGGTCGGATCGTTCGGGTCGGCGGTCGACCTGGTCGACCGCATCGACGCGGGGCTGCAGCTCGACGCCGTGGTGCTCGACATCCGGATGCCGCCCACCCACACCGACGAGGGCATCGTCGCCCTCGAGCAGTTGCGGGCGTCGGGCTTCGCGGCCGGGGTGCTCCTGCTGAGCACGTACGCCGTACCCTCCTACGCGGTCCGCGCGCTCGGCTCCGGAGGTGGCACCGGCTACCTGCTGAAGGACCGCGTCGCCGACTCCGGGACACTCGTCGACGCTGTGGAGCGCGTGGCGGCGGGTGAGTCCGTCGTGGATCCCGAGGTCGTCTCCCTCCTCGTCGCGGAGCGGACCCGTTCCGACGGCCTGGACCACCTCACGGAGCGGGAACGCGAAGTCCTCACCCTCATGGCCGAGGGGCGATCGAACTCCGGCATCGCGAAGGCGCTGGTCGTCAGTCTGAAGACCGTCGAAGCACACATCAGCCGCATCCTGGCCAAGCTCGGACTCGAGGACTCCCCGGCGGACCACCGCCGCGTCCTCGCGGTCGTGCGATGGCTGGAACACACGGATGGCTGACGGTCGCCCACACGGACGGGCGACCTCGCTGCCCATCCCGGCACCGGCCGGCCGCGGGCGCCTGCCGTGGCCGCTGCGACTCGGCATCCTGCTCGCCGCCGCACTCGTGTGCGTCCTGTCGGTCGTGTTCGGCGTCGTCCAGCCGGGCATCGCCGACGGCAACGGTCTGCCCTGGTTGGTGGGCCACCTCGCGGCGCTGGTGGCGGCAGGGCTGATCTGGTGGCTGGCTCCGACGGCCGCTCCGGGCTGGGTGATCGTCGGGTACGCGCTGGCCGAGACGGCCTACATGTGGGCGTACGGCGTCCACGCGGGCTGGCTCTGGCCGCTCCTCATGTCGATCTCCGTACTCCCGGGGGTCGCGCTGGTGTGGCTGGCCCTGGCCTTCCCGGCCGGCCGGCTGCGGCGCGGCTTCGATCGGCGGCTCGTCATCACCGCCTCGGTCTACCTCGTCACCTACGCGATCGTGACGCTGCTGGTGACGCCGAACCACGTGCTCGACGCGAGCCACGAGCGGAGTCGGTACGCCGTCATCGCGACCGGAGACGTGGCCGACGCGCTCGGCCGGGTCCACGCGGGTGTCATGGGAGCCTTCGCGGTCGTGGTCGCGGGTGTCGTGCTCCTGCGGTGGGCGCGGAGCAGCGGAGCGGCCAGACAGGTCGCCTTCATCATGCCGGTCGCGTTCGTGTTGTGGCTCGTCATCGGGGTGGCGTGGTCCCTCGTCCGCCTCGGGGGATGGCCGGAGCACCTCCGGCTCGTCGTCGAGGACCTCAACGCGTTCTCGGTGGTGCTCGTCCCTGCCGCGTACGCGACGGGTCTCATCCGGATGCGGACGATCCGCGCCAGGGCCGTCGACCTCGTGCAGACCGGACAGCTGAGCGAGACCGGTCACGACCGCTGGGACGGCGCGGTGAAGACCGTCCTCGGGGACCGCACCGCCCGGCTCGTCTGGCCGGGATCGCAGCGGACCACCGACCGGGACCCACGCGGTCGGGCGATGTCGAGCGTCGGCGACGCGGATGCGCCGCTCGTGTACATCGAGCACGACGCGGCTCTGCTCGACAATCCGCAGTTGCTCCGGTCGGTGTCGGCGTCGCTGCGCATCATGATCGACAACGAACGACTCACCGCTGAACTCCGCCACTCGTTGCGCGAGGTGAGCCGATCGCGGTTGCGCATCGTGCAGGCGGCCGACGAAGCGCGACGGCGGGCGGAGCGCGACTTGCACGACGGTTCCCAGCAGCAGCTGTTCTCCGTCGCACTACGACTCCGGATGGCGAGCGACGCTGCACGCGCCGACGGCCAACTCGTCCTGGCCGACGGCCTCGAGACCACCATCGATCAGCTCGCGAGCGCCATCAAGGAGCTCCGCGAACTCGCCCGAGGACTGCATCCGGCGCTCCTGGCCGAGGGCGGACTGGTGCCGGCGATCGCCGAACTCGGGCGTCGGTGCACCGTCGTCACCAAGGTCACCGTCGAGCTGCGCGAGCGGCCCAGGCAGCTCATCGAGGCGACCGTCTACTACGTCGTCTCGGAGTGCCTGGCCAACGTCACGAAGTACTCCGGGGCGTCCAGCTGCGAAGTGGTCGTCTCCGACCACCCCGACGGTGGGCTCCGGGTCGTGGTCGCGGACGACGGTGTAGGCGGCGCCGATCCTGCGCGGGGGAGTGGGTTGCGCGGTCTCGCGGACCGGGTCGACGCCGTCGGCGGGACGATGCGCGTCGAGAGCCCGGTCGGTGCCGGGACGGTCGTCTCGATCCACCTTCCCGGCTGATCGGGCGCGAAGACGGTCAGTACAGCAGTGCCTCGCGACCCAGGCGGTACCGCCCGCCGCTCATCGGGACGATCGGTGTGCCCTCGGCCTCGTAGTGTTCGAGGGCGCGATCCTCGTGCCCCGTCGGAGGGATACCGCCCGACCGCACGACCCGCCACCAGGGCACGGCGTGCCCGTACTGCGCCATGACGCGACCGACGCCGCGCGCCGACTTCGACCCGATGATGGACGCGACCTGGCCGTAGCTCAGGGCGCAGCCCTCGGGGATGTCGGCGACGACGGCCAGCACGGCCTCGGCGAACGCCTCAGCCGAGTCCGTCGGTGACGACCCGCTCACCGTCTCAGAGGCTGATGCTGCCGATGGTCTCGCCGTACTGGGTCTCGCCGACGGGGGAGAACCCGACGCGGAGGAAGAACGCCTCGGGACCGAGGTCGCCGGGCTCGTAGATGACGTTGACGTGGTCGAAGCCGCGCTGCTTGGCCTCCTCGATGAGCGAGGCCACCGCGAACCGGCCGACGCCGCGGCCCTGGTCGTCGGCGTCGACGTTGATGCGCCACAGGGCGGAGCGGAACTCCTCCTGCGCCGACTCGTGGTCGAAGTTGGCGGAGATGAATCCGACGACCTCGTCGCCGTCGAGGATGACGCGCTGCCAGGAGGTGGCGGGGTTCACGACCGCGGCCGCGACCGCGTAGGACACCGGGGCGATGAACTGCTCCTGCCCGGGTTTCATGGTGAGCGCGTTGACCGCCACGATCGTCGATGCGGACAGTTCTTCCAGACGCAGCTCAGCCATGAGCCCAGGCTAACCTGTCCGGCGGACCGCGGATAGTCCGTCGGACCGCCGACACGCTCCTCGCGGCGACATCCACGGCTGACCCACAGGCGGGGAGCGGGGCGTCCGGGTGCCGTCGGATCCAACTGTCTCGATGTCAAGAGACCTGGCAGGTCTTGTAAGCTAGGGCGTGGCCGTGCCGTCCACCTTTCGGATGCGGTCTCCTCCATGCCATGCGGAGCACTCCACCGCGTGCGCACCTCCGTAGGCCGCTCGGCTCAGGGCGGCATCAGAAAGGACAACCAGTGTCGAAGATCAAGGTCGAAGGCACCGTCGTCGAACTCGACGGCGATGAGATGACTCGCATCATCTGGCAGTTCATCAAGGACTCGCTCATCCACCCCTACCTCGATGTGAACCTCGAGTACTACGACCTCGGCATCGAGAAGCGTGATGAGACGGACGACCAGATCACGATCGACGCCGCGCACGCCATCCAGAAGCACGGCGTCGGCGTCAAGTGCGCGACCATCACCCCCGACGAGGCACGTGTCGAGGAGTTCGGTCTCAAGAAGATGTGGCGGAGCCCGAACGGCACCATCCGCAACATCCTCGGCGGCGTCATCTTCCGCGAGCCCATCATCATCTCGAACATCCCGCGTCTCGTGCCCGGGTGGAACAAGCCGATCATCATCGGCCGCCACGCGTTCGGCGACCAGTACCGCGCGACCGACTTCCTGTTCAAGGGCGAGGGCAAGCTCACGGTCGAGTTCACGCCCGACGACGGCTCGGAGCCGCAGAAGTTCGAGGTCTTCCAGTCGCCCGGCGACGGCATCGCACAGGTGCAGTACAACCTCGACGCGTCGATCCGCGACTTCGCGCGTGCGAGCCTCAACTACGGCCTGAACCGCAACTACCCGGTGTACCTCTCCACGAAGAACACCATCCTCAAGGCCTACGACGGCCGGTTCAAGGACATCTTCCAGGAGATCTTCGACGCGGAGTTCAAGGAGCGGTTCGAGGCTGCCGGCATCACCTACGAGCACCGACTCATCGACGACATGGTCGCCTCGGCCATGAAGTGGGAGGGCGGTTACGTCTGGGCCTGCAAGAACTACGACGGCGACGTCCAGTCCGACACCGTGGCTCAGGGCTTCGGCTCGCTCGGCCTCATGACGAGCGTGCTGGCCACGCCCGACGGCAAGATCGTGGAGGCCGAGGCCGCACACGGCACCGTCACGCGCCACTACCGCCAGCACCAGCAGGGCAAGCCCACGTCGACGAACCCGATCGCCTCGATCTTCGCGTGGACCCGTGGCCTGCAGCACCGAGGCGTGCTCGACGGCAACCAGGAGCTCATCGAGTTCGCGGCGACCCTCGAGGACGTCGTCATCAAGACGGTCGAGTCCGGCGCCATGACGAAGGACCTCGCGCTCCTCGTCGGCCCCGACCAGGCCTACCAGACGACCGAGGAGTTCCTCGAGACCATCTCGGCGAACCTCAAGGCACGCCTGGCCTGATGACGTCGGCCTGACCGACACCAGCACCACACGGACGGGGTCCGGGAGCACACGCTCCCGGGCCCCGTCCGTCGTTCGGGTCACGACGCCGGCCCGGACGGTCGTGTTAGCGTCGATGGACCACCTCGACGACGAAGTGAGGACCATCGATGTCACCGATGACGAGAAGACAGTTGCTCGCCTGGGCTGCAGCGGGTGGTGCGACCGCGCTCCTGGCGGGCTGTTCCACCCCGGGGACGGTGTCGCCGAACACCGGTCCGACGATCGCCCCGGCCGCCGCCGGTGAACGGATCACGCTCACGTACTGGGCCTGGCTGAAGGACCTTCAGAAGGTCGCCGACGTCTGGAACGCCGACCACCCGAACGTGCAGGTCGAGGCGGTCTGGATCCCCGGAGGCAACGACGGCGGGTATCAGAAGCTGTACTCGGCGCTCGCCGCGGGTGGTGGTCCGGACCTCGCGCAGGTCGAGATGCGGACGCTCCCCGAGTTCCTGCTCGTGAACGGGTTGGTCGACCTCCGGCGCTACGGCGCGGACGAGGTCGCGTCGCGGTACAACGAGACCCTCTGGAACCAGGTCTCCTACGTCGACGGGGTCTACGGGATCCCACAGGACTCCGGTCCGATGGCGCTCTACTACCGCCCGGACCTGCTCGACCGGGTGGGCGCGAAGGCCCCGGCCACCTGGGACGAGTGGTTCCAGGTGGCGGGGGCGGTGCGCGACGCCGACATGTATCTGGACTGCTTCGCCCTCGACGACGCGTCATGGTTCGCGGCCATGGCGACCCAGGCCGGCGCGTCCTGGTTCCGTGTGGACGGCGACCGGTGGATCGTGGATATGACGGACGACGCGACCTTGGAGACGGCCAGGTTCTTCGACCGGGCCATCGACGACGGCGTCATGACCACCTCCTACAGCCAGTTCTCACCGGCCTGGTTCGCCGCTGCGGCGAAGGACTCGATCGCGTCGCTCGCCGGAGCCAGCTGGGGAGACGCCCTCCTGCAGGGCGTCTCGGGGGCCGAGGGCAAGTGGCGGGTCGCGCCGTTGCCCCGGTGGGGGAGCGAGGGGTACGGCTCGACCTTCCAGGGCGGGTCCACGGCTGCCGTCCTGGCGAACAGCGCCCACCCGAGGGAGGCGCTCGAGTTCGCCGTGTGGATGACCACGAGCGACGCCGGCATCGACGCCATGATCGAGCACTCCGGCATCGGGTGGTCGCCGAACGACGCCTACATCGGCTCGCGCCGACAACAGCCGAGCGAGTTCTTCGGTGGCCAGAACTACAACGAGGAGGTCTTCGTGCCGGCCGCCAAGGAACAGAACAACGAGTGGCAGTGGTGGCCACTCACCCAGCAGACCTTCAACATCCTCGCCGACGGGTTCCGGGCCAAGGCCTCGGGCGGCACCCTCGTGGATGCCGTGGTCCAGGGGCAGCGCGACGTCATCACCGCGTTCCGCAACAAGGGCCTCCGGATCGAGGCGGCGTCGTGAGCGCCCTCACGGAACGCCCGGCGCGTGGAGTGGCGGACGACCCGTCCCGGTCGGGGTCGCAGCGCCGACGCCGGACCTCGGTCGCGGCTCCGTGGATGCTCCTCGGACCGTTCCTGGCGCTCTTCGTCCTCACCTTCATCCTGCCGATCATCGTCGCGGTCGGCAGCAGCTTCGTCCGTGTCTCACGGAAGGGTGTCTTCGGGGAGGAGGGCGTCACGACCGAGTTCGCGTGGTTCTCCAACTACGCCCAGGCCCTGGAGAACGGCAACTTCATCGCCTCGATCGGCCGGATGCTCCTCTTCGGCGTCGTGCAGGTCACGGTCATGATCGCGCTGTGCACCCTGCTGGCGCTCCTCCTCGAGTCCGCCTCCGCGAAGTGGCCGGGGTTCTTCCGGGCCGTGTACTTCCTGCCCTACGGCATCCCCGGCGTGATCGCGACGATCCTCTGGTCGTTCCTCTACGTCCCGGGACTCAGCCCGATCATCGACATCGCCGGGGCGATGGGGATCGAGCTCGACTTCCTCGGCGCCGGCACGGTGCTCTGGTCCATCGCCAACATCGTGACCTGGACCTACACCGGGTACAACATGATGATCGTCGTCGCCCAATTGAAGGCCATCCCCGGCGAGGTCTACGAAGCCGCGAAGGTCGACGGCGCCGGGCCGTTCCGCGTCGCGGCGAGCATCCAGCTTCCGCTCATCCGGCCGGCGCTCATCCTCACGACCGTGTTCTCCATCATCGGCACGCTCCAGCTCTTCGCCGAGCCCCAGGTGCTGCAGACCGTGTCGCCCGCGATCGACAACGAGTACACGCCGAACCTCAGCGCCTACACGACCGCGTTCGCCTACAACGACTACAACGTCGCCGCAGCGCAGGCGGTGCTCATCGCCGTGGTCGCGTTCGCGCTGTCGTTCATCTTCCTGCGTCTGACGTCGAGGAGGGCATCATGAGCGAGACCCGGAGCATCACGACCGCGACCTCGTCGAAGCGAGCCCAGCGGCTGAGCGACCAGCAGGGGCGCCCCGGTGGGTCCAGGGGGATGCGGGTGCTCGTGACGGGCATCCTCGTCGTCGTCGCGGTCTACTTCCTGGTGCCCGTGTACTGGGTGGTGATCGCTGCGACCAAGAGCACCGAGGATCTGTTCGGCAGCAACGGCTTCCTCCTCGGCTCGGAGTTCTCGTTGTGGTCGAACCTCCACGAGGTGCTCACCTACGACGGCGGCATCTTCGTCCGCTGGTTCGGCAACTCGGTGCTTTATGCGGGCGTGGGAGCCCTCATCGCGACGTACCTCGCCGCGGCAGGCGGGTACGCGCTCGCGAAGTACCGGTTCCGCGGGCGCAACCTCGTCTTCGGCACCATCCTCGGCGGGGTCCTCGTGCCGGGGACGGCCACAGCACTCCCGCTGTTCCTGCTCTTCAGTCAGCTGGGGCTCGCGAACACGTACTGGTCGGTGCTCCTTCCGTCGCTCGTCTCGCCGTTCGGGTTGTTCCTCTGCCGGATCTACGCCGACGCGACGATCGACGACTCGCTCATCGAGGCCGCACGGATCGACGGCGCGAGCGAGCTGCGGATCTTCCACACCGTGGGGCTGAAGATCCTCACGCCCGCGCTCGTGACCGTCTTCCTCTTCCAGCTCGTCGGGATCTGGAACAACTACTTCCTGCCACTCGTCATGCTGTCCGACAGCACGCTGTACCCGATCACCCTGGGCCTGAACAACTGGCGGAGCCAGGTCGACCGCCTGCCGGAGTTCTACGAGCTGACGACCGGCGGCGCACTGTTGTCGATCATCCCCTTGGCGATCGCGATGATCGTGCTGCAGCGCTTCTGGCGTGGCGGGCTCACCGAGGGATCCGTGAAGTAGCCGACGGCCCGGAGACGGCGACGGGCCCCGGATCAGCCGATCCGGGGCCCGTCGTCAGTCGTGTCGAGCTAGAGGCTGCAGGTGTTGCCGAGCGTGGTGAATTCGTCCTGGAGCTTCGTGAGTGAATCGGTGAGCCCGGTCTGGTCGACGTTCTGCGGGTCGTCGACAGCCGTCTTCGCGACGTCGATGAAGTCGTTGAGTGCCTTGACCGAGTCGTTCGCCGCGGTCTTCACCTCGTCGTTCGTGACCTTGTCGGCCGCAGCCTTGAACGTTCCGGAGAAGTCGTCGAGCTGGGTGACGGCCGCCTCGGGGTCGGAGGACAGCGAGCTCAGGCCCGACTGCAGCTGCGAAGCCGACTCCGTCACCTCGGACTGGATGAGCTTGCACGCATCCTCCTTGCTCTGGGCGCCGCCGGCACAACCGGTGAGGAGCAGGCCAGAGACGGCGATCGCGCCGAGGAATGCTGCTGCGTTCTTCTTCATGGTGGTGTGATTCCCCCGTGTTCGGTGCCCGTGGCGGGCCCGCCCGCGCGCTGCGGGTCGGCCTCCAGGCTACCCGGTGGAGCCCGCAACCCGCAGGCGGACGCCGTCCGACGCTGGTGCGTGGTCGTCTCCGACATGGACGCGAGCCCCGTTTATTTGTAAGCTTGGCGAACAAACCGGTGGTGCGAGCGGGTCGCTCCACGGATCGAAGGAACCACAGCATGCAGACGCGCCACGACGCCCTCCGGAGACGAAGCGCGTGAGGGTAGGACTCGACATCGGCGGCACGAAGACTGATGCCGTCGTCGTGACGGACGACGGCGCGCTCCTGCATCGGCTCAGGCTGGTCACGGGACGCGGGCCCGAAGCCGTCGTCGAGACCGCCGTCGAGGCCGTCAGTCGGCTCTCCGACGCCGTCGCGCGCCCGATCGACGCCTTCACCTCGGTCGGCGTCGGCATCCCCGGGCTGACCGTCCCGGGCACCGGTCGGGTGACCCACGCCGTCAACCTCGACGTGGAGGAACTCGAGCTCGGTGCGATCCTCACCCAGCGACTCAGGGTCCCGGTCGCCGTGGAGAACGATGTGAAGGCGGCCGCCCTCGGCGCCTGGCAGCTGCTCGACGGTTCCGGCACGATGGCCTACCTCAATCTGGGCACGGGCGTCGCCGCAGGTATCGTCACGGACGGCCGGCTCTGGCAGGGCTCGAGCGGGGTCGCCGGCGAGGTCGGGCATCTGTCCGTCGATCCGCTCGGTGACCGCTGCGGGTGCGGACAGCGGGGGTGCGTCGAGACCATGGCCGCCGGTGGTGCGGTCTCCGCCGCCTGGGGAGCCGACGTGGCCCTGCCGGTGCTCGACCTCTTCGACCACGCCGACGCCGGGGACCCGCGGGCCGTCGCCCTCCGCGCACGCCTGGGTCACGGTGCGGCCGCGGCCGTCCGCATCCTGACCCTCACCGTCGACGCCGACGACATCGTCCTCGGAGGAGGACTCACCGCTCTCGGCGAGCGACTGCTCGCCGTCATCCGCGAGGCTCTGGCCGAATCCGCCGCCGGGTCTCGATTCGTCGCATCATTGCAGTTGGAACAGCGCGTGCGCCTCGTGCCGACGGGATCCCCCGTCGCGGCGATCGGCGCAGCACTCGTGGGAAGAGGAGAACCGTCGCATGGCTGAAGTCGTGATCGTGGGGGACAGTGGTGCCGCAGGCGCCCTCGTCGCGGAGGCGATCGTCTCCCTGATCGAGGAGCGTCCGGACGCCGTCCTCGGGCTGGCGACGGGTTCGACCCCGCTCCCCGTCTACGAGGCCCTCGCGACCCGGTCCCGCGGCCTCGACCTCTCGCAGGTGCGAGGGTTCGCCCTCGACGAGTACGTCGGTCTGCCGGCCGGGCACCCCGAGTCGTACCGTTCCGTCATCACACGTGAGGTCGTCGAGCCGCTCGGCCTCGTGCCCGAGCGCATCCAGGTGCCGAACGGTGCGGCCGAGACCATCCAGCACGCCGGCGCCGACTACGAAGCGGCGATCCAGGCCGCCGGTGGCGTCGACCTGCAGATCCTCGGCATCGGGACCGACGGCCACATCGGGTTCAACGAACCGGGCTCGTCGTTCGCCTCGCTCACCCGCGTGAAGACCCTGACGGAGCAGACCCGCCGGGACAACGCACGGTTCTTCGACTCGATCGACGACGTCCCCATGCACTGCATCACCCAGGGTCTCGGCACCATCCTCAGGGCGAGGCACCTCGTCCTCCTCGCGTTCGGCGCCGGCAAGGCGGCTGCGATCGCCGCTGCGCTCGAGGGACCGCTCTCCGCCAACCTCCCCGGTTCGGCGGTGCAGCTGCACCCGCGCGCCACGGTGGTCCTCGATGAAGCGGCGGCGTCCGAGCTGCAGCACGCCGACTACTACCGCTACGCGTACGCCAACAAGCCCGCCTGGCAAGGTATCTGACGGCTCAGGCGACGCCCCCCAGTCGGAGGAGTGCCGTGGTGAGGGCCGCCGCGAGGACGATGACGACGAACGGTGCCTTCCTCCAGGCGAGGACGCCGGCCACCAGGACGCCCGAGAGTCGTGCGAATCCCGCGAAGTGCTGGTCCTGGGTCAGGGCCGTGGTCGTGAGCACCGCCATGAGCAGGACGATGGCGGCGTCCGCGAGCAGGGTCTCGACCCGTTCCGAGACCTCGGCGCGGGTGCGCAGGAGTGGCCCGGCCAGGCGGAACGTGTAGGTGCCCACGGCGAGGATGAGGACCCCGACCAGCACGAGCATCGACTGGTTCACGCGGTGACCTCCGGCTTCGGCTGCTTCCGGCCGAAGCCGAACAGGAGGCCGACGAGCGACAACAGGACGGGGATCCCCGAGGGGAGGAACGGCGTCGCGGCGACGGCGACGAGCGCGCCGACGAGTGCGGCTCGGCGTGTGCGGCGCTCGCGGAGGGCGGGGAAGATGAGGGCGAGCAGCACTGCGGGGAACATCACGTCGAGTCCGAAGGCGTCCGTGTCCTCGATCACGGTGCCGGCGAAGGCTCCGAGTGCCGCGCCCGCCGGCCAGCAGAGGAGGATGCCGAGGCCGCACGCCCAGAACGCGGCGCGCTTCCGCTCCAGGGTGTCCTGATCGAGCGCGAAGACCACGGACTCGTCGTTGAGGAGGTGTGTACCGAGCACGCGGCGCCAGCCCGTGCCGACGACCTCATGGATCGCGAGGCCGAACGGCAGGTGACGGGCGTTCACGAGCAGCCCTGCCAGCGCTGCGGTGAGCGGACTCCCGCCGGCCGCGACGATCCCGACGAACAGGATCTCCGATGCGCCGGCGAGGACGAGCAGGGCGAGCGCCAGGACGACCCAGGGCTGGATGCCCGAGTGCACGGCGACGGCTCCGTAGGAGATGCCGACCAGTCCGTCGGCGACGCAGACCAGTGCGATGGCACGCGTGGTCGGCCGACCGAGGTGACTCCATATCGAACGCACGTACACTATATTGAACGCGCACGAAGCGTTCGTCAAATCGAACGCGTAATACCTTGGAGCGAACGCATGACGCAGGTCGAACCATCCGACGACGGAGCACCGCACGCCGCGGTCGCGGCGGCGCTGACCCGCGAGCGGCAGCGGACCGGCCTCTCACTCGCGGAGGTGGCCCGTCGAGCCGGGATCGCGAAGTCCACCCTCTCGCAGCTGGAGGCGGGGCTCGGGAACCCGAGTCTCGAGACCCTCTGGGCGCTCAGCGTCACCCTCGACGTCCCCTTCGCCCGCCTGGTCGAGCCGGTGCGACGGCCGGTCCAGGTCATCCGTGCCGGTGAGGGGCCGACCCTCGCCGCGTCCGGGGCGGACTACGTCGCGACGGTGTTGTCCGCCTGCCCGCCGAACGCCCGACGCGACATCTACCGCATCGTCGTCGAACCCGGGGAGCCGAGGCGCTCGGAGCCGCACATGCCGGGCGTCGTCGAGCACTGGATCCTCAGCACCGGTCGCGCGTCCATCGGGCCCGTCGGCGAGGAGGTCGAACTCGGTCCGGGGGACTACCTCGCCCACGCCGGGGACGTGCCGCACGTCTTCGAGGCACTCGAGCCGGGTACGACCGCCGTGGTGGTCACCGAACACGTCTGAGCACCTCGACAGGCTCGGTGACCAGGGCGACTCGGTGACCAGGGCGGCTCGGTGACCGGGGCGGCTCGACGGCTGATCAGCCGTCGATGACGTGCACGAGCTCGTCGATGAAGCCGGCGAAGTCCTCGGAACGGCGGATGATCCGGGCGACGCTCGAGCGCTCCGAGAACACCTCGACGAACTGGTCGAAGACCGTCTGGAACGCAGCGCGACCCGATTCGCTGAACGCCACGAGTGCGACGACGCTCACGCGCGCTCCGCCCCACTCCATCGGCGTCTCGTTCACCGCGATCGCGATGGCGGTCGAGTGCGCGGTCATCGCCATGGCGTGCGGCACGGCCAAGGTGTCGGTGAACGCCGTCGACGACATGCGCTCCCGCTCGATCGCCGCGGTGAGGTAGCTCTCGTCGATGATCCCCTGGGCGATCATGCGCTCGCCGAGCAGGCGGATCATGCCCTCCTCGTCCTCGGCGTGCGCGTTCCGGAGGAAGAGGTCCGGGTGGAAGTACTGCAGCAGTTCGTCGGTGATCTCCGACAAACGGGACGACCTCCGCACGCGGCTGACCGCACTCCGGACGCGCTCCACGTCGGCCGCGGTGAGGAACGGTTGGATGACGACGATGCCGTCGGCAGGGGCCGGTGGCTCGATCGTCGTGAGCACGAGCTCGGTGTCGATGGCGGCCCAGTCGACATCGGTGCGGGTGATGACGGATCGGACGTCGAGGACGTCGCCCAGCTGCGATTCGACGCGTCGACGCAGCACCTCGTGCATGTCGTAGTAGCCGGCGGAGACGATCGTGGAACCGAGGAGAGCCTCCTTGCGGGCCTTCTGCTCGAGCTGGGCACCGACGTGCATCGCGATGTAGGCGATCTCGTCGTCGTTGATGATGATCGAGCCGTGTCGCTGCAGTTGGCTGGCGATGAAGACCGCGAGCTCGTAGATCATCGGGTACGAGGTCTTGATCGAGCGGGTCAGCGGATTGCGTGAGTAGGACTGGTCCTGTGCACGACGGATGAGGTTCTGGACGTGGAGGGTGAGCCGGACGATGAAGTCCTCGTCGGAGAGGTCGACGAGGTACTCTCGGCCGGCACGGTCGACGGCCTGACGGACGGCGGCGAGGTCGTCCTGGTTGACGTAGTCGTCGACGAGGACTTCGGCGGGAGCCCCACTGCCCGGCGTCACCACCCGCGTCACGAGCAGGTAGCTGAGGTACACGAGGTCGCCGTCGCCGAGCGCGACGTGGAAGTGAGCGTCGACGAGCCGCGCCAGATCCTCCGCGACCGCCTCGACCTCCGGGGTGCGCGGAGCGTGGTCGGCGGGCTCCGCCGGACGGTCCTTCGTGACCCGGTCGATGGCGATCGCGATGTGGAGCAGGACGTTCGCGATGCCGTACTCGTTCACGTAGTACCCGCGCGCGGTCAAGGCCTCGAGCAGCTCGCCCTTGAACGGACTGAACTCGTTCGGCGCGAACGCGCGCTGGAGCGCCTCAAGCTCGACGATGCCGCGGTCGGTCTCGTCGCGGAACATGCGGCTGAGGAGCCGTCTCCGCTCGGTCTCACCGCCCGCCATCGTCACCGTCGATCCGGAACGGTCGAGCGTGAGGGCGGTGTCGGCGAGCATGGCACGGACCCGGCCCAGGTCGCCCTCGACGGTCGACTCGCTGACGTGGAGCCGCTGTGCCGTCTCATGCACGTCGATCCCCGAGGGGGCGCTGATGAGCAGCCGGACGAGCCCGTAGAGCCGATCCCGGGGCGTCTCCGATTCGAACGCCGATGCGGCTCGTCGCCGGTAGACCGCGTAGCCGTCGGCGTTCAGCCGATACCCGTTCGGCCCGGACTCGACGACGTCGTGCGGTGCCGTGCGGGTGTTGACCGCCGTGACGTAGCTGCGCACGCTCCGCGGTGTGACGCCGAGCACCTCCGCGACCTCGGTGGCCGTCGTCCAGCCGTCCCGTCCCGCGAGGTAGCCGAGCATGCGGTCGTGTTTCTCGCGTGCCACGATGCCCTCTCCGTCGGTCGGCCGTCGCGCGGTCCGGGCGAACCGCTCCACCGAGTCAACCACCTTCCCGGCTGCTTCCGCGCGTTCGACGACCTTTCCGCCCCGGCGGAAGAGCTTCTGGTGGAGCCACGACGGGCGCGACGGAATGATGGGTTGGTAGGCAATCGGCGGTTCTGGAGAAGGTTCGATGAAGATCCTGGTGATTTGCGGCGCGGGTGCGTCGAGCACGTTCATGGCCCAACGCCTGCGTCGCGCGGCAGCCGACCGATCGATCGACGTCTCCGTCGCGGCCGGTGCCGAATCGCAGGTCCTCGGCGGCACGATCGCCCTCGACGGTGTCGACGTCCTGCTCGTCGGCGCCCACCTCGCCGACCACGAGGCCGCGCTGCGCGCAGCGGCCGAGCCCACCGGCACCGCGGTCGCCGTCCTGCCCGGCGACGTCTTCGGCGTCGAGGGTGGCGCGCGAGCCCTCGAACTCGTCCTCTCGATCCAATCACCAACCAGGAGGTAACCCCATGGCAACTCGAACCGTCCGCATCGGCTCGTCGCACGGCCTGCATGCCAGGCCCGCGAAGCTGTTCACGCAGGCTGCGAAGGACGCCGGGGTCCCGGTGACGATCGCGAAGGGCAGCGGCAAGCCCGTCAACGCGGCGAGCATCCTCGGCGTGATCGCGCTCGCCGTCGAGCACGGCGACTACGTGACCCTGTCCGTCGACGGCGAGGGCGCCGCAGCCGAGGGCACCCTCGACACGCTCTCCGAGCTCCTGGTGACCGACCATGACGAGCAGTAGTCCGATGACCGCGTTCCAGGGCATCGGTATCGGCCAGGGCATCGCCGTCGGCCCGGTGGCCCGCATGGCCGACCCGCTCCCCGCGCCCGCCGACGTCGCCAGCACCCTCGACCTCGCGACCGAGACCGAACGCGCGAACACCTCCCTCGCCGCGGTCGCCCGCGAACTCGAGGCCCGAGGCGCCGCCGCCGGTGGTGCAGCTCGTGACGTCCTCGAGGCCCAGGCGATGATGGCGGAGGACCCGACCCTCGCCGAGGAGATCGCCACGCGGCTCGCGGACGGCAAGACCGCCGAGTGGGCCGTCCACGCGGCGTTCGCCTCGTTCCGCGACCAGCTCGCCGCGATGGGCGGCTACCTCGGGGAGCGCGCCGCCGACCTCGACGACGTGTCACAGCGGGTCATCGCCGACCTCATGGGCGTGCCGGCCCCCGGCGTCCCCTCACCCGGCCACCCGTTCATCCTCGTCGCCCGCGACCTCGCACCGGCCGACACCGCTCTCCTCGACCTCGACCTGGTCCTCGGCCTCGTCACGAGCGACGGCGGCCCGACCTCGCACACGGCGATCCTCGCCCGCGAGAAGTCGATCGTCGCGATCGTCGGCGTCGTCGGAGCGGCCGAGCTGACCGACGGCACGACGCTCGTCGTTGACGCGGCAGCCGGTGAGGTCACGGTCGATCCGACGCCCGAGCTCATCGCCGCCACGGAGCAGCGCATCGCCGACCGCCTGGCGCTCGTGAACGCTCCGGTCGTCCCCGGTGCACTGGCGGACGGCACCCCGGTGCCGCTGCTCGCCAACCTGGGCTCGGCCGAGCACGCCGACGCCGCCGCAGAGCTCGGCGCCGAGGGCGTCGGCCTCTTCCGCACCGAGTTCCTCTTCCTCGACCAGGCGCTCGCGCCCACGGTCGAGCAGCAGCGCGCACACTACGAGAAGCTCCTGAACGCCTTCCCCGGCCAGAAGGTCGTCGTGCGCGTCCTCGACGCCGGAGCCGACAAGCCGTTGGCGTTCCTCAACGACGCGCACGAGGACAACCCGGCGCTCGGACTCCGTGGCCTCCGTGCGCTGCGGGCGAGCGAGGACATCCTGCGCGAGCAGCTCACGGCGCTCGCCCAGGCCGACGCCGCGACGGACGCCGACCTCTGGGTCATGGCCCCGATGGTGTCGACCGTCGAGGAGACGAAGTACTTCATGGCGATCGCCGCCGAGTACGGTCTGAAGACGCCCGGCGTCATGGTGGAGGTGCCGTCGAGCGCCCTCCTCGCCGACCGCGTCCTCGCCCACGCCGGATTCGCGTCGATCGGGACCAACGACCTCACGCAGTACACGCTCGCCGCGGACCGCCTGCTCGGTTCCGTCGGCGCGTTCCAGGACCCGTGGCACCCGGCGGTCCTCCGCCTCGTGCAGCTCGTCGGCGAAGCCGGCCAGCACCACGGCAAGCCGGTCGGCATCTGCGGCGAAGCAGCCGCCGACCCGCTCCTCGCCGTCGTCCTCGTCGGACTCGGCGCCACCACCCTGTCCATGTCACCGTCGGCGCTCGCCGACGTCCGTCACTCCCTCCAGCAGTACACGCTCGACGATGCCCGGCGCATCGCGGCAGCAGCACTGGCCGCCGACGGTGCGGCCGAAGCCAGGGCAGCGGCCACCGCTGCAACGACTCCCGAAATGAAAGAGGCAACATCATCATGACAACGACGTCTACTCCCAAGAAGCCGGGAGGTGCACGAGTCGGCGTTCAGCGATTCGGCACCTTCCTCTCCGGCATGGTCATGCCGAACATCGCGGCCTTCATCGCCTGGGGCCTCATCACCGCGTTCTTCATCGCGACCGGCTGGTTCCCGAACGGGATCCTCGGCGGCTTCGGCAACGCCGACCTCATCGGCTGGCAGGGTGCCGCGACGGCGCTCGCGCAGGCCGACGACGGTACGACCTTCCCGCAGTACGTCGGCCTCGTCGGCCCGATGATCACGTATCTGCTCCCGTTGCTCATCGCGAACACCGGCGGCCGCATGATCTACGGTGAGCGTGGCGGCGTCGTCGCGTCCATCGCGACCATGGGTGTCATCGTCGGCAGTGCGATCCCGATGTTCATCGGTGCGATGATCATGGGCCCGCTCGCCGCGTGGCTCATGAAGCAGGTGGACCGGATCTGGGACGGCAAGATCAAGGCCGGCTTCGAGATGCTGGTCAACAACTTCTCCGCGGGTATCCTCGGGGCCCTCCTCGCCATCGGCGGCTTCTTCGGTATCGCACCGATCGTCACCGCGCTCAGCAGCTTCCTCGAGGGCATCGTCGACTGGCTCGTCGCCAACTCGCTCCTGCCGATCGCGAGCATCTTCATCGAGCCGGGCAAGATCCTCTTCCTCAACAACGCCATCAACCACGGTGTGCTGACCCCGCTCGGTGTCCAGCAGTCCGAGGAGACCGGCAAGTCGATCCTGTTCCTCCTCGAGGCGAACCCGGGCCCGGGCCTCGGCATCCTGCTCGCGTTCTGCTTCTTCGGCATCGGTCTCGCGAAGGCGTCGGCCCCCGGCGCGGTCATCATCCAGTTCTTCGGAGGCATCCACGAGATCTACTTCCCGTACGTGCTCATGAAGCCGATGCTGGTCCTGGCCGCGATCGGCGGCGGTATGGCCGGTGTGGCGACGAACGTCGCGTTCAACACGGGTCTCCGCGCCCCGGCCTCGCCGGGCAGCATCATCGCCGTGCTCATCCAGACGGCGCCCGACAGCTACGTCGGCGTGATCCTGTCGGTCATCGTCGCGGCAGCCGTCTCGTTCGCGATCTCCGCGATCATCCTGCGGGCCAGCCGGAAGCGCGACCTCGAGAACGAGAACGCCGGTGACCTCTCGGCCGCCGTCGCCGCGACCGAAGCCGCCAAGGGCAAGAAGTCGAGCGTGCTCGGCAACCTGTCGGCCGGAAGCGCCGCAGCCGGTGCGGACGTCGTCGACGAGGGCGTCGTCACGACGCTCGAGCGCGGACCGATCCGCAACATCGTCTTCGCCTGCGACGCCGGTATGGGTTCGAGTGCGATGGGCGCCTCGGTGCTCCGCAACAAGATCAAGAAGGCCGGCATCGACGAGATCACCGTCACCAACAAGGCGATCGCGAACCTCGCCGACGACGTCGACCTCGTCATCACCCAGCGCGAGCTGACGGAGCGCGCGAAGGAGAAGACCCCGAGTGCCGTGCACATGTCGGTCGACAACTTCATGAACTCTCCGAAGTACGACGAAGTGGTGGAGCTGCTCCGCGGAGAGGGAGCACACTAGCAACGGAACGATCCCGGGGCGCACGCGAACGGCGTGCGCCCCGGGCTTTATCCATCGACCCACACCCGGCTCCGGACCGCACCGGCGGAGCCCCGCACGACGAATGCAGAGGAAGACATGTCGCAGGTACTGACCCAGGATCGGATCACCATCGTCACCGGGACGGTGACGCAGGAGGAGGCCATCCGCCGCGCTGCCGACGCCCTCGAAGCGGCCGGCGCCGTGACCGACGAGTACTTCGAGGCCATGCTCGCCCGCGAGCAGTCCGTGTCGACCTACATGGGCAACCTCCTCGCGATCCCGCACGGGACGAACGACGCGAAGGAGGCGGTCCGTGATTCAGCTCTGTCGTTCACCCGCTACGAGACCCCGATCGACTGGGACGGCGACGAGGTCCGCTTCGTCGTCGGCATCGCCGGCAAGGACGGCGGGCACATGGAGATCCTCTCCAAGATCGCCATCATCTTCTCCGAGGACGACGAGGTCGCCAAGCTGCTCGCAGCCGAGACGCCCGAGGAGCTCTACGCGCTCCTGAGCGAGGTCAACGAGTGATGCGAGCCGTCCACTTCGGCGCCGGCAACATCGGGCGCGGCTTCGTCGGCCTGCTCCTCCACGAGGGCGGCTACGAGGTCGTCTTCGCGGACGTCAACGCCGAGCTCATCGATGCGATCGCCGCGGCCGACAGCTACACGGTGCACGAGGTGGGCGACGGCGCGAAGGACACGGTCGTCACCGGGTTCCGCGCGATCAACAGCGCCACCGACGAGGAGGCCCTCGTCCAGGAGATCGCCGCCGCCGAGGTGGTGACCACCGCCGTCGGGCCGACCATCCTGCGCTTCGTCGCCCCGGTCATCGCGCGTGGGATCGCCGCGCGTCCGGCCGACGCCGCTCCGCTCGCCGTCATGGCCTGCGAGAACGCGATCAACGCCACCGACCTCCTCGCCACCGAGGTGCGCCAGGCGGTCGGCGACGAGGCCTGGGCGTCGCTGTCGACCCGGGCCGTGTTCGCCAACACGGCCGTGGACCGCATCGTCCCGGGCCAGCCCGCCGGGCAGGGCATCGACGTGACCGTCGAGACCTTCTACGAGTGGGCGATCGAGACCCCGGCGTTCAACGGCTCGCTGCCGTCGATCCCCGGTGCCCACTTCGTCGAGGAGCTCGCACCGTACATCGAGCGGAAGCTCTTCACCGTGAACACCGGCCACGCCTCCGTCGCCTACTTCGGTGCGCGCGCCGGTATCGGGACCATCGCCGAAGCGCTCGCCGAGCCGTCGATCGCCGCGGCCGTCGGCGCGGTGCTGGAGGAGACCTCCGCGCTGCTCGTCGCCAAGCACGGGCTCGACGTCGACGCGCAACGCGAGTATCGCGAGACGATCCTCCGTCGCTTCGCGAACGTGCACCTGCCCGACACCGTGGAGCGCGTCGGTCGGCAGCCGTTGCGCAAGCTGAGCCGGACCGAGCGGTTCATCGGGCCCGCCGCAGAACTCGCGGAGCGCGGCATGGCCCACGACGCACTCGTCTCGGCCATCGGTGCCGCGCTCGAGTTCGACGTCGCCGACGACGAGCAGAGTGTCCACCTGCAGGCGAAGCTCCACGAGCTCGCGCCGGGCACCTTCGTCGAGGAGGTCACCGGCCTCGCTCCCGAGCATCCGCTGGCTCCCGCGGTGCTCGCGCAGGTCGTCGCCCGACAGGCCTCGCTCGCGTAACGCCCTTCGACAGGCTCAGGGACCGGATCCGTCCGGACCCTGAGCCTGTCGCCGTTCCCGGCCGCTTCCGGCCCCTGGGCCCGCCTCCGGACGCCCGTCGCCGGCCACTGAGCCGGCCTCCGGTCCCTGAGCCGGCCTCCGGTCCCTGAGCCTGTCGAAGGGCCTCAGAACATCTTGCCCGGGTTGAGGAGGTTCTTCGGGTCGAAGAGCCGCTTGATCCCGTGCTGGAGCGCGAGCTGATCCTCGCCGAGCTCGTCGCCGAGCCAGCGCTTCTTGAGCAGGCCGATGCCGTGCTCGCCGGTGAGGGTGCCGCCGAGCCGCAGCGCGGTGGTGAAGAGGTCGTCGGCGGCCTGCCAGATGAGGTCGGGTACCTCGACACCCTCGAAGACGAAGTTCGGGTGGAGGTTGCCGTCGCCCGCGTGCGCGACCGTCGGGATGGAGATGCCGTAGCGGCGCTCGATCTCGCCGATCGCCGTGAACATCGCCGCCAACTGGCTGCGGGGGACCGACACGTCCTCGATGAGCGGGGTGCCGAACTGCTCGAGCGAGGGATGCAGGGCGCGGCGGACGGCCAAGAGATGCTCACCCGTCGCGTGGTCGGTGGACATCTCGGCACGCCCGCCGCCGGCGTGGAGCACCTCGAGGATCGCGGCGGCCTCCGCCTCGGCGTTCGGGCCGTCGGTCTGGATCACGACGTGGGCCTCTCCGCTGTTCGGGATCGGCAGCTGCAGGTAGCGGTGCACGGCGACGAGCGCGACGGGGTCGAGCAGCTCCATGATCGACGGCTGGATACCGGATGCGGTGACGGCGGCGGTGGCCTCCGCGGCCGAGACGACGCTCGGGAAGTACCCGGCGATGGTCGCGACGGTGCCCGGCGTCACGCGACGGATGCGGACGGTCGCCTCGACGATGACGCCGAGGACGCCCTCGGATCCGACCATGAGACTCGTGAGGTCGAGGCCGGTGACCCCCTTCACGCTCCGGTGCCCGACGCTGATGAGTCGTCCGTCGGCCAGCACCACCTTGAGGGCGAGCACAGCGTCGCGCGTCACGCCGTACTTGGCACAGAGCAGGCCACCGGCGCCGGTCGCGATGTTCCCACCGACGGTCGAGATCGCGCGGCTCGCCGGGTCGGGCGCGAACCAGAGCCCCCTGGCGAGCAGGAGGTCGTTGAAGGCGCCGTTGATGATGCCCGGTTCGACCACCGCGAGGAGGTCGGGTTCGTTGATCTCCAGGACGCGCTGCATCTCGAGCGTCGACAGGACGACCTCGCCCGCGCCGCCGAGTGCACCGCCGGCCAGTCCGGTACCGGCGCCGCGCGTCACGACCGGCGTCCCGGTCGCGGTGGCGATCCGCATGACCGTCTGGACGTCCTCGATGGAGCGTGCGGAGACCACGGCGATGGGTGGGGCGTCGGACACGTGACCCGACTTGTCGGACCGTGCGTCCGCGAGGACGGCGTCCGTCGTCGAGACCGCGTTGCCGAGGGCGTCACGGAGGGCGTCGAGGACGGTCGGCGTCGTCATCGCGGCAGGGCTGATCCGTCGGCCCAGACCGCCTGGACGTTCCACTGGTGGTCGAGGAGGACGGCGTCCGCGGCGTATCCCGGGGCCAGTCGTCCGAAGCGGTCGGCGAGGCCGAGGACACGGGCCGGGGTGCTCGTGAGCGCACCGACCGCCGCGTCCGCCGCGACACCGCTGGTGATGGCGAGTCGGAGCGCCCGGTCGAGCGTCAGCGTCGAGCCGGCGATCGAGTCGCCTTCCACGAGCCGCGCCAGACCGTCGGTCACCTGGACCTCGAGCGCTCCCAGCAGGTAACGGCCGTCGGAGGAACCGGCTGCGGCCATCGCGTCGGTGATGAGTGCGACGCGGCCCGGGGCCTGCTCGAAGGCGAGCTTGGCGACGTCGGGGTGCACGTGTTCGCCGTCGAGGATGAGCTCGACCGTGACCCGCTCGTCGGCGAAGGAGGCGATGATCGGTCCGGGCGCACGGTGGTGGATCCCGTTCATCGCGTTGAACACGTGGGTGACGAGTCGGGCACCGAGATCGAACGCCGTCTTCGTCAGTGCCTCGTCGGCGTCGGTGTGACCCACGGCGACGATGACGCCGGCCTCGACGAGGACCTGGATCGCCTCGAGGGCGTTCGGCAGCTCAGGGGCGATCGTGATCTGCCGGAGCGTGCCTCGGCTGGCGTCGATGAGGCGTTCTACGACGGCCGGGCTCGGGTCGATGAGCGCCCCGGGGTCGTGTGCGCCCTTCTTGGCCGGTGAGAGGAACGGACCTTCGAGGTGGGCTCCGAGGACCAGCGGATCCTCGGCGACGAGGTCGGCGATCCCCTCGAGACTCGCGACGAGGGCGTCGACCGGGTTCGAGACGAGACTGATGAGCGTCCTCGTGGTCCCGTGCGCCCGGTGCACCGCGAGCGCGCGTCCGATGGCGTCGCGTCCGTCGTCGAAGGATGAACCGCCGCCGCCGTGGACGTGGAGGTCGATGAACCCCGGCGTGAGGTGGCCGCCGTGTGCGTCCTGGACGGATGCGTCGTCGCCGACGGGGAGGGACCGCCAGTCGTCGCCGGTACCGGTGGAGCGGATGACACCGTCGACCGCGTGCAGCCAGAAGGCGTCCTGGTGGCCGTCGACGTCGACCTTGGTGGCGGAGTGGATCAGGAGCTCGGTCATGCGAGCTGCTTCCGGCCGCGGATGACACCACTGGCCACGGCGACCACGGCGAAGACGGTCGCGATGATCGGCTGCCCGAGGTGCAACCAGGCGAGCGCCGCCGCCGCGAAGATGAGGAGCTCGACGACCGCCTGGCCGTAGAGGTCGATGCGGATCACGGCGCGCGGCGAGAGGAACAGCGCCCAGAGGATGATCGCCACGACCGGCGCGGCGATCCCGACGACCACGTTCAGGGGGAACGGCCACACCGCGACGCCCCAGAAGCCGAGCGAGAAGAAGGCGAAGAGTTCGAGGAAGAACCGCAGGATCTCGTTGGGGCCGATCTTCACATCGGCGGGAGTTCGTTCAGACACCACACGATTCTACGGCGCGTGGCCGCGAGCCCGCTCCGGGTCAGCGGAAGATGATCGTGCGCGCACCGTCGAGGAGGACGCGGTCCTCGGCGAACCACTTCACCGCCTGGGTGAGGGTGCGGCTCTCCTCGTCCTGACCGATGGCGACGAGCTCCGCGGGGGAGCGGGAGTGGTCCACGCGGACGACGTTCTGCTCGATGATCGGTCCCTCGTCGAGGTCGCTCGTCACGAAGTGCGCGGTCGCACCGATGAGCTTGACGCCGCGCGCGTGCGCCTGCTTGTACGGGTTCGCGCCCTTGAAACCGGGCAGGAAGGAGTGGTGGATGTTGATGGCGCGACCGGCGAGGCGCTCGCAGAGCTCGGGGGACAGGATCTGCATGTACCTCGCGAGGACGACGAGCTCGATGTCGTGCTCCTCGACGGCCTCGACGACCCTGGCCTCGAACGCCGCCTTCGAGGCTGCGTCCGTCACGGGCAGCGCCTCGAAGGGCACGCCGTAGAAGGAGGCGAGATCGCGGAGCGAACCGTGGTTGCTGAGCACGAGGGGGATCTCGACCGGGAGCTGGCCGGCCCGCTGGCGGAAGAGCAGGTCGTTGACGCAGTGTGCCGCCGTCGAGGCCAGGACGAGCGTTCGGAGCGGGCGACCGACGACGTCGAGCCGCCACTGGAAGCCGTACCGTTCGACGACGGGCGCGATGGCCGCCTCGAAGCGCTCGCGCGAGACCGCAGCCTCGACCTGGAGCCGCATGAAGAACCGCCCGGTGTCATCGCTCGAGAACTGCTGGCTCTCGGTGATGTTGCCGTCGGCCTCGACGATCGCGCCGCTGATCGCGTGCACGATACCCGGGCGGTCCTCGCAGATGATCGAGAGCACCCAGTGGACGGAGCGCTCGTGCGTGGTCGATGGCACAGCGGAGGGATCGGTCGAGTTCGTCACCGACTCAGGTTACCGGGACCCGACCGCTCAAGCCGCAGGGACGGACCGCTCGTCGACGAGGTCGGCGTGGGAGGACTGCCGCAGGTACGACCGAACCGTCTCGCGACTCTGCCTCAGGCAGTCGATGCGGGCGTCGATCGAGGCGATCTGCGCATGGAGCGACTCGGCCGTCGCGCGGGAGCAGTCGGGCACGGCACGCGAGGTGCGTGCGTCGTCGAGATCGAGGACCACGCGCACGAGACGGGTCGTGAGCCCCGCGTCGAACAGGTTGTCGACCGTGACGACGTGGTCGATCGCGGACGGTTCGTACTCGTCGGGCGCGTGCGACGCGCGCACGGGCGCCAGGAGTCCCTCCTCCTCGTAGGAGCGGAGCCGGGTGGCCGGGACACCCGTTCGTTCAGCGAGTTCTGCAATGCGCATGAGCGGCCTCTCTGTCACCTTCACGTCAGCTGCAACGTCGGATCGAGCCCTCCGCATTCCCGGCCTCGGGTAGACTCGTCCGCGGTCGCCGGATGTCGGTTGACCCTGGGCGCGCACATCAGCGCGTAGACGAACTCGTCCGCCACGTCCGCCGACGAGTGAACGCCATCGTTGGAGCAATCCGATGACCTCCTCTTCGCCCTCCTCGGCGCGCGCCGCCGAACCCACCAAGCCGTCGTCACCGCCGTTCCCCTGGGTCGGCCTGATCGCGCTCGCGGCGGGCACCTTCCTCTCCGTCACCGGCGAGATGATCCCGACCGGCCTCCTCCCGGAGATGAGCGCCTCGCTCGGCGTCACCGAGTCGCAGATCGGGCTCCTCGTCAGCGTGTTCGCGTTCACGGTGGTGCTGTCCAGCACCGCGCTCATCCACCTCACCAGGCGTGTGCCGCGACACGCGTTGCTCGTGGCCGTCATCGTCGTCCTCGGCGTGAGCACCGGTCTCGGCGCGCTCGCCCCGAACTACGAACTCCTCGTCGCCACCCGGGTGCTCGGCGGGCTCGCCCATGGTGTCTTCTGGGCGGTCGTCGGCGCGTACGCCGGTCACCTGGTCCCGAAGGAACAGCTCGCCCGTGCCGTTTCCGTGACGATCGCCGGAGGCACGCTCGCCTTCGTCCTCGGCGTCCCGCTCAGCACCGCGCTCGGGCACGCGCTCGGCTGGCGCCTCGCGTTCGGCGTGCTCGCCGCAGCCATGCTCCTCGGCGCCGTCGTCGTGTGGTGGAAGCTGCCGCCCGTCGGTCGGGAGGAGTCGCACGCGGCAGCCTCGGGTGCGACGGGCCGTGATCCGAGCGTCATCCCGGTCGCGATCGTCTGCATCGCGGTCGGCGTCATCATGGCGGGCCATTACGCGTTCTACACCTACATCGCACCGTTCCTCATCGGCGAGGTCGGTGTCCCGGCCGGCCAGCTCAGCATCCTCCTCCTCGTCTACGGCGTCGCGGGCGCGATCGGCCTCATCCTCACCGGCAGCGTCTTCGCGAGGCGTGCGACCACCGGCCTGTTCGTCGCCCTGACCGTGTCTGCCGCCATGGTGAGCGTCCTCGCCCTCTCAGCAGGGTGGCTTCCGGGCGCACTCGTCGCGTTCTTCCTCTGGGGGACGGCCTTCGGCATGCTGCCGCCACTCATGCAGACGCGCCTCCTGCACGCGGCGAGCCCACGTATCCGCGACACCGCGAACGCGTTCTACACGACCGCGTTCAACACGGGAATCGGTGGCGGTTCGGCGCTCGGCGCGTTGCTCCTCGCCGAGATCGGTCTCGGCGTGCTGCCGTGGGTGTACGTGTGCCTGGCCGTGGTCGCGACCTCGCTCCTCGCCGCGGACGTGCTGCGCACCCGCAGGCGCGAATCCGTCTGATCGAGCACGAGCCGCTGCGGACGCGCTCAGCGTGACCGTTTACGGTACCGCCGGTTCGTCCGTCGTCGGTGCCGGTGAGGCGTCTGCGCCATCGGGCGGCGCGGTGACGTCGGGCGCGGTCTCCACCGGCGTCTCCGTCTCCGTCGCCGGATCAGGCTCGGTCGTACTCGGCACGTCCGGCTCCGTCGCGGGAGCCGGTTCCACCGGGATCTGGTCCGCGATCGGTTCGACGACGGCCTGAACAGGGAGCGGAGCGGGAATCGCCTCCGGTGCGGTGTCCAGAACCGCTTCCGGGAGCGGGGCCGTCGCCGGATCGACGGCGGACTCGGTACTCAGGAGTCCGGTCAGCGAGAGGTACTCGACGGAGGTCGCAGGTCCCACGCGCGATGGGTCCGCGGGGTCGACGCCCCAGACGCTGAGCTCGTGGAACCCGCCGGCCACGGCGGCGCCGGTGAGCGTCGCCCGACCGTCGGCATCGAGCGCGACGCGCTGCTCGTCACCACCGTCGAGGGTGTACCCGATCGCGCCGTTCGGAGCGCCGCTGATGACGATCGGTGCGTCCGGCTCGAGGATCCGGAACGACAGGATCGTCTCGAATCCGGAGATCGAGGGCCCGGAGATCGTCATGCCGGCAGGTTCCGCGGACTCGGTGACCTGGTCACCGAGGGTCTGGCGCACGGTGAGGGTGAACGTCCCAGACCGGTTCAGGACGACCGGTCCTGTCGACCAGGTCCCGGTCACCGGGGCGGCTGCGACCGATGACCGCTGCGCGGACCCCGGCACGACCGTCGAAGCGACGACGAGGTCGCCGTCGAGGACGTCGATGGTGGCTCCGGCCGCTCCCGTGCCGCTGAACGTGGGCCACAGGTAGCCACCGCCGGAGTCGGCGACCATGGTCGGCACCGGGAGCGCCGTGGGTTCGGTCGGGTCGACGGGATCGACCGGGGTGACGGGCGGAGCGACCGGTGGGGCAGTGGGCGTCGGAACCTGCGGGGAGAGCACGACGGGATCCGGCGTCCCATCCTCGTTCGGACTCGGACTCGGACTCGGACTCGGACTCGGAGTCGGATTCGGTGCCGGGGAGGAGGGTGTCGGCGTCGGGCCGGCGATCGGGGCCGCATCCGGGGACGGGGCGGCGGGCGGATCGGTGGGCCCAGCAGCCGTGCCGGAGGTCGGCGTGTCGGCGGTCGGCGGGAACACCACCGGACCCAGGACGAGCGCGGCGGCGGTCACCGCCGCGACGACGCCGACACCGACCGCGGCGATGATCCCGCCGGAGAGACCGGCCGCCGCAGCACCCGCGGCGCCGGCAGCCGACGCGGCGCCCGCACCCGACGCGGCGCCGGCACCCGATGCGGCGCCACTGGAACCGGCTGCACCGGAGGCCGCCACCCCACCGGAGGCCGCCACCGAGGTGCCCAGGTGCGCCGTCAATGCGACCCCACCGGTGACACCGGCGGGCATCGCGGCGACCGCGGTCGACGGGCCGTTCGCCTGCAACCAAGCGGTGTAGCCGGCCGCACCGGCGGCGCCTGCGACGAGGGGGAGGAGGACGAGCGCCATGCGCGAGCCGACCTCCTTCGCCTCAGCGGCCACGAT
>Ga0157369_10001264_pt1 | contig 31399 bp, 32 predicted proteins | sample C25metaG_FD_113461 | JGI IMG/M metagenome (GOLD analysis project Ga0157369, IMG submission 113461) | Corn rhizosphere microbial communities from Kellogg Biological Station, Michigan, USA - C2-5 metaG | ecosystem: Host-associated > Plants > Roots > Rhizosphere > Soil | place: USA: Michigan... | reverse complement strand
GATAACCGGAACAATTTTCGGTTTCATGAGGCTTTCCTTTTACAAACCGGCTACTGCCGGAAGTCCCTGTACCCATTACAGGCTGGTAATGATCCAGAGGAGAACGCCCGAGGTGACGATGTGGCTATCATACAAAAAATGGCACCAAATGTCATAATCTTCGTGCATTTTTTACACCAAAAATCTCACAGAAGTGTGGTTAATGCTGTTTTCAAGTTCCGACTTTGACGGAAAATGGAAAGGGCTGATGTCCGGGCAGATGTTATGCCCGATGATTCCAAGGCAGCCAGTGAACAGGGCTGGTCATTCACGTTCCTGTGTTCATGGGAAAAGTCAGGCTAAAGATGAATACAATGAAAAGAGATGACAAAATTAATATGATAAAGCAAGAGCGATAGCTTTAAAACGATAGCTCCCGGCGCTAAATCAATCCCTTACGTACTGCAATTAATTAAATAATTCTCTTAATCTACACAAAATTCAGATATGCAAAAATATCCCTGAGACACTACCCACTAGTTTTAAGGAGAATATCTCTGTGTGATACTTTTATCCACTTAACAATGATCTGCCACAATATGATTCTGACTTATTATTTCCAGTTTGTGTAGATCCCCTCCCGGCTTCACACCATATTCTATTTTGGTGAGTTAAAACCGAATGAATTAAGTTCAGCTTTAAATTTATCGACCATCTTTTCAACTTCAATCGCAATTTCATCAATCAATTTTTCTTTGTGTTGATTAGATTTGAGTTCTAAATAGGCATTATCTAAGGCATAATCAGACAGACGTTGTTCAATCTCATAGCCAAATATATTGGTAGCACCATTGGTTAAGACGATACTGGTATTGTGGGAGTCGAAAGGGTGTTTATAGTAGAGCTTTATTAGCCTTTTTAGCTGTTTTTCATCCCTGATTACCCTCAATTTGTTGTCAGCAATTCTTAATTCCCAGCTGACAAAACCAGGCAGGCCGGAATTGAAGTTAGCCACTTTCTCAGCTGCTTTTTCCATGTTCAGCTCAATGCTGCTTCTCATGTGCAAAGGCAGGTCATTGAATCTTTGTAGTAAATGCTGTCGGCAGGGGTTGTTGTAAGACCACAGAACCGAGAACGTAAGCCTTTGATACCGATATATCGCATTGAGGTTAGAGGCAGTACAAACACTAACCATTTCATTAACATAAAACTCTACGTTTTTTCGGTATTCATGATTAAATATCTCAGCGACATAAGAGTCTAAGTAATGAACTTTCGATATTGCTTCTTCAAAAAAGAGTTCATTTTCGAAGAAATTATTTTTGTTAAGGAGGCTGTAAAGTTTCTTTGCGTCATAAGTTTTGTTATTGTCGACATTAAGACCGAAAACAGCAATAAGCAAACTTATTTCTGGACTAATGCTGTTGCGCAACTGTTCTATGTAAGATATCTTTTCACTATCTGCTGATGACGGAAGATAGAAGTCTTTATCTACATAGTTCAGGATTAAAATAATATGGTTAACATATTTAATATATGTGGGGTTTTTGGTTAAATGATAATAAACGCCTTTGGTGACATTAATACTCAATTTCACATTATACTGAATGTCATTACGTAAGGTCTTATTAACATCTTCGAGCAATTTGTTATGCTGCTCAAGTAATATACCGTACCATTCTTTAAAAGAAGCTTTTTTCATTTCAAGAAGAGAAGCCGCCGTTAGATTGGTTGCCCTCATTGCCGCCTTAGCACTATGTCTTGCCTCGTAAGCAGCCCATGCTGTGGCTAAAAAGGCAAGTGAGGTCGCAAGCGTACCTATAACCTCTACATTTTCCTTGACGGTATCCCAGAAAATAATCATCAATGTCCCAAGTATGAGGATCAACAAAACAGGCATTTTATCAGCGTCTTTAGTTAATTTTGAAACTGCATAATATCTGATCTACCATACGATTTCAGCTAATCTGGGGGGGGATGGCCATCCCTACGGAAACGGACGGTAAGAGAGACACTTACCAAATCTAGACAAGAGCGTCTGTTAGATGCCTATTTTCAATTGTCATTATATCTCGATATATCAGAAAGTTACTACACTAACTTACGTTTCGTTCCATTGTCCTTCTAACCTGTGAACCACTGCAGTGAAACCTACGTGCTTGCGGAAAATTCTCAAAACTTCCGATTTTAGCGGAAACCGGAAAGCACTTACCTGGCAGGCAGACAGAAGAACAAGCGGACATGTTCTTTCAGACAATATGTGTCGCCATCTTTTAAACTTCGCGAGGTATCAACACTTTTAAAAGGTACCGGTTCAGTACAACAAAAAATAACTTTCTGCCGGGTAAGTAGTGCCCATAAAGTTTTATCAAACTGCGCGCATAATACTATTAAGTGCGCAAGAAAAAGTTAATAAAATAAGCAAAAAATACCTCTTGACTCTTGACAAATACGTATTATAGCGGTAAGATAACACTATATTCAGGAAAGGAAGCAAAGCAGCTTCCGGGACATAAGTCGGGTCCTCTGCGAATAAAGATAATAACAACGTCAGAGAATCCGAATGGTGTGTTCATGCCAGGCTCTGACGACCGTCAGGGCCTTTTTTTTGCCTGACTCAAATAAATGGATTGTGAGAAAGAAGGTGCAACGCCTTAGGGAAGGTCTGCCTGAAAGGCAGTAAATCAAATGCAGTACTTATTTGCGAGTAAGGAAAGAAGGGTTATTTAATCGTCTTTTACTGAAACACAAAGGAAAGATATGAATAAGTTTATTTTTAAGCAAGAAGCAGTTCTCAATCTTTTTCACCTTAACCAAGGAGCTCTATATGAGTTTAATAGTTGTAAATATCAATGTGCATTCGAACAACAACAGCAGTATCAGCAGCAACAACCACGCTATTCAGCGTCAAGATCCCCCCCCGGCTGACAACAGCGGAAGCGGAAACCACGACAGCCTTATCGACTGGTTCTGGGGTACGGCACTTGCGTATTGTTCGGATCCGTTTATGGCGGCGGTAAGGACCTGGATGGTTGATTTGCTGGTGAAGTCTGGGGAAAGTCCGGCGCTGGCACCTGCAACAGCAGTCTTGATCAGCAGTGCAGTTCTGTGCGCAGCACCGGCAGTTATGCGTTGGGTCGTACGTAAGTTCTTGAAGTAAGAAGCTGTACAGAATCAGGGTGGTGAGAGACCCTGATTCTGATTATATTAACAGAGTGCTGTTCATTTAACAACCACTCATGTTATGAGCGATAGCTACTTTTCCTCAGCAATTTCTGGTTGCTGGGGAGTGTACTGCCTGCTCATTACGTTGTAACTTTCTATTTCTTTCAGGGAGTTACTAATTGTCTCATCATGGCACTGCGCAAGATAGTGCGCATAACTTTCGTCGCCATTATGGCTTTTATAATGTTCGACTATGCTTTGTGCCCGCTTAAATGCACCCACGTGATCTCTTATATATTTCCCTTTAACCGGCATTATCTTTCCATTGATTGCCATTTTAAAAACATAATTATCATAACTCCCGTATTTGCTAAATGCGTTTTCCTCTATTTCTGAGACAATTTCTTCAGAGATTTTTCTCCAGAGCATATTGCTGGGAGACTGGTATTCACTTGAGGGGAGTTCTTTAACATACTGACTTGAGTACTGAATTTGCTCTTCAGCTTCCTTTATTTTATCAATGATATTACCATTTATTTCCCAGCGCAGGCTTAAACTATCGAACGCTTTAAGAACTGCCTTCCGCATCGGATTTTCAAAGATATAGAGAACGATAACCAGCGGAGAAATAAGCCGGACTTCGGGAATCTTGAACCTATGATTAGCATATCCCATCTGATTTCTGAGTTTACTTGAGAAATCTGACTGTTTAGTTATCACCAGGTCATGTATTCGTGACTCCCAATCATCTTGACTGAACAGAGAATTTGGATTTGAAGGAAACATGAAGATAGCGTGCTCAAAGAAACTGAACTCATGTAGCATTTGCTGATAAAAAGGGTATGACGAGTTTTTTGCACCCTTGCTTCGGACATTAAGTGCATTTACGGCTATGAGCAACAGAACGTCATTGCGGATTGTGGACCTGACCGGAGATGTGTAATTTTTCTGAAAACGGATTTTTTCACTTTCTTTAAAAGCGCCATTTTCGTAAACGAACTTTAGCAGATGGTAAAGGACACGCATGTATCTGCTGATAATCTGGTGTCCCGTCAGAAATGAAAAGCAGTCATTCGGACTTTCTGCATAAATACTTTTAGAAAAGAAATTTTCAATTTCACCAATTCGCAATTTCTCTTCTTCGGTTATTTCAGATACTTTATTCTTATGCCAATAGGTATCGAGATAATCACATAACTGTTGATGATAATGGTCATGGTGAGCCAGAAGCATAGTGTAGCGACTTTCAAAAGCCGTTCGCTGGTTCGCCATCTGCGTTTCTTTAAGCGTTTCCAGTCCCAGCTCTTTTGTGGCGTTCATAGACTCACGCGCTATCTCCGCGCTCTTTGCGGCCTCTCTGGCTGCCTGCCATGCTGCATAAGCTGCGACAATCGTTCCTATTGCGCTGACAAGTGCTATCCTCTGCTCCGTGCTCTTGACGGAAAAGGAAATCACCAGAAAAATAATCACATAAATAAAAATTTGTTTCCCAGTAATTCTTTTAGATCCAGCATCCATTATTATTTCCTTATCAGTCACTTTTTCATTAACACTCGTCGTAGGGGTTTTAGCGACATTTCGAGTATGAAATTTTTTACAGCATGATCTATTAGTATTTTCTTATATCTCAACTGAATTCACGTAATTGGTGGTACTCAACGAAATGACGGCCAGATTCTGAAGCCTCACGTATTTTTGCATTCAGCATTACAGGGAATGGTATGCGGTCGCTCAGGCTATAGAAAAGGTCGGCACCGCTTACACAGATGATGCTATGCCCGCGGCCGAATGCCTGAATACCGTCTTCGGTATATCCCATCCAGCTGATAAACACACCACGCGTCCATCTCGCTTTCTGACGTAGCTTCCCGTCAAAAACGTGAAGATCCGCTGCAGGCGTCAGACTCTGCTGCCACTTTGCTTCCAGCAGATAATAATCTCCTTCCATTCTGAAGCTACCATCAATCTGCTCGCCTCTGTTACGGAACGCTTCACGTGGTTCCAGCCTGAAGACCGCAAAAAGTTCTTTCAGCCATACTTCAAAACGGTATCCGCGCTGCTGAGGCGGAAGTAATTTCATGGCCTCCATCTCTGCCGTCAGCGCAGCGTAATCGATGCCGGCATACGCCTGGATGGGCCTAAGACCATCGGCCTCGTGGCTTTGCGCTGCCGTAATTCTATCCAGCAGATTATAAAAGTCAGCCTGATCGCGCAGCGCAGCTGCAGGGAAAGTCAGCTGTTTGTAAGCCCACAGGCTTTTCAGTACTCGAATGACGGTTTCCTGATCGGACTTTCGCATCAGGCATCTGACGCGCTTTGCCTTCGAATTACCATCCTCTTTATAAATCTCATTATCTATATCGATATTGAGCTCTTCATCAAAGAATTCGGTTAGCGTAGGGTTAGAAAAATCAAGAATATAGCCGCCACTACTTTCAAACAGGCGATCAAATAATTGAATATCCTGACGCTTTATTTTCATTAGTTTTTCCTATGCGTGGTCTTAAATTCTGCCATTTTTACATAAAGGCCGATGTCCGGCAGGGAAATACCGTCCGTAATGCTGACGTTCTTTGCACTAACTCTTCATCAGAGCCAAGCACTTCACTTTGGCTGAATGCCCACAGGCAAGTATCTGGTTAAGCCAGCCGCTTGTGATTAAAAGGGTAGGAAAAGCTTATCTTGCTGAAATTAGGAGGGAGGATGAATGCAGTAAATGATTAATTTTGTTTCAAAATTTAGTAACGGCAGCAATCAGATAGTCTACACCGTGCAGCGGATCACTCATCCTGCACCCTCATCACCTCATGCAGCAGCAGCTGCAGCAGTCTGTCTTTGTTCATATTTTTCATGGCAGGCCATTCGGCTTTCAGGGTCAGGGCAACAGTGGCGAGCTGGACAGTGCGAGGCACCGCCGCGCCGTCCTCATACTTGACCAGACTGGTCCGGCTGATGCCGAGCTCAGAAGCTGCGCGCTCTTGGTTCCAGTTCAGCCCTCTGCGCCAGAGAATAAGGTCAAAGCCGGTCAATCCGGAGCTCTCCGGCTGGGTTTACGCGGCTTATCTTGGTTGTCATTCTGCGCGAGAGCGCCCTGTGCTATAACCAGCAGGATACCGGCCATCAGTGACTTTTTCATATCTGCCTCGTCTTCTACCCGTTTCCTGACACGCCACAAATACCGTACGGACTACAAAAATATACGGTAAAAATGTTCAGATATGAACAATTTTATAATACATTTAGCAGGCTTATATTTCGCTTTCGCTGACAGGACGGAGAGACGATGAACATTAGATATTATGACGAGCATACAGAAGAGTTCGAAGCGATCACGCTGGCGCTGAAAAAAGATATGGAAAAAATCTGGGGCAGCATACTGGAGAAGAATGGAGATACCCTGGATGATGAGACGGTTTATGCTCATCTGTTTGAAGAGCTGCAGTATAACTTCAGCCCGGAATCCTTCAGCGAGCTGGACCCGGAGCTTACGCTTAATGAGGAAAATATTGCCGCGTTTGTAGCGAAATCACGCCATTATAAAACGGCTATCACGGTTAAGAGCGTTCCGGGAAAACCGTATAAGTGGCTCAAAGCCCGTATTGAGCCCTTAAGTAAGGCTGAGGGGAACAACCTTATATGGATTGACTCAGCTGCAATTGAACATATCGGTGCGGGAATGCAGTTTGATGACCAGTACTATCTCACCGTGACTACGAGCAGCGGGAAGACTTACCGCGTGAACGACTTCCTCCTGCCCGGTCGCCTGCTGGAACACGCGCAGGAATCCTTGTTCAGGGCACTGAACTCAACAACCGGCGGATACTTCTGAGCCTGTGCGGGCAGCGATCAGCTGTCCGCCCGATTTAGTCATTACCGTGTCCTGCTATACGTGAGATTTCGCACGTCTTGCCATACCCCTTGCGGAACATGGCATGTTGCAGAAACATCGTGATCTGCTGAGCCTGCAGCTGTACTTCACGCTGACGCAGGATGGAGAATGCACCGTGTATCCTCTTTATCGGGAACGACTACATCCGGAGGTAATAGCGAGTGATGGTTTTTTTGAGATCGGAAAGGTTAAACCTGCTGCCTGAAGAATTTTCTTTAAAATACAAAGCTATTAGCCTGTGGCACCAGATGTTCACAGGTCTATTGCCACTGTATAATCGCGGTAACAATATTTAAGGGCAGAAAGCATGGCAGCTGGGGATAATGGGCTGCGCGAGGCAATCGCGCGATATACAGAGTGGGTTTATAACGTCTCGACTATTGGTCCTGGTGTGCCAGCAAATGAATGGGATGCACCGCTTTTCACCTATCTGCTTTCACCCAAACAGTTCAACGAACTGAAGGCGATCTGCAATCAGGAAGGATGGCCGCCGCCCGCAAACCAGGGTATTACCTTCTATCCGCATGTCATCAAGCATATCCTCACATCCCGCACCGGCAAGGACAAGCTGACATGGCAGGAATGCGCAACCATTCTCACAGCATCTCTCAAGCCGCAAAGCACTGTAGTTATTCAGCAATCTTACGATCAGCAGGTTGTAGTGCTGAACTCAAGGGAAGTGCTAAGGATTGGTAAAACTCAGGAAAAGTATCGTGGGATGCTAATTGTTGAAGTAACCATAAACGACTTGGCCCCGGTAACTGCGTATCACGCATCCGAGGCCAAAAGTCGCGCTATTATGAGAAATAGCAGGTAAAGATGTAATCAGTCGGGGGTACGCCACCCTGAGCGATTTTCCGTAACTGAATACGAATAAACCATAATGCTCAGCGTTCTCCCCATCGGTTCAACATGACCTGAATAGCCAGGTTAGCTGATCTGCATGGCATCGGCGTTTTTCCATGCGTCAACCGACTACACAGCAATTATATCTCTTACCTCCTATATTCGTCAAATTTGAGTAAAACCTGAGGTATCAAACACTGCATTTACCACTAAGAAAGCCCTAACCATGGCATCAGGAATACTGCCAGCGTTTACTGGCTACAGCCTCCCGCTGCATCTTTACATATGTGCCACTGGCTAAATTATCCCACCCATATTACTGTATATAAAAACAGGTATGATTTTCAGGCAAACGTATGAGTGCTTCTTTCACATTGCAGCTGTTAGCTGATGAGCCACAGAAACTGTCGCTTCCTCTCTATGTCGAGCGGGTCTCTGCAGGCTTTCCTTCACCCGCTCAGGACTATGTCGAGTCGGAGCTCGACCTTCACAAGTATTGCGTCAGGCATCCCGCTGCTACATTCTTTCTGAGGGCTTCAGGAAACAGCATGACCAGTGTCGGTATGAATGATGGTGATCTCCTGGTCATTGACCGTGCAGTAACTCCTGAGCATGGTGACACTATTGTAGCCACCGCTGGCGGTGAGTTTATTGTCCGGCAACTTCAGCTTCGTCCTCGTCTTGCGCTGCGATCGCTCATTCCTCCCCATCAGGCCATGTATATCGATACGGATGAACTCGATATTTTTGGTGTAGTTACGCATTTTATTCATAGTACCCGGAGTAAATGATGTTTGCCCTGGCTGATGTGAACAGTTTTTATGCTTCCTGTGAGCAGGTTTTCCGCCCAGATCTCAAAGGTCAGCCTGTGGTTGTGGCATCAAATAACGACGGCTGCGTGATAGCCAGGAACAAGGAAGCCAAAGCGCTGGGTATAAAAATGGGTGAACCGTGGTTTAAGTTGCGGGAAAAAGGTTTTACGCAAAAAGTTCACTGTTTTTCAAGTAACTATGCACTTTATCACTCAATGTCACAGCGGGTCATGTCTGTGCTGGAGGCGCTGGCACCGCGCGTTGAGCAGTACTCAATTGATGAGATGTTTCTGGATATCAGTGGTATTGACAACTGCATGAGTTTTGAAGACTTCGGACGCCAGTTGCGTACTCAGGTAAAAACCTACACTGGCCTTACGATCGGTGTGGGTGCAGGGCCAACTAAGACGTTAGCAAAATCCGCACAGTGGGCCTCAAAGGAATGGCCACAGTTCGGTGGTGTTCTGGCACTTACAACAGGAAATCCAATCCGAACAAATAAGCTGCTCAGCCTTCAGCCCGTTGAAGAATTATGGGGAGTTGGCCGGCGACTGTCGAAGAAACTCAATTCCATGGGTATTGTAACTGCACTGGATCTTGCCCGCACTAATGCAGCCTTTATCCGAAAAAACTTCAGCGTAGTGCTTGAACGCACCGTTCGTGAACTCAACGGTGAATCCTGCATTAACCTGGAAGAAGCACCGCCTACGAAACAACAGATAGTGGTAAGCCGTAGCTTTGGCTCACGTATTACTGACTATGAATCAATGCGTCAGGCCATAAGTCAATACGCTCAGCGGGCAGGTGAAAAATTGCGTCAGGAAAGACAGTATACTCGCCACATCGGCGTATTTATCAAAACATCCCCTTTTATGGAAGGCGAAGTTTATTATGCCAATGTAGCCAGCGAGAAACTGATGCTTCCGACACGTGATACCCGGGATATTATCGCTGCATCAATGAAAGCCTTGGACCATATCTGGATTGATGGTCACCGCTATGCAAAAGCCGGGATCATGTTAGGCGATTTTTTTCCAACAGGTGTGGCACAGCTCAACCTATTTTCGGATGAACAACCACGGGAAAACAGCGATGCACTAATGAAAATCATCGATAACATAAATACTACAGGTCTGGGACAGATATGGTTCGCAGGAAAGGGTGTCGATCAGGCCTGGAGAATGAAACGCGACATGTTATCTCCCGCTTTTACTACCCGTTGGGGTGATATACCTTTAGCCCGCATTCGCTGAATGTACTAAAGCAGATGAAACATAACAGTCAAGTTACTATAAATCTATTTTAAATGTTCTTCCGTATAAATTAAGATTACAAATTAAATTAATGTATTTTCTCATCCAAAAAAATCTAAATATTTCCATCTTTTTTATCATAAAACATCACTTTTGACGCTGCATCCTTTCATTTATATTTATCATATGGATAGATAAGTTTTGGAAAAAATAAAGCTAAAATCCCTGCTTCTAATTCATCATTACAAATAATATACTGTGCCCTTTCAATCCCCTTACATAGTCCGCTTTATGCCAACTAAAAATCTCATAGACAGTTACAGAAAAGACATTGATGGACTCAGAGCATTAGCTGTAGTTCTTGTCATACTTTTTCATGCCGGGATTAACCAGATAGCTTCCGGTTTTATAGGGGTCGATATCTTTTTTGCAATTTCCGGTTTTTTGATTACAGGAATTATCGTAAAGCAAAGAGAGAAGAATACCTTCAGTCTGGCGAACTTTTTCGTGCATCGTCTCTGGCGTATACAGCCAGCTTTTATCTTCATGTCGCTTGCGACGCTGATAGCTGCTTTCTGCCTTTATCTCCCTGATGACTTCCTGGCATACCTGCATAGTGGGAAATATAATGCTTTATTTCTCTCAAATCAGTTCTTTGCACGTCAGAGTGCAGCCTATGCTTCTCCCGCAGCCGATCTATTCCCTTTGCTCCACACCTGGTCCCTCGCGATTGAGTGGCAGTGGTACCTTTTTCTCCCGCTTGGAGTTTTACTGACTGGTGCCATTTTTCGTTTTAAATCTATTCAAACGGTCATCGCCAACCCTGCAAATGCCCTTGCTGCAGTATGGTTTGTCCTGACGCCATTGGCAGCTGCTCTGGCGCTAGTATTGGCTAGCAAAGAGGCAGACACTGCTTATTACTCTCTGCTTACCCGTATATTCGAATTCATGGGGGGAGGAGCTGCATTTTTTCTGACCCGCTACGTTAGCTCGATCTCATCCTTTGTCTCTAACGGCTTAAGTATTTTATCGCTTGCAGTGTTGCTTTACATCGCGATTCACCCTGATGTTATCGGGTTCTATCCAAATCTCTATGCATTGCTGATCGTGACTGCTTCGGCTTTAATCATGTTTACCGGTACATACGGGAACAGCTTCACATCCAAAATACTTGGACTTTCACCTGTGGCATTCGCGGGCAGGCTATCTTATTCCTTATATCTCTGGCACTGGCCCGTTCTGGCCATAACTCGTTACCTGGGTTACGACCTGACTGGCTACACGCTTTTTTTGTGCCTGACAGTGACGCTCCTGCTGTCGCTGATTAGCTATTATCTCGTGGAACAGCCGTGCAGACGGTTGCGATGGTCCCTGAAATACACGATCCCCCTGCTGATCATCGTTCCGATCGTTATCTTCAACGCTGCGTTCAAATATGCAGAGAACCGTGACGGCCTCCCTGGTCGATTCGGTGCTGAGTATGACCGTGTGGCTCACAATATCAGTGCTGGATTAGCTCAGGCCGGACACCGGCCAGACTGTCTGGATGGATCTCAGAATGCGGACAAATGCATGTTTGGGGACCTTAAAGGCAAAAAAACAGCATTACTGATTGGAGACTCGCACTCAAATCATTTCTGGGGGTTCTTCGATGTGCTCGCTCAGGACGCTCATATCCGGATGACGGCCTTGAGTACAGCGTTATGTTTAGCGCTGCCGGATACATATCTTTATGACTGGTGGTCATTCCGGAATCAGACTTTTGATAAGTGCCATGAGAATACGGCCAGGTATTATGAGTTGATCGCTAAAAATCATTATGACTACGTCATTCTGGGCCAGGTCTGGGAATGGTACGTAAGTGGTCCTCATGTCATTAACCATGCAGGTGATGAGCGCTCTGATGCACTGACTAAAGAACGTATTAACGTCGCCATACGGCAGGCAATTAAAGCGATAATTGCATCAGGAGCACGGCCGGTGATCATCAGAACCGTTGCTCCTATGCCCGTTAATTATCAGACTTGTATACGTCACCATGTCATCTTCAGGGAGCCTTATCGCACGAATGAATGCGATAACCAGAATCCGCAAAGTCCCGAAAATGAATGGACGCTGCCGCTATTCACTCAGTTACAGAAAGAATTTCCGACCCTGATTGTGATAGATCCTAAGAAAGTGCAGTGTGAGAACAGCTTTTGCAAGACTGCAATCGACGGGACTCCAGCCTATCGTGACGTTGGCCACTTGAACGATTTTGCATCCTATAAATTCGGGCAGGAATATTTGCAGAAGTTAGGGAATCCGCTGAATTAAAAAAGGGCCTCTCTGAGGCCCTCATTCATCACATCCAGATTCACTTCTGATCACTTGACTGTTGGAATGTCTTTTAGTCGGGTAGTGAAACGTGGTGACAACATCTGACGTTTCATTAACCAAGAACTGTCTTTACTTCCCTGGCCTGCAAACCACACCTTTCCATTCCCCGACCGATTGATACCATCAAGCGCCGCCATTAAAGCGTCTGCATTTGCACGCGGTTGCTGCTCACTGAACATGTCGAACTGTGCCACGCCTGACTGGTAGAAATCGCCCAACATGACGCCCGCTTTCGCATACCGATAACCCTCCTGCCAGATAGTACTGAGTCCACGAAGCGCTGACTCAATAATGTCGCGCGTATCGTTCGTCGGATAATCGCAGATGCGCGAGGCGGTATTCGAATATTGCGGTTCATTTCCATGGCGAGCGGTGGCGATGGAGACACTGATATGCCGGCAGCGTGAATTCTGTTCCCTGAGTTTCTCCGCCGCACGTGTGGCATACAGTACGATTGCCTGCTGCATGTCTTCCAGTTTTGTCACTCTTTCGCCAAATGATCGGGAGTTTAGGATGTGCTGCTTTGGCGGCGGAGCATCTTCCAGTGCAATACAGCATTCACCATTAAGCTCGCGAGTAGTACGCTCAACGATAACGTCAAAATTTTTCCGTATCATGCTGATGTTGCTGTCAGCCAGCTGCAGAGCCGTGGTGATCCCCAGCTGGTACATGCGTTTAGTAATGCGCGGCCCAATGCCCCAGATATCGCTAACGTCGGTCAGGTGCAGCAGTTTTCGCTGCCGGGCGCGGCTGGACAGGTCTACCACACCCTTTGTCTGCGTCCACTTCTTCGCGGCATGGTTAGCCAGTTTGGCCAGCGTTTTCGTTGGGCCGAATCCTACGCCGATAATCAGCCCGGTTTCCTTCCGGATGCGCTCTCGCATTTGCTGTCCGAAGGTTTCTAGCGGGATTAGGCTATCGATCCCTGTGACGTCCAGAAAGGACTCATCAATGGAGTAAACCTCCTGACCGGCGGCCATTTCGCCCAGAATGGCCATCATACGTGCTGACATGTCGCCATACAGCTCGTAATTGGAACTGAACACATGCACGCCGTTCTGCGTGAAATAACGCTCATTCTGGAACAGCGGCGCCGCCATTTTGATCCCTAAACGTTTTGCTTCTGCTGATCGCGCTATCACACAGCCGTCATTATTCGAAACGACGACAATAGGCTTACCGCGCAGGTCCGGCCTGAAGACAGTTTCGCAGGAGGCATAAAAATTGTTGGCATCGGCCAGCGCAAACATACCTATTCTCCTGCCGGTCCGTTGAATCCAACTCCCGCCACATCGGTAAGGGCGTAGGCGACTACTCCCCATACTGGAAGCATCTGGTTCACATCAAGCAGCGTTACAGTCTCGTCCGCATCCAGCGCCTGCAGGGCTGGAATGGGATTAAGCAGCAGACGCCTCAACGTCAGCTCCCCGTCCAGCTCAGCAACAATCAGCTGACCGTGTGTTGGTGTCAGCGCGCGATCGATGGCCAGCACTGAGCCTTTGACAATACCGGTGCCGGGACAGTCACTGTCGCTGCGCATCAGATAGGTAGAGTAAGGGGAAAGGTTCACAAGATCGCCCAGATTCAGGCGCGTTTCAGTGTAGTTCTGGGCCGGACTCTGAAAGGCCATGAAGTGCTCCATTCTTAACAGCTTTTCAGCCTTGTGAAGTGAATCTGATAGCAACAAGACGCCCATCGCGCAGGCGCATTTAAAACTCCAGATATCAGTATACGTCGCTATCCTTACATCAACAGCAGGAGGTAACTATGTGTGGAAGATTTGCGCAGTACAGCAGCCGCGATGATTATTTTGATGCACTCGGCTTGGCACCGGACGAAATCACATTCGATCCGGAACCTCTCGGGCGCTTTAACGTAGCACCAGGCACTAAAGTACTCCTTCTAAACGAACAGGAAGATTCGCTGCGCCTCGATCCGGTGTACTGGGGCTACGGACCGGAATGGTGGGATAAGCAGCCACTTATCAACGCGCGCGGTGAGACGGCTGCGAGCGGCCGCATGTTTAAGCCTCTCTGGAATCATGGCCGCGCTATCGTACCTGCTGACGGCTGGTTCGAATGGCAGAAAGAAGGTGGTGAGAAGAAGCCATTCTTCATCTTTCACAAAAAAAAGGAGCCGCTTTTCTTCGCCGCCATCGGCAGGCAGCCGTACGGTCAGGATCACGGCAAAGAGGGGTTCGTAATTGTCACCTCAGCCAGTAATCAGGGCATGGTCGACATACATGACAGGCGGCCGCTGGTGATTACGCCTGATGCCGTTCGTGAATGGCTCAGCAATGAAACGTCTCCAGCGCGTGCAGAAGAAATTGCTCATGACGCAGCCGTTCCGGAAAAAGCATTTACCTGGCATCCCGTCAGCAAAAAAGTAGGCAATATACATAACCAGGGAAAAGAACTGGTTGAGGCTGAAGTGGACAGTGATATTTAGTCGAAATGGTTTTCTTCTATACAGTCGTTCATTGTCCCTTCCAGAACGCGGCCTAAATCCGGAAATCCAGCCTTTAAAAGAACAGTCGCAGCCCGTTCAGCCTTAGGGTCATGCCGGTCTAACCATACCACGTTCAGTCCTTTTTCTCCGCCGTGGTAATAGTGAAGGTTATCCGGCATTTCTGACAGTCCGAACGGACATTTGTCCCGTGCCATTGCATTAATGAATGTGGAATAAGCGGCAGAAAAGGGTATCAGCACGAGGTGCCAGCGACTACTGAGTAAGGTTACTCCGCGCTTACTGAGGGTGTACCTCGACAGCCTGCCCTTAAGCGGCCAGTCAATTCCGAGCTGCAGTGCGATGTGACGTGCTGCGGACAAATGATGTGAGCCATCATCATTGTTCCAGTAAAGGCCTCTGCCACTCCAGGAAAAAGCGCTGAATGTCATATCATCAAGTTTAACTGAGGGATACGTTATCATTTCCCTCATTCTGAATTCAGTAACCGGCTTGATGTAATCAGGACAGAACATCTGAGCAAACGTCTCCATGTCTTTTGCGGAGGAAACTTTTTTTTTCGATGAACTCATTCCGATCACGTCGGTGAGATTGCACCTGTGATTTATGAGCGTTTCTTCCTGAACAAGGCTGCTGACCTCCGCAACAGCCAGCCGGACTTTTTCCGTACTTCCGGAAGACTGAAAACGGAAATATTCAATGCAGCCAGTTTTATCGAAATTGCTAATACCCAGCCATTCATCCCATCTGACTACTGACGTCAGACAGGCTGAACGAGAGACGTGCACTAATGGCTGCGGAACAAGTTTTCCGCTCAAGATGGCCCGCTTTAGTGCGATGGGGCCGAAACTGATTTTCTCGATGATATTCCGTACCAGTTTGTAATCTCCGAACAGTTTTAGATGCGCGACAGCGCATGAAGGCGCCAGCTGATATCAGCCAGGGCGAAGTGGCCACATGGCGCCGTACGCCCGGCGAAGCCGGTTCCGCTTTGATAGGTTCTGCCTAACCATACCTTCGCCCTGCAAAGCCAAACCCGCTTTCAGCTTTATATCAGCCATTTTGCGCTGTCGGAGTGGTCACGACAAGGCGTAAGCCGCAGTCGGGGCGTATCTCCGCGTTAGCGGGCCTTAAGGGCCGCTTACGTGCGTGTTCTCCAGGCTAACAGCAACACTACTGGCAGCAACTTTTGGTCTAATTACAACATCCATACTAAAAGCGACTCCATCCCGGCCTTTGGCCGGGGCGGCGGCGCTTTTCAGGGTGGGTACCACTCGATGCAGAGACAAGCTCTGCGATTCTGATGCTATCTGATTGTTTGTTGTAACTACGGACAATGCCCGGCGCTTGTGACGGGAGCTATTTCTGACGCGAAGCGTCTTATTCGAACCGGCGCGGACGTTAGTCCGCAGCAAGGGCGGACATTGTCCATCTGTCCACAGGACGGATGCTGAATAGGTTTTATCTTTAAAGGTAAGTAATAACTGTTGTTTAAAAGAAAGGAGATCGGGTTTTTAAAAGGATCATCGCGGTTTGTAAAAAAGACGGATCGCGGTTAACTCACAGTCCGGTCAGAAGATAAATAACATACCCTCTCGCAGTTAATGTGGATAAGTCAGGACTACAGATTGCGGGCCTGCTCACAGGTGAATTTTGTGCGCCCGGTCTCGTTTCTGGATTACCGGTAAGAGACTGTTGTGATTAATGTTTGTGCGAATTGCTTTATGCAGGCGTGATCGGGCCTCCGGCGCGAACCGGATAACGTGAAGAGGGGCGGAAAGGCGTAGGTGCCGGCTTCTGAAGCCGGATTACGTGCAGGGGTCATCCGGCGCGGGTGCGCCAGCAGTTTAAGAAGGTAGGCGTCAGAGACGCATCAGGTTGTGACCAGCAGGTCGTCACCGAGTCGCGTGTAGTGTCCGCGTGAAAGTTTCATGCGCTCCGTGACGCGGCGCTCTATCTCCGTGCGGACTGCATCAAGGCTGCCAAAAAAGTCGCCATTACGGATTTCTTTCTGCAGCTGCAGTCTTACCAGCTGCTCTATGTCCTTACGGGTACGCGGTGCATCTTTGCGTGCACGGTGGCGCTTCATGCCGTGCTCACGCCGTGATTTCTGATACTCACGGAAGCGCTCACGGACAAATGACCAGGCGGCGCCGATGAGCTCACCGGCGTCGGCGCGCGGTAAGCCCTTCTTTTCGCGCTGACGGTTTTCCCACTCGATGCGGCTGCGGCGTGCGGCCGCAACGGCTTCCTCGGAGACGTCCAGCACCTGCCACATCAGTGGCGTAAAGGTGATGTCCGTAGGGATATTGCAGCCAATTTCTTTATCGTATTCGGTGTTGTATGTGATGAGTTTCAGCTGTTCAAGCGTATGACATGCGCCCGTAAAGCGAGTGATCGAGAGGCGTTTCTTCTCGGTGGCAAGTCCGCAGCGGATACTCATCGTAGTGAGTGAGGCGCCTACGCGATTGGCCAGCGGATTGAAATAATGGCATAGAGCCTGCAGCGAGGCTTCCAGTGCACGCATGCGTAGTTCCGGAGGTCGGCGCTTACGCTCCCCCCGGGCTATAGACATGGCAACCAGCGACTGGAACTCCATGCGCTGGGTGAAGCCTGCCGCTTTCTCACGGATTTTTTCGCAGAACGGCAGGGTTTTCTTTCCGTTCTCTGGAATAAATTCCGGATTAGGATTCTTTACCTGCCGGTAAAATGAGGTGTTTTCAGTAAGTTGCTTATTCACGCCTTCCTGCGCTTATGTTGCACAGAAGGAGTAAGCACCGAGGGTATTGCAGTTTTTCGGGCATGAAACTATACTCCCCGCATAGAGCAACAGCTTCTATGCAGATTCAGTGAGCCCCGTTAGTCTTCTCCTAGGTCGCCAAACTCAAGGAAGATTATCGGGGTTTTCTTTTTTCTGGCCTTCACTAATCAGTCAGTACCAGACTTCTGCCACCTTTCGGCGTGGCAAACCAGGAACTTAATTGCGAGCTAATGTATCACCACAGGTTTGCACAATCAATTTCCGTGAATAGTCACCGTCATTAATCGCTACTTTTGTTGCCTTCAATTAATCGTTCAATCGCTTCAGCCTGCGTCAACCCGGACTCTCTGCAGATTTCATCAAGCTTCTGCTTGGTGCTGTTATGAATAAACACGTTCAATGGAGAATGTGTTTCGCGCTTACGCGCAACTGAACGCATTTTACGCTCTCTGGGGCTCAGAGGCGCTGGGCGGGAAGGTTTTACCTCAGATTGAGTAGGACTTTCAGTCTGCGGCATACGTGCCTCCAGCATTTCTAAAACGAATTGGCTGAGAATACTACATATCCCCTAAATCAGCGACTTAACTTTAAAGCGGCGGGAAGGCTGCGTTGGCGCGCAGCCTGTCAGGAATGGTGATGAATCGTGAGGATGTGGCTCAGTATGAAGAATGCCAGTCAGTTCCTCCGTCCCAGCGTGACTGCCAGTGCGCCAGGTAAGTCTGCGCCAGTGCCGGAACTTCCCGCACGACCAGCGCATTCTCGGAATTTGATTCAGCTGCGCTGCGGGAATAATTAAACGAGCCGAGCTCCACGTTCTGTCCGTCGGTAATGATCACTTTGTCATGCATGATTTTGTACTGGCCATTAGTACGAAGAGGAATGCCGGCGTTGCCGCAGCAGGATTTGCCGCCGGCTGTAATGCAGCTAAAGGTTCCGGAGTGTTTTCTTGCGCAGGGGTTATGTCGTCAGGAGTAGCCATAACTGTTTCCTTGTAGTTGAGCTTATAAAGAGCATCATTAAGTCGAGGAATAAGGGTGGCGCGTAATACTTCTGCGCCGCGGGCCTGGTGAATATCGTTAAAATCGGTCATTCCGGCCTGCCGCTCAGCCTCAGAGAGCTCCGGCATCAGCACCATTCCGGCGGTAGTAAAGGCAGCCTGGTCGGCCATAACCTTGCCCGTGTTAACCGGTTTCTGGTGATCGTCATCCGCCATAAAGATGTGAGGACTGTTCGGATATTTGGCAAAAAGAACGTCTGCAACGTTCAGCATGTTGCCGGCATCTACTGTCATTACGACCGGAAGCCCGGTTAACTGATTAATACTCCTCGCAGTGGCATATCCCTCAGCATAAAGAACAGGTTCACCGTTGCGCAGCGCGCCCCCAACCACGTTGAAATGGCCAGCTTTGGGCGCTTCTTTATAAAGGTATTTTTCGCCGTCCGGGGGGATGTACTGCAGTGTGCGGAATTGGCCGTCAACGTCATAAAGCGGTATGACCAGCGCACCGTTACGCGTCTGCCGAATATCATCATCGGCCGTCACGCCCTTACGGATGAAATAAGCGTGCGCTGGATCAGCAGGCGGCAGCTTGTCATAAAGCGCGTGCGCCTTCGCTGTCTGACGGGCATGCGTTGCAGCAAGCGCCCGGGCAGAGTCATCCCTGGACTGTCGGGCAACGGCTTGCATGTGGAGGCGGGCGACAGGATCTGATTCTCCCCCTGACGCTTTCCATTTTGTGATGTCCTTATGTGTTTTAGCAGTCCAGTAGTTGATAAACCAACCGCCAGGAACTTTCCCGTTAAGAAACCCTTTGTAGACGCCGTCACCGTTGCCCTTCGGTCCGTCTGTAACGGATACGCGGTGTATCTCACCATCCATAATCGGCAGACCATCGATAATCAGTCCTGCGTCGGTTAAGGCGTCCAGGAATTCGGTTTCCGGATCGCCTCCGCCACTGCGTCTGGCCGGATCCGGCATCCATGCCTTTAGCCGGTCCAGGTCGGCCCCCGGGCGGGCATATTGTCCAGCACAAGGAGGCGGCGCAGTGCGCGAAATGGTACGCTGAGCAGCATGAAGGGTTGTGATCCCTGGGTGCCGATGGCGCACGGGACGTTAAAAACAAAATCATCTGTCTTGGTCATGGGGTTGCTCACTCTGGCAGAAAGAGGCGGGCGGCGTCATACCGGCCCGGAATAAGGTGGCGGGCCGTGCCCGCCGCCGGGTTTTTACGCGCCGGTCAGGGCTGCCGGTTGGCGTTTACGGCCGCTGAGGTGACGGCGGCGGCCGGTGCTTTCTCGGCCCTGCGTGCCATGCATGTCGCGGATCTCATCCATTGAGTGACTTTTACGGTTCCCCAGGCTGCGGTGCTCTTCCGGGCGGAAGTACCAGCAGACTTTTTTAGCGGCATAGCGGCAGCCCATTTCTTTCAGCGCCTCTTTGTTGGCTTTGGTTTCGCCGCTGATCCAGATCCAGTTGCCGATGATTTCCAGCTCCAATCCTTCCAGCGCGCGCAACTGCTCCAGCACGCCGCCGAACTTCGCCGCGTAGTCATATGCGCCTTCGGTGTGGCTGAAGCCTTCGTTAATGCGGTCAGCATTGCGGTTAAGCCACTCATAAGCGGCGTTGACTAGCTTCATCATGTCGTTGCCGGCCGGGTTGCGATCCGGGTGATATTTCAGGCACAGCTTTTTGTAAGCGTCTTTGATGGCTTCCGTGGTGATGGTGCCGGACAGGTTGAAAACGTTGAGGGCTTCCTGAAGGGTCATAATATTTACTCCTGCACCAGATGCGGGGTGCTGCCGCCGACTCAGCAACGTGCTGAATCGATGGAGTCATAATACGTCTTTGGACCTACTATTACAACCTTTTTGTGTTCAAATTCTCTTTTATTTCAGATAATTAGTTATTTAATGTTAATAGCAGATGATATCTGCTTATCATGCTTCGCATGAAAATCTGCGCGACAGATCCAAGTATCAGACCAGCTCCCGCAATACAGAGCATAATTGGAAGCCTTACATCAACAAGCGAAACAACCTCATCACCGTCCAGGGGCTGCAGCCCGGCTATGTACAGATGAATGCCCCATGCTAAAACAACCACGCCGGAAAGAAGTAAAAGGTAGAGCGTCAGGGAAGCTGTTCGGCCTGCGCTCTGGCTGGTCGTTTTAGAGCTTTTGCCGGTTATCGCCATAGCTACGGCCATACACAGCGCGCCGGCTATCAGATTAATAGCTACAGACTGTCCGGAGGGTGTGGCCAGCGTATAAAGCCCGACCAGGCCAAATGCGATTATGAAAACTCTCATACTTCGTCCTCGGTCAGTTTTCCTCTGACGCCTTTCGGTTAGTCAGTTTCAGGGTTGGATGCTCATCCAGAAGCAGCAGCATAAAATTGTATTCAGCCTGCCGAAGCGTGCCGCGCTTACTAGCCATTTCCTTCGATTTCCAGGCTGACAGCGTGTATCCGTAGCGATCGGCGGCCTCCTGCAGCTTCAGTCCCATAGCCTTGCGCAGCCGTTTAACCTCAGCGGCATCCGGCTCCGCCAGAATGAGCTTTTCAGCGATGCCGGAGGCGTCTTTATCTGGGCTGTAGCCTTTAATTTGGTACAATGGATGATTGTCAGCAAGAAGCATCAGCAAATTGTACTCCCCCGGATACGTTGCCCGATCGCACGTCTCACGCAGCTGGTAGTTACGCAGGTTGATTCCGATGATTTTCGCCAGCTCGGTCTGGGTCAGGCCCGTACGTTCGCGCACGTTAGTCATCTGCTCGCTGTCAGGAACTTCTGTGATTACGTCATACATCGCTGTCGTTCCAGAATTCAGAGTTAAGAAAGATTTTAACCTGCCGCGTGGACGGATAAGGCTGCTCGCGCAGCCCCGCTTTGTCCGGCGCAGAAAACTGTGTTTGCTCAACCACTTTATTAATACGTGCGTTCCAGCGCGCTGCTACGGCACGATAGGAGCCGTCAGCCTCTCTGAAGACCTCGAAAGTAAACTTGCGCTGTCCACTGACGCCTTCTGTGTAGTAAACCGAATCAGGATGCTTCATCTGTTTTTTCCTTGCTGTCCCTGACAGACGACTGCAGCAATGCGCACGACGTCGTCTAAGGTAAGATTGTTGAGAGTGAGATCGTATCCGCCGCCGCGGCTGCTGGATTCATTGACCGTAAAACGAGGGCCGGCGGGTGGCGAAAACGTAAAGAGGTCTCGTGCATTAAAGCGGCTGTAAATTGAGTCGCAGAACTGGCGTAGCAGGTTCTGCAGCCAGAGGTTCCGCTCATTTCTGGCCTCGGTTTCGGCACGCCAGGCATGAGCTGTTGCGATCGTACCGGTCAGCCCGGGCAGTAAACGACGGTGGATTTCGGCCGCAACAGTGGCGGCTGGGCGGCCCAGCGCCACACTGATCTGCTCCTGGTCGCCGTAGGCGTAGAATTCCGGATCAAGACCCGCGCTGAGCTGGTAACGGCCCTGACAGATCATGAAGTGGATCCAGATGTGACGGTCCACGCGGCTGCGTAGCTTGCTGCAACGGGCATGAGATGAAAGTTCGTGATAGTACCAGTCCGGGCCCAGCTCGCTGGCAATGGACCGGATATGATCGATATGGACTGAACTTAGAATGTGATACTGCATGATTTATTCCTTCGCCTGTCGGGGCGCTGCCGTGGTCAAAACATAATACGTCTCATGACCAACTTTTGCACGTATTTTTTGCCAGTATATCAAATTGACCATGCCTGATCTTTCAGCAGCAAGGCTGTAAACATCAGCTCCCTATCCTCATAGAAGAATCCTTAAGGTGACAACGTCACCTAAATTACAATAAATTCGCCCTGAGCTACTTGGTAAAACAATTAATAGAATCTAAGTTAGCCATCGCAGCATCAGAAAAACCCAAGCCTCATTACATACTGAAATAAACTCCATTTTTTAGATGTTCAGGAATAAGTCAGCTGAGCGTAAACCTTGGGCCCGTGCGGTAACGTTCATCCTGAGCAAGCATGCGTTGTGCCAACGAGAAGTTATTTTGTACGCAAAAAACGTATTGTTCAGCGTATTCTACCTGCAGCGCGTTATAGCGAGTAACGTTCTCCGGTCGCGCGGGCATAAGCTGATAATCAGTAAAACGTCGCATATGCTCAAGTATTTCAAACGGTCGCATGTGCGCCGGTATCAGCTGCGGCGTACGAGACAACAGATGTTCAATTTGTTGCTTTTGAGTTATTTTTTGCGCCCGAATCGAAGGGCAGTACATGGCCAGCATCAACGTCGACGACAGCGGTAGATAAATTTCTATGCCGGGCACTGCGAGCCCAAGATTACCGTATAGCCCGAAATCATTTCGATTATTTAGAACTACCGGATTGTCAGATATGTAGAATGGTTCTGCAGCTGTAGTCTCGATTAGATACCAGTCTTTAGCCAGAATATGCTCGACAATCTCAGCTTGGTCGGCAAGCAGATGCAGAAAAAGTTGCTGGGTATCACGTTCAGGAGAAAAACCCAAAGCTTCACTTATCTGTTCGGGAGTTGCGCCAATCGCGGCAACTTTGTTTGTAATTGCGGATATCACGCCTGAAATACGCTGCTGTTCCCCCAATGTGCGGGCGCGTTGCACAGCCACGAACACCGCGAGCTTATAGCGTTCTTCCGGTGTCAGCCGGCGAATATCCTTATGTTGCAATAGTGCCAAAATTACCGGCGCTGCCTCACTTTCATAGATGCCCAGCAATGGCTCCAGGCTCAGCCGGTCCGGATGATCAGCAAGGTTGTAAAACTTATTACGGACGGTGGCATCATCCGGAGTTGTGCCATAAGCGCGCCCGTCTGCCTTATCAAAAGCGTGCAGCCGCCTACGCTTGCCTTTTACGGGAGCGCTGAAATGCTTTAGCAAAAAATGGGGCACCGTGTGTTGCCTGACAACGTCTGTCTTCAAGTCCAGAAAATTGGACATGGGTGAATAATCCTTATAGTCCGTTAACAATATCTGCGCCTGCCAATCGGGCCAGGCCTGTCGGTTTTAAAAGTAAGCTCGATCCTAAGCCTTTTTTTGATAGACCGGATAGATTCACCCGGGAATTGCTTACTGACTGACGAAGGCAGATCCGGCGCCATTAAGGAAAATACGCTGCCTGAAAATTAGGATTTCGCATGCGAAATTATTATGCCCTTCTCAGAAGTTTAAGGACCTCATCAGACAGTCTGTAACGCTGCTTTGACCAACGACCACGCGATGTATTCTTCTCCGGGTTCTGGTCCACTTCGCTGACATTCTCGTCGTAATAAACAATTTCCAGCACGCCTTGCTCCCTCAATGCTGAGGCAACTGACCTTATATTTGTTCTCACATAACCACTCTGCTTTTCAAAGTCGTCAAGGTTGATGCCACTACGATTATCATCAAGTGCATCTGCAAGTGAGAATATTAGCCGCGTGGCCAGCGACCGCCGGCCCGTGTTCCCTAACGCTAAATCGAGTTCACCAAAAGTCATTCTGCTCTGGCCGCCAGTTTTTTACGGGCACGATAATGATGGTCTTCTTCAATAGCCGCTGCAATCCATCCCGAGGCAATCTTAGGATCTACATCGGAAGGGAGGTGTTCAGCCAGACTATCAATTTTCATAACCGGTTTTAGTTTAAGAATTAGAGACGCGAAGCCCGCCCATTCCTCATTGTTTTCAGGACGCCAGCCACGTTTTATTTGTAAATCAAAAGCGGCCAATGCCGCCCACAAGGGCGGCTGTTTACGTTTATTCCATTCAGATAGTGCAGCCCCTGGTACAGCGAGTTCACGTGAGATAAGATTTAATTGCCGCGCATGGCTTGTCAGAACCTCGGCAGCTTCAGCACCGCTTTTTTGCTCGGCGATGAGCCATTGCCGGATAATGTTCCCGCGGAACTTACCGGACAAACATGCAAAAGGTGTAAGAGGTATCGCTGGCATTAACTGGACCTCAATCCTGTTAACTGAACCTCACAGGCTTGAACATAGTGTTCACCCTGGGGGGTTTTAACCCACACCCAGCCAAATTCTTCAGGCTTCTTATCAAGCATCAGGATGCCCTCTAAGCCATCAAGTACTACTACCGGCAGAAGTTGTTCTGGGGCTTGCTGAGCTCCCGCTCGTACGTCAATTCCCATCTGAAGCGGTAAATCAACGGGTTCCGATACGCTGGTACCTTGAGAACCGTCCGGCGTCGATTTCGCATGCGAAATTTGCGTCTGAGGTACTTTTTTGCCGCGACCCTTAAGGCTATCGAGTTCTTTTTTAACAAGAGCGCGTGTCAGTACTTTGCCACCGTTATGTCTTTCTATGAGGCGATCTGCCGTTTCCGTATCGAGGCTATCGATCTGAATTAAGGTATAAGCAAGATCAACGTCAGAAATAGACTTGTTTTTGAGCAACGTCTTAATCTTCTGTGGAGCAGAACCGATACGCATATGTTTACTGACAAAAGCAGTAGGCTTACCGAGTGATCGGGCGATTTCTTCCCCGGTCATATTAAATTCTGTTTTCAGCTTTTCAAAAGCAAGCGCGGTCGCCAGAGGTTTTAGGCCTGATTGCTGAAGATTTTCGATAAGTTGTCCCATGATGCGCTGCTTTTCATCTTTGGGCGGGCGACCGACATAGATATCAATAAATTCATCACCGCGCTTTTTCATTGAGCGGACGCGTGTGGCGCCAAACCAGACGCGATACCCATTTCTGTCTTTAGGAAAACAGCGCGGCGGTGTCAGGTTACCGAATTCACCGAACGACTCAACCATGCCGGAAATAACCTCTTCATCAAAGTCATCCTCCGGACGAACCTGCTCGACCTCATAGATCTCATCCGCTCTGACGCGCACGATCTGCCCATCAGGCTCCAAACCGGGGCGGGCAATTTCTGCCCGAATCTTTGATGCTTCCGGCGTTCCAACCGGAGCAGGTGTATTACGGGCTGCTACACTTGCGGCGACTTCAGGCATGGTGCTTACAGACGGACCGGATGTTTTAAGCGCGTTTAATTTCTTCTGAAACTTACTCGCAGCCATCACTGTAATCCCCGTGTAAGTTCAACAATCTTTTTACTCAGTTCCTGATACTGAAGCGCTGGCTTACTTGATGGGGAGTACTCTTTAATGGTCATGCCCAGCTCAATAGCTTCTTTAGCAAGATTTTTTACCCAAGAGATGTAAGCCAGCACGGTTTCAGGTCCATAGTTTTTCTCCTGCAGGATGTCAAAAAGACGCTGCAGGTTTTCTGTCTCTACAGCGGTCAGATAGCCATCTAGGAGAGGCTGATTGTAGTTCTGAACATTAGCCTGCGTGATATAGGTTCCCAGGTATTTAAGTTCCGGGTTGTAATTTTTACGAATACGTTGCATGTACGACAGCTGCTTTCCGACGCCAATACGTGATGATTTCTCCAGAAGAGTTGGGATCAGCAGATAATCAGCAACAAGATGAGAGGCAATCAGAAGGTTGTTATATTCTGGTGCCGAGTCGATAAAGATGTAGTCGTAGTGCTTACGTAGCTCACTGATGCGCTCTTTAAAATCGAAGATACAATCCTGCGGACGATAGTTAATTTCATGCAGTTCGTTAGTCGAACCGATGATGTGGCGTCCATCTGGCAGCACATGAGGATTTACTTCTGTATCAGGGAAGAATAACTGATAGGCGTTTGCTTCGCCTGGCGTGAAGGTATTGCCCAGTGGGTCTTTATCGATTGAAAGCGGCAGAGCATCTGGAAATGTTCTTTCCGTAAGCCCTGAGGTGGTGTCGAAATCGATCATGCAGGTCTGCATTCCCATAACCTGAAGGTTGTATGTCAGCTCATTGGTTGACTGAGATTTAACGACACCCCCTTTTTGATTTCCGACAATAATGACGATTCCTGCTTTTGATTCCATCGCTACATCCTCAAGATTTCGCATGCGAAATAATTGTGATGGCTCGTCGCTGACTGGAGAACTCCAAAAGAAGTGTTAGGCTCCATTGAGTCTGGCGTTTCGCCGTGATGCCAGCCGGCTACCCGGTGACAAATTCAGTATGCCAGGTCTAACCTAAAGAATCAATAATGATTCTTTAGGTTAGTTTTGTATGCGAATCTAAATCCATTGAACCTACTGATTACGGCTTTATCAGCTCATTAAGTCGTGAAAGTAATTTAGGAGATTCAGGACATCTGACATAAAAAAACCCCCTGTCCGCTTTAACGAACAGGGGGTTTTATCAACGCCTTACTTCAATCAAAAAGATAATTACGTTGAGGGCAACACGAATTGCCTTAAGTGTAGTGATTAACACTTCCATAACGTCCTCCTTTCATTAAAGGACATTGCGGCGCAGCCAGCCTTAGGTTTCCCGCTGCGCTTTTTTCCGTGTTGCTGGTTTTACAGTGTACAGACAACACGTTCAGCTCTGTCCCGGTTGGGCTGCGTGCATCCTGCCAGAGATGCGCCGGGTAATGTTTAATCTGTGTGCTAATGCTATCAGTCCACCTTGTAAGAAAGAGCCAGATTCGTTATTCTTTGCGACACAGTGTACAGACAACACGTTCGGTGAAGTCTGAGGAATGATGAAAGCAATGCCATGCTTCTGTCATTCCGGAAAAAGGATCAGCATGCCAGCTGGTCCTTTTTTTTTGCATCAGCTGAACCTGACCTTGCCCACACTGAAAGTAACTACAATATGTATAGGTGCCAGACAGTAATTTCACTACATGTGTATAGATACTAAAGATTTACGGCAAGTTGACAAGAGCAAAAAATGATGGGGAGAGGGGTTGTAATTCTTGCGAAATTTCTTAGCCCACGCCTTGTAAGGCCTGGCAACATGTCAACCAAATCAAAATTTTTTTCTTAATATGATCGGGCGCGCGTTTTTTAATCAGCCATGGCTATCTAAGAGCCCCAAACGCATTCTGAGCGACTCATTTTTCCTGACAAGTAGCTACCCTGATTTTCTTATTTTAAACCCTTGGGGGTGCGCTAAAGAGAAAATAAGCGCAATGCCGAGCGTTTCGGTTGAAGCTAAATCAGCTTCTCAACCTGATTATGTAAGTACGCTAATGCCGCTTCCTGCTTTTGATTCCATCCATGCGCCCCAACATTTCGCATGCGAAATGTTGAGTTTTCAATGGCGTGACTTAGTCATCATCCCACGCTTCACTATGTCCTTCGCAGAACGTACAGCCAAACGCCGCACTAAGATCAGGAACGGATGTGCTGTGATAAGTACAGTGATGGCACATGTCCACCGAATCATGCAGCGCCAAGCAGGCCGTGCACAGGTAGCTATCACCAAACTCACACACTGTGTTATATCCCTCACAGTCTGAGCATCCGGCCGGCAAACCTTCATGCATATTGTGTTTCGTCAGGGGTACGGGGTTAATTAAGATGTATCGCTTATCCTGAAGCCCGCATCCGCTGCAGAAGAAATCGCCTCCATGCGGCCGCAATATAACAGGCGCGTGACATCTGGTGCAGGCAACGTCAATATAAGCGTCAGAATGATGGCACACACAGCAAAGTTCATTATAGAGCTGCATATCCGGAACAGGCTGCTCAAGAAGTACTGAGTTCTGACTGCAGGCAGGACAACGCAAAACAGGGCGCTTAGCATTGCGTTCATCAGCAATCCGCTGCTGAACGGATTCCTGCCGGAATTTGGCCCCCGCATAAAACTCACTGCTGCGAAGCATTCTGGTTTCATCTGTAGCCAGCTTCACGAGTAACTGCCCGCCAAACAGTGATGACCAGTCTTCGCGCATCAATCGATTCAGCGCAAACCAGGCATCCGCCTGCTCAATAAGCACCTGCTGCTGATCTCCTTCACTGAGTTCATTATGATAGAAGTGCACCACGCGGTTACGGTGATTTTTAATCTTGCCGAACAGCCCTGCAGTTTTTGGAAGCAGCGGTTTGTCCAGAACGTCTCCCAGACGGGCGCAAGCCTCGTCATAGCTAACCGACTGGAAGTCTCCAGCAAGATATTTCTTTCGCTCTAACTTTTTACCTGAACAGACTAGCGTCCAATGTTCGTGAACCAGCGGTACCTTCATCAGAATCTCAACAGCCGTCCAGAAACTGACTACTGAGAACTTGGCTTGCCCTGCCTCAAGCTCCTCGCGCGCCTTGTTAAGAAAATCCAGCCCGTTGGTTATAAGCGCTACTGTTTCTGGAGACAGTCCGGGACCATCATCCCAGCCATCATCAAAATCCATCATTATCTATACCTGTAGTTAGCGTTATGTTGAATTCGGCAGGGACACTTATCAGACTAATACCGCACTCATGCATCAATCACCGGTTATTGGTCACTGTCTGCAGAATGCTCTTCCAACAGACCGTCGAGAATCTGCGCATCAACTTTCTGCGTTAAACACACTACTTCCCGGGCTAGTTCTTGAACAGCCTGCCGGTCAATAGTTAAAGCGACACCCTCCGTGTTCCGTCCATTACGGTGCACAATATCGTGTCGCAGTTTCACTGCAGCGCCAATATGACGGAGCGACTCTTCCGGGAACTCTGTCAGCAACGTACTACTGAAAATGTTCTTGGCTATCTCAATTTTATGCAGCGACAGCCCATCAAGCACCTCTTTGATTTCCGCATCAATGACGGCCAACTTGGTATAAATTTCAGAGAGAGTGAATTTCTGTTTTTTAAAGGGCTCATAGCTGGACACAAACCTCTCCTTAACAGCCGGCCGCTCAAAAATCTCACGTTTCAAAATGTCACCAAGGTATGCCTCCATCGCCGTGATAATGGTGCTATAGCACATGCGCTGGAGAGACAAGTTTTCAGGCTGCGTAACGGAGAGAATCACGGTTTCTTCGATAGATTGCCGACAGAAGGTGTGCGGTTGCGTCTCCTCCTGCTGAATTTCCTGAAGATCTGTAAAATCATCGACATAACCTGAACGGATAAGTGGTTCAATGTTCAGCTCGAAGATCAAATCTTCAGAACATGAAGCAAGCAAAGCGGTTACAAAATGATTACTGTCATTGCAGGGAAAATTCATCGGGCCAGTAAGAACATATTTTGAGTAATAGGTAAAATTGCATAGCATCGCATTGAGCAGAGGTTCAGAGCTCATGATTGTAAGAGGGGGATCCCGATAAGAATCGTAACCAGCCTCCCGCCTCTGCTTCCTGAGTTTTAGCGCTTCAGGAAATAATGAAATCCAATCTTCTAATTCACTATGTCTGATAGCATTCAAGTAGTACTTCCAGCACGTGCCAACTGGGTTTTCTTTCACATCTTCCACAAAGCCGCTGGAACCCTTTTGACCGAAAAAACCATCCAGCGAACTTGTTATTTCATCACGATACTGGAGAAACTGTGCCCTGCACGCCTCAATATCATACCCCGCTAAAATCATCCTCCGCTTTACTGAAGCCGCTGTAGCCCTGAAGCCGATAAACTCATTTTCGGAGACATGACCATCTTCATCACAAGGGAAGCTTTCACGGACTCTGTCGCTTTTCTTGAAAAACCAGCTGTCGTAATAATTCTGGAAATCTTCAATCACCAGATCGTTAGCGGTAAGTGACACCCAGGTTGACATATCTCTTCCTTTTGATTTTTACGTTAATCCACGCAGCAGCTGCAGAGACATTTCAGTATCGAGGCTGAACCGCACCTTATGGCTGGCTGCCACATCAAGCGCGAAAACTTTGGTATAAACCTCAGTTGACTCAAACTTCTCGTGTCCGAGCAGTGACTGCAGCACCTTGGGTGGCACATGGTGATAGAGCATGTGCATGGCGAAGCTGTGCCGGAAAGTATGCGGGGAAATATTGATGCTGAACCGCACGCCGGCACGGGCAGCTGCATCGATGGCCCGGTTTATCCAGTTCCTCACCGTGCGATCGGAGACGGTCCAGACCGGCAGAGCACGACGCTCACCGGTATCACTGTCAGTTTCAAATTCCTCCCTGACGCTGGCAAACAGCCGGCGCATCTCGTCAACGTAGGCAGGATCGGAAAGCGGCACCACACGGTTGGGACTGGTACCTCTTCTTGGACGTCCGCTGCCGGCACGCCGCTGCTTGGCAGTGCGGATTACCACGTGAGGGATCTCGTCGTTCAGCCGGAAGTCGCGGCGGCGAAGCGCCAGCACCTCGTTAAGCCGGCCGGCAGTGTTCCAGAGCGTATTCACCAGAGCATGCTGTGTCCAGTCAGGAATGTGATGGAGCAGGGCAGCAACCTCGGGTGCCAGAAGATACCGTGGCAGTTCAGTGTAGGCGCCAGCCATGGTTCGGAGTGACAACGCGCGGCCATAATCGTGCCGGGCGGGCGGCAGCGCGATCGGGCCGTTAACGGATGGTAGCGACATAAACCCTCATTCATCAGTGACAGCGCTACGTAAAATCTGGCGGAGTGAACCCCTGCGCCTTTCTCAGATTTCACACAGCGACGTCTGCTCCTGTTCTGCCCATTTTCCCCTGTCTGGCGGGCGCGGGCCACCGGAAAAATCCGCTGAGTGGTCCTGCATCATTTTCCGACTTCTGGATATATACCATAAAACGGAACAAAACAGCAGGCGGGGCAGGGGGTTTAAGGGGCGACTCAGGCCAGTAGATGCCGGCTATCATGATGATCGTACACCATTTTTTGGCTTCAGGCCGTAAATCACCCCCTGACGCCGGGTTTCCGGTTATTACAGAAAGCGGAAAGCGTGACCCTGAGAAATGGAATGCAGGTGATCACTAAGATAATTCTTAATGACTTACTGCGATCTGAGTAAAAATTGCGCTACTATAGGGCAATACCGCTAATCAGGGATAAGGAGAGAAGAATGGCTGTGCTTACTATCAGGGGTGTCAGGAGTTACGGTGCCGACAGAGACGT
>Ga0157369_10001261_pt1 | contig 31458 bp, 28 predicted proteins | sample C25metaG_FD_113461 | JGI IMG/M metagenome (GOLD analysis project Ga0157369, IMG submission 113461) | Corn rhizosphere microbial communities from Kellogg Biological Station, Michigan, USA - C2-5 metaG | ecosystem: Host-associated > Plants > Roots > Rhizosphere > Soil | place: USA: Michigan... | reverse complement strand
GATCCGGCGCGCGGTGCCTACTACCGCTGGCTGTTCTTTGCCGCCGGTCCGCTGGAGGCCGCCACCACCAACCAGGCGCTACGCGTCGTCCTGCCCGAGGCCCCGCAAAAGCGCGGCGCGGTGGGCTATGGCAGTCTCGCCGAAGTGCTCGACACCCTCGACGCCGCCCTGGCCCCGGGCGAGTACCTGGTGGACGATCGCTTCACCGCCGCCGACGTCTATGTCGGCGCCCATCTCGCCTGGGGCATGGCCTTTGGCACCGTCGAGAAACGTCCGCACTTCGAGCGCTATGTCGCCGGGCTGGTAAGCCGCCCGGCCGCGGTACGCGCCCGCGAGCTCGACGACGCCGAGCTCGCCACGCTCAACTAGTACCGCGGCTACAGCTCCACCGGTCCACGCGGATGGTGCAACGGGCAGCCGTTGCGCTCGCTGCGGAACTGCGACGACATCTCGTAGGCCGGCTGCCGCGACCTCATGATGCCGCCCAACGGGCGATGCGCGGCCAGGCCATGCCAGGGGCTGAACACCATGGCGTCGTCCACCTCGCGCGAGCGCGCCTCGTTCCAGGCCGGTTGCGGCTGGACCTCCAGGCGCGCCACGGTCACATAGGGACTGAGATCTTCCGGCCACACCACCGAGGCATCCTCGATGGGCGTCTGCTCGATATCGACGCCCAGCTGCACGCGGATCTCCCAGACGCCGCCGTGCCGGGCGAAATGGGCATTGACCGCCTCGCGCAGGCCGTCGGGCTTGCCGTTGACCTCGACCGGGGCATCGGTCAGGGCGGTCAGCTCGGGCGCCACCGGGACCACGCTGAGCTTGGCGAAATAGGGACCATAGAGAAAGGGCACCATGGTGTAGAAGGTTTCGCCGAGCGGATGGGTCTCCGGGTGGCCACCCAGGCTCTTCAGCGTCGGACTCTCGCCGCCAAGGGCTTCCACCACCTTCTCGGTACCCCGCAACACTGCCGAGGCGACCTTCTTCAGGCCCTCGCCGCGGTCAGTGGTCTTGGCCAGCAGCTTGAGCGTCTTGAGAAAGGTCTTGGGATCCGGCGCGGTAAAGGCCGGGGCATTCTGCATGACGAAATCCTGGGTCACCTGCCCTTCGCTGCCAGGCAGGCGCTCGCCCGGCACGTCGATCAGCTTGAGCGCGAGGCCCCGCGGGGTGGAGACGCTGTCGGCCAGGATATCGCCCGGATTGGTCGAGAATCTGAGCACCGCGGCATAGCTGCCCGGCACGGCGAAGGCGCCCTGGGCATAGGCCGGCGGCAGGCCGTCCAATACCGTCACCTGGCCGGTGAGCAGACCATGACTCTTGGCATGCACGCTGCGGATGGCATGGCCACCATTGGCGTAGGTGGTCTCGGTGATGTCTCTCATGGCCGCCACCATTTCGCGAATGGTGGCGGCTTCATCATCCGGCACCTGTTCGAAGGCGGGCTGGAACGGCAACGGATGGACAGCGGTGGGCGTGGTCATCACGGGAATCCTCGGGCGCCGTCATTCGGAGGAGACGGTCAGCCAATGGACCGCTATCGCGCTAACGACGTTCGATCCCTGACCACCTGGCCGACACGAGGTCGCTGTCGACAGCTGCTCGGGAACGGCCCCGCCCAGAGGGGTTCGATATCTTCACACCCACCCCGGAGAGCCACCATGAGCGACGCTGACCAGAAGACCTACGACAACCCCAGCAACACCCCGCCGCCTGAAGAACTGCCCTATGCAGACATGGAACCCGAGGAATTCCCGGACGATCCGGACGTGGCTGGCGCGACCGAATCGGGCACCCCTGGCTAATCAGTGCCCTGACCCGCGGACGACAGCCTGAGCGGCGTCCGCGACACTTTGTGACCGGCTGGTTTGACGGGGGCCCTAGGCCCCGCGAAGATGGGCGGGCGTCTGCCGCGTCGAGTCCCCCATGCTTTCCACCAAGGTACCCTTGCTTCTACGCAGCCTGATCGGTCGGCTGGTGCGTATCGCCATCGCCTCCGGCGTGACCTACCAGACCTTCGATCGCCTGCTGCGCCAGACCTACTTCGAGGTCGCCCAGGATTTCGAACCGCTGCGCGACAAGCCCAATTCCGACAGTCGCATCTCGGTGCTGACCGGCCTGCCGCGTCGCGAGGTCCGCGCCCTGCGCGAAGCCAGCCCGGAACGCACCCCCTGCACGCCTAGCCTGGAATGGCAGGTGCTCAGCGCCTGGACCTCACGGCTGGATCTGCTCGATGCCGAGGGCAATCTGCGCCCCCTCCCCCGCACCCAGCGGCGCGGCGGCGAACAGAGTTTCGACGCCTTGGTCGCCAGCGTCGGCAGCGACGTCCGCGCCCGCACCGTGCTGGATGAATGGCTGCGCAAGGGTTACGCCCGTCTCGACGAGGAAGATCGCGTGGTGCTCACGCCCCGCTCGCTGCTGCGCGGCACCGAGAGCCAGGAAGGCGCGGGGCGGCTGCTGGCCCACTTCACCGGCGACCTGCTGGCCGGGTTCGAGCGCCTTTACCTGCAGGACCGCGCCGCGCCGGACTTCACCTTTCACGTGGTCTACGGCCACAACCTGACCCAGGACTCGACCCTGAGTCTCTATCGCACCGCCTACGACGAATCCATGCACCTGCTCAACCGCCTCAACCGCCTGGTGGTCGAACACGAAGCCCGCGACGCCGGCAAGCCCGACGCCACCCAGCGGGTGACCCTGGGCTTTGGCGGCTATCGTGTGGAACAGGACCGGGATGCCGGCCTGGTACAGGGGCGGGAGGATTAGCGCCAGCAGTTGGTGACGGTCGCAGCGTCCTTGTCTGCGGTCTTGCCCGCCGCACCGCGCAGGCCGGTCGAATCCAGCGTCAAGGTTCCGCAGCTGTCCTTGCTCTGCGCGTTCTGCGGCACCACGCTCAGGTTGTAGGTGGTATCTGTTGGCGTTCCAAGACTCAGGGCGTAGTACTTGTTCGATGAGTCCAGAGACGTGGCTTTATCGTCGCCGGTTAGGCCCAACCCCTTTAGTGACGCCGTCTTGTAAGTACTGTTCTGCGCATAATAACGCTCCATCCGAGCCGCTGCCTCGCTGAGCAGCGCCATGCCCTCCGAACGATGACTGCGCAGGATGTAGCTCTGGTAGCTCGGATAGGCGATGGCAGCCAGGATGCCGACGATGGCGACGGTGATCATCAGCTCGATCAGGGTAAAGCCCCGGGTACTGGTCATGCTGCGTTGGTCTCCCGAACTCATTGAGGTTGCGGTATTACCCGCCAGGTTTGCCGGCCGGACGTCTGGCCACCTCTATTGACGGTAGTCGAGCTACCGTCCGTGGTGATCAGTTGATTGTTCGACAGAGTGGTGCCTCCGGCGATCGTACCGAAACTCGAGACGACCATGCCATCGAGGCTGTCCAGGCTATTGACCACACCATCGCCATTGAGGTCGAAGACATTGAAACTGGTACGGCCACCGGAGGCCGGATCTATCGCATAGGCCCAGCCGCTGATGCCCGAGGAGCAGACATCCGCATTGGGCGTCACGGTGCTAAACACGAGCGTCTGGCCACTGGCGGTCATGGGATCCACCACCCGCTCACCCACCGCCTGGTTATTGGTCTGCAGATCCAGGTACCAGCCACTGGTCGTCGTCCAGTCCACTGCCTCGTTGCTCAGCAGGCGCGCACTCTTGCCGCCGATGGCGGTCTCACGGGTGATGGACTGCCGCTGCAGATTGCTGCGCTTGAGCACCGGCAACGTCGCGACGGTATTCGAAATTGAGACGGTCGAGACATTCTTGTCCCAGATGCCATAGACGCTCTGCAGATCCGTCGAAGTCTTGTCCTCGGTGGCAAAGTAGCTGCCGGTACCGAACATCACAATAAAGCCGGTACCGGAGGGATGCCTGACCACCGAGGGTGCTGCCGTGATGGGCTGGATCACGCCATTGGTGTCGCTGCTCCGCGCCGTATACAGCGGCTTGCCACCGAAGGCGACCGTGAAATTGTCGACCGTTGCCGTGGCCGTGAGGTTGCCGTTGTTGAGCAGATCGAAGCGCCAGAGATTGCCCTTCAGATCACCGCCATAGACGTAGTCGGCGATACCATCGGAATTGACATCCAGCACCTTGAGATTGAACAAGCCGTTGCTCTGGGTGGCGGTCTCGGCGTCCAGCTTCTTGAGCAGGCGACCTGTGGCGATGTCGAGAATCAGCAGCGATGCCGTCCCGCCATTGCTGTTGTAGCCATTCCCGGCCAGCACCGCCCATTGGCCCGTATGCAGGCGTGATACCAGAGGTGTGCCGAAGCTGTAGCCCAGCGCCGCATTGGTCTGGCTGTTACCACCCGCGCTGCTGGTCTCACCGCTGAACTCCCAGAGCAGCTTGACGGCATCCGGATCTGTGATGTCCAGAGCAAAGAGCGAACGACCGCCGCCACGCAGGGTTCCGATCAGCACCTTGTGCCAGGCACTGCCGAAGTAGACATCGGCGATGACGGGCGAGCCATCCACGTAGTAGGTGTGCTGCGAGGCACTGGCGTTGTTGTAGTTCGGTTTGGCCAGCAGATAGAGATTGGGGATCACCGCCGTGGGCACGAAGGCGAAAGTCTCCTGACCCGAGGTTGCATTGAAGCCGTGGAGCATCCCGTCATTGGCGCCCACATAGATCATCGGCGCCTCGGCAGCCTGACTGACCTTGAAGGCACCGTAGTCACTGCCGCTTTCCAGGGCGTTGGCCGCGCTGGTCAGATATTGCGCCCCATTGGCCAAGGCTGGCGCCGAATTGATGATGTCGCCCAACGGGCTCGACCGCTGTCGATAACTGGAAGTCGCCAGGCTGTTATCCCCTTTCAGGAAAGCGACCTTGTTGGTATCCAGATTGGACTGCAGATTGATCCCGCCGTAGGTACGCCCAGCTAGAGCGCCATAGGTGAAAGCCTGCAGACCGCTTCCCATTCCGGGAACTGCGGCCATCTGAATGTTGCGCGCACCCCAGGCCGGTAGCTGGGCACTGGCCTTCCATACCGTGGTGGTCGTCTTGGTCGCCGTACCAGTGGTACTGGGAGCAACTTCAATAGTGCTCTTGGTCAGATCACCGCTCCAGTAAGTGGCGTTCATGGCCGTGGCGTAGGTGTCGTAGCGCGTGGCTGTGCCGCTGCTGGTGCTCTGGTAGGGCAGCACTGCCGGAGCCGCTACCGAGTTGTTGCTCTGCAGAATCTGGTTGAAGGCGCTCGACAGCTGCGTCTTGAGCGTCGAGGCGTTGGTGACCAGGAAGTAATTGTCCGGCGTACCCGCCGTGTTGGAGTCCCAATCGCCGGCTACCGGCAAGGGATTGCTGCTGGAGTAGTTGTAGCCGCCCCATTTGGCCGCGTACCACAGCGGATTTTGCAGATTGGTGACCAGGGAGCTGGCTGACGGGGTAAAGATCCGGGAGGTAGCGGTAGTGCCGTTCACCATCACGCTGTTGCTCTTGCGCCCCGGCAAGGCCGGGCAGCCATTGGGATTGCTTACGCAGGACCCCGGCAAGCGGTTGGGCGGGGTATCCAGCGGATAATGCAGGCTTCCGCTGTTGAACGCCGTACCGCCACCGGTCACCTCCAGGTAGATACCGTCGGCCGTGGTGCCCGATAGGGTGTAGCCCATGTGGGAATCGTTGCCCGAAACCGAATACTGGGTATCGCTGGTGACCGTGATGGTGCCATTGGCGTTGGCCGCCAGGGTGTAGAGGACGATGGCGTCCATGTCGTAGTCGCCGCCCTGACCGGCGTCGTCGTATACCACGCGGAAACTGATCAGCGGCCGACCGCCGTTCTTGCTGTTGTCCACCGGCATGCCGCTGAGATTGGCCATGGTGTCGATGTAGAAGCCGGTGATCTGCTCGGTGGCCTGGTAGGTGTTGCCACCGGTGACGACCTTGCCGAAGGGTACCAGGGTGAGGGTTCCGAGACTGGTGGTCATCTGGATCCGCGGCTGGGTCGACGACAGCGCCACGGCGAAGGTTTTCAGCCGTTGCCCGCTCGTGGTCAGGGCGGTCTTGTTGCCGTAGTAGGCGACGCTGGCGACGTTGTAGGTGCCCTGCCGGGTGGGTTCGTCGGGCAGGCCGCGGAAGTTGCCGAAGCCGTTCGCCGTCTTGGCGGTGGGAGCATAATCGGTAGCGCTGCCGGCCACCTCGCCGATGTTGATGCTGCGGTTGCCGCCTATGTCGTTGTCCCAGATGGTCTGCCCCAGGGCGCGGCTACTGAACTGAGCGAGCGTGGCGGGCACGGACGCGGCGGTGAAGGCGCTGTCCGGCAGATCCGAGTCATAGCTGGGATTCACGTCGCTGAGCAGTGTCTGGAAGGGTTTCGAGCACGAGGGATAGGTACTATAGGGATTGCTCCAGCTGGTCACCGCTGGCAGCCCTAGACCACTGTCCACTGCACCGGAGGCATAGCCGGAGGTTGGCGTAGTGGCGCCGCTGAAGTAGCGCAGTACCTCGTAGGACATTTCCCCCAGCGGATTGCCGTAGTTATAGCACCTGCCGTTGGGCAGGTCGTTGCCAGGCGTTCCCCAGCCCGAGCAGGCGCCATCCGGGGAGTACTGGATGCCATCGAGCGTAGCGATGATGCCCTGCTTGGTGTAAGTGATGTTCCTACCACTCCCCGAGGCCACACCGAAGATACCGGTGGTGGCATCCACCTCGTTGGCGAAGGAGCTGATGGCCTTGCGCAGCACTCCGCCCTGGAGGTTGTCGTTGTAAGTACCGGTCAGCAGCCCGAAGTACATCTGGTTGCCTTCGCCGTAGTCGTGCAGCAAACCGGTCGGCTTGTACTGGCCATTGGGATAGGCCTTGCAGTTGCTTTCCAGCAACCCGTCGACGCAGGCCTGGACACGCACGTTGAAGCTGTAGACGTTGCGGCCGGACGAACTGGTGAGGGTGCCCGCGGGAATGGTCGCCGACAGGTTGACGTCCGAGAAGGACGTAGTGGTCGCGGTATTCTGCCCCTGCACCGATTCGCGTGACACCCAGCCCCAGATGCGGATATCCGAGGTGCTGGGGATGATTCTCAGGCTCGGCTGGCTGTTGTAGGTGGTGTTGGCGAACAGCACGTAGGTATTGGCGCTGCTCGGTGTGCTGATAGGCGCATAGTCGGAAATGTTGTAGCCGTTGCCACGGTTGTATTCCTTGCCCCAGGAGTGGGCATCCGTCGGCACGTTGACACGCGCCAGGACGGTACTGGTCGCGGTATCGGTGGAGCGATAGCCGCCATAGAGCACCTTGCGCAGAGCATCCATCCGCGAGGTGGTCAGGTAGTTGAGGAAGTCTCCACTCCAGGGCGCGTTGCTGTTACCCGTCCCGCACTTCTTCGGCGTACCGGTCGTGGGCGCTGCGGAAATCGCCGTGCCCGCCCCCTGGGGGACAAAGTAGCCATTGGCGGTATCGTAGGAATAGCACTTGGCGGAATCGAAGTAGCCCGTGTAGTCGATGACTCCCGGCTTGTAATAGATATCCAGGACGCCATCGCCATCCAGATCCGCTGCATCGTTGTAAGCCGGGGCATAGAGCTTGTGGTCGCGCTCTACCACCAGCATGTTCAGCGGTGGTACTGCGCTGTTGACGAACAGCGGCGTCTGGGTGGGGAAATTGGTAGCCGCCTGGACACTGATCGACCAGGCGATCAACTGAGCGGACAACAGGAGGCAACGGCGGCCACGAGCGTTCATAGAAAGCGTTCCCGGTCGATCAGAAGGATTTCGCCATGACGGATCTCAAGGTGATCCGCTGGCCGACTTGATTGCTCGCACAGCCTGCGCCCGCACAGCTGTCCACCTCGTAGTAGCGCGTGCCGCACCCGGTCAGGGCGCAATTGTTTTCGCTACCGGTATCCAGGGGGCCCAGATCGACCACGTACCAGCGGGCATTGGGGGTTTCAGCCGTGCTGCCCGAGCTCAGGATGCTGTAGCCCTCCAGGGTGGCGCTGGGATCGCCATTACGGAACAGCGGCGTCATGTACCCCAGGGGAACGTTGCGATTACCAATCTTCTCGCTGCCCAGGGCGGCACCCCCGGCATTCAGATAGACGTTGTTGCGCAGCAGATAGGGAATACAGAAGGTCACGGTACAGGTACTCGCCAGGTCTGGCGCGGCAACGGCTTTGCCAATGGCGCCCTCGCCCGCTCTCAGTGCGGTCTCAGCGGCACTTTGCAGATTGTGCTGCTGCTTGATATTGCCCATGACCCGTGACTCCAGGGTGACGCCCCTTAGGCTGGTCAGGGCCAGAATCGTCAACAGCAGGAGCAGCACCAGCGCGATCAGCAGAGACGCGCCACGCTCTCGTCTTAATGGTTGGCGTCGAGAGACGGTCATGGCATCAGGTTCCTCAGGGTGATGGTGTCCTGGGCGATCTGGTACAGATAGGCGCTGCCGGTAAAGGTCGTGGAATAGGTCTGGTTCCACTGGTTCAGGACGAGCGGTGTATCGCTGGCATCTCGTGATCCCTGGGCCACCGACTGCAGCAATGCCGAGTAGCGCACAGCCCGGATCAGGGTGGCTGCACTGCTAGAGGGCGTGAGGGTAAAGGAGGAGACGCTCCTGTCGACACCGACGCCATAGTCGAAGCGCAGATCGCGAATACCGCTGATGAGCTGGGTGGTATCAGTAGCTCCGTCTACCCGGGTACAGACACCATTGCCGCAGGCCAGCAGGTTGCTGGCACAGACCAGGGCGCCTGGACGCTCGTTAGCCGTACCACTGGTGAAGTTGACATCGGTCGCCAGGGCAAAGCGCTCGACGATCACAGCGTTCTGACTGGCATTGGAGTACTCGTACGGGGCATCGGCATTATTGGCCAGGGTACTCGACTGGGCACTCAGCACCTGACCGCGGCAATCGGTTTCCCGGGCATCGCGCGCCTGGTATCGGATACAGATACTGGTCGCATCGCCAGTCACCGAGGCACCCGCCGCGAACTTGCAACCCAGGGCGTTGCCGGTATTCGAGCTTCCGCTGTCAGCCGGAAAATCCTGGGTGACCGCGATATCCGGCCGCCGTCGATAGCCCGCCTTGGCCAGCTCCTGATTCAGCAGCGCCAGCGCGAAGCGACCATTCTCCTGGTTGACCTCCTGGCTCTGCTGGAACAGGTAGGTTTTCTTGTTGTTGATGTAGAGCTGGGTGATTCCCAGGATCAGAAAGCTGCTGATGGCCAGGGCAACCATCAGCTCGACGATGGACAGTCCCCGTTGCCGGGCCGATGCGTTCGCGAAGCGGTTGAGCATTGAACTGGCCTCAGAGTCGGGTTCGCAAACGGTAGGTACAGATGGAGCTGGTACCGTTGCCAGTCGGAGTACCACCGTCCAGGCAGCTGTCGACCGGCGCGACCCAGGCCACCTGGATCTCAAGGTAGCTGCCTCCCTTGCAGGACGCCGCCGCCCCCGCAGGACCTGGGGTCGCGTTCTGACAGACATAGAAGGAACTGCTCAGCAGATCCGCCGCACCGGGCAGCAGCGAACTGGCCTGGGCTGCCCAGCAGGCAAGCTGATCAGCCGCAGCCGCTGGGGTCGGGCGACAGCTTGCCGGCGCACTCGCGAAATCACTGTCGGGCGCCTTGATATAGCTATCGACTGCCGTCGGATTAGCGCGGACGAGCTCCAGGAGGTCATTGGTCAGCATCATGGCTGCATTGCGCTGGACGGAGTCCTGAGTGAAAGGCACTGCTTTGCTTTGCAACGCAGCGATGCCAAGCAGGCCCACGCAGATCAGCACGACGCTGACCAACACCTCGATCATGCTGAAGCCTGACTGCAGCCTCCTCACGTGCACTCCCCAGTCAGTGGCCGGTCGATGGATGGCGGGGTGATACGTCCGGTCACGCTGACGCCAACGAAGCGACATTGCCCCGTCTGGTCGGCCGGGCAAAGGGTGAAACATTGGCTGGTTGTGGCACCCGTAGTACCGGTCGCGCTGAAACTTGCCTGAGCGGCACCCGAGCTCACCGTTATGCCACTCTGCAAACCGCCGGCGTCGATACGCCGGAGTATCTGCCCTGCCGCGGTGATGTTGAAGCCGGCGTTCCAGGTGGTCGCACTATCAGCCGTCAGCGTTACGGTCACCCCCCGGGTGATGGCTTCGCTACGCGCATACTGCAATACCGTCACCAACTCATCGGCAGCGGCCTGGACCTTGTTGGAGCGAATCAGACCGGCAAAACTGGGCGCGGCGATGGCCAAGAAGATGCCCAGCAAGGCGACAACTACCAACATCTCGATCAGGGTGAAACCCTGGACTGGACGTAATGACCTATTTTTCATGACGGGGTATCCAAGTGAAAAGCGCAAGCCGGGAATCTCCTTCCGCAGCGAGACAGCACTCAGTCGTCATCCTTGAGCATTCAGACAAAAACGTATCGACCTGGCGTCACAAGCCTGGACATGTTTCGCTGATACCTGCGTCTGGCATGCTGGATCCATGGACAACGCAAGTCAGCAGACGCGGGATAGTCGGCCCCGAAACCATGATGGCCGGCATAGCCGTCCCTGGCCTGTATCAGCCCTGACAATCAGGCCGGGCAGACCCGTGATGGGTAGCGAAGGCAGCCTCCATTGGCAAAGCGATCTGAGTTCCAAGGGCCACTCACTGGCTTTGGCCGTCGAGGAGTTTTCTCTCCAGCCGCGGGTACAGCGTTCCGGTGTGGCACCGTACAGCAGCGGCCTGATCCTTAGCTATCAGGCAAGAGTGAAGCCCGCAGCCTTCTGTATGCCAGCTCTGCCGTGTGGGTAAGGGCGTAGTGAGAATGCTGCACCCAGGCGGCCTGCAAATCAGTAACGACTGGATATTCGGCCATCCTGGCGGGATGACCGGACAAGACTAGGACAAGCGAAACGGCAGTCGGTAGCCAGGCTGCATTACCTTGCAAAATGCAAATAAAGCCAGCTATCAATGTGCCACCTAAGCATTCGAATCTGCTCCGAATGCCTTGCGCCCGAGGTCTATCAGCCAGCGCCCAGAAAAGCCAAGGCGCTTTCGCGAAAGCAACCAAGGTGCTTCTGATCATCGCGTCTCTGTAGCTACCCCACACTCGGTTCCCAGCTGTCCCTGCGTTCTGCCTCCCCTTTCCCGGCCAAAGGATTGCAAATCAGCGCTCTTCCTGGTTATCCGCTCCATTAATTGAACGAACAAATAATAAAATAATATTTAAATTGAAAGAACGAACAATCAAAAACAATTAAAACTACCAACTTCTCATCCAGGCGAGATAACACCAGACATAACTAGCCAAACACCGTGAGATTGTTCTAAAACGGTAACAACCCTATCTGGAGCAGCCGCTACGCCTGGCTTGCAGGCCCTGGACAGCCAGGCGGCAGGCCATCTTTCAATCCGCACGACGAAATAGCGAAGCGCCTTTATCCACTCATAGATCGCACTTATCACCGTCAAACGACGCGCCGAATTCGCTTCGTAACACCGCTGCTTTCATCTACCGACAATGACAAGGCCGCTATGCACGACTCGAAGAAAATCGATTACTCGCTGAATACTGCCGACACCTCAGCTCCACACTCCGCGCTGGACAATGCCGCCATCATTTCCGCCTATCGGCGCTGGGCCAATGTCTATGACCGGGTGTTCGGCGGCGTTTCCGCCCCCGGCCGCAAGCGCGCGGTGGCGGCGGTCAACGCCCTGGCGGGTACCCGGGTACTGGAAGTGGGGGTAGGGACGGGGCTGGCCCTGCCCCACTACAGCGCCGACAAGCGCGTCACCGGCATCGATCTCTCGCCCGACATGCTGGCCAAGGCCCGGGAGCGGGTCAGCCGCGACGCCATCACCACGGTGGACGCCCTGCTCGAAGCCAATGCCGAGGACACCGGCCTGCCCACCGGCTCCTTCGATATCGCCGTGGCCATGTTCGTGGCCTCCGTGGTGCCCAACCCGCGCAAGCTGATGCAGGAGATGCGCCGGGTGGTGAAGCCGGGCGGTCACCTGCTGCTGGTCAATCACTTCCAGGCCGAGAGCGGCCTGCGGCTGCTGGCGGAAAAAGCCCTGGCGCCGGCCTCGCGCAAGCTTGGCTGGCACCCGGACTTCGCCATGGACTCCATCCTCTCCCGCGAAGACCTGCGCCGCGCCAGTCGCAGCAGCGTGCCGCCCTTCGGGCTGTTCACCCTGGTGCAACTGACCAACGACTGAGCGCTACTCCAGGCGACGGCTACTCCACGCGATAGCCACGCCCCGCCAGACAGGCCGCCAAGGCCTGGCGGAAGCGCTGGGTCAGGTAGGGATCGGCGACCGCGCCGGGTCGTTCGGGATCGAAGCCCGACTCTCCGGCAGCGTAGCGCCGACAGTCGTAGCGATCCGTGGCGTAGCGCTGCGGCGATTGCCCCTGCAAGGGATAGGCGGTGACGTCATAGGCGTCGTAACCCGTTCCTGCCGGCGCTGCCGTCGTGGTCGGCACGGCCGCCACGTTGGGATCGGCGACGGTGACGAAGCCGCCGCCCGGATCGGTGCGGTAGTAGCTGCCCGCGGCGAAGTAGTAGGTGGTGCCGCCCATCCACAGGGTCTCGGCGAAGGCCGGCAGGACGCTGACGCGCACCCCGGTCGGCGGCAGGGTCACCACATAGCGCGGCCCCTGGGGTCGATACCAGTAGCCGTCGGCATAGTAATACTGGCTGTCCCGGTACCAGACGCGGGTGAAGCCGGCCGGCACGCCCGGCACCTCGAAACCCGGTCGCCACTGGGGATTGACGCCCCAGCCCGGACGCTGGCCGGCCCAGTGCGGATCCCGCTCCGGACGCGGTGGCGGGGGCGGCGGATAGTTCCGACCCGGCTGGTCGGGCGCCGGCATCATGTAGCCGGGACGCGGCACGGGGACGGGTCGATCCTGCCAGGCCGGCTGATAGCCCGGCCGCGGTGGTGGGGGGTCGTTGCGCTCCCAGCGCTCCAGGGCCGGACCATTGCCGCGCCCGGGACCGTCGCCCCGCCCGGACGGGCCGCCATTCCAGCCACCCTGACCGCCGCCCTGCCCGCGTCCGGCATTGCCTGGGGGCATGACCGGCGGCGGCTGGGCGCCCGCCGGGGGCGTGACATAGCCGCCGCCGAGGCGATAGTTGTTATCGGCCCAGGCGGGCCCGGCGCTCCACAGGGAAACGCCGGAAAGGACAAGCGCACACAGCACGGCAGGCGATTTCATCGCACGGCTCCACGAGGGGATGACCCAGAGTACCCCAAGGCTTGGACCCTGCCCCAGCCTGGCTGTTAGCCCCGCGCCGATCTGCCATCGAACGGCCACTGCAGGTGCCGAGAGCGCGCCGAGAAACCCGGAGCCCGCAAGGACGGAGCGAACGCCCGCGCCTGCAATCATCTCGGGCTTCGGGCATTCCCGGGGTCGATCCCTAAGGGTAGCGGGGAAGTTTCTACCCCTCTGTCATCGCACTTCTAGCGGTCCGCTCGGGTCTATGGCCCCACGCAAGGAGGAAAACACATGTCGAAACACCATCATCACGTTGGCTGGTTCAAACGCCGCCATGAGGTAAAGCCGGACGACCTCACCATCGTCGACAATTCCCTGGTCAAGCGCGCCGTCGGTGCCGCCGCCCTTGGCAATGCCATGGAGTGGTTCGATTTCGGCGTCTATGGCTACCTGGCCGTAACCCTCGGCAAGGTCTTCTTTCCCGACGGCGATGCCGCGGCCCAGTTGATCGCCACTTTCGCCACCTTTACCGTGGCCTTCCTGGTTCGCCCCATCGGCGGCATGGTCTTTGGCCCCCTGGGTGACAAGTACGGTCGCCAGAAGGTGCTGGCCCTGACCATGATCATGATGGCCCTGGGCACCTTCAGCATCGGCCTCATCCCCAGCTATCAGAGCATCGGCATCTGGGCGCCCGCCCTGCTGCTGCTGGCGCGGGTGGTGCAGGGCTTCTCCACCGGGGGGGAATACGGCGGCGCGGCCACCTTCATCGCCGAATACGCCACCGACAAGACCCGCGGACGCATGGGCAGCTGGCTGGAGTTCGGCACCCTCGCCGGCTACATCGCCGGCGCGGGAACGGTGACGGCGCTCACGGCGGCCCTGACGCAGGAGCAGCTGCTCGACTGGGGCTGGCGCGTGCCCTTCTTCATCGCCGGCCCGCTCGGCCTGCTCGGCCTCTACATGCGTCTCAAGCTGGAAGAGACCCCGGCATTCAAGGCTCATACCGAGGCCAACGAGGGCAAGGCGGCGGACGGCCCGGCGCACAGCCTGCGCGAGCTGTTCACCCTGCATCGCGTCGCCCTGCTCAAGTGCATCGGCCTGGTGCTGGTGTTCAACGTCACCGACTACATGCTGCTGACCTACATGCCCAGCTACCTGGCCGTGACCATGGGCTATGCAGAGACCAAGGGCCTGCTGCTGATCCTCATCGTCATGGTGGTGATGATGCCGCTCAACATCCTCGGTGGCTTCTTCAGCGACCGCCTGGGCCGCAAGCCGATGATCATCGGTGCCTGCCTGGCGATCCTGGTGCTGGCGATTCCCTGCCTCAAGCTGATCGGCAGCGGCCACGACTGGCTGATCTTCCTCGGCCTGATGCTCCTGGGCATGGCCCTGGCCTGCTTCACCAGCACCATGCCGTCCACCCTGCCGGCGCTGTTCTACACCCCGATCCGCTACAGCGCCCTGTCCATCGCCTTCAACATCTCGGTGTCGCTGTTTGGCGGGACCACCCCGCTGGTCACCGCCTGGCTGGTGGAAAAGACCGGCGACCCCCTGGTGCCGGCCTACTACATGATGGCCGCGGCGGTGATCGGCATCCTGACCATGCTCACCGTGCGCGAAACCGCCGGCCAGCCCCTGCGCGGCTCGCCGCCCTCGGTGGCCAGCGAAGAGGAGGCCAAGGAATTCCTCGCCAGCGACGCGCCCCTGACCGTGGACAAGCAGCCGCCCGGGCAGGCGTAAGCCCCGATCGCGGCCATGGCGGTCCGCCGACGCGGCCGCTCCTACAGGCATGTAACGCGGTAGGAGCGGCCCACGGCCGCGATGCTCTTCCCACCCAACCTCCCCCAAACGCCCCCTCTCCCCCGGGGAGAGGGCCGGGGTGAGGGTAAGCCCAACTCCAAAACTTCCGCCCAAAAGAAAAGGGGAGACCTTGCGGCCTCCCCTTGAATTCGTTGTCCTCTCGCACCGCTCGTGACGGTGGCTGCGATCGTCCAGGAATGGTGACCTGGGCGGGCCCGGGCGTCGCGGACGGGATACCGTCGTTGACGATGCGAAAGGCCCTCCTGGGGCGCCTTCGTTGGACAGCTCTACCGGGCTATCGAAGTTGAGTTCAGCTTACGCCCCTGCTGCCGGCAGCGGGTTGCGTTGTGCAGCTTCTTTCCTGCCTCTTGCGCAATCCATGGCCACAAACCTAGGATTGGGCGCAATCAGCTAGCGCAAGGCACACAAAATGGACAAACTCGATCGCTTCGATCTGAAAATCTTGGCAGAACTGCAGCGCGATGCGCGTCTCTCCAACCAGGAACTGGCCGAACGCATCGGCCTGTCGCCCTCGCCCTGCTCGCGCCGGGTCAAGCAACTGGAAGACAGCGGCTACATCACCCGCCAGGTCGCCCTGCTGGATCGCAAGAAACTTGGCCTGTCGCTGACCGCCTTCGTGCTGATCGGCATGGACAGGCACACCCCCGAGCGCTTCGAGAACTTCCAGGCGATCATCGCCCAGTGCCCCGAGGTGCTGGAGTGCTGCCTGGTCACCGGCATGGATGCGGACTATCAGCTCAAGGTCGTCGTGCCCGACATGGAGCACTATCAGCAGCTGCTGCTGGGCACCCTGACGCGCATCGAGGGCGTCTCCAGCGTGCGGTCGAGCTTTGTGCTCAACCAGATCCTGGCCAGTACCGAGCTACCGCTCAATCACCTGCGGCCCTGAGCGCGGCGCGGCTTCGACGCCGGCTTCGAGAAAACGCGGCAACACCAGCATGTGCGGCACGGCGAAGGCCGCCAGCACGGCGAACAGCGCGCGGATGCCGGTACGCTCCTGCAGCAGGAACACCAGGCCACCGGCCAGGGTAAACAGCGCAGCGCCCAGCAGAATCGGCCACGTCAGACGCAGATAGGCCTTGAAGGTGGCCGCACCCAGTAGCCGCAGGCGCACCCCGGTCTGGGGCGCGGCGTGCAGCAGGTAGAAGCCCAGGGCGAACCCCACCAGCGGCGGCGCCAGCACCACGGCCAGCAGCGTCACCGCCAACCTGGGGCACCGCTGCTGCCAGGCGGCCAGCAACAGCACCGGCAGGGCCAGCAGCCCACCCAGGGCGAGCACGCGGGCCTGCCAGTCTGCGAGGGCCAGAGAAGCAGCCGGCCCCATGGCCAGGCCCAGCAACCGGGCGACGGCGGCTTCGTGCACCACCGCCGGACCGCCAATGATGAACAGCCCCAGGGCCAGCGAGGTCAGCCGATTGGGAAACAGCTCATCTTCATGGGCGAAATGCCAGGCCGAGAGCAGCAGGAACAGCAGCAGGGCTGCCGTGCCCGCCAGTTGCCAGCAGAGCAGGCAGGCCAGGGCTGTCGCCAGATAGCAGCCGAGAAAGGCGAGGCGCCGCCCGGGTGTGACCAGGCGCAGATCGCTGGCCCCATGCAGCAGGCCCAGACCCAGGCCTACCACCAGGGCATAGGCCAGTTGCCCCGCCCCGCCCGCCAGGCTGGCGAGCCCGGCGGTCAGCACCAGCGCCAGCCAGCCGCGCCCGCTCACGCTCATCCCTAGACGCCAGGCCGCGCCAGGGCCGCCTTGAGATTGCGCTCCGAGGTGAAGGCATAAACCACCTTGGCCAGCACATCGAGGATCAGGAAGACCCAGACCGTGGCGGCGTCGCTCACCGCCCAGACCCCCTCGGGACCCACGGCGAAGACCACCGGATAGATCAGCCAGAGCACACTGAGAAAGCCGACATTCTTGCGATAGGCCGCGCCGATCGCAGCGTGCTGCCCAGCCAGGGCCGCCAGCGGTTTCCACAGCAGATAGAGCACCCCGACGAAGGCCGCGCAGGACCAGGCGAAGAACACCCACTTGAGGGTGCCGTAGGGCGCCAGGGAGGCCACCAGGCCAGTCACGATCATCACCACGTCCAGGGTGACGATGGAGGCCACGAAGCCGGCCTGGCCTTCCTGCTCGCGTGCGCCCAGATAGGCCGAGCTGACCACTCCGGCCAGCAGCAGCGGCGTGGTGAAGGTCCAGTCCAGGTAGCGAGCCAGATAGGTGATGCTCCCATCGGGCTTGATCAGATTGCCGACTCCCAGGTACATGGAAAGATAGGCCGTAGCGGCGATGAAGGGCACCGCGGCATGGACCAGGGTATGGCCGCGCAACGGTCCGCGATGCGCACCCTTGGCATAGATGGCCAGGGAAGCCAGCGACATGATGACGAAGCCGATTAGCAGGGGAGTCTGACTCATGGGGTTCTCCAGGGGACGTTAGTCGCGCCGCGACGAACCAGACCCTCTGGAGTAGGGGTTTCTCGGCTACCGCTGCGCCTAGGGTAGAGAAGCGGCCCTGTGAATTGGTTCAAAATGTTTCAGGGCGGCAAACTGGCTGTCACCTGATCCGGATCAACACGGCCGGCCCCGCGCCCAGGCAGGCTGCGCCGCTTCATGCCCGCCCAGGAATCCGCATGCTGCCGGCCCAGAACGTGATGCTGAGCTATGGACGCTGCTGCGCCAGCCCCGCCTTCTTCGATGATTTCTACCAGCGCTTCCTGGCCAGCTCGCCCCGGGTCCGGGAGAAGTTCGTCCATACCGACATGGCCGCGCAGAAGCTGCTGCTGCGCCACGGCGTCATGAACCTGGTCCTGGTGGCCCGTGGCATGCCCACCACCAAGCTGCGTCAGCTTGGCGAAAGCCATTGCCGCGCACGGCTGGACATCGACCCCGAGCTCTACGAAGGCTGGGTCGACTGCCTGCTCGCCACCCTGACCCTACACGATCCTGACTTCTCTCCCGCGTTGCGCCAGGAATGGCAGGGCGTGCTGGAAGCGGGAATCGCGGTGATGCGCAGTTATTACTGAGCCGGCCTGGGGCCTGTTGGGCTTCGCCGCGCTCAGCCCAACACCCCACGGCACCGCACCTCCCCCAAACGCTCCCTCTCCCCAGGGAGAGGGCCGGGGTGAGGGTAACCCACACCCCGTAGGTTGGGCTGAGACAGCCCCACCCTCGAAGCCCAACACCCAAAAGCCGCACCCCACCCAAACGCCCCTCTCCCCCAGGGAGAGGGGCGGGGTGAGGGCAAACCAAACCCCGAAGTACCGCTATCCCCCAAAAACAGCCCAATACCGGCCACCTGCCAGCCACCATCGGTCGGCCAACTCGGCCAATCGCCTGGCAACACCCGTCTCGCGCTTTACCCGCCGCACCTGCCTGACTAACGTATGACGAAAGGATTTTTGTGCGCCAGGTCTCGCTTTACCGCGCCCTGCCGCCTCTCGGAATGGATGACCGATGGCCCGCTTTTTCCCCGCTCGCAGCCAATGCCAGTTCGATACCCCCGGTGAACGCCGCTTCGCCGAACGCCTGGAAAAATTGCTCGAAGACGACTACCTCTGCTGGAGCAACGTCCCGGTCGGCCCCAAGGCGCGCTACCCGGATTTCGTCGTACTGCATCCACGCCGCGGCATCCTGGTGCTGGAGGTCAAGGACTGGAAGCTGGCCACCCTGGAATCCGTCACCCCGGGCAAGGTGCGGCTGCATACCCAGGACGGCCTCAAGACCGTCGCCAATCCCCTGCTGCAAGCCCGCTCCTACATCCTCGAAGTCGACCTGCTGCTGAAAAAGGACCCGTTGCTGCGCCAGAGCGCCGGCTCGCCCCATCCGGGCCAGTTGATCATGCCCTGGGGCTGGGGCGTGGTGCTCACCGGCATCACCCGTCGCCAGTTCGAGCAGACCGATCTCGCCGACGTCCTCGATCCCCAGCGCGTGCTCTTCCAGGACGAGATGACCGAGTCCGCCGACCCGGAAGCCTTCCAGCAACGCCTCTGGGACATGTTCCCCCACGTCTTTCCCTGCGCCCTGACCCTGCCGCAGATCGACCGGGTGCGCTATCACCTCTACCCCGAGGTGCGGGTCAACAGCCAGCCCGGCCAATTCGGCCTGTTCGACGCCGCCGAGGCGCCGCTGCCCAGCCTGATCAAGGTCATGGACCTGCAACAGGAACAGCTGGCCCGCTCCCTGGGCGACGGCCACCGCGTCATCCACGGCGCCGCCGGCAGCGGCAAGACCATGATCCTCGGCTATCGCTGCGCCCACCTGGCCAAGGTCTCGGTCAAACCCATCCTGGTGCTCTGCTACAACAAGTCCCTGGCCGGGCGGCTACGCCAGGTGATCGAGCAGAAGGGCCTCGGCGAACGGGTGGTGGTGCAGAATTTCCACGCCTGGTGCGCCGAGATGCTCACCGCCTATCAGGTGGACAAGCCGGACCACCGCCTGCCGGTAGCGGCCAAGATGGAGCAGTACGTGCTGCGCACCATCGACGCCGTCGACCGAGGTCAGATCCCCCGCGGCCAGTACAGCGCCGTGCTGATCGACGAAGGCCACGACTTCGCCCCCGAGTGGTTCCAGCTGGTGGTGCAGATGGTCGACCCCAGCACCCAGTCCCTGCTGGTGCTCTATGACGACGCCCAGGCCATCTACCGCGGCAAGGGCGGCAAGAAGGCACTGGATTTCAGCTTCGCCAGCGTCGGCATCCAGGCCCAGGGCCGCACCACCATCCTCAAGCTCAACTACCGCAACACGGTGGAGATCCTCGCCGTCGCCCGGGCCTTTGCCACCGAACTGCTGACCAGCCGCGACGCCAGCGAAGACGGCGTGCCCCTCATCGCCCCGGAAAGCGCCGGCCGCCGCGGTCCCTTCCCCGAACTCATCCAGTGCGGCAGCGACCGCGAGGAATGGGACCTGCTCATCGCCCGCATCCGCGACGAACAGGCAAACGGCCGCCTGCTCAGCGACATGGCCATCCTCTACCGCAGCACCAGCCAGGCCTACCAGGCCGAATACGAACTCAAGAAGGCTGCCATCCCCTACCGCTCCGGCGCCAGCAACAAGGGCCGCGCCCAACTCTACGACGCCGAAGACAGCGTGAAGATCGTCAGCATGCACTCCAGCAAAGGGCTGGAGTTTGGTTTGGTACTGATTCCAGGACTAGGCGAAATGCCCAAGCAGGGCGAGCCGGAAGCGGACGAGGCGCGATTGCTGTATGTGGCGATGACGCGGGCGATTGATCGGTTGGTGATGAGTTATCAAACCTCTTCACCCTTTTCCCAAAAAATTAACTTAACCATCCAGAAACGCAAATACGATCATGAAAATATCCAAGCTTAGAATAAAAAACCTAAGAACCATAACATCCGAACAGGTAATCGACTTAAGTAATGGACTTACGATCGTAGGACCTAACAACTCAGGAAAATCAAACACCCTTTTAGGCATATACTACTTCTTTACTGGCCCGGAAAATACCCATAAATACAATCACACAATAGACCTTCCATTCAATCAAGAAACAATACAAACCAGTCTAACATGCGCATTTGATTTTGATTTATCCAAAAACCTAGACAGAGAAATAGTAAATGCCGCAAGAAAAATGCAAGGCATGCTTCTTGATCACAAACAAGAGGGCATAACAAACACTTTCACAATAAATCTAGTTTTTAGAAAGTCCTCACCCGTATATCAGATATTCCCGGGAGTAAAACAAGACATCCGAAAAAGAACCGAATACCTATCATTACAAAAATTTGTAATCGACTCAATTCTGGATCACTTTAAATGCTACAGAATTCCATCTGAAAAATCCGTTGAAAAAATCTATAAAGAGTTTGTAACGCCACTAGTTAAAAAAGAAATTGCAAAAGCAATTCAGCCATATGATGCAATGATTAGAGAAAGCATCAATTCTCTTAGCATCAGCATGAATCAATCTCTGACAGAAGCAGGAATTACCGAAGCGGAAGTTACTCTAGACTATCCATCAGGCGCTTTAGAAAACCTGATATCTTCTTTAGAACTGCAAGTCGACGATGCGAACAAAAGCTCGATTTATTCAAAAGGAATGGGACTGCAGTCCACGATTCTTTTTTCGGCGCTTGAGTGGGTTACAAAGCAGCAACAGGACAATCACGTAGTGTGGCTCATAGAAGAACCTGAAACTTTTATGCATCCGGCATTGGCGCAGAAAGCCTGCATGATTCTTGAAAAACTCGGAGATGCCTCGACTCTTGTAAAGACGACCCACAGTTTGGGCTTTCTTCCTAACAACCCCTCACTAATAAGCGGCGTATTTTTTGATAGAAAAGAAAAAAGCACATCACTTAAAACCTACAAAACAATATCTCATGCAACATCTGACATTCGAAGCGCGCTAGGGGTACGATTTTCCGACTATTTCAACCTTTCGCAGATAAATATTTTTGTCGAAGGAGAAACCGATGTGGAGTATCTTCGAGCCGCAATAAAATCATACGAAAATAAACACTCAAAGAAACTTGTAATTGGAAGCAATACAAACATAATTAGCTTTGGCGGCTGCAAAAATCTATCTGGCTTCCTCAGAGCAAACTACGAGTTCATCTCAAAAGAAGTGATTGCAATCTCGCTCTTTGACGGAGACGAGGCGGGAGATAGAGCAACACAAGATCTGAGGGGATTTTTCGGATCGAAGGGTGGCTTTTATCCCGACAGAGATTACACATCCATTCCTGGAGGAAAAGAAATAGAAGGCCTTTTCCCTGATGAGTGGATATGGGCTGCCCATAGGGATCATCAAAACTGGTTTGATCCGGAAGGATTCGATTATGACGCGGCCAAAAATATAAAGAAGGTAAAAATCTTCGATCAACACAAAAAAAACTTCATGAATTTAATGTTAGATTACATGAAAAATCCTTACGAAGAATCGCACCCAGCCCCCTTTGACATCGTTATCGAAGCAGTAAATGAACTTGCTGAAAGAGGCCTAAAACGACTATTAAACGAGCCATGATTGCTAACCGCAACAACTAAACTAATTAGAACATGATTGACTTACCAACAACCCCACAAACGCCTCCGCCTGCGGCGACACCTCATCCCGGCGCCTGAGCAACCACACCGCCGAAGTCGCCTCGGGATCGTCCAGCTCCCGATACACCAGCCCTTCCATCTGGGTGCGTTGGTAGGTGGCGGGCAGCACGGTGACGCCGAGGCCGGCGGCGACCAGGCCGAGGATGATGAGGACTTCGCTGGCCTCCTGGACGATGCGCGGGGCGAAGCCGGCGCGGGCGGTGAGGGTCAGTAGTTGATCGTAGAGGCCGGTGCCGAAGCTGCGCGGGAAGTAGACGAAGGGCTCCTCGGCGAGCGCGGCCAGAGGCAGCGGGCCGCTGCCCTGCTGGGCCAGCGGATGGTCGTGTCTCAGGGCGACCACCAGGGGTTCGCGGAAGAGTTCGACCGCCACCAGGGCGTCGGGCAATTCGATGGGGCGGATCAGGCCGATCTGCAGGTTGCCGGCGAGCATGGCGTCGATCTGGTCGCGGCTGCTCATCTCCTGCAGTTGCAGGCGCACCTCCGGATAGGCGCGGCGATAGGCGAACAGGGTCTTGGGGATGGTGGCGACGAAGGGCGAAGAGGCACTGAAGCCCACCTGAAGCTGCCCGGTCTCACCGCGCCCGGCGCGACGGACCCGTTCGGCGGCGCGTTCGCTGGCCAGGAGGATCTGCCGGGCTTCATCGAGAAACAGCCGGCCAGCATCGGTCAGGGCGACGCGTCTGTTGGTGCGCTCCAGCAGGCGGGTGTCCAGCTCGGCTTCCAGGGCCTGGATCTGCTGACTGAGCGGCGGCTGGGAGATGTTGAGGCGCTGGGCCGCACGACCGAAGTGCAGTTCTTCAGCCACCGCTACGAAGTACCTCAGGTGTCGCAATTCCATACCTTCTCCATTGAGTCGCAAAACCTATCAATCGAGACGGACAATATATTGGATATATGACAGCGACCAGCCTAGGGTGATGAGGTCAGACTTGCCTTGAGGTACCTGTGAACACGTCTCGGTCGTCCGCCACGCCTCCTGCCCCTGCGCTGGAAACCCGCCCTGCCGCCAATGAGCCGCAGCACGCACCGGACGCCTTCATCGAAAAGGGTACGCCGCAATTCCTGCGCACCGCCCTGGCCCTGTTCTGCGGCGGCTTCGCCACCTTCGCCCTGCTCTATTGCGTGCAGCCGCTGATGCCGATCTTTTCCCAGGCCTTTGGCCTCACTGCTGCCGCCAGCAGTCTGTCGCTGTCCCTGGCCACCGGCCTCATGGCCTGCGGCCTGCTGGTGACCGGGCCGATCTCCGATGCCATCGGGCGCAAGTCGGTGATGGTCTATGCGCTGTTCGCCGCAGGCGGCTTCACCCTGCTCAGCGCCCTGATGCCCACCTGGGACGGCATCCTGGTGACCCGTGCCCTCGTCGGCCTGTCGCTGGCCGGGGTGGCCGCGGTGGCCATGACCTACCTGGCCGAAGAGGTGCATCCCGAACACCTGGGCTATGCCATGGGCCTCTATATCAGCGGCAATGCCCTGGGCGGGATGTCCGGCCGGGTGATCAGCGGGGTGCTTGTGGATTTCGTCTCCTGGCGCATCGCCCTCGGCGCCCTGGGGGTGCTGGCGCTGGTGGCGGCGGTGCTGTTCAAGCGCAGCCTGCCGGCTTCGAAGCGCTTTCAGCCACGGCCCCTGCGGCCACGCAGCCTGCTCGCCGGCTATGCCCTGCACTTTCGCGATGCCGGGCTGCCCTGGCTGTTCCTGGAAGCCTTCCTGCTGATGGGCGCCTTCGTTACCCTGTTCAACTACATCGCCTATCGCCTGCTGGCCGAGCCCTATCACCTGAGCCAGGCCTGGATCGGCGTGCTGTCGCTGGTCTATCTGGCGGGGATCTACAGCTCGGCCAAGTTCGGCAGTCTGGCCGATCGTTTCGGCCGGCGGCAGGTATTCGCTGGCGCCATCGTGCTCAAGCTGTGCGGCCTGCTGCTGACCCTGTTCACCCCGCTGTGGCTGGTGCTGCCGGGCATGCTGCTGTTCACCTTCGGCTTCTTCGGTGCCCACTCCGTGGCCAGCAGCTGGGTGGGGCGGCGGGCGCGCCAGGCGCGTGGCCAGGCGTCGTCGCTCTATCTGTTCAGCTACTACGCCGGCTCCAGCGTGGCTGGCACCCTGGGCGGTGTCTGCTGGCACCTGGGGGGCTGGACCGGCGTCGGCCTGTTCATCGGCGCCCTGCTGCTCGCGGCCCTGGCCGTGGCGGTCCGCCTGTCCAGGTTACAGCCGTTGCCAGCGGCGTGACGCCAGGCCTCGACCGCTCCCTTGAGGTTGAAACGCCCGTGGAGCGGCCCCCTGCAGCCATGATCGCGATAACCGTCAGCGACAGCTTCACCTTTACCTTCAGCGCTCTTCCCTAAATCGCCGTTTCCACTGCCGCTCGTCGCACGGAGCGGCGTTTCGTGCCCTGAAAAGGGGCCCTCTACCTCCCGCCACGCTAGCCTGTCCCTGGCTTGGCGGCGCGACTGTCACCTCTTCGCAAAGTTCAGACAAATGTTTGCCTAGGGTGGGAGCCGCTTGGATAATGCGCGCCGAACGCTGCAATACCCTGCTCATCAGGGATAGATGAAACGGCAAGCACGCAAGGCTCCGGGGTAGATTCGCCTGTGAACATGCACTTCCAGATTAGCGATTGGCGCGCCTGGGCGCCTGGTCTTGGCGACCAGGACGCCTGGCGGCAGTGGTGCGCCGCGCCCTGGCGTCCGGCGGACGACGGCAGCCAACCCGATGCCAGCTTCCTGCCGGCCATGCAGCGCCGCCGCCTGAGCCGGCTGGCGCGCATGACCTTCCAGGTGGCCTGGCCGCTGGCCGACGCCCATGGCGAGCCGCTGCCGCTGATCTTCGCCTCGCGTCATGGCGAGACCCCGCGCACCCTGGCCATCCTCCAGGAACTGGCTCGCGGCGAGCCGCTCTCCCCGACCCAGTTCAGCCTCTCGGTGCACAACGCCATCATCGGCCAATGGTCGATCCTGCGCGGCGACCACAGCGAGATGAATGCCCTGGCCACCGGCCGCGACGGTCTCGAACACGCCGTGCTGGAAGCCTGCACCCTGCTCGCCGAAGGCGCCAGCGGGGTGCTGGTGGTGATCGCGGAAGAGGCGCCGCCGACGCTCTATGCGCCGCAGATCGACGATGTCCCCTTCCCCTATGCCGTGGGCCTGCTGCTCACCCCTGGCAGCGGCCATGGCCTGAGCGGCGAGCCGGCCCCGGCGGATGCCGCGACCAGTGCCTGGCCCCATGCCCTGGAATTGCTGCGCCTGCTGGAAGCGCCTGGCGCCCTGCACCTCGCCTATGCCGGGCGCGCCTGGCACTGGCAGGCGGAGGCCTGCGGATGAGCGGCCGCCTGGACTATGGCTATCGACTGCTGGCCACAGGGCTCAACTTCGTGGTGTTCGGCTGCGGCGCCCTGGTCTTTCGCCTGCTGATCCTGCCGCTCCTGCTGGTCCTGCCGGGCGATCCCCTGCGCCGCCGCCAGCGTGCGCGGCGGGCCAATGCCCGGCTGTTCCGCTTCTTCGTCGCCTTCATGGTGCTGACCCGGGTGATGAACCTGCGTATCCAGGGCCACGAGCGGCTGGGTCGTCCAGGCCAGCTGATCATCGCCAACCATCCCTCGCTGATCGACGTGGTGGTGCTCATCGGCCTGGTGCCCGACGCCAATTGCGTGGTCAAGCAGGGCCTCTGGCAGAACCCCTATCTCAAGCGGCAGATCCAGGCCGCCGGCTATATCAGCAACAACGGCAGCGCCGAGATGCTCGACGAAGCCGCCGACGCCCTTCGCGAAGGCCAGACGCTGATCATCTTTCCGGAGGGTACCCGCACCACCCCCGGCGAGCCGCCGCGCTTCCATCGTGGCGCCGCGGCCATCGCCCTGCGCGGCGCCCGCTGCATCACCCCGGTCATTATCCGCGTGGTGCCCAGCACCCTGACCAAGGCCACGCCCTGGTATCGCATTCCCGCGCGGCGCTTCGACTTCCAGCTGGAAGTGGGCGCCGACATCGACCCCACCACCTTCGCCGGGCGGCCGTTGCCGCTGGCGTCGCGTGAACTCAACGACCAGCTGCACCAGCTCTACCTGAAGGAAACCGGCAACCATGACTGATCTCAACCTTGAGCTCAAAAGCCTGATCATCGAGGCGCTCGGCCTCGAGGACGTCACCGTCGACGACATCGGCGACGACCAGATCCTGTTCGGCGACGGCCTGGGCCTGGATTCGGTGGACGCCCTGGAGCTGGGTCTGGCGATCCAGAAGCGCTACGGCATCCGCATCGACGCCGAAGCCAAGGACACCCGCACCCATTTCGCCAACGTCAACGCCCTTGCGGCCTTCGTCGCCGCCCAGCGCGCCGCCTGAGGAGATCGCCATGCAAAGCCGTGAAGCCATCTTCGAGACCCTGCGCAGCGCCTTGGTCGAACTCTTCGAACTGGAGCCCGAGCGGGTGACCCTGGACGCCAACCTCTACGAGGACCTGGAGATCGACAGCATCGACGCCGTCGACCTGATCGACCACCTGCGCCGTCAGACCGGGCACAAGATCGCCGCCGAGCAATTCCGCCAGGTGCGTACCGTGGGTGACGTGGTCGAGGCCGTCCATCGCATCAGCCAGGCGGACGCCTGATCCGCCGCCTATGAGTGCCCTGCCTTCCCGCTCCCCCCTGGGCCTGGTCGCCAGTGCCCTGCTGCTCCTGCTCGGCCTGGCCTACCCCTTCGCCGTCTACTTCGGCCTGCAGCACCTTTCGCCGCGCCTGTTCGCCGCCGGCCTCGGCGCCCTCTGGGGCCTGCGCCTGCTGCAACCCGGCCTCAACGGCCTGCAGCGCGGCACCGCCCTGGTCGCCCTGGGCTTCTGCCTGCTGCTGGCCCTGAGCGACGCCGCCGTGCTGCTGCGCTGGTATCCGGTGCTGCTCAGCCTCTTCCTGCTGGCGGTATTTGGCCTGAGCCTGCTGCGCGGCCAGCCGCTGATCGAGCGCCTGGCGCGGCTGCGCGAACCCGAGCTGCCACCCCGTGCGGTGCGCTATACCCGCCGGGTGACCCAGGTCTGGTGCCTGTTCTTTCTGTTCAATGCGCTCACCGCCGCCGCCCTGGCGCTCTGGGCGCCGCTGGCCTGGTGGACGCTCTATACCGGCGTCATCGCCTATGGCCTGATGGGCCTGCTGTTCGCCGGTGAATGGCTGGTCCGCCAGCGCGTGCGGAGGCTGTCATGACGTTCACCCCTCTCGCCGACCTGCTGGGCGCCGCGAGCCCGCTGGATGCGGCCCTCAAGCAGCGCGCCCTGAGCCTGGCGGCGGCCTTCCAGACCGCTGGCCTCAAGCGCCTGGCGCTGCATCTGGACGATGCCGAGGACCTGGCCTGCGCCCTGCTCGGTGCCTGGCGCGCCGGCATCGAGGTGATCCTGCCGGCCGACGTCCAGCCCGCAACCCGTGCTCGGCTGATGCCTACGCTCGATGCCTGGCTCGACGATCTTGCCGGCTGGACGGCCGCCGAGCCCCTGGCGCCCGCCGCGCTCGACCTCCAGGCACCGCTGTTGACCCTGAGCACCTCGGGCTCCAGTGGCGAACCCAAACTGATCGCCAAGCAGCTGTTCCAGCTGGCCAACGAGGTCGCTGCCCTGGAGCGGCTGTGGGGTGGCTCTCTTGGCGACGCGACCCTCCTTGGCAGCGTCTCCACCCAGCACATCTATGGCCTGCTGTTTCGCGTGCTCTGGCCGCTCTGCGCCGGTCGCCCCTTCGCCCGCCAGGCGCTGCCCTTCACCGAGGAACTGCAGCGCGAGACCGCCGCCCTGCTGCGCGAAGGTCGCCGTGTGGTGTGGATCAGCAGCCCGGCGCTGCTCAAGCGCCTGGGCGAGAACCTCGACGACGCCATCCTCGCTCAGGTGGTACGGGTGTTTTCCTCTGGCGGCGTGCTGCCGGAAGCGGCGGCGACGGCCTGCCAGGTCCGTTTCGGCCAGTACCCCACCGAGGTCTATGGCAGCTCCGAGACCGGCGGCATCGCCTGGCGCCAGGGCCCGCAGCCCTGGCAGGCCTTCGCCGACCTGAAGCTGGGCCAGGACGCTGACGGCGCCCTCTGGCTGACCTCGCCCTATCTGCCCCAGGGCGTGCGCGAGCAGACCATGGACGGCGTCCGCCTGCTGGATGACGGTCGCTTCGAACTGCTCGGGCGCCTGGATCGCATCGTCAAACTGGAAGAGAAGCGCATCGCCTTGCCGGCACTGGAAGCGCGCCTGCTCGACCATCCCGCCGTCGCCGACGTCCGCCTGGGCGTGGTGCAGCAGGGTCGCGCCCTGCTCGGCGCCCTGGTCGCCCTGAGCGAACACGGCCTGCACCAGCTGCGCAATGGCGGTCGCCGCGCCCTGGTGGCCGAGTTGCGCGAACACCTGGTCGGCCATTGCGAGGCCATCGCCCTGCCACGCCGCTGGCGCCTGCTGCTGGCGCTGCCCTACAGCGCCCAGGGCAAGCTGGCCCAGGCCGAAGTAGAACGCCTGCTGGCCCAGCCACGGCCAGTGGAGATCGAACCGCTCGACGTCGAGCGGACCGCGGACGGCTGGCGGCTGGAGCTGGAAGTCGCCCCGGACCTGGCGTTCTTTTCCGGCCACTTCCCCACGGCGCCGGTGGTGCCCGGGGTGGTGCAGGTCGGCTGGGCCCAGCGCCTGGCCCGCCAGCACCTGGATCTGCCCGCGGACTTCGCCGGGATGGAGGTGCTGAAATTCCAGCAGCTGCTGCGCCCCGGTGACCGGGTGACCCTGACCTTCCACTTCGACGCCACCCGCAGCAAGCTGCACTTCGCCTTTCGCCAGGGCACCGCGGCCTGCTCTTCCGGGCGCATCCTGCTCAAGGAGGCGCAGCCATGAGCTTTCGGGCCTGCGCGGTGATCCCGGTGTTCGACCATGAGCACGCCCTGCCGCTGGTGGTCCAGGCGCTGCGCCAGCGCGCCCTGCCCTGCGTGCTGGTGGACGACGCCTCCAGCCCCGCCTGCGCCCAGGTGATGGACGAGCTGGCGACCCAGCCCGACGTCCATCTGCTGCGCCTGCCGGTCAACCAGGGCAAGGGCGGCGCGGTGATGGCCGGACTCGCCGAGGCGCAGCGGCTGGGCTTCAGCCATGCCCTGCAGGTGGACGCCGACGGCCAGCACGACCTGGCCGACGTGGCCGCCTTTCTCGCCGAGGCCCAGGCCTATCCCGAGGCGCTGATCTGCGGCTATCCGCAATTCGACGACTCGGTGCCCAGGGGCCGGCTCTATGCCCGCTACCTCACCCATGTCTGGGTCTGGATCAACAGCCTGTCGCTGGCGATCCGCGACAGCATGTGCGGCTTTCGCGTCTATCCGCTGGCGCCGACCCTGGCGGTGATCCGCGCCGGCGGCCTGGGCAAGCGCATGGATTTCGACCCGGAAATCCTGGTGCGCCTGGCCTGGCGCGAGCAGCCCATGCGCTGGCGGCCGACCCGGGTGCACTACCCGCTGGATGGCCGCTCGCACTTTCGCCTCTGGCAGGACAACGTGCTGATCTCGCGCATGCACACCCGGCTGTTCTTCGGCATGCTGCTGCGCGCGCCGCGTCTGCTCTGGCGCCGGGTGCGCGCGTGAGCGGCCACTGGGCGCAGCAGCGCGAGCGTGGCAGCCCCGTGCTGATGCGCCTCACCGCCTGGCTGGCGCGGCACCTGGGCCGCCGCGCCATCGCTCCGCTGTTGCGGCTGATCGTGCTGTACTTCTTCCTGTTCGGCGCCCGCGCCCGCCGCGGCATCCGCGAATACCAGCAGCGCCTGGCCCGCTGGAGCAAGCGTCCCGACCTGCAGCCCAGCTGGCGCAGCGGCTATGCCCAGTTCATGGCCTTCGCCGAAGCCCTGCTGGACAAGCTCGACGCCTGGAACGGCCGCCTCGGCCTGGATCAGGTGCAATTGCACGACCCGGATCAGGTGCACAGCCGCATGCACGCCCCGCGCGGCGAGATCCTGGTCACCGCTCACCTGGGCAACCTCGAAGTCTGCCGCGCCCTGGCCCAGCTGGGGCGGCGGGTGCGCCTCAATGTGCTGGTGCACACCCGCCATGCCGAGGCCTTCAATCGTCTGCTGGAAGAGGCTGGCGCCAGCGATCTGCGGCTGATCCAGGTCAGCGAGCTGGACCCGGCGGTGATGTTGCAGCTCAGCGAGCGCCTGGAGCGCGGCGAATGGCTGGCCATCGCCGGTGACCGGGTACCGCTGCACGGCGGCCGGACCGTGGAGGTGGATTTCCTCGGCGCCCCGGCGCCCTTCCCCCAGGGCCCCTGGCTGCTGGCGCACCTGCTCCGCTGCCCGACCAACCTGCTGTTCTGCCTGCGCGAAGCCGACGGCTACCACCTCTACCTGGAATACTTCGCCCCGGCCCCGGCCTGGCGTCGCCAGGCGCGCGCCGCCGGCATCCAGGGCCTGGCCCAGGCCTATGCCGAGCGCCTTGCCGCCCATTGCCTCAAGGCGCCGCGGCAGTGGTTCAACTTCTACCCCTTCTGGAGTCGCGATGAACGCTAGTGTTCGCTTTGGTAGCCAGGCCCTCGCCATCGAAGACCTGGTCGCCCTGGCCGAGGGCCGGGCCCAGGCCGAATTGCAGGACGACGCCGCCTTTCGCGACGGCATCGCCCGCGGTGCCCGCTTCGTCGAGTCGCTGCTGGCCCGCGAGGGCTCGGTCTACGGCATCACCACCGGCTATGGCGACTCCTGCGTGGTCGCCGTGCCCTTGGCCCAGGTCGAGGCGCTGCCGCGTCAGCTCTATACCTTCCACGGCTGCGGCCTGGGTCGCCATCTGGATGCGGCGGCGACCCGCGCGGTACTGGCAGCGCGGCTGCAGTCGCTGTGCCAGGGCGTCTCCGGGGTGCGCGTCGAGTTGCTCGAACGCCTCACCGCCTTCCTGCGCGAAGACATCCTGCCGCTGATCCCCGAAGAGGGTTCGGTGGGCGCCAGCGGCGATCTCACCCCGCTGTCCTATGTGGCCGCCGCCCTCTGCGGCGAGCGCCAGGTGCTCTGGCGCAATGAGCTACGGGAAGCGGCGGACGTCCATGCCGAGCTGGGCTGGACGCCGCTGGTGCTCAGGCCCAAGGAAGCCCTGGCGCTGATGAACGGCACCGCGGTGATGACCGGCCTGGCCTGCCTGGCCTTCTCCCGCGCCGAGTACCTGCTGCGCCTGGCAACCCGCATCACCGCGCTCAATGTGGTGGCCCTGGCCGGCAACCCCGAGCACTTCGACCAGCGCCTGTTCGCCGCCAAGCCCCATCCGGGCCAGGGCCAGGTGGCCGCCTGGCTGCGCGCGGATCTGGCCGCAGAGGGTCCGGCCGCGTCCCTGCACCGCCTGCAGGACAGATATTCGCTGCGCTGCGCGCCCCATGTGCTGGGGGTGCTGGCCGACAGCCTGCCCTGGCTGCGCCAGTTCATCGAGACCGAACTCAACAGCGCCAACGACAATCCGCTGATCGACGCCGAAGACGAGCGGGTGCTGCACGGCG
>Ga0157369_10001259_pt1 | contig 31492 bp, 24 predicted proteins | sample C25metaG_FD_113461 | JGI IMG/M metagenome (GOLD analysis project Ga0157369, IMG submission 113461) | Corn rhizosphere microbial communities from Kellogg Biological Station, Michigan, USA - C2-5 metaG | ecosystem: Host-associated > Plants > Roots > Rhizosphere > Soil | place: USA: Michigan... | reverse complement strand
GCCGGTCGCGGTCCGCGGGATGGCGTCGACGAAGTCGACGGAGGTCGGTGACTTGTAGCCGGCGATCCGCTTCTTGCAGTGCGCGATCACCGCCGCTTCGTCGAGCGATGACTCAGGAGCGCGCACCACGATCGCCTTGATCGTCTCGCCCCACTTCTCGTCCGGCACACCGATGACCGCGCACTCCGCGACCCCCTCGAGGGCGTAGATGCAGTCCTCGACCTCGATCGAGGAGACGTTCTCACCGCCGGTGATGATGACGTCCTTCTTGCGGTCACTGATGGTGAGGTAGCCCTCGTCGTCGATCGAGCCGCCGTCGCCGGTGTGGAACCACCCACCTTCCAGCGCGTCCGCGGTGGCGTCGGGCTGCTGCCAGTAGCCCTGGAGCACGACGTTGCCCTGAGCGAGCACCTCGCCGGCGTCACTGATCCTCAACCGCGTGCCGATGCCGGGAGCTCCGGCGCGGACCAGCTTCTGCGACACGACGTCGATGGGGTCGTCAGCCCACTCGCGCTTGCGCCGGTTGATCGTGAGCAGCGGTGAGGTCTCGGTCAGGCCATAGATCTGGATGAACTCCCAGCCGAGCTCGGTCTCGATCCGCTCGATCGTCTTCGACGGTGGCGGAGCACCGGCGCAGATGACGCGCGTGACCCGCTCCGCACCCGGCACTGGCGCTGCGTCGCCTTCTTTGGGCCAATCCTTGCCGGCGTCGAGCACGGCGTTGACGACCGCCGGTGCGGCGCACATGTAGGTGACGCCATGCTCCCCCACCCGCCGCAGGATCTCGGCGCCGTCGACCTTGCGCAGCACCACCTGAGGGGTCCCCGCGGCCGCAGCCGTGTAGAGCATTCCCCACCCATTGGCGTGGAACATCGGCAGCGTGTGCAGGTAGACGTCCCAGTCCGTCACCCCTGCGTGCCAGCCGAAGGTGACGGAGTTGGTCCAGATGTTGCGGTGGGTGATCTGCACACCCTTGGGTCGCGCGGTCGTGCCGCTCGTGTAGTTGATGGTTGCGGTCGCGTCCTCGTCCGCGTCGGTCCATCGCTGCGGGTCCCGATCGAACCGCAGCAGCGCCTCGTCGCTTTCCTTGCCGAGGGCGAACCGGTGCTTGGCGGTCACCGTGGCGAGCTCCTCCAGCGTCGGGTCAACCAGCAGCACCGTGGCGCCGGAGTGCTCGACGATGTACTCGACCTCTTCCAGCCGGAGCCGGAAGTTGATCGGCACGAGGACTCGGCCGGATGTCGGCACGGCGTAGAAGAGCTCGAGCAGCCGGGCCGCGTTGGGTGACACGACCGCGACGCGCTCGCCCGCATCGACGCCGAGCTCGTCGAGGCCGGCCTGCAGTGCGCGGACCCGACGAGCCACTTCGCGGTAGGTCAGTGAGCCGAGGTTGTCCGGTTGTTGCGGCTCGTCGATGACACCGACGCGGTCGGCGAAGACCGTCTCCGCACGGTCGAGGAAGTCGTTGACGAGGAGCGGGACCTTCATCCATTACTCCGGCTGGTAGTCGCGAGATCACGGGTCAATCCCGGAAGGATCTCACCGATCGGTCCGCGCAGGACAGCCGCGGCCACCCCGTCGTACGGCGTCTCCTGCGCGTTGAGGACCACAAGTGCAGCGCCGGCCTCTATCGCCAGGCCGCACATGCCCGCGGCTGGATGCACGGTCAACGACGAACCGATCGCGAGAAAGAGGTCGCAGCTCTGGGCGGCTCGCACCGCGCGATCGACGACGCGCGGGTTGAGCTGTTGGCCGAAGGAGATCGTGGCCGACTTGAGGATGCCGCCGCACGTCTCGCACGGCGGATCGGGCGTCTCGTCGCTGAACCGGTCCAGCTGGTCGGCCATGCGGGTGCGAGCGCCGCAGTCCATGCAGTCGACGGCCCAGATCGTGCCGTGCAGCTCGACCACCAGGTCAGGCGAAGATCCGGCTCGCTGGTGCAGGCCGTCGATGTTCTGCGTCAGCAACGACACGAGCCGGCCGCTGCGCTCCAGGTCGACCAGCGCCAGGTGCCCCGCGTTGGGTTCAGCGGTCCAGGCGGGATGTGTCTTTCGGGATCGCCAGGCGCGACGGCGGACTTCCGGGTCGTTCAGGTAGTGGCTGAGGTCGGACATGCGCTCCGCAGCCGGGTTCTTCGTCCAGAGGCCGTTGGGGCCGCGGAAGTCCGGTATGCCGGAGTCAGTCGAGATGCCCGCCCCGGTCAGCACCGTGATCGCGGTCGCCGACTCGAGCAGCTGCCGCACCCGGTCGGGCTCGCTGGTCAGCACCCTTTCGACCTTATGCCGCGGCGCCTTCCGAGCGGAATCTCGCTGTCGCGGCACGGGTCGGATGCGATAGGACGTTGGGGTGACCGGTCACACCAACGAGCTCGCCACGCGTGCGGTCAGCGAGGCCGAGCTCGACACGTTCTTTCGCGCGGTCTTCCGGGCATTCGGCGTCGACCCCAGCGACGACGAGCTCGCCATGGAGCGCATCACTGCCGAACCCGAGCGCACGATCGCCGTCTTCGACGACGACGAGATCGTCGCAACCGCAGGGGCCTTCACCTTCGCGATGACGGCACCCGGCGGGCGCAGCGTGCCGACCGCCGGCGTCACCTTCGTCGGCGTCCGGCCCACACACCGGCGGCGCGGGGTGCTCGCCGGCATGATGGCGCGCCAACTGCACGACGTACACGACCGCGGCGAGCCGATCGCCGCACTGTGGGCCAGCGAAGCAGCGATCTACGGGCGCTTCGGTTATGGCCTTGCCTCGCAACTGCTGCGGGTCGAGGTCGACCGTGTCGACGCCGGGATGCGCACCGACGTGGCCGACGAGTCCGGCGTACATGTTCGGCTCGTCGCCCCGGCCACCGTCACCGACGAGATCGAGCGGATCGACAAGCAACTGACCGCACAGCGGCCTGGGTCGTTCGGGCGGGACAAGCGTTGGATCGAGATGTTGGTGCAGGACCCGCAGTCGCGGCGACAGGGTCGGTCGAGCCTGCAGTGTTTCCTCGCTGAAGAGGCCGGCCGGGCCACCGGCTACGCGCTCTACCGCACCAAGGGCGGCAACGTGCATCCGTATGGCTTGCCCGACGGCGAGGTCGCGGTCGGAGCCCAGGCCGCACTGACGCCGGCGGCCAACACGGCCCTGACCCGGTCGCTCCTCAGCCTCGACTTGATGCGTCGCGTCAAGTGGTGGAACCTGCCGGTCGACGCCACGCTGCCCCATCTGCTGCGCGACCCTCGACACGTCCGGACGACGCTTCTCGACGCATTGCACGTGCGCCTCGTCGACCTGCCGGCTGCACTGGTGGCGCGCCGCTACCTGGTCCCGTTCGATGTAGTCCTCGACGTCAGCGATGCCCTCTGTCCGTGGAACGACGGTCGTTGGCACCTCGTGGGTGGTCCCGACGGCGCGACGTGCGAACGCACGGATGCCGCTGTGCAGCTCACGACTCCGGTGGAGTCGCTCGGCGCGGCCTACCTCGGCGGCACAAGCCTCGCGACCCTTGCTGCGACAGGCCGGGTCAGCGGTGACGCCGACACGGTCGCTGCCGTCGCAACGGCATTCGGTTCGCTCACGCCGCCGTGGTGCCCGACCGTTTTCTGATCAGCGAGCCATCCGCGCCAGCACTTCCGGCAACGGGCCGGTGTGGACGACGACGAGCTGTTGCGTCGGCCTGGTGAGCGCAACGTAGAGATCGCGAAGCCCCTGCGGTGCGGCGAGCAGCCGCGAGGGCTCGACGACGATGACCTGGTCGAACTCCAATCCCTTGGCGGCGTCGACGGCGAGCACCGAGACCGGTGTCTCCAACGGCTCGCCCGCAGTTGCGTCCGGGAGCTTGTCGCTGACGGCGCGCAGCACATCGGCATGCAGCTCGGGCGGAGTCAGGACACCCACGGTGCCGCCGTCGGCGGCAGCGAGTGCGTCGGCAGCAGCTGCCGCGACGGTGAGGGTCAGATCGGCGTGCGTCGCCGCGACCGCAACGGGCTCTGCGTCGCTCTCCCGAACAGATGTGGGTGGCTCGAGGCCGACGTCGATCGCGTGCAAGACGTCGGCGGCGAGCGTCATCACCTCGGCCGGCGTGCGGTAGTTGACGGTCAGCTCCTCCAGCCGCCACCGGCCGGGCGCAACCGGTTCGAGGGCGCCTTCCCATGACGATGCACCCCACGGGCTCGAGGTTTGCGCGATGTCGCCGACAACTGTCATCGAACGCGATGGGCAGCGGCGTACCAACATGCGCCAGGCCATCGGCGAGAGTTCCTGCGCCTCGTCGACGATGACGTGTCCGTAGTGCCACGCGGCGTCGCGACCGGCCCGCGTCGCGAGTGACTCGTCGTCTCCCCCGGCGTTGTAACGGGCCGCCAAGGTCGCCGCGTCGACGCGGCCGGCTTGCCCGGTCGTCGCGAGGACCTCACGGGCGTATTGCACGTCTTCTCGCTGCTTGCGCCGCTGCTGCGCGATCTCGAGCATCTCTAGCGGGTCGCCGAGCAAAGCCCACGCCTCGTCGAGCACTGGCACGTCGCCGGCGGTCCAGCCGCCTCCGGGCTCGCGGTGCAACGGTCCGTCCGCATCGGCATAGATGCGCTCGACGAGCTCCGTCGCGGTGACCAGCGGCCAGAGCGCGTTGACGACGTCACGAAACTCGTCGCTGCGCATGACGCTCTGCACCGCCCAGCGTTGACCGGCAAGCTCGGGATCTGCCTCGATGAGCTGGCGGATCAACATGCGTAGCAACTGCTTCGCGAACGTGTAGCGAGCGCGGTTGTGCCGGCGGCCGCTGCGGCGAGCGCGTGAGCGCGCGGTCGCGATCTGCGCCGGTGTCAACACCAGCTCTTTCTCGTCGAACGTCACGACAACCGGTTGCTCGGGCACGCGTTCGAACCCGGCGATAGCCTCGGCCACCAGGTCGGCCATCGCGAGATCTGCCTTCGCCCGCGCCGCCTCCGGTGCGTCGTCAGCCGTCACCGTCACACCCGGCACGAGAGTGTCCAACGTCGCCAGCACGACGCCGGTCTCCCCCAACGACGGGAGCACCTGCTCGATGTAGCGAAGGAACACCGAGTTGGGGCCGACGACGAGCACGCCGGTGCGCGCCAACAGGTCGCGATGCGTGTAGAGCAGATACGCAGCGCGGTGCAGCGCGACGGCGGTCTTACCCGTGCCGGGACCGCCCTGCACGACGAGGACGCCGCTGGGCTCGGCGCGGATGATGCGGTCCTGCTCCGCCTGGATCGTCTCGACGATGTCGCGCATGCGCCCGGTCCGTCGGGCCGTCAGCGCGGCGAAGAGCGCGCCCTCGCCGCCAAGAGTCGCGCGGTCCTCGTCGGTCAGCTGGTCGAGGTTGAACACGTCGTCCTCGACGTCGAGCAGCTGCCGCCCTCGCGTGCGCAGGTGACGCCGTCGCAGGAGGCCCAGGGGGTCGGTGGCAGTGGCCCGGTAGAAGGGCTCTGCCACCGGCGCCCGCCAGTCGACAAGTAGCGTGTCGTGCCGGTCGTCGGTCAACCCGATCCGGCCGATGTGGTGGCGGTCTCCGCCGGTCATGTCCAGGCGGCCGAAGCACAGACCGGACTCGACCGCGTTGAGCTGGGCCAGCCGGTCCTCGTACATCGTCGCGAAGATGTCGCGCTCGCTGCGGTTCTGTGGCGATCCGGTGGCACCGCGTCTGCGCACCTCGGCCAGGCGACTCCTCGTCTCGTCGCGCAAGTGGTCGAGCCGGGCGTAGAGCCGGGCCAGATATGTCTGTTCGCGCTCGATCTCGGCCGCTTTGCCGCCAGCCAACCTCGCGTCCCCTTCGCCAAAAAGCAGTCATTCAGACTACTCGGCTCCGCCCCAGCGCGCCTGGGTCCTTCACCCCTCGCGACTTCGGTATCGCCTCGACCACGACACGCGGCAAATCGGGCGCGAAATTGGTCGGTCCGATACCGAAGTGGAAACGGTGGCATTGCAAGACGGACGTACGGTTTGGTACATTGATCTCGTGCCGAAGGTCAGCGCCGAACACATGGCGGCAACTCGCCGCCGGGTGCTCGACGGCGCGCGACGTGCTTTCGCCGCATACGGGTATGAGGGCGCAACGGTGAAGCTGCTCGAGCAGGAGACAGGGCTCTCGCGCGGAGCGATCTTCCACCACTTCCCGGACAAGGACGCGCTCTTCCTCGCCCTCGCCAGCGAGGACGCCGAGGAGGTCGCCACCCTCGTCGACGAGGCCGGGCTGGTCGAGGTCATGCGCCGGCTGCGTGACAAGGACGCGGGCTGGCTCGGGGTGCAGCTGGAGGTCACCCGCCGCCTGCGCACCGACGCCGACTTTGCCGCACTCTGGCAGCAACACTTGCGCGGCATCGAGCGCGCAACGCAGGCCCGGCTCGCGCGGCAGCGCGATGCCGGCGTCGTACGACGGGACCTGCCGGTCGAGACGTTGGCGGCGTTCCTTGCTCTCGTCTACGACGGCTTGGTGGCACAACTCGCGACCGGCATGCCGGTCGCGCATCTCGACGGGGTGCTCGATCTGGTCGAGCAAGCCGTGCGCGACACTCCGAAAGACGACAACGAGGAGCACTCCTGATGAGCAATGCGAACAGCTTCGACGCCCGCGCCACGATCTCCGTCGGCGGCAACGACGTAACGATCTATCGCCTGGACAAGGTCGAGGGCAGCGAGCGGCTCCCCTACTCGCTGAAGGTGCTCCTGGAAAACTTGCTCCGCAACGAAGACGGCCACAACGTCACTGCCGAGCAGGTGCGCGCCCTCGCCTCATGGGATCCGAACGCGGAGCCCGATACCGAGATCCAGTTCACGCCGGCGCGGGTCATCATGCAGGACTTCACCGGAGTGCCATGCGTCGTCGACCTCGCTGCGATGCGCGAGGCGATGACACAACTCGGCGGCGACCCGAAGAAGATCAACCCACTGGTGCCGACCGAGCTCGTGATCGACCACTCGGTGATCGTCGACGTCTTCGGTGCGCCGGAGGCGTTCGAGAAGAACGCCGCTCTCGAGTTCGAGCGCAACAAGGAGCGCTACCAGTTCCTGCGCTGGGGCCAGAACGCGTTCGAAGGGTTCAAGGTCGTGCCGCCGGACACCGGCATCGTGCACCAGGTCAACCTCGAGTACCTCGCGCGAGTCGTCTTCGAAAAAGACGGCGCCGCCTACCCCGACACGCTCGTCGGTACCGACTCGCACACCACGATGATCAACGGACTCGGCGTGCTCGGTTGGGGCGTCGGCGGCATCGAGGCGGAGGCCGCGATGCTCGGCCAGCCGGTCAGCATGCTCATCCCGCGCGTCGTCGGCTTCAAGCTCTCCGGTGAGCTGCCCGAAGGTGCGACGGCGACCGACCTCGTGCTCACCATCACGGAGATGCTGCGCAAGCACGGGGTGGTCGGCAAGTTCGTCGAGTTCTACGGCCCGGGCGTGGCAGCGGTGCCGCTCGCCAACCGCGCGACGATCGGCAACATGTCGCCGGAGTACGGCAGCACGTGCGCGATCTTCCCGGTCGATGACGAGACCCTCACCTATTTGCGGCTCACCGGCCGCAGCGACGAGCTCGTCGAGCTGGTGGAGACCTACGCCAAAGAGCAGGGTCTCTGGCACGACCCGAGCCGGGAGCCGGCCTACAGCGAGAAGCTCGAACTCGACCTGTCGACGGTCGAGCCCTCATTGGCCGGTCCGAAGCGGCCGCAAGACCGCGTGTCGTTGAAGAGCGCGAAGGACAGCTTCCGTGATGCACTGAAGAACTACGTCGACGACGGCAGCAACAACGGCAACAGTGCCAACGAGGCATCCCAGGAGTCGTTCCCGGCCAGCGACCCGCCGGCTGTGAGTGCATCGGGCTCGCATGACAAGCCCGCAGGCGTGCCGGCAGCACAGGCAGACCGACCCAGCAACCCGGCCAGGGTGACGCTCGACGGCGAAGAGTTCGACGTCGATCACGGCGCGGTCGTCGTGGCCGCGATCACCAGTTGCACCAACACGTCCAACCCGTTCGTGATGGTCGGCGCCGGCCTGTTGGCGAAGAACGCCGTCGAGCGAGGGCTGCGGCGCAAGCCGTGGGTCAAGACGTCGCTCGCGCCCGGCTCGAAAGTCGTCATGGACTACTACGAGAAGTCCGGCTTGACGCCTTACCTGGACAAGCTCGGCTTCGGTCTCGTCGGCTACGGATGCACGACATGCATCGGCAACAGTGGCCCGCTCATTCCCGAGGTCAGCCAGGCGGTCAACGACAACGACCTCGCCGTGGTGTCGGTGCTTTCCGGCAACCGCAACTTCGAAGGCCGCATCAACCCGGACGTAAAGATGAACTACCTGGCGTCACCGCCGCTCGTTGTCGCCTACGCCCTTGCCGGCACGATGGACATCGATCTGCTCAACGACCCGATCGGCACGGACAGCGACGGCAACGACGTCTACCTCGCCGACCTCTGGCCTGCACCGAAAGAGGTGCAGGAGATCGTTGCGTCGTCGGTGCAGTCGAGCGGCTTCGCGTCGTCGTACGGCGATGTCTTCGCGGGTGACGACCGCTGGAAGTCGCTCGAGGTGCCGACCGGTGACGAGTTCGAGTGGGCCGGCGGGTCGACGTACGTCCGCCGTCCGCCGTACTTCGACGGCATGGACAAAGAGCCGCAAGGCATCACCGACATCACCGGCGCGCGGGTGCTGGCGATGCTCGGCGACAGCGTGACGACCGACCACATCTCCCCTGCAGGCTCCATCAAGACCGAGTCACCTGCCGGCACCTACCTCACCGACCACGGCGTCGAGCGACGCAACTTCAACTCCTACGGGTCGAGACGCGGCAATCACGAGGTGATGATCCGCGGCACGTTCGCCAACATCCGGCTGCGCAACGAACTGGCTCCGGGCACCGAGGGCGGCGTGACTCGGCACTTGCCTGATGGTGAGCAGATGTCGATCTACGACGCTGCGGAAAAGTACGCCGACGAGGGTGTGCCGTTGGTGATCCTTGCCGGCAAGGAGTACGGCTCCGGCTCGTCGCGTGACTGGGCGGCAAAGGGCACGATGCTGCTCGGTGTGCGTGCGGTGATCGCCGAGTCTTATGAGCGCATCCACCGGTCGAACCTGATCGGCATGGGCGTCCTGCCGCTGCAATACACCGACGGCGACAACCGCGAGTCACTCGGCCTGACCGGCGATGAGGTCTTCGAGATCAGCGGCCTGGCCGGTGCCGACCGCATCCCGCGCGAGATCACCGTGAAGGCGGGCGACAAGGAGTTCACGGCGACCGTGCGCATCGACACCCCCGGCGAGGCGGAGTACTACCGCCACGGCGGCATCCTGCAGTACGTCCTGCGCTCGCTACTCAACGCCTGAACGACATGGATCTCGGACTGGCCGACCGGGTGTACGCCGTCACCGGCGGCACGCGCGGTCTCGGGTTCGCCGCGGCATCAGCACTGGTCGCGGATGGCGCGCGAGTTGTGGTGTCGTCGCGATCGAAGGAGTTGGTCGAACATGCTGTTGCGACACTCGGCGCAAACGCACGCGGCGTCGTCGGCGACAACGCCGATGCCGGCCTCGGCGACCGTTTGCTCGGCGCTGCGCTCGAGACCTGGGATCGGCTGGACGGGATCCTGGTCAGTGTCGGCGGGCCGCCGGGCACGCCGGCACTGGGCGCGAGCGACACGCAGTGGCGTGACGCGTTCGAGTCGGTGTTCCTCGGGGCCGTTCGCGCAGTGCGCGCGGTCACGCCTCATCTGACCCGCGGCGCTGCAATCGGCTTGGTGCTGTCGACGTCGGTGAAGACACCGCTCGGCGGCATCGAGATCTCCAACGGACTGCGTCCGGGGCTGGCGATGTGGGCCAAGCACCTCGCCGATGAGCTGGGGCCGAAGGACATCCGGGTCTTCTCGCTCATGCCGGGACGCATACTCACCGACCGCATCCGCCAGCTGGCGCCGGACGAAGCCGCGCGCGAGCGCTTCGCGGCCGAGATCCCGCTGCGACGGATCGGCGAGCCCGACGAATTCGGCCGGGTGGCTGCGTTCCTGCTGTCGCCGGCAGCGTCGTACCTCACCGGTCTCACGGTCCCGGTCGACGGCGGTGCGCTGCGTTCGCTGTGAGTGGGTACGCCGTACACATGAACGAGACACAGGAGCAGGAAGCGCCGGAGCTCGGCGCGGCGACGGATGCACAAGGTGTTTGCGAGGCGTTGGAGACGCCGGACCACGAACCAACGATGGAGACGCCGGACAAACTCGGCGGCACCGGCGGGAAGCAATCCGGCGGAGCCGGCTGATCAGCCGCCGAACAGCGCCCGCGCGGCGACCGAGGACATTTTCCCTTCGCCGAGCGGCACCTTGGGGACGCTGACGCGGTCTTCGTCGGCGTCGTCGGCGCCGTCGTCCTCGGCTGCGGTGTCCGCGGTCGGAGCCGGCGTCACCGGCTGATGCACCACGGTGGGCCGCTCCCAAGCCGCCTCGAGCAACGTCGTTTCGACCGAGTCGAGCCGGGCCAGGACCTCCGAGATCTTCGCCGAGAGCGCGCCGAGACGTGACTCGACCGCGTCGACGACGGCACCGACGACGGGCGCGGAGCTTTCCGGCTCCGTGTCAGGCTCGGTCACCGCGGCTGGAGAGGCCGGGACAGGCTCACGCGCCAGCGCGCGGAACGCGTCGGCGACCGCCTCGCGGCGGGCTTCCAAGGAAACGGGCACGAAGAACTCTCAGGTCGGTTCGGGGACGGAGATCCATTGTCACCCGAGCGAGCCCCACTTGTCGGTGGGGGTAGCGCCCAGACACGCCGAGTGCGACGAAAGTGCCCGTTCCGGGCCCGTCAATTGGGCATCTACGTCGCACTCGACGGAAGTGGGAGCGGTAGTTGCATCGCGCAAGCGTCCGGCGTAGCGTCCGGACCACGATGCATTGGCTGACCGTCGAGGTGTTCGACGCGGCGACGCCCGCGAGCGGCTGGCTGCGCAGTTGGCACGACCGGCTGGTCGAGACGGCGCTGTCGAGCGGCGCGATCTACTGGGACGATCACGTGCACTCGTGGGGCGTCGTGATCGAGTTCACGTTCGCGGACGAAGCGGCTCGCGACCGCTTCCGCGCCCATCCGACGCTGCTGGCCGCGCTCGACGCGGCGCCAGACCCTGTCAACGGCGCGCTGGTCTACCCGCACCGCGGCGGTGGCACCGGAGCTCGTGAGCCGCGGCGGCCCCGACCGACCCCGATGTCCGGCGCCGCGAGCCTCCCGGAGCCCGAGCCGCTCGTCAGCCTGGGCCTTGTCGGCGACTACATCCCGCCGCGAGACGAGCTCACTACCACCGCCGCCTAGCCCCGCGACCCCAACCGTCCCCACTTCGGTATCGCCTCGACCACAATCGCGCCCGATTTGCCGCGTGTCGTGGTCGCTGCGATACCGAAGTCGTCAGGGGACGGGGGTGATGTCGGGGTCGGCTTGGCCCTGGAACTGCGTGCGGTAGAGCTCGGCGTAGAGGCCGCCGACGTCGAGGAGCTCCTCGTGCGTGCCCCGCTCGACGATCCGGCCGTCGTCGACGACAAGGATCTGATCGGCGTCGCGCACCGTTGACAGCCGGTGCGCGATGACCAGCGACGTCCGTTCGGCGAGCGCCTTCTTCAGAGCGCGTTGCACGGCGACCTCGGATTCACTGTCGAGGTGCGCAGTCGCCTCGTCGAGCACGACGATCGAAGGCCGCTTGAGCAGCAGTCGCGCGATCGCCAATCGTTGCTTCTCCCCGCCGGACATCCGGTAGCCGCGGTCACCGACGACAGTGTCCAGGCCGTCCGGCAGCTCGCGTATGACGCTGCCGATGTGCGCGTTGTCCAGCGCATCCCAGAGCTCGTCATCCGAGGCGTCGGGCTGGGCATAGACCAGGTTGGCCCGGATGGTGTCGTGGAACATGTGCGCGTCCTGGGTGACGACACCGACGGCGTTGCGCAGCGAGGCGAGAGTCACGTCGCGCACGTTGTGCCCGCCCACGCGGACGGCGCCCTCTTGCACGTCGTACATCCGCGTGACCAGCTGCGAGATCGTCGTCTTGCCGGCTCCAGATGGGCCGACCAACGCCACGAGCTGTCCCGGCTCAGCCCGGAACGACACTCCGTGCAGCACCTGCTTGTCCGGCACCTGGTCGAGCACCGCGACCGACTCGAGCGACGCGAGTGACACCTCGGCGGCGGTCGGATAGCGGAACCACACATCGTCGAACTCGATGGTCGAAGCCTCACCAAGCGGCACCGGCAGCGGCTTAGCGTCGGTGGCATCGGCGATCGCCGGCGGCAGGTCGAGCACCTCGAAGACCCGGTCGAAGGACACCAGCGCGGTCATGACATCGACTTGGATGTTGGACAGTGCGGTGATCGGCCCGTAGAGGCGACTGAGGTACGCCGCAAGGGCAACCACCGTGCCGAGCTTGGCCGGATCGGTCGCAGCCTGGTAGCCGCCGAGTCCGTAGACGAGTGACGTGCCAAGGGCAGCGATCAACGTCAGCGAGACGAAGAGAATGCGGCCATACATCGCTTGCTCGACGCCGATGTCGGCGACGCGACGCGCTTTCGTCCGGAACAACCGCTCTTCTTCCTCGGGGCGACCGAAGAGCTTGACGAGCAGAGCACCGGCGACGTTGAACCGCTCCGTCATCTGCGTCGACATCTCGGCGTTGAGCATGTAGGACTCGCGGGTGATGCGCTGCAGCCGACGACCCATCAGTCGCGCGGGAATGATGAAGAGCGGCACCATCGCGAGAGCGAGCAACGTGATCTGCCACGACAAGAGCAGCATCGCGACGAGAACGAGGCTCACGCTGATGATGTTGCTGACGACGTTGGACAGCGTCCCGGTGAAGGCCTGTTGAGCACCGAGCACGTCGTTGTTGATCCGGCTGATCAACGCGCCGGTCTGCGTGCGGGTGAAGAAGGCGATCGGCATCCGTTGGATGTGGGTGAAGACCGCCGACCGCATGTCGTAGATCAGGCCCTCGCCGACTCGCGCGGAAAACCACCGGTTGGCCAGGTTGACCGCCGCATCGGCCAGCGCCAGCCCGGCCATGAGCAACGCGAGGCCGATGACCACAGCGTGGTGACGCTTGTTGATGCCGTCGTCGATGATCAGCTTGACGATCCATGGGTTGGCCGCACCGATGACAGCGTCGATCACGACCAGAACGAGGAAGGCCACGATGGCGTTGCGGTAAGGCGCCGCAAAGCGCGCTATGCGCTTGATCGTGCCCTTTGGCAGGTGCGCCTCCGTGACCGACGCGTCGCGGCGAAACGACCGCATCGCGTGCCAGCCGCCGCCGGCCGGACCTCCCATCGACACTGTGACCACCTCTCCCGGTGATCACAACACACGCAACCGACAATCACTTCCGACTTCGAACAGCGGGCGACCACGACACGCCGTACCGGGGGCGAGATTTTGGTCACCCGCCGTTCGAAGTGGGGCCTTTTAGATGCGCGGCTCCGGCGGCTGGCTCTCCCAGTAGCGACGGATCTCGCCCCGATGATCATCGACCACCCGGGTGTCCGCGTCGAAGACCATCGTGGCGCGGCGGTCTGCGTCGTACGTCGGCCAGTCCGGCAACTGTTCGCAGTTGGGGTCGCCGGTCGCCGCGAAAGCGACCCACGCGCCGGCCAGGCGATCAGCCATCAGCTTGCCTTCGTTGGAGCCGGCGAAGAACGTGTCCCGTACGGCGTGGAACGACGCGGCGACGTCGATTCCGTGAATGGCGCCGAACTTCCCCTCGTACGCCGGGGTCGGCCAGTCCCATTCGTAGACCCACACGGGGGCAGTGCCTTGCGCCGCCTTCCGCTCTGCCTGCACATGCACGCCGCGGCGGAAGCCGGAGTCGGTGAAGATCTGCGCGAGCAACAGGTGCGCCGGCTTGTCTGGTTCGTGCCGTCGGTAGAGCTCCTGGATGTCACGGGCGCGTTCGCCGTAGCGCTCGCCCAGGGCCGCCGCGAACGTCTCTTCGTCGAGGTCGAATCGACGTAGAGACAGCGCTGCGTCCTCGAGGGTCGAGGACACGAGCAGCGGGACGTTGGCTGACTCCGCCGGCGCCTCCGGGTCGAACGGATGGTGCGGCAGCGCATCGGTGCCGATGACGGGAGAGAACCCCATCCCGCCGACCTTGAGCTGCGCCGCGAGAAGCCGTTGCCACGGCACGTTCTGAAGCTCGCGAATGTTGTTCGCTTCGATGTCGAGCTCGCGCAGCAGCTTGGTCGCGAGCTTGGCGCCCGCCTCCTCCGTTGTGGCGCGCACCAAAGAGCCGCTCTGCACCGCCGCCCGCTGGAACAGCCCACGCGCCGGCGGCATCGCGAGCACGCAACTGGTCTTGGCGCCGCCGCCCGACTGGCCAAAGATCAGCACCCGCGACGGGTCACCACCAAAGCCGGCGATGTTGTCCTGCACCCACTCGAGCGCCGCGACCAAGTCGAGCAGGCCCGTGACACCGGCGTAACGGAACTCCTCCGGCGCGCCCACGGCGGCCAGGTTCAGATAACCGAAGGAGCCGAGCCGGTGGGTGACGGTGACGACAACGACATCACCCCAATGCGCCATCTCGGCGCCGTCGTAGCCGACGTTGCTGCCGGAGCCGGTCATGAAGCCACCGCCGTGGAACGACACCAGCACGGGCCGCTTTGCGTCGTCGTCGATCGACGGTGTCCAGACGTTGAGCGACAGGCAGTCCTCTCCGTAACCACCGACGTTGACATCCCAGTAGATGGTGCGGGCATAGTCGCTGCGCGGGTCACCCGGCAGCTGCGGGCACGCCGGCCCGGCGGCGAGCGCCTCTCGCACACCGGTCCACGCCTCGGGCTTCTGCGGCGGAAGGAACCTTGCCGCACCCGCCGCCGATGCGGCGTAGGGAATGCCCTTGAACGCAACCACTGGGCCGGTGCTGATTCCCTGCACGACGCCGTACGACGTGTCGACCTCACGGAACAGCGGCCGATCGACGGGGCCCCGCGGGGTCACGAGCGACGCTAGAACGCCTGATGCCATTGGGAAAACTCCTGTCGAGGGTCAGGTCAGCACATGTAGTAGCACCGGTAGGGGTAGGCCTTGCTTCTGTCCCCCGCCGGCACGCTGCTGAAGATCGTGACGGTGTTGGTCTTGTTGAACCATGGCTGCTTGCCCGACGGGAACTGGCCATAGAGGTAGCGCTTGCCGTTGTACATGTAGCGGAACATTCCCTTGCCGTTGGCGTTGGTCTCGTCCGGGCCGGTCGCGTTGGGGTCCCACCAGATCAACGTGCCGTCGTCGAAGACGTTGTAGTCGTCCCACGACCACAGCTTCGAACCCCAGCTCCACACCGCGTTGGCGACCCGAGCCTTGTAATTGGTCGGCGAGAGTGGATAGCCGAACATCCCCGGATACGTCTTGCCGACGCACGCGACCGGTTTGCTCGAGCCGAGCCAACCCGAGTGTGTCTGCGAGGTGTACGGCGGTTCACCGCATTGGAAGGAGTACGGCGTCAGATGCGGGCCGGCCAGCGAGATCCCGGTCGTGAAGAAGAGCGCCCACAGATAGTCTCCGCCGTAGGCGTACTGAGCGGGTGGGCTGGCGCCGTTATGCGACCACTTCCACGTGTTCCAGGCTTCCGAGAGCGTCGGTGGAACGCGGTCAGGAAGGAAGCTCACGCCGAAGGCGTGCTGCCACTCGTCCTGGGTGTAAAGGCGGCCGGAGTGCGTCTGGTCCGTCAGCGCCGAGCCAGTGTCGATCCACTCGGGCTTGTATTGCTGGCTCTCCGCGGCACTCGTCAGATAGATCGGGTCGATGAAGTCGCCGACGAAGATGACGTCGGTGATGCCATCACTTTTGAACTTCGCCATGAGCGTCTGCGCATCCGCCGGACCGTTGGGATCGACGATCGGGAATTCCACGTTCTCCTTGAGCGCGACACCGCACTTCTGCAACTGCTGGGCGAAGAACGCCGCACCTGCCTTGTAGACATCGGTGTTCACGATGCTGGAGGCGCCTGGCCAGATGAGCCCGAACGAGCGTGACTTCTTGACCGGATAGTTGAGGTCGGCTTCGCCGGCGAACTGCGGCGGATACGGCGCGATCTCGTTGCAGATGACTTCCGCGCGCATCAGGTAGCCCTGCGTCTCGTCCGGAAGACCGGTGCCCCACACGTACGGCGCCCACTGCAGGTAGTAGGACGCAGGCACCGTGACCGTGCACCAGCACAGCACGCCGTAGCGAGCCAGCGTGTTCTGGAACGCGTTGGTGCCGCAGTCCTGCGCGAACAGGTCGGCAGACATGAACGCATGGATCGTCTTCGCCACTGTCGTCGCGTCGGACTGGCACTCGGCATTTTGCGCCGACGAGCTGTCGTTGCTGTTGTAGGTGCTGGTGTAGTACTTGATCTTGATCTGGCGACCATAGGTCTGGATGTGGTGCTCCATCACGTCGATGTAGCCCTGGATGGTGTCCTGCTGCTGCTGGTCGGAGTCGTTGTCGGCGGCCGCGGCGCGCAGGGCCGCGGCCTGGGCCTGGTTGTTGGACTTCGCGACCGCCACCGTGATGGTGTTGTTGGTGACGCCGTTGTAAGTGCCTCCACCGTTGCTGCCGCTGAACGGCGGGACGCACGGCGGCGCATAGAGCGTCGGCATCCGCACGCGGCCGGTGGTGGGATCGCAAGCGGGATCGGTCGTGGCGGTCAGCGTGGCGCTACCTGGCGCCGAGACGCCACCGCTCGCGGTGCCGTTGGCGCCGCCGGTTGCCGACGTGCCGTTCGTGCCGGTGCTCCCGGCGGCTCCCGGAAGTGTGGTGCCGCCAGGCCCGACGGCACCCGCCTGGGCCTGCCCGCCGGACGCGGTGCCACCCGGCCCGGTCGCGCCGGGCGCCGTGGTGGAGGTGCCCACGCTCTGGGTCGACGGCGCCGCCGGCTTGCCAGGGAGGACGACCACGACGAGCACGACGGCGGTCGCGGCCGCGATGAACGGTAGGTAGCGACGAAGCCCCTTGAGCAGCTCGCCAACTGTCATGTCGCTGACCGACGCTTTGTTGTTCACTGTTCGCTCCCGTTGTCGTCAGCTGTTGCTGCGCGTCGCGGCGCGCGCTTGGCGTTGCTTCGCTTGCGCGACGGTGCTGCCGCAAGGGCGCCCGAGCGCGCCACCGCCGCATCGCCGGTCCCGAGATAGGCCTCAACCACTCGTGGATCGCTCGTGACCTCGCTGGGCGTGCCGCGGACGACGACCCGGCCGAGGTCGAGCGCGATCACTTCGTCGGCGAGCGATGTGAGCAGTGGCATGTCGTGCTCGATCACCAGCAGGCTGGAGCCGGTGATCTCCCGGATCCGACGCAGCAGCGGCCCGAGCGCCTCCGTCTCGCGTTGTGCGATGCCGGATGAAGGTTCGTCGAAGAGGATCACCGTCGGTTCGTGCGCGACGATGCAAGCGAGGTCGATGAGCCGGCGCGAACCGGTCGATATCTCGGAGACGAACTTGTTGCGGAACGCACCCAGGCCGAGCATCTCGATGAGTTCGTCGACGCGTCTGTCGATCGCGGCTTCCGAGTCGGCAACTGCGGGGAGATTGAGCGCCGCGGCGATGGGGTCGCGCACCTCGATGTGCCGCTCGACGGCGACCCGGATGGCGTCGTTCACGGTCATCGAAGGAAAGAGCTTGGAGTCCTGGAACGACCGGCCGAGCCCGAGGCGTGCGCGGGCATCCGGGGTCAGCCGGGTGATGTCCAGACCGTGCAACAAGACATGACCCTCGTCGGGCGTCACGAACCCAGAGATGAGGTCGAAGAGCGTTGTCTTGCCGGCGCCGTTGGGGCCGAGCAGCCCGAGGATCTCCCCCTCGCGCAGGGTCAGCGAGACGTCGGTAACGGCGTTGATGCCGCCGAAGCTCTTGGTCAGCCCCCGCACCTCGAGCGCGGGCGGCGCGTCCTCGAACCGGCTCGCTTGCCGCCCCTGTGTCCGAGCCGGCTTCTCCCCCATCGCTTGCGATGCTCCCTGGAGGAACACCGATCGCAGGACGTCCGGGCGCTCGAGCAGTTCCCGAGTCGCGCCGGCGAACCGGATCTCACCCTTCTCCATGAACACAGCGCGTTCCGCGATGCTCAACGCGACGTTGACCGACTGCTCGACGAGGATGATCGTCATCCCATCGGCCGCGAGTTGCTTCACCGTTTCGAGCAGCTTGCCGACAATGACGGGAGCGAGCCCCAGCGAGAGCTCGTCGATCATCAGCAGCTTGGGCTTTCCCATCAGCGCCTGAGCGAGCACGACCATCTGCTGCTCGCCACCGGACAGCCCGCCGGCCGGGATGTTCCAGCGCTCTCGCAACACGGGGAAGTAGGCCGTGACGCGGCGGATCGACTCCTGCAGCTCTTCCCTGTTGCCGCGATACATCCAGCCGGCGATTTGCAGGTTCTCGCCCACGGTGAGGCCGGGAAAGACGCCGCGGTCACCGGGCACGAGTGCCATGCCGAGCATCGCCTTGTTCATGGCGTCGGCATGCGTGATGTCACGGCCGTTGTAGAAGACCGCGCCACCGATGGGGTCGAGCAACCCGCTGACTGCGCGGAGGAACGTCGACTTGCCCGCACCGTTGGTGCCGAGCAGGGCGACGATCTCGCCCTGCTGCACGTCCAGGTCGACGCCGAACAGGATCTGCAGGTTGCCGTAGGCGACCTCGAGCCCGCGTACAGCGAGCATCGCGTCGACGTTGGCCGCGGTTTGCGCCTTCTGCGCCTCGGCCACGTCGCGCACGACGAACTGCCGTGCGGTGACCTCGACGAGACCGGCACCGATGACGAGCGCCCCGAGCACGTACGTCGCTGCGCGCTCGTGGTGGTTGGAGATGCCACCGATGATCGGGGCAACCACGATGGCACCGAGTGTCACCCAGATCAGCGAGTAGGAGAACGCCTGACCGCGCAACCGCGGCGTGGTGACCAGGCCGATCATCGCGTTGTAGGCCGGGTTGAAGCCGGCCGCTCCGATGGAGAGCACGAACAGCATCAGGATCGAGCCGCCTACCCATGGCATGAGCCCCATGAGCACGATGCCGATGCCGAACTCGACCACCATGAGGCCGTTGATGACCGGCAGCCACTCGGGCCGGCGGTCTGCCAACCGGCGCTGCACGAGCACACCACCGATGACGGTGCCGACCAGGCCGCCGATGCCGTAGACGACGAACAGCACACCGCGCGCGAAAGCCCCGTAGTGATAGACGTCCTTGAAGAAGACGCTTTGCAGCTGCACGAAGGCGATGACGCCGCCGCCGAAGAACGCTGCTGCCCACCACGTGCGGCGCAGGGACCGCACCGCCTTGACCCGGCGAAATCCCTCCCAGAACGTGGTGCGTTCTTCGTGCTGCAACGCGAGCCCGATGGAGGCGCCGCGACCGGGATCGGTCAGCCGGCCGAGCATCCACACGCCGAGCAGCGCCGGCGCGCCGAGGATCACGAACGCGCTTCGCCAACCCCACAGCTGCGTGAGACCGCCACCGATGGGCCCCGCGATCACGCCGATCGCCGTGGTCGCGAACAGATAGAACGTGAACGTCGTGCCAAGGGCTTCGGGTCGGTAGTAGTCGGTGATCAGGCTGGAATGAGTCGGGAAGTTGATCAGCAGGCCGAGGCCGGAGACCAGCAGCAGCACGATGAACAACCAGAACCACGGCGCCAAGCCGAGGAGCACGGCAACGATGCCGACGACCAATGTCGCGATCTGCGCGAGGCGGATCCGGTCGACGCGGTCGGACAAGTAACCCGCAAACGGCGACAGCAGCGCCGGCAGGATCGACGTGAGCGTCGCCGCCGAGATGGCAGCACCGTTGCTGATGTGGAACGTGTCGCGGATGTTGGGGAGCAGCACGCTTACTGACTGGTTGCTGAACCGCTCCAATGTGGCGACGGCCATCAGGATGAAGACCGGGGCCAGGCCGTTTTCGCCGACCTGCGACGACAGCCAACGCAAGTAAGCGCGAGGCGTGCGCGGCGCTCGCCCGCCGCCGGTGAGCGTGTCGAGCTCGCTCATGGCGTCGCCTCCGCCAGCGCCGGCGTCGCCGTGCTGTCGACGGCATCAGGGAATGCTTCGAGATCTGCTTCCTCGATGACGCGGTCCGAGCTCGCGTCATCGCGAACGGCCATGTCCGCAATCAGACTCGGCACGATGATGCCTCGACGGTCGGCCAACGCCCGCAGCAAACGGTCGCGGACCTTGTAGATGAGCGAGCCCACACCACCGGGCAGGAACATCAGGATCAGGATCAGACCGATGCCGCTGCCCATGACGTTCATGACGCCTTGGAACGCGACAGGCACGTCGCCCTTGAACCAGGTCAGTCCTTCGAGGTAGATGGCGCCGGCAAAGACACCGGTCATCGAACCGAGACCGCCGATGACGACCATGACGAAGGCGTCGATGCTCGATTCGGGGTCGGCGCCGCCGGCGTACAAGGTTTGTTGTCCGCCGAGAATGAGCACTCCGGCGACCGCAGCAAGGAAGCCGGAGACCGCGAAGGCGATCAGCTTCGCCCGGGTGACGTTGACGCCGTAGGCCTGCACGCCTCGCTCGTTCTCACGGGTGGCGATGAGAATGCGACCGACCCGGCTGCGTCGTAGACCGAGCACCGCGAAGATGGCGAAGAGCAGGATCGCGTACGAGAAGTAGTAGTAGCGATCGGCGCTGTCCAGCGACAGCCGGCCGAAGACCGGGAGCCGCGGGATGGTCGTGAACTGGTCCGGAATCCAGGAGAAGTGCGTCCCACTGAGCAGGAACGAATTGCACGCGAACGTGAACGACAGGGTCGCCACGGCGAGGAACAAGCCGCGGATGCGCAGTGCCGGGATCCCGATGGCGACGGCAACCACGGCACCGATCAACCCGGAGACCAGCATCACCAGCAGGACGTCCATGTGCCAGTGCAACGTCATCCAGGCGCCGGCGGTCGATCCGACGGCCACGAAAGCGAACTGGCCGAGGCTGATCTGACCTGCCCAACCCGACAGGACGAGAAGCGACAGGGCCACGATCAGATACGCCGCAAGGAAGGTGGCGAGGTCGAGCTTCGCCTCACCCACCATGGCCGGTAGGAACAGCACGAGAGCCACGACCGCGGCGATTACCGCTCGCCGCACCCAGATGACCTCCCGGAGCTTGGCCAGCTCGGGCGGCACCGGGCGCACCTCGCGCAGCGCCGTCCAGGTCGACGTGGCCGCCTCCTGGATGCGGCTGGCGAATTCACGGCGTTGCAGCAGCAGCGCGGCGAGGACGACGAAGAAGATGATGAGGTCGACCTCGTCGGTGTTGGTCGTGTGCCACACCGACGCCTGCTCTATGACACCCAACATCATCGATGCGACGACGATGGTCGGCATCTTCTCCATCCGGCCGAACACGGCAGCAGCAAGCGTGCGCATGAGCACGGACACTCCGAGCGGTGATCCGATCGGCAGCCCGACGACGCCGGCGCGAAGCAGGATTCCGACAGTCGCGAGGAGCGAAGCAACCGCCCACACGGTGAGGTTGACCCGCTTGACGGGCACGCCGAGCAGCGAGGCGCGGTCCGCGCTCTCCGAGCAGGCCCGGACCGCGACGCCGATGTGCGTGCGGTTGAGGAACCACGCCATCGCGACGAGCACCAGCGGCACGACGATCATCGCCAGCACGTCGTTGCCGCTGAAACTCATGTGACCGAACGTGAACGACAGGTGGAACGGAGCCGGGAACGTCCTCGGCGGCGTGGTCGCATGGAACCAGTTCGGCATGATCAGCTCGAGGAAGGTCAGCAGCTGAGCGATGCCGATCGTCGCCACGGTGAGCACCAGCCGCGGCGCCTTTGCGAAGCGGCGGATGACGACGAACTCGACGATGACGCCGAGCAGGACGCCGCCGATGAGGCCGACCGCCATCGCACCGAGGTAAGGCCAGCCGGAGACGGCGATCAGGAGGACTGCCAGGATCGCGGGCACTCCGCCGAGGTCGCCCTGCGCGAAGTTGATGATGCGGTTGGCCCGATAGACGAGCGCGATGCCCACCGCGATCATCGAGTAGAGGCCACCGATGACGGCGCCCTTGACGAGCACGCCGTAGGGCACGGCCCAGGAGCGTTCGACGATCCAGAGGAAGATCAGCGTGGCGGTGAACCCATACAGGGCGCGCCGCATGCGCCGATCGTCGGCCAGCTTGCCCATCAGGTTGCGTCCGCCACCGGCGGCAACTGTTGTCATGACGCGCCCTTTCCGTGCAGCCTCGTCAACGTGCCAGCCGGCTGAAGGGTCAAGGAGCGCGCGATGGCCAGCAGTTCGTCCGGCGGGAGCGTCCCGGACAGGCGCAGGAAGCGTCTGCCTCCGTTGGGCTCAGCGGTGATCGTGGACACGGATCCACCGATCTGCAGCTGGCCGGCCCCCAAAGCACCGAGCGCAACCGGTTGGGCATTGGCCGGCGGTGCGAAAGAGGCGCCGTTCAGGGTCGATCCCTGCTGCACGACGATGACGTCGATCCCGCGGACGAAGACGTCATCGAGCTCACTCACCTGTCCCGGCGGTGGCCCGACGGAGAAGGCAGACGCTCCCGCATCACTTGGCTGCGGCGGGATCACGGCATAGCGGCCGATCCACTGGAAGCCGACCGGAGGTGGCGCCAGCGCCCACGAGCCGCCCGGCGGGCGGCTGGCAAAGGTCAGAGCAGTGAACGCTCCGCCGCCGGAGTCAACCGGTGTGTGCGCCCCGGTCATCGCGAACGGTGCGCCGGTCACCGAACTCGGGCCGACAGCGACGTCGACGGCACGACGTTCGGAGACGAAGCTGCCGTGCTGGACCGTCTTTTCCCGCAGGACCAGTCCCTGACCGTCGATACACGTGTCGGTGTAAGTGGACGGCGAGCTCACCGGTTGCAATGGCCCGGCACGCAACGGGGCGGCGCTGCGGAACACCTGACAGCGGCGGCCGAGGATGGTTTCTGCACCTCGATACTTCAACGCGTGCGAGCGCAGTCCTGAAGCGACGACGACGTCCGCGCGCATGTCCTGTGCGGCAGCGGCCGCCGGCACCTCTAGCGCGGTCGGTTGCGCGGTGCCCGACTCGAGCACTTGCGCGCCGAGCCGATTGACGATGGTGAGGTAGCTGGTGGTGCCGGGCGGCGAGCCGTTGAGGAACTCGTCCACGCTCTCGAAGGGTCGGCGCACCGACACCCGCTCGGTCGATGGCCGGCCGTGCGGCGTCGTGACGACGTAGGTGATCTGGTACGCCGCGGGCACCGCGTAATGCGGGATGGCGACGGAGCCGGTGCCACCGATGCGCGACGCCAGCGCGCCGGCCAATCCCCCGGCGAGGGCGACTGCGGCGACCACCACCACTATCAGGCGGTGGCGACGCCAGCCCCGGCGTCGGGGCGAGCCGGCGCGCCGCGGCGGTGCCACGTGCACCGACGCGCTGTCGAGCGCGTTTGCCATCGCAAACCCCCGGCCGGGCGGACAGGTCGTTAACCGCCAAAACGTAAGCCGCAGGGCAAAGCGAAACAATGGAGGTATAGCGGAATAGCTACTCCGCCAGTGTTAGTTGCGTCACGCCGGCAGGCCGGTCAGGTGAAGGCGGAGGTCCCCGTCAGAGCGCGACCGATGAGTAACTTCTGGACCTGCGAGGTGCCTTCGTAGAGGGTCGTGACGCGAGCGTCGCGCAGCAGCTTGCCGACCACGAACTCGTCGACGTAGCCGTAGCCGCCGTGCACCTGCACCGCGTTGTTGGCCGCCCGCACGCAGACCTCCGAGGCGTAGTACTTCGCCATCGAGGCGGCCGTCGTGAACTTCTCCCCACGGCGCTTCAAGTCGGCCACCCGCCACGTCATCATGCGAGCTGCCTCGGTCTCCACCGCGGAGTCGGCGATGAGCTCCTGCACGAGCTGGAAGCCGGCGATCGGTCGCCCGAACTGCTCGCGCTGCTTGGCGTAGCCGACCATGGCGTCGACTGCTCCCTGCGCCAGACCCGTGCACGACGCCGCGAGCGACATGCGGCCCTCGTCAAGCGCGGACAGCGCCACCTTGATGCCGTCACCCTCATTTCCCAACAGCGCTGATGCCGGCACGACGACGTCGTCGAGAGCGATCTCTGCGGTGTCGCAAGACCGCAGGCCGAGCTTGCCGTGGATCGGCTTGGCGTTGAAGCCGTCGGCCTCGGTCGGCACCAGGAACGCCGACACTCCGCGGGCGCCTTCGCCGCCGGTGCGCGCCATGACGAGTGCGACACCGGCGATGTCGCCGTTGGTGATGAAGATCTTGGAGCCGTTGATGCGGTAGGAGTCGCCTTCCTTGACCGCGGTCGCCTGCAGATCCGCCGGGTTGGAGCCGTGGTTGGGCTCGGTCAGGCAGAAGCAGCCCAGCGCCTCACCCGCGGCCATCTTCGGCAGCCAATGCTGTTTTTGCTCATCGGTGCCCCATCGCACGACCGACCCGCCGACGAGACCGAGATGCACGGAAAGGATCGACCGCACGTTCGCGTCGCCGCGACCGAGCTCTTCCACGACGAGGCAGTAGGTCAGCGGATCCGCACCGCCGCCGCCGTACTCCTCCGGCAGCGTCAACCCGATCCACCCGTCGCGGATCAGCCCGTCGAGACCCTCCTGCGGGAAACGCTCCTCGCGGTCGTTGCGAATGGCGGCCGGTGCGACCACGCTGTCGACCCACTCGCGCACCGTGCGTCGGGTCGCTTCCTGCTCAGAGCTGAGAGTCAGATCCATGCGCTGATGATGACCCGAGCGACTTGATGCGGCTCAACTGGGCCTGCCGCTCAGCGAGGAGCTGCTGCTGATGGGTGCGGTCGTGCGCGCCGAGCAGTAAGGCTTTGGTCATCGTCACGGCATCGCGCACCGTGCTGGTGAGACCGGCGATCAGATCGTCGACCGCGGCATCGAGCTGATCGTTCGGTACGACGAGATTGACAAGGCCGATGCCGAGAGCTTCGTCGGCGGCGACCCGACGGCCGGTCGCGCAGATCTCGAGAGCCCTGGAGTAGCCGACCGTCTCCACCAGAGCTTTGGTGCCGCCGAGGTCAGGCACAAGACCCAGCGACGGCTCTGCCATCGTGAAGAGCGCGTCGGTGGTGGCGATGCGCAGGTCGCACGCAAGAGCTAGCTGGAAGCCGGCGCCGATGGCGTGGCCCTGCACTGCGGCGACGCTGACGAACTCCGCGTTGCGCAGCCAGGAGAAGCCGGCTTGGTAGCCGGCGATGGTCTCGAGTGCATCGCTCTCGTCGCCGGTGAGGCCGTTGCCGAGCGTGCCGAACATGCTGCGATCCAGCCCGGCCGAGAACGACGGGCCGTTGCCGCGGACAACCACAACGCGAACATCCCTGGGCAGCTGCGCCCCGAAGTCGGCCAGCGCATGCCACATGTCCGGAAGCTGCGCGTTGCGCTTGTCCGGACGGTCGAGCGTGACGCGTGCGATGCCTTGATCGACGCCGAAACGGATGCCGACGTCGGCCGCGACGTCGCTCAGGAGAGCCGCTTGCCGCGCGTCGCTCCGCCGCGTCCACGCAGCGATGTGCCGGACTCGGACAGCATGCGGTGGACGAAGCCGTAAGAGCGGCCGGTCGACGACGCCAACGCGCGGATGCTTTCTCCGTTGTCGTACTTGCGCCTCAACTCGGCGGCCAGCCGATCCCGCTCGCCGCCGGTGACCCGGCTGCCCTTTTTCAGCTCTGCCACGTCGGCACCTCCGTCGTAAGCGCCAAATGCCCCGAAGATCACTTCTATCACCTTTGTGGGTGATAGCGGAACGGCCCCCGGGTGCCGGTGGCTAGTCGACGATGTCGGCCACCGTCATGAAGGAGCCTTGCGGCGCGATGGCCATGAAGTCCTTGCCCGTCTCGGCGCCGGCTTCGGATCCCATTGCTGCGTCAAGCGAGGCCTGGTCGCTGAAGTAGAGCTCGGTCACGAGGTGGTATGGCGAGGGCGTGCCCATGGGGCCACCGGTGACTTTTGCCACCTCGATGCGCTGCAATCCCGGCAGCTTGTGACACAGGGGCACATGCACGTCGAAGTAGTGCTGCTGGAACTTCGCGGGATCGTCCGGGGTGCCGTAGACAACGGTCATCTTCACAGTCATGGGCTGACCTTATCCAGCCCAGACCTGCGCCAACAGAGCGCCAACCGGTGAGACTCGCCGGCAACGTGAAGCGGTAGTCAGTCGTCTCCATCGGTCCGTGCAGCGGAGCGCAGCCTTTCGTCGTAGGTCAATGTCATCGACATGTGCGGCGCCGTGGTCGACCAACGCGGCGATGACGGCGGCACCGAGGGATCGATGTCGTCGGGACCGGTGAGCAGTGGCAGCAACAGTGCTCGATCAGCACGTCATGCCAGCGCGACGAGGTCGGCGAGGTCCGGGCTCCAGTGGTCCTCCACCCCGTCAGGGAGGAGCAGGACACGCTCCGGCGACAGCGCCTCTACGGCCCCCTCATCGTGGGTGACGAGCACAATCGCACCGCGGTAAACCCGCAAGGCGTTGAGCACTTGGTCGCGACTGGCCGGGTCGAGGTTGTTCGTCGGTTCGTCCAGTAGCAGGACGTTCGCACTCGACACCACGAGACGCGCCAGCGCGAGGCGGGTCTTCTCTCCGCCGGACAGCGTGCCGGCCGGCTGTTGCACGGTGTCGCCACTGAAGTGGAACGATCCGAGCACCTTCCGCTGCTCGACCTCCGGAAGATCCGGCGCCACGGCGGCGAGGTTCGCGAGCACAGACGCGTCCGGGTCGAGCGTCTCGTGCTCCTGCGCGTAGTAGCCGAGCTTCAGGCCGTGCCCCGGGAGCACCTCGCCGGTGTCCGGTGACTCGACTCCCGACAGCAGTCGCAACAGCGTCGTCTTGCCGGCGCCGTTCAGGCCGAGTACGACGACGCGGCTGCCGCGGTCGATGGCGAGATCGACATCGGTGAACACCTCGAGCGACCCATAGCACTTCGACAGACCGCGCGCTGTCAGCGGAACGCGACCGCAGGACGCGGGATCCGGGAAGCGAATGCGTGCGACGCGATCGGCTTGGCGCTCCGGCTCCACGGCGGCGAGCATGCGCTCGGCGCGGCGCGCCATGTTATGCGCGGCCACGGCCTTCGTGGCCTTGGCGCGCATCTTGTCGGCTTGCAGGATCAGCGCAGCTGCCTTCTTTTCGGCGTTGGCGCGCTCCCGGTGTCGGCGTCGCTCATCGACTTCACGCTGTTGCAGGTAGGCCTTCCAGCCGAGGTTGTAGAGGTCCAGCGTGGCGCGGTTGGCATCGAGGTGGAAGACCTTGTTGACGACGTGGTCGAGCAAGTCGACGTCGTGACTGATCACGACGAGCCCGCCGTCGTACGCCCGCAGGTAGTCACGCAACCACGTGATCGAGTCGGCATCGAGATGGTTGGTCGGTTCGTCCAGCAGCAACGTGCGCGCGTCCGAGAACAGAATGCGGGCAAGCTCGATGCGCCGACGCTGTCCGCCGGAGAGCGTGCGCAGCGGCTGGTCGAGCACTCGAGTCGGCAGGCCGAGGTTGGAACAGATGCGCGCGGCTTCGGCCTCAGCGGCGTAACCGCCGAGCGAGGTGAACTGCTCCTCCATCCGCCCGTAGCGGCGAAGCAGCGCCTCGTCGTCAGGACGCTCGGCGAGCTGGACCTGCGCCTTCTCCATGTTGCGGAGCAGATCGTCGATGCCACGAGCGGACAGCACCCGGTCGCGCGCAATCGTGTCGAGGTCGCCGGTGCGCGGATCCTGCGGGAGGTAGCCGACCTGGGCGGTGCGCTCGACCGTGCCGTTCGCCGGCATGCCTTCACCCGCCAGCACCCTGCACAAGGTTGTCTTGCCGGCACCGTTGCGGCCGACGAGGCCGACGCGGTCGCCGGCCGCCACTCGAAAACTTGCAGCATCGAGCAGGAGGCGCGCGCCGGCGCGCAGTTCCAGACCGGTGACGGTCAACATGATGATTTCTCCTCGGGAGCTGATCGCGGACACGGCAACTCGGCCCACCAGGCTGCGCGTGGCGGGCGGGAGAGCCGATCAGCTGACCAAGGTCACGTGGCGAGTCTACGCCCGGCGGCTGTGATCAAGCCGTGACTAAGCCGTTACGCCACCGCCACTGCGCCGGGGCCTCGCGGGCGTCACGATAGGAGCCGTGGCGCGAGCACACGGTGCGCTGCGGGGTCTGTTCGACCATCTCGCAACGTTGTGCGCGATCGGGCGTCTGGTCGCGCCGCACGGCTATGACTTCTCCGCCCACGATCTGCACGTCGACGAGGAATGCGTCTGTCCGCGATGCCTGCACTGGGTCTCGCCGGACGACATCGTCCGCCGTACGGCGTATGGACCCGTGCAACACGAGACCTGCCCTACCGGGGACCTCACCCCGCTGTAGAGCGACCCCGGACCGTGGCGAGAGGCGCGCGGCTGTTCGGCGAGCGAAGATGGACGGCATGCACCAGCGCCCGCGGCTGACACTGACGGCCCTGGTGCTGGTCATCACGGTGGTGGCAGTCGAGGCGATCTCGGTTGCGACGACGATGCCGACTGTGGCGAAGTCGCTGCACGGGCTGAATCTCTTCGGCTGGTCGTTCACTGCCTATTTGCTCGCGGACATCGTCGGCATGGTCGACGCCGGTGCGCGAGCCGACCGGTCCGGCCCACGCGGACCGCTCGTCGGTGGCCTTGTGCTCTTCGCGTCGGGACTTCTCGTCGACGGCCTCGCGCCGAGCATGCCGGTGTTCATGCTGGGCCGGGCGCTGCAGGGTTTGGGCGGCGGATCGCTCATCGTTGCCGTCTACGTCGTCGTTGCCCGCGCCTTCCCGGAGGCGCGCCGGCCGAAGGTGTTCGCCGCCATCTCTGCCGCCTGGGTGGTGCCGTCGATGGTGGGCCCCGCGGTCGCCGGAGTGGTGACGGACACGTTCGGGTGGCGTTGGGTGTTCCTGGGGATCGCTCCATTGGCGGTCTTGGGCGCCGCACTGTTGTTGCCGATGCTGCGAGACCTTGGCGGCGGCAGCACTGATGCCGCGCGGCGAGTCGGCACGTTGGGCAGCCTCGCGCTGGCCGGCGGGCTGGCGATGTTGCAGTTCGCCGGCGAGCGACTCGACGCGGTCGCCATCCCGATCGGCCTCGTCGGCATCGGTCTGCTCGTGCGACCGCTTCGGCGGGCGCTGCCGGTGGGTGCGCTCCGGTTGGCGCCGGGCCTGCCCACCGTCGTGCTGCTGCGCGGAGTGTTCTCGGTTGCGTTCTTCGGCGCTGAGGCCTACCTGCCGTTGACGTTGGCGCGCATCCACCACGGCTCGCCGACCGAGGTCGGCATTCCGCTCACCCTCGCGGCGCTCGGATGGTCGGCCGGCTCCTGGTGGCAGGGCCACGGCGACCACGCGAACAACCCGCTGCGGCTGATGCGCAGCGGCTTCGCCTTGGTTGCGCTGGCCGTCGCCGCCCTGGTCACCCTGACGGTCACGGAGGTGTCGCTCTGGCTGGCCGTGCCGCTCTGGGCGACCGCCGGTGCGGGGATGGGTCTTGGCTACCCGGCCATCTCGGTGCTGCTGCTGCGTCTGTCACCGCCGGCCGAGCAAGGTGCCAACAGCGCCGCACTGCAGATTTGCGACGTCATCGGAAGCATCGTCGGCGTGGCGGCCGCGGCGACCTTGGTCGTCGCGGCCGGCCCCGCCCACTTGGCGCACGCCATGCGGATCGCTGACCCGCTGTTGGCGGCTATGGCATTGCTCGGACTGCTCCTCGCGAAGCGCGCCGTACCGTCGTCAGGAAGCGCTGCCGATCCCGACGACGCCGCTGATGCCAGCCGTCGAGACGCCGGACGCCGTCGTGCACTGCGTCGGATCGGTGACCTGGAAGGTCAGCAGGCCCTGCGCACTGTTGCCCACCGGCGCCGCAGCACTGTTGCTCGCCAGGGTGTACGTCGCTGGCGCCGCGGCGCCGGTCACGCTCTCGCTGCCGGGCACCAAGGTGAGCTGGACGCTCGGCACCACCGTGCCGGACAGGGAGACACCGGCGACCACGGACTGGGTCGTGTAGCTGATGACGGTGGTCGACTTGTCGCTCCACTGAGTGACGGCGATTCCCTGGGTGGCGCCGGAGGCACATGACGCGCCGGGCACGTTGGTCGTGCCGGTCGGCGACGGCTCCTGATACTTGGCGGTGCCGGTCGACGTGGTGCCGTCAGGGTTTGTCAGGGTGACAGCCTCGGTCAGTGCCTGGCCGGCACCGATCGTCCCGCCCGTCGGCGCGCCGGCGACGGTTGACTGGCAGTTGGACAAAGTGCCGGTGAAGCCGTAGCCGAACGTGTCCTGGGTGCCCGGACCGTTCGGGCTGAACACCGCGGTGCCCTGGAGCAGGCAGCCGCCGCCCCCTGCCGCCGCGATCGCCGGTGTGCCGGATCCGACAGCCGCGATCACCACACCGACCGCTGCCGCGGCGACGCCGCACCTCGTCACTCGCCAGTTACTCATCGAACCGCCTTTCCGTGGCTTGGAATGGCGGCATTTTTCCGGTACGTCGTTGTTACTGCAAGGTAGGTTCAGACGTTGAAGCCCAGCGCGCGCAGCTGCTCACGCCCTTCGTCGGTGATCTTGTCCGGGCCCCACGGTGGCATCCACACCCAGTTGATCGTCACGCCTGCAGTGAGGCCGTCCAGGGCACTCGCGGCCTGGTCCTCGATCACGTCGGTCAGCGGACACGCGGCGCTGGTCAGCGTCATGTCGACCACAGCCGCGTTGTCATCGTCGATGGTCACGCCGTAGACGAGGCCGAGGTCGACCACGTTGATGCCGAGTTCGGGGTCGACGACGTCCTTCATCGCCTCGAGGACGTCATCGACTGAGGGCTTTGTCATCTCGGTCATGCTGCTGATCCTCCTCCGGACGATGATGAGAGTGCCTGTTCGGTGGCATCACGCCAAGCCATCCACGCGAGCAGCGCGCACTTGATCCGCGCCGGGTACTTGGACACGCCGGCAAACGCAACGCCGTCCTCCAGCACGTCTTCGTTCGGCTCGATTTGCCCCTTCGACTGCATGAGCCGCAGGAATTCGTCGTACGTCGACTCCGCCTCGCCCAGCGTCTTGCCGATGAGCAGATCGGTCAGAACGCTCGCCGATGCCTGGCTGATCGAGCAGCCTTCGCTGTCGTAGGAGACGTCGCTGATGGTGTCGCCGTCGAGGTGCACGCGCAGCGTGATCTCGTCGCCGCAGGTCGGGTTGAGGTGGTGCACCTGCGCGTCGTAAGGATCCCGCAGTCCTTTGTGGTGCGGGTTCTTGTAGTGGTCCAGGATGATCTCCTGGTACAGCGAGTCTGTGTTCATAGTTGTCGGGCTCATCGTTCGAAGTAACGCCTCACCGTGTGCAGACCTTCCACCAACGCGTCGATCTCGCCGGTCGTCGTGTAGCAGTGCACGCTCGCCCGGGTGGTGGCCGGGACGCCGTAGCGGATGCAGGTCGGGCGAGCGCAGTGATGACCGACGCGAACCGCGATACCCAACTCGTCGAGCACCTGGCCGACGTCGTGAGGGTGCAGCTTGCCGAGCGTGAAGGAGAAGATGCCGCCGCGCGCTTCGGTGGTCGGCGGG